>Ga0209178_1000623_pt1 | contig 10515 bp, 8 predicted proteins | sample GAAS200_FD_187521 | JGI IMG/M metagenome (GOLD analysis project Ga0209178, IMG submission 187521) | Agricultural soil microbial communities from Georgia to study Nitrogen management - GA AS200 (SPAdes) (version 2) | ecosystem: Environmental > Terrestrial > Soil > Agricultural land | place: USA... | reverse complement strand
CCACGGAAGTGGTGGACCGGTGGAAGCGCATCGACCCCGGCGCCCTGCATCCCGTGAACCGCGAGGAGCTCACCCGGATCCTCGCCAAGCTCGACGAGCAGGGAGCCGGCGCCCTCAGCTCCGACGAACGCGGGTTCCTGGACCGCTTCGCGGCGTCCAACTGATCACCGGCCCCACCCCGCGGCGCCGGGACCGTACCGGTCCCTGATCTTGTCCACCATGCGCGAGAGGGTCCGGTCGCGCTCGGTCTCCACTCCCTGGGGCGCCCCTTCGAACAGGGTGAGCTGATCAGGCGTCCCCTCACGCATCAGCTGCGACAGCCCCACGCCCAGCAACCGCGCCGGCACGTGACGCGCTTTTCGGAGTATGGCGAGGAGTTCGCGCGCGGTGGCCAGCACCGCGCGGTCCGAGATCACCGGGGCCGGCAGCGTGCGGCTCGACTGCCGCATGGTGAAGTCGGCGTCCTTGATCCGGACCGTCACCGTCCGGGCCGCCAGCCCCGAGGCGCGGAGGTCGGCGGACGCGCGGCCCGCCAGCGCCACCAGCTCGCGGTCCAGTGACTCCGCGTCGTTCAAGTCCCGGGCGAAGGTCTCGTCCCTCGAGATCGACTTCGCCTCCCCGGCGCTGTCGACGGCGGATTCGTCCTGGCCGCGAATCCGCCGGGAGAGCCAGGCCCCCGCGCGCTCGCCCAGCCACGCCTGCAAGGTCTTGAGATCATGGCGGAGGGCGTCCGTGACCTCCCGTAACCCGAAACGCGCCAGCTCCTCCTGAAAGCGAGGGCCGACACCGGGGAGATCGGCCAGAGCAAAACCACGCAGGAATTCCTCTTCCGTGCCTGGTTCCACGATGACGACGGCCCGGCCTTCCACACCTGCTCTGGGTTTCGCTCTTCCAGCCGCAAGCTTGGCCACCAGCTTCGAGGTGCCGCCTCCGATCGAGACGGAAAGCCTGGTGGCGTCCTTCACCGCCGTCCGGATTCGCCGAGCGGTCTCGGAGAGGTGCTCATTCCTGTAGAGCCGCTCCGTCCCTGACAGGTCGAGGTAGAACTCGTCCGAGCTGGCGCGCTCCACGGCCGGCGTGAACCGTTCCAGCACGGCGCGAATCTCCTCACCCTTTTCGACGCACGCCTCCCAGGGCACCGGCACCACCATTGCATCCGGACAGAGGCGCACCGCCCGGGCCATCGGCATGGCCGAGGACACGCCGAAGGCGCGCGCTTCATAGGACGCGGACGTCACGACGCCGCGCTTATCCGCCGATCCGCCGACGATGAGCAGAGGAGTTTTCCCCGCGCCCTCCGGGTCGACGAGACGGGCCACGGAGACGTAGAACGCATCCGCATCGGCCAGCAGGATACGGCGGGCGGTCATGCAGGAAGTTTATATCTTTGGGTCATGATCAAGCGCTGCTGGGGCGACGGCGACCCCCTGATGGTCGAATACCACGACACGGAGTGGGGCGTCCCGGTCCACGGCGACAAGAAACTCTTCGCCAAGCTGATCCTCGACGGCTTTCAGGCCGGGCTGTCCTGGCGGGTGATCCTCCACAAGCGGGAGGCGTTCTACGAGGCCTTCGACGGGCTGGACCCCGAGCGGGTGGCCCGGTTCGACGCCCGCCGCCGGGCGCGGCTGCTCAGGAATCCTGGCATCGTCCGGAACCGGGCCAAAGTGGCCGCGGCCGTGACCAACGCCCGCGCCTTCCTGGCGCTCCGGGACAAGGGCGAGACCCTGAATCGTCTGCTCTGGGACTGCGTGGGGGGTGCCCCCATCAAGAACGCCCGGAAGACGCTGCGGGGCCTCCCGGCGGAGACTCGCGAATCCCGCCTGATGAGTGCCATCTTGTCTGAGCGGGGCTTCAAGTTCGTGGGACCCACCATCTGCTACGCCTTCATGCAGGCGGTGGGGATGGTGAACGATCACCTGGTGGCGTGCTTCCGTCACAGTGAGGTGTAGGCCCGACCATGGCGAAGACCAAGAAGCCGAAGGTCCTGATCATCGATGACGACCGCCCCCTCTGTGAACTCTTTGCGTCCCACCTCCGGGGCGCGGGCTACGTGCCGATGATCGCCGAGGACGCCATGCAGGGATTCATGTTCGCCCAGCGGGAGCTCCCGGACGTGATTCTCCTGGACATCAACATGCCCGCCGGCGGAGGCATGACGGTGTTCGATCGGTTGAACAAGTCGGCCAAGACGCGTGAGATCCCCGTGGTCGTGGTCACGGCCGTCAGCGACACCAAGGTCGAGGCCGACAGCACCGCCCACGGAGCGCGGGCGGTGCTGCACAAGCCGGTCGGTAAGGAAACCCTGCTGAAGCAGGTCGCCTCGGTGCTCGACTCAGCGGGCTGACACCGCCTTGATGGCCACCGGTGCCCCGCCCATCAGCACCGGCGTGTGGTTCGTGTTCGCCACCTGATTGTAGGCCGCGACGTCACTGCTCAGAATCGCGTTGAAGGTCGCCAGAAATCCGTCCAGCTGACCCCGCTCCACTTTCCACTCCTCCACCAACTGCGGTGAGGGCGGCTGCGCGTACCCGCCGAAGACTCCGAAGCCAAGACTCTGATACTTGTCGGCGAACCGCGTGAGGTAATGAATGTCGTCCTCCGGTGCGCCGCGCTGTTGATCGGAGTTGTACAGCGTGTCCTTCAGCTGGCGCAGCTTCCGGGAGAGGTCGCGCGAAGCCCGGTTCAAGGCACCCAGCGCCGCCGTATCGCCGGACTCCCGGACCGCGGTCTGCGCGTTCCTGATCTGCGTCTCGAGCCCCACCAGCCGGTTGAGCATCTCGTGCAGCGCCGTCAGCTCCGACCGGAACTGGAGCCCCGCGGCGAGCTGGGCCTGGAACTTGGCCGGATCGCCCACCTGCACCGGATCAGGCTTGACCTCCACCGTCTGTGAGCCGCTCTTGCCCGCCACGGTGACGGTCAGCGTGTAGGTACCGGGGACCACCGCCGGTCCGAACCCCCCGCGGCGGAACCCCCCGCCGCCTTCGCCGGGCTGGGGCGGCTCGATGGTGAGCGGCGCCGGACCGCTCCACCGCAGGCCCCACGTCATCCGGTTCACACCCATCTTGGTCGGCCCGGACGAATCGGTATAGACCGTATCACCCGCCGCACTCGTGACCACGAGCCGCGCGCCCGACCGCCGTCCACCCCCGCCAGGACCGCCTCGCCCGCCCCGGCCGCCCCCAGGCCCACCGGCCTCTGGCCCACCCGCCGGCGGCGTGGTGTCCGTCCCGGCCTTCAGGTAGTAATCGATGACGGCGCCTTGCGGCCCGCCCCGCACCGAGAAATTCGTCGGCGCCACACCGGAACGGCCGCGCGCCCGGCCCCGCAGCACCGCGGGCACCACCGGGAAAAGGTGGAAATCCTGCGCCGCAACGTCGGCGGTCAGGCCTTCGAGCGGACCGATGTTGTCGAGGACGAAGAGGCCCCGGCCGTGTGTCGCCACCAGCAGGTCGTGCGACGCCTTGACGAACTTCACGTCGTAGACCGGCGTGGTCGGGAAGTCGGCCTTCAAGGTCTTCCACAACGCGCCCCCGTCGCGCGAGTACCAGAGCCCCTGGTCGGTGCCGAGCACCAGGAAATTCCGCTCGTTGGGATCCTCGCGGATGACGTGCGCCGCTCCTTCGGGCAACCCGGCGTCGATCCGCGTCCACGTTTTGCCGTAATCCTGGGTCTTGTAGACGAACGCGCGATTGTCGTCGAACTCGTGCCGGTCGTACGTCACGTAGGCGGCGCCGGGGTCGAAGGGCGAAATCCCCACCTGATAGACCCGGCCCTCCTGATCGGCCGCGAGACCGGGGAAGTGCCCGCCGACGTTGGTCCAGGTCTTCCCGCCGTCCTTCGTCACCTGTACCAGCCCGTCGTCGGTCCCCACCCAGATCACGTTGGTGTCGCTCGGGGCCACGTTCACCGTCAAGATCGTGTTGTAGGTCTCGGCGCCCGAGATGTCGTACTCGATGGGCCCGCCCGAGTTGACCTGCTTGGCCTTGTCGTTCCGGGTCAGGTCCGGGCTGATCGCCGCCCAGTGCTGGCCGCCATCCGTGCTCTTGAACACGACGTTGGCCCCGATGAACACCTCATCGGCATTCGTGGCCGAGACCTCGATGGGGGAAGTCCAGTTGAAGCGGTAGGTCAGATCCGCCGGCCTGGTCTCCTCTACGCCCGGCTCGTACGGTCTGATGCCCCGCTGTTCGCCGGTCTTGAGATTCACCCGCGAGATGGACCCGTTCTGCGAGTCGACATAGAGGACGGTCGAGTCGCTCGGCGCCGGCACCGCGTATTCACCGTCACCGCCCGTGGCGGTGAACCATTGCGCCCCGTCACTCGCGCCCGAGGGGCCGCACCAGGCGTTGTTGTCCTGGAGACCGCCGCAGAGCATGTACGGATCGGCGCTGTTCGCGGCGACCATGTAGAACTGCTCGATGGGCAGATTGTTGAACCAGGTCCAAGTCTTCCCACCGTCGGTGGTCGCGTAGGCGCCGCCGTCGTTCCCCTGCACGATGCGTTCCGCGTTGGTGGGGTCGATCCAGAGCGCGTGGTGATCGACATGGACGCTGCGGTCGATCGCGTGGGCCGTCTTCCCGCCGTCATCGGACTCGAGGAGCTCGTAGGACGCGAAGTAGAGCTTCCGGTCGTCCGACGGCGAAACCGCCATCTGGGAGAAGTAGAAGGGGCGGACATCCAGGGCATGGTTGTCGGAGACCGACGACCAGTGATCGCCGAGATCGTGCGACTCCCAGAGCATGCCCGTCTTGGCTTCCACCAGCGCGTAGATGTGATTGGGATCCGACGCCCCGATTCCCAGGGCGATGCGTCCGTAGATGCCGCGCGGCAGGCCCTCGGACAGCCGCTGCCAGGTCACGCCTCCGTCGGTCGAACGGTAGATCCCCGATCCCGGGCCCCCCGACACCAGCTCCCAGGGGTGCCGGACGAACTGCCACAGCCCGGCGAAGTAGACGCGCGGGTTGCTGGGATCCATGATCAGATCCGAGGCTCCGGTGGTGTCGTTGACGAAAAGGGTCTTCTGCCAGGTCTTGCCGCCGTCCGTGGTCCGGAAGATCCCGCGATCGGCGTTGGGACTCCAGGCGTGGCCCAGGGCCGCCACCAGCACCACGTCGGGGTTCGCCGGATCGACGATGATCTTCGAGATCTGCCCCACGTCGGCGAGGCCCATGAAGTGCCAGCTGTGCCCGGCGTCGGGCGAGAAGTAGACGCCATGCCCATTCACGACGTCGTTCCGGATCGCCGCTTCACCGGTTCCCACCCAGACGAGATTGGGGTTCGACGGCGCGAGCGCCACCGCGCCGATCGATGCGACCGGTTGATCCTTGAAGATCGCTTCCCAGGTATTCCCGCCGTCCGTGGTCTTCCACACGCCGCCCGCCGCCGCGCCCACGTAGTAGGTCAGGGGCTGACCGGGAATCCCCGCCACCGAAGCCACCCGTCCGCCCGCCACCGAGGGCCCGAGGTTGCGGAAGCGGATCGTGTTGAGCGAATCGGCCGGCGAAGCCGCAGCCGCTGCCGTCGCGGTAGCATCCGCCGGGGCCTTGGCCGCCGGTTTGCGATTCGCCTTTGCCTGTGCGGCGAGAGGGGTCGCCAGACCTGTGAGGCCGGCGAGCACGAGGACAGGGAGGACACCCGGGCGGTGCATTGACGTCTCCTGATGTGTAAAGGGAAGGGACCCCCAAAACTGCGGCGCCCCCCTCGTTACGGAAGGGGGGCGCCGATCGTTGTCGTCCAAGAGTCGTCAGGTGCTACTTGGCTCTTTCGAGGTATTTCCCCTCCCGGGGATCCACCCGCAGGCGGTCGCCGGTGGAAATGAACTCGGGCACCTGAATCGTGACCCCGTTGGACAGCTTGGCCGGCTTGCTCGAGGCCGTCTTGGTCGCAGACTTCATCACCGGCGAGGTCTCGACGACGTCCAGCTCCATCACCGCGGGCAGTTTGATCCCGATCGGCTTCCCGTCCAGCCACTCGGCCTGGAAGCGCATTTCAGGCTGTAACCACTCACCCTGGTCGCCCGTGCTCCCCTCGTCCAGCGTGTACTGCTCGTAGGTCTCCGCGTCCATGACATGCACGCCGCTCTGGTCGCGGTACAGCACCTGGAATTCCTTCTGGTCGAGGCGGACCTCGTCCAGGAAATCCGTGGCCGAAACGCGAGTATCGAACGTGTTACCGGAATTCAGGTTGCGCAGACGGAGCTGCACGAACGCGCGGAGATTGCCGGGAGTGCGGTGGGTGAACTCCTCTACGCGGCACGGGTTCCCGTCCATCATGATCACGTGCCCGCGCCGGATGTCGGTCGCCTTCATTGCAATGCCCTTCTACTAAGAAGAAAGGTCGCGCTACAAGGGAGGGGAAACCTAAACAAATGAACAAGGGGGGCAATGGCACTGTTGCCATCGCCCCCCTTCTCAACTCGCTATCCCTTCAGTTCTTAGGCGCCTTCCACGACTCGATTTCCTGCATGAACGCCAGGGCCTGTGCCGCGAGATCCACGGCCTGTGTGCCAGGAGCCTCCGACAAGGCACTGACGCGGGTGAGGTTGGTCTGCGCTTTGACGTATCCGGAGTCCGTCGACAGCGCCGACTTGAAGGCTTCGGCCGCCGCCGTGTAGTGACCGGTCTTCTCCAGAGCCAGCCCCAGGCTGTTCCGGAACGTGGCCGAGCCCGACAGCTCCACGGCGCGGGACAGCGTCTTCAGGGCTTCGTCGTATTCCCCCCGCTCGATCTGCACGAGCCCGAGGTTGTTCACGGACCAGCCGTCCTGATCGTTCAGCACGATGGCGTGCCGATAGTCGGCCACCGCGGAGTCCGTCTGCCCCTGAAAGTCATGGACCCGCCCCAGCAGCCGGTACGCCGAGCCGGAGGTGGAGTCGAGTGCAATCACCTGCTGGATCTCGGTCGCAGCCTCCTTCGCCTTTCCCTGCTCGATCAGCACCCGGGACAGGTTGAGTCGCGGCGGCAGCTTACTGGAATCTTCGGCAATGGCGGCGCGGAATTCGGTCACCGCGCCATCCCGGTCGCCGCTCCGCCAGGCCGTGACCGCGAGCTTGTAGTGGCTCACGGTGGGTGGGGTGGGCGTCGGCGCCGTCACCGGCACAGCCGGGCCGGTGGGTGTGGCTTTGGTCGTGGTCGGCAGTGTGGCGGTTGTGGTGCCGCTCGACTTGTGGCCACAGCCGACGGCGAATGCCGCGGCACCCATGGCCAGCACGACGAGCGTGATGCCGACGACGCGGCGGGTTTGCGAAGGCTCGAAGCCCTCGGCGAGCGTGAAGCGATACATAGCGTCCTCCAGGACGGGGTTGCCCGTAGTGGAGGCAGACGAGATGCCAGATGTCAGAAGTCAGACATCAGACGTCAGCACCGGCACTTAGGGGAAGCTCGGCCGGGTGATCGTGTCCGAGCGAACACGAGGTCGGGTAAGAACGAGTGTTCGCCGGGACACTATTTCAGGTGATAGAGGGCGATCGCGTTGTCGCGGAGAACTTTCTTGGCGAGGACCCGGGCCTGGGCCATGGTGATGTCCCCGTCCCGGACCATCGCCGTCAAGGCAATGCCGAGCGCCCGTCGGGCGGTGGTGGAGGCGACCCAGGCGCCCATCATCCAGGTCTGTTTGGGACCCCCGTCGAAGGCGTCGGTGCCGAACAGCACCTTGTCGGGCCAGCGCATGAGCCAGCCGCGGAGGACCGTCGCCAGCTCCTCGGGGGCGAGGACCAAGTCCATCATCGAGATGTCGGCGTACACGTTGGGCTTGGCGAGCATGGCCTCCGTCTCCCCCACGTGGGGCCAGCCGCCGTGGATCAGGACGAAGTTCGTTCCCCGCAGAGTCGAGTCGTTGAACACGGGCTCGAGCAATCCCGGCCTGGCCCCCTCCGCCTGGTAGTAGCCGCCGAAGAACTCCAGAGCGTGCAGATGCACCACCATCCCCAGTTTTCCTGCCTCCCGAGCCACGTCCCGAAAGAGTGCGTCCGAGAGGATTTTCACCTCGTCCGCTGACGGAGTACCACCCGCGACGTAGTGGGCATAGATCGCGGCCGCGCGGGCAGTGTCGGGATCGGCGAAATCGAATGACCGCAGATACGCGACTTCGAACTTGATGGCTGGGGCGCCGGCGTCATGCTGGCGCTCGAGCAGCGGCATCACGACCCGGCTTTCGAATGCCTCGAGCGTCGGCGGGAGAGCGCCGAGACCCAGATCACCGAGATACCGCTTGAGCAGCTTGGTCTCCAGCGGGTAGAGAGCACGAGTGTCGGGGGTCTGTCCGGCCAGGCGGTTGTCGAGGGGAAAAATCAGCGGATCATCGAACGGCACCCAGCGGAACCGGTCCTTCAGCAGTCCAGGCCCCATCGCGATCCGGTTCGCGAACTCCACTTGGATGCCGGTCCGGTCGAGCGCCTGCACCGGCGTCTCCGCGCCCCGCATCGCGCGGGCCGCTTGCCCCCACACCGGCGCATCGAGGGTCAGGCGCCACGGAAGGGAGAACGTGGGAATGCCGCCGAGCGGTAAGGCGTCATAGTCGGTGTCGGGGGAACCCCCAGGAGGCACGACTGCCATGGGGTGCGCGTGATTGTCGATAGCCTTGATTCCGGCGATGTACGCGGCCAGCGAAGGGTCGACGGGGGTTTGGGCGCGCGCCTGGACCGCCACCAGGAACATCATCATGAAAAGGGGCCGCATTCGAGAGAGAATGCGGCCCCCAGAACGTCTTCGCTAGTTTCTCCGAATCCCGTGCCTTCGCAACATCTTCAAGAGGCTCGCGTGATCAGCAAGTCCTAGTTCCCTTGCCGTTCTGGTGATGTGCCAGGCATTGCGGTCCAGTGCCGTCAACAGGATCCGCCGCTCCGCCTGCGTCCTGAGCTCCCGGAACGTCCCCGCCATGGCGCCCGTTTCGGCGGCAGGAGCCTCCCGTACTTCCCGCGGAATGTCCCCGACTCCCAGCACTTCGCCATCCGCCGCGATGAGCATGCGCTCCACCACGTTCTTGAGCTCGCGGACATTGTTCCGGGACCAATCGGCACGTGCCAGGACCTCCACCGCCTCCGGCTCGATGGGCTTGGGTCGCATGCCGAACCGCGACCCCACCACGCCGATCAAGTGCTCCACCAGGGCGGGAATATCCGACCGCCGCTCGGACAGAGCCGGCACGCGGACGACATGCACGCAGAGCCGGTAGTAGAGGTCGAGCCGGAATCGGCCCGCCTGCACTTCCTGCTCGAGCTGCCGGTTCGTCGCCGCCACCACCCGGGCATCCACCGGAATGGTCCGGTTGCCGCCCACGCGCGTGATTTCGCGCTGCTCCAGGACGCGGAGCAGCTTGGACTGTGCCGCGAGCGGCAGCTCCCCCACCTCGTCCAGGAAAAGGGTCCCACCGGCGGCCGTCTCGAACGCCCCCTTCCGCAGGGTGTGCGCGCCCGTGAACGCGCCTCGCTCATGGCCGAAGAGCTCACTCTCCACCAGCTCTCCCGGCAACGCGGCGCAGTTCACCGCCACCAGTAATCCCTTGCGGGCCGAGATCCGGTGGATCTCATTGGCGACGAGCTCTTTTCCGGTCCCTGAATCACCCAGTACGAGCACTGGACTGGGAATGGGGGCCAGCCGCTGGAGCTGCTCCCGCACGCGGGTGAGCGCCGCCGAGGTTCCGACCAGGGCGCCCTCCGAAGCACGGAGCGTAGCCACCTCACGGGTCAGGCGCTCCCGCTCCAGAACGTGCTCCACTTCACGGACCACCCGCTCCATCGGCTCGGCCTTGTCCAGAAAGCTCCGGGCGCCGAGCTGGACCGCCTGAAGACAGCGTTCGTAGCTCCCGGTCCCCGTGTACACGATCACCGGCACGCGGCGCCCGACCGACTTCAGCACCGCGAAACCATCCAGGACGGGCATCTCCAGGTCGAGAATCATCACATCGACCGGTTCCCGCGCGATGACGTCGATCGCGGCCTGCCCTCCGGCGGCGATCAGCGTCTGGTATTTCCCCAGCCGGCGCAGATCGTAGGCGTACTGCTCCGCCATGGCCGGGACGTCGTCTACCACCAGGACCGTAGTCATCGATCGCCTTCTTTCTCTCCTGCCGCCCGCACGCCTTCTATGCGCGGGAATTCCACCGTGAAGGAGGACCCGGCTCCCGGCGCGGTGTCCACCCGGAGCGCCCCACCCGCATCTCCCACCAGCCTGCGCACGATCGTCAGACCGAGCCCCGACCCGGCAGGCTTGGTCGAATGAAATCCGGCGAGCGCCCGCTCCAGATCCGCAGGGCTCATGCCGGCGCCGGTATCGATGACTTCGAGACGGACGTGCTCGCCTCCATGCGTCCGGAGCGTCACCGTGCCGCGCCCGTTCACGAGCGCGTCGCGCGCGTTGCTCGCGAGGTTGTCGATCACCCGGCGCAGGGCCAGGGGATCGGCCCGTACCACCGGCGCCGGCTCAGCCAGCTCCACGCGGATCGTGACGGCTTCGAACCCCGCCAGCCGCTGGGCCGCGCCCTGTACGGCGGCATTCAGGTCGCAGGGTTCAGCTA
>Ga0209178_1000622_pt1 | contig 10517 bp, 10 predicted proteins | sample GAAS200_FD_187521 | JGI IMG/M metagenome (GOLD analysis project Ga0209178, IMG submission 187521) | Agricultural soil microbial communities from Georgia to study Nitrogen management - GA AS200 (SPAdes) (version 2) | ecosystem: Environmental > Terrestrial > Soil > Agricultural land | place: USA... | reverse complement strand
GATACGAAGGGCGCAAAATCTGCCATTGAGAAGTTTGCGATCGCAGCCTGACCAGGATGGTGTTTTGATCTGAAACGGCGCGTCCCCCTCAAGTGATTGTCGCTGGAAGGCAACTGCGGGGGACCACGAAGGATACTGTTTTCGGCATGAAATCCGATGTTCGCGTTCTGAGCAGCAAGCGCCTTTATAACGGACGGATCATTCGCCTTAAGCTTGACAGCGTGGTCGAACCCGGCGGGGTCAAAGCAACCCGTGAAATCGTGGAGCATCACGGTTCGGTTGTTGTCATCCCGAGGCTTCCGAACGGGAACATAGTGATGGTCCGGCAGTTCCGCTACGCCACCCAAAAACATCTGTGGGAGTTCGTCGCGGGTTCCATGGATCCCGGCGAGAGCGTCACCCGCGCCGCGCGGCGTGAACTGCAGGAGGAAACGGGCTACCGCGCCGGTTCTCTGAAGCGGCTCTTCTCGTTCTATCCAAGCCCGGGATTTTTGACGGAACAGATGCACCTTGTCGAGGCTCGGGACTTAAGGCTCGTCGAAGCCAGCCCGGAGGACGATGAGCGAATCGAAGTGGCCGAATTTTCGAAAATCCAGCTGGACAAGCTTTTGCGCGAGCACAAGATAGCAGATGGGAAAACGCTTGTGGGGCTGCTCTGGGACCGCTGGAGAGGGCGCGTTGCAACGGCTAACCGCAATCGCTAGTACTCTTTGTGACCTCTACTTAAAAGTCAATATTCTCTTGACAAGCTGATTCCTAACTATATACTTTAGCGCCAGGGAGCTTGTGCGGTGGTCGCATCGGGACATTATTCTAGAGACTAGGCTGGGAATCAAAGGCGATTCCTGGCCTTTTCCTTTTTTACCCTCCCGTGACGTTGCGGCCACTTAACGCTCAGCGATTAAGGAGGGAAGGCAGTGGCACGACTTCAAGGCAAGGTTAAGTGGTTTAATAATAGCAAAGGGTATGGATTCATTGGGCAAGACGAGGGAGCCGACGTTTTCGTTCATTATTCGGCGATCGAAGGCGACGGATTCAAGTCTCTTCAAGAAGGGGATTCCGTCGAATTTGAGATTGTTCAGGGTCAGAAGGGACCACAGGCAGACAAGGTGACCAAAGTGGGGTAGAATAGACGGGCCTTTCCCGCGGGTCGGGAATATCATTTGCAGAGTTGTTCTTGTGGGGTCCGCTGGGCCGCACGTGTTTTTACACTGTCTTTACAACTTCGTGAATACGAATTCGGCAAACTGCCTTACAATCTGAAGTCATGCGGGAATTTTAGCTCGCGCTAACGAGTCTACTAAGGGCAGGAAATACTTATTTGGCAGCGGTTTGAGATGGGCGAAGAATAAAGTTCTTGGGCCCAAAGCACGCATAACTCCACACGCATTAGGAGGAAAATCGATGCGACTAGTAGTTGCCGTTCTAGGGGTGCTCGTGCTGACGGCGTCTTTGTGCTCCGCAGCAGGGAGAAAAGTATTGTCCCACCGGGCGGGAGTATTAAACCGTGCGGATGTCCCTGCGGCCAGCGCGGACGCGTTGACAATTCCGGCGGAGACACTGGTCAGAGCACGGCTTATCTCAGGAATGCACACGCTGGTCAGCCATGTTAATGACCCGGTTTCGGCTGAAATGACGGAGCCGGTATACATCAACGGCGAGATGGCCCTGCCCAAGGGTACACTGTTCGATGGGCACATCACTTCAATCCGCCGGCCGAGTTGGATGAGGCACAATGGTGAAATCGCCTTTCGGTTTGACCACGTGACGCTGCCTGACGGCCATATGGTTGCTGTTACGGCGATCATCACCCACCTCGACAATCGTAAGGACCTGATGGGGACTCTCGACGCAGAAGGGCACGTTCGCGGACGCGGGCGAGCATCCTGGAGGAACTTCCTTACCGGGGCAGTCGGTGTCGGCGGCCTTACGGCGGCCAAGCTGGCGTTCGCGGGCTCGACCGCACTGACGGTGGCCGCACCCGCTAGCGCTGGGGCATTTTTGAGCTACGAGTTTTTATTCCGGCGGGGGAGCAACGTGAATGTCCCTCCGATGACGGGTTGCAGCATTCGGCTCCTGAGTTCGTTAACAATTCCAGGCCTGGTGTAAGGGCTCCTGAAAGGGTCCTTCCGTGACCTTCTTATTGGGAGACCCGCGGCGACCCACTTCCGCCGATGTCTCCATAACTCGCCACGATATTGATGCCGATCTGGCTGCCCGTCTGAGATAGCTCCATCTTTTGGAAAGGGTTGGATTTGCTGGGATACTGGTTCTGCCAGGCAATCTGCTGAGCCAGTTTCAATCCTTCCAGAACCTGCCTCAGGCTTCCCGCATATTCCTCTGATTTGCAGAACATTGCCAGGTCCAACTGGATGTCGCTGCCGGTCTGAACCTTGTATCCCAGCGCATCGACGCCCTGGAACACCTTGTCCCAGTCCATGTCAACGGCGCTTTGCCTGGGCATCCAACCTTTAAACCAGGAAGCCACAGCGGATGCGACAGCAACTCCCCAGATGGGCGCGTCGCTCTGCTCCTGCTTCATCGCACGGGCAAAACCATCGTTCGATCCGATGGAATCGCCCCCTACGTTCAGGGCCTGCATAATCTGGGTGAGAGTGGCGAGGGTACCAAAAGCACCTTCTGTGGGGCTGAGGATGACGACGCACTGGGTCTCCAGCCCCGCCCCAAGGCAATAGCCAGTTTTGCCGCCGATCTGCTGCGGAGGAATGCTTCTTTCAGTCGCTCGGGCGTCGAGCACCGAAGAACGGAAACTTCCTCCGACGAGCCCATAAAGGTTCAGGTCTGAACCACCGCCGTTCCAGCCTAGAACGAGTTGATCGACGTCAGTTTCCTTCACGCCGAGTTCAGCCATGGAATCCTCGAGTTCCTTGAGACGCGGGCCCAGGTAGTGTTCACGCAAACTTGCGTAATTCGAAAGCTTGCGCAGCGTCGCTGGGCTTGAGAATTCCAGCCGGATGGTGTCCGTGGGAAAACTGCTGAGCGCCTTTGTAACCAGGTCCTGCCCAGACAAGGGCGCAGCACCGGATACCAGGGCTATGGATACCGCAAAAATAAGAGTTTTCGATAACTTCATTAAAACCTCAATCAGGATTTCAGGACTACAACTTCCCGGCGATGCGAACGGGTAAGAAATGTCTTTACCCCGCTGCCGCCGGCTAGTTTTTCGATTTCACGGTTGGACAGCGGCGGGTAGGAAAACGCCCCGGCGCCTTCGCCCTTTTCCCCGAGCGTGGTGAGGGTGTCAAACCACCATCTCCCTTCCTTGCCCTGGGTGAGGTTGGGTTCGCGGAGGAAGCAGAAGAAAATTCCTCCCGGCGCAACCAGCGAGAGAAAAAACTGGACTAGGTGAGGTACATTGTCTCGCGGAATCAGATCCAGCAGGTGCCAGCAGCAGATTAACTGGAGAGACCCTGGAGGAATGGCGGGTAATCGTTTGAGAAGCTCACCGGTACAGAATACTGTTTGTTTGTCTTCCTGCCGCCAGAAGGCAGGATCGCCGCGCTGTAAAGGGGCGATCAGGTCCGCCACGTAGACCTTGGCTTGCCGCTCAATCAGGATGTTGATGGTAGCAGATGAGACGACGCCGCAGTCGAGCACGTGAGGGTTTTCAACATCCTGCAGGTAATTCCAGATCCACCGAAGAGCTTGGCTGGAAACTGCCGAACCCTGACCTGAGGGAGGCTTTTTGTGGGAAGCCTCTTGCATCTTCACTGAAAACATCTGGCGAACTCTGACGTAACCCGCAATCACCCTGGGGCCGATTCACCGGCCAGACGAGCGGCTTGCGGCTTCACGGACTGGCCCGTCTGGCGCGCGGCCTGCACGCCGAGTGTGAAATCGACAAAGCGCTCGACCGGCCTAGCTCCCTGCCTTGGATACAGCCCCTGCTGGAACGGGCTTGCGTTCCTCCGGCTTTGCCTCACGGAGGATATCAATGCTGCCCTTGAAGTAAGCCCCTTCTTCAATCGAGACGCTGGCCGACCTCAGGTCTCCGGTAACGTTGCCAGTCCGCCGCACTTCAACCTTTTCACGCGCGCTTACGTTTCCATTCACGACCCCGTAAATGACCACTTGCCGTGCCAGGATCTCGGCCTTTACTTTTCCGTTGGCTCCAACTGTCAGGCAATGGTCCTGCAGGTTGACATTTCCTTCGAACTGTCCGTCAATCACGAGATCTTCGTTTGCAGACAGTTCTCCTTTCACGACGATTGAACGGCCAATTGAGGCCTGTACGGGACTCTGGGAACTTCCGCTCGAATCTCTTCGAATGCTTTCAGGCATAGAGGTTTCCACCTTCGGAGAATTAGAATTTGCGGGAACAGTCGGCTGAGTCAATGGGACATCGGGTTGCGACTTTTTGTCCTTCTCCCACCACATAAATGTGCTCCTGCCATCGTGATTGTGGCGAAAAAACCGCCTGCCGCTCCCCAAGCCGCCCTGAATATTAACTCGAAAGCCAATAAGATTGCAATGGTCTTTGCCGCCGGTCCGTCGGCCGACCGGTCCCGCCCAGTGCTGATGTGCGTGGTTCTACATCATTATCAACACTTTGGGTACCCTGTCCTACTGAAACAGGACCATTTAAACCCTCTCTTCAGGGCGGAAGCGCGAGGAGGCGAGAAACTTGGTTGTTTCAGCGGCGATAAGGTTACCCATGCGGGAGGTTGAGATTGGGCGCTTACGGCCCGGCAGGTCTGGGGTCCGGGCCCCGCTCCTCAAAACCTTTTCAATGGCCGCCTCGATGGCTTCGGCGGGCCGTTCCATTCGGAAGGAGTAGCGTAACATGAGCGCTACGGACGCAATCGCAGCTATGGGGTTAGCGCGCTTTTTCCCGGCGATATCGGGCGCAGACCCGTGTACTGGTTCATACAGGCCGCACCGCTCGCCCAGGCTGGCCGACGGCAGTAAGCCAATCGAGCCCGTCAACATCGCAGCTTCATCACTCAAAATGTCGCCGAACATATTGCTGGTAAGGATGACGTCAAAGCTGGTCGGTTTCGCGATCAACTGCATGGCACAGTTGTCAACGTAGAGGTGGTTGAGTTCGACATCTGGATAGGACTGAGCCACCCGCGTGACCACGTCTCGCCATAGCCGGGAACTCTCCAGAACATTGGCTTTGTCAACCGAAGTCACTTTGCGCCGCCGCAGGCGCGCAAGCTGAAAGGCCCGGTGGGCCACTCTCTCGACTTCGTGCTCGCGGTAAATTTCCGTGTTTACGCCCATGCGCTCGCCATTTTTGGAAAAAATACCGCGAGGATTGCCAAAATAAATTCCCCCCATCAATTCGCGGACAATGACCAGATCAGTGCCGCGCACCACGGCAGGCTTTAGAGCCGAGACGCCCACCAGGGAATCAATAACCCGCGCCGGCCGCAGGTTCGCAAAAACGCGAAGCCTTTGCCGCAACTGCAAAAGCCCGGCCTCTGGTCGGCTGTCCGGGCGCCGGGAATCCCATCGAGGCCCACCCACCGCACCCATAAGAACGGCTTGAGCATTGTTGCATATTGATATGGTCTCGGGCGGGAGTGGAACCGCGGTGTCGTCAATTGCGCAGCCGCCAATCAATCCGGTCTGAAAACGGAATTTGGGCCCGATCACGCCCTCGATCGCCCGCAGGACTTTGAGGGCCTCTTCGGTTACCTCTGAACCGATTCCATCGCCTGGCAAGACAGCTATTTTGAATATGGCATGCATTTGATAACAGGCATCTTACACGAACATGCATCAAAAGAACAAGGCATAATTAGATTGCAGGCTATAAAATGCTTCTGAAGCAACCAATTATCAAAGTTGAAATAATTGTGGTAAGTAGCTTGTAATCAGAGAGATAAACAATGCCAGCCTGACAGCCGCCCAGGAAGCCAGTCTGCATCCTTCGGCGTGGCCAGACTTATAATAGATAACCTTTGGACCGAACAACTGTGATTGAGCCAAGACAGGAGAACTAAGCCGGCGCATGCAATGGAGGTGGAAGATGAAAGGTCTGCTGCTCAGTAGCCGCCAGGAAAAAGGCGATCCACCAGCTCGTTCTCGTGGATTGAACGGCCGTCCGCGGCGGCGTGCCTCACAGATCGCCGGATTTCATACACACCCTTGTTTGCAGCCTGGAGATAGGCACGCGCGGCGGCCTCGATCACGTTATAGCTCAGAGACTTACCGGTAAAGTCCATCTCCTGGAACTGCGCTCGGATTGAAACCTCAGCCGTGCTGTCCGCTCCTGCGGATACAGAATGCACAGAGAAATCCACCACCGTACCCGGTGTGCCCGTAATCCGGTCAATGGCACGGAAAGCAGCATCGCAGGGGCCTTCAGCCGTAGCTGACTCGCGAAAGGACTGTCCGTCACGTTCCAGCTCAATGGTTGCCGTCGAGCGCCCCTCGCTGCTGGCCACGCTTTCCAGAAGCTTCAGCGTGTACAGCTCAGGATTGTGCTCGAAGCTCTCGTTAACTAGACTGATCAGGTCTTCATCGTAAACATTTTTTTTGCGGTCTGCCAACTGAGTGAACAGCTCATAAGCGCGATCGATTTCCGGTTTGGTCAGATCGTAGCCCAATTCCCGGTAACGATTGGCCAATGCGTGACGGCCGGAATGCTTTCCGAGCACGATGTGGTTGGCGGGCATACCCACGGTTTCCGGCGAAATAATCTCGTAGGTCGTGGCATTTTTCAGATAGCCATCCTGATGAATCCCCGCTTCGTGCGCGAACGCGTTGCGCCCTACAACGGCTTTGTTCCTTTGCACCTGCATGCCTGTCAGGTGAATCAACAACTGACTAGCGGCGTAAAGCTCTTCGGTATGGATGCCCGTGTGCACAGGCTCAACGTCGCGCCGCACAAATATCGCCATGACCACTTCTTCGAGGGCTGCGTTCCCGGCCCTCTCACCAACTCCATTGATGGTGCACTCCACCTGCCGGGCGCCACCTCGAACTCCCGCCAGAGTGTTGGCGACGGCGAGCCCCAAATCATTATGGGTGTGCGTGCTCAAAATCACGTTCCCAATCCCGGGGACGCTGGCTTTAACGTCGGCAAACATCTTTTCGTATTCGGGTTCCAGGCAATACCCTACAGTATCCGGCAGGTTCAGCACCGTCGCACCTGCTTCCACAGCCGCGTGGCAGCACTCGATTAGATAACTTCGGTCGGTTCGGCCTGCGTCTTCCGGAGAAAATTCCACGTCAGGGCAGAGGGAACTGGCATGGCCAACTGCCCACGAAATCATTTTGAGAACCTCTTCCCTGGTCTTGCGCAGCTTGAATTTCAAGTGGATATCTGAGGTGGCAAGGAACGTGTGAATCCGGGGTCTCGCCGCATCCTTCAGCGCTGCCCAGGCACGATCAATATCAAGCTGATTGGCACGGGCCAGCGCGGCGATCGTGGGACGGCGCAACTCAGCGGCGATCGCGGAGACGGCATCAAAATCTCCCTGGGAAGCGATCGGGAAACCAGCTTCCAGGATGTCCACCCCCAGGCGGTCAAGCTGGCGGGCCATGCGCAATTTCTCGTCAAGGTTCATGCTGCAGCCGGGCGATTGCTCGCCGTCGCGCAAGGTTGTGTCAAAAATAAACAACTTTTCAGTCATTCAGATTCCTCCGCCTGTGGACAAGGCGTGAATTGCAAGGATCCCAACGAGGCGCCTGAGCCAGCCTGGCAATGGAAATATTCTCCAACTGGTTGGCAGGCAAAGTCAAATCAATCTTGGATCAAGTGGCGCGCCCAACAGACAAGCGGACGGAAGCAAATTGCGCCCGCACCGTGCAATTTACTGGCCCTGTCGAAATGCCCATACAGCAGCGGACGGGAAAGCACACAATTGCCTCGAACAGCTTATAGCTGATAGCATTGGTAGTTTAGGCCCTTGTCGCGGCGCGCTCGTGGTGCAGAGCCGGATCGAGACAAAACGATAGCCTATGGGAATCTGCTATGTCGGTATAAGTTAAACTTGCAGTTTCTAAAACCCTGTTGTCAAACCTCATTAATTTCCAACTTGATTGTTTGATTGTCGACGCATCCGATTCGTCATGGGCTTCATCATATCCTTTGCCGTAAGTAAGGGCGTTCTGATGCGGCGCCGCGAAGTTATTCAGAACGGTTTCGGGCCGACATCGGTCAATTCGGGCCGCGGAAGGTTCAGCCTGCCACGGACAGCGGACCGGGCCCCCGTCGGGCTGGAACCGATACGCTGGCCGGTAGTTAACCGCGAGCCAAAGGAAAGCAAATTGGGGCGAAAATTCATCAGATGAGGGAATTTTTCCAGGACATTATGTGGATTAAGAAAGCACAGTCAATCCAGCGTCAAATGCCCCTATCGTCCCGCCTGGAGCCCCGTTTGCTGGCCACCTGGAACCGCGGATGGTCCACCCGTCCCACCTTCCGGGCGATGGCGCTCTTATTCACGCTCATCCTGAGCCCCGCGTTTGTCGCGGCTCAAATCGCAACCGGCACTCTTCGGGGCACCGCGAGCGCGGGGAACCCACAGGGGCAGCCGATCCCGCTGGGCGGAGTGGCCATCAAGCTGACGGCCAACGCTCCTGGGCTGCCGCCTCAAACAGCTTATTCGAATGAGAAGGGGGAGTTTGAGCTCGATAACGTTCCGGCGGGCCCTTACACGCTGGAGGTCACTGTCCAAGGATTCAAATCGGTGACCCGGAAAATCACGATCACGGCAGGCCAAACCCTCACCCAAAGCATCCAATTGCAGCTCCAGGAACTCAAGCAAAACGTCGAGGTGAGGGAGTCCGCGCCAATCGTTTCGACCCAGGGGACCAGCCCAGCGGCCCAAACGTTACAAACCAAGCAGCTTCTCACCATCCCTGTCGTCCGGCAGGAATTCAAACAGGAGCTACCGGTCACCCCGGGAGTTCTTCAAGTCCAGAGCGGAAAACTCTTCATCAAGGGCGTGCCAGAGAGCCAGAGCATGCTGCTTCTGGACTCGACGCAGGCGGTTGACCCGGTAACGGGAACGTATTCCATTGATGTGCCGATCGACGCCATCCAGAGCCTTGACGTCTTCAAAGCGCCTTTCGGCGCGCAGTACGGAGGATTTGTTGGCGGCATGACCGACATCGGACTGAAGCCGCCGCCAAACCAATGGCACCTCAGCATGCACGATCTGAACCCCAGTATACGGGGCAAGCAGGGCCATCTTGTCGGCTTTGCGAAGGCGACGCCGCGCATCGGTTTTGGTGGTCCCCTGTGGGAGAACAAGATCAACTTTTCCGAATCATTCATGTATGAGATGAGGAAGCCGGATGTGCGCGGCCTCCCGTGGCCGAATGACGGCCAAAAGATCCAGGGCTACAACTCGATTTCGCAATTTCAGTTCCTACTATCTCAGAGGCACTTCGCCTCACTCACCGTCAACCTCTTTCCCAGGCGTTTTCAATGGGCCGACCTCAACGTCCTGATTCCGCGTCCGGCGACGGCGGACACAGGCCAGAAGGGTTACTCCATCGACGGCAGCGACACCTACCAGTTCAATTCGGGAGACATTCTGCACACGATCTTCAAATTCACTAGCATGCAAACCTACGCGCACGGGCACGGTCCGGAGGATATGCTGCTGACTCCCCTCGGCATCGGTGGCAATTACTTCAACACCTGGAGCAGGAACAGCCATCAGGAGGAAGGGCTGGCCCTCCTCAACCTGGCCGCCAAACAGTGGGCAGGCAACCATGAAATTCTGTTCGGTTCCGACGTCATTCACCGAGACTTCACTGGCAACAGCCAGTCCCACCCGGTGCAGATTCTCCGGACCGACGGCTCCTCGGCTGAGCGGATTGACTTCAGTGGGCCGGGAAATCTGAGCACCAGTGACACCTCGGTGGCCACTTTCGCCCAGGACCATTGGATCTTCAACAATCGCCTGGCGGCAACCCTCGGGCTGCGCTACTACGGCGAGACCAACGGGGCCGCTATAAATTTTGCGCCGCGTCTGGGCGTGGTCTATGCGCTCGACCAGTCGGCAAGGACCGTTTTCCAGGGCGGCATTGGAATGTTCTATGACCGTACGCCGCTGCTTGCCGGCGACTTCAGCGACAATCCCATGCGCATTGTCACGCCGCTCGACCTCACGGGATCTCCCCTGGCGCCGCCGGTGGTCTTTCATAATGAATGCGCCCGGATATCATCCGGCAGTCCTCAGTTCCTCCCTGACTGTTCGGACCTGGGCAGCACGCCGCGCAATCTGACGTGGCGGCTCCAACTCTCCCGCCGCTTCACCAACAAGCTGACGGCGAGAGTCGGTACGCTCTACAGCCACACCAGTCGCCTGTTCGTCATCAACCCCATCACGCAACCGGGTGGCGCAGGTACCATGCTGCTTTCAAACCGCGGAAGTTCCCGCTATCACGAGTACGAATTCACAGTGGATTACCACGCCAGTGAAGACGCTGAGCTCAGCATGTCTTACGTCCGCAGCCAGAGCCGGGGCGATTTGAATACCCCGGACGAGATTTTTGTGCCGCTCGAAGTTCCGGTCATCCGTCCCGAC
>Ga0209178_1000621_pt1 | contig 10530 bp, 13 predicted proteins | sample GAAS200_FD_187521 | JGI IMG/M metagenome (GOLD analysis project Ga0209178, IMG submission 187521) | Agricultural soil microbial communities from Georgia to study Nitrogen management - GA AS200 (SPAdes) (version 2) | ecosystem: Environmental > Terrestrial > Soil > Agricultural land | place: USA... | reverse complement strand
TTCACGTTCACCATCAACTGAATAATCGCTCGTCCATGCGCGCGTTCCTTGGTGAGGTATATACATATCCTCGAATCCGCTCAACTGCCCGTCTTCGGTAACGCGCCATGACCGACAATATGCGTATACAATTGACTCGTCACGCTCAAGCCTGGGAACCAGCCGCTCCAGGAATCTTTCATCCGCGTAATCATCCGACTCGGCGATCCAAACATAAGCTCCGCGCGCCAGGCACACACCCCTGTTCCATTGCTTGAAGGGGCTTCCTGAATTCACATCGTTGAATTCGAGTCGCACTCGCGGATTATCTGCATAGCGCGAGAGCACTCGGCGGCTATCATCTGTCGAACAGTCGTCCAATAGGATTAGCTCAAAATCCTGATACGTTTGGCGCAGAATAGTCTCTACTCGCTTCGGCAAATACCGAGCGTGGTTGTAGTTCGGAACGATTATGCTGACCTTACACATCTGTCGATGGTGGAAAATCCCCTAAACCTTTGTGCTCGACGCTCTCTAACGACAATAACATGATGTGGTTAACACGAATGACCTGCGTGACGAAATACATACTTTCCGCAATGCGGTAGCTGAGAGCGCACTTCGACGCAGAGGAGACTCGCTCATATTGGTCGAATCGTATCTCCATACTGTAAGAGCTTTATATCCAACATGTAAGGTCTTCGGATCAGTATGTCCTTGCCAAGCAAAGACTTCGCGCAAAAGTCGAACAGCACGGCTGAGTGCGCCACTTAGTTGTCAGGTGATCAAGTCCAAGCCAGGCAAAAGTTTTTGGAAGAGCTACACGAAGCTGGAGACAGCAACGCTAAGTTTCCGGTAAAACACACTCCGGGGGTATTCCAGCGATGAACGCCGTCGAGCAGAGCGGGTCTGAGCAAATTACAGCAATCAAGCGAGATGCTGGCTGGGACGGCGCAACACGCCCGCAGCCTGCTCATAGTCCCTGCTTGAATTGCTCTCGCTGTTCTGGTGTCATCTCGCGCCAACGGTGGCGCATGCCACCGCCCCGCAGTCCGAAGACTCGTAAGCTGAATCGCCTGAATCGCCCGACTCAAGGAACTCGTAGAGAACGTCGTGCAAAATATCCTCAGCGTCGAATCTATCTGATACCCGCCTACGAATGAACCTTGCGAGTCGCTCTTTGTAGCGTCGAAAGCTTCGCCCGTCGCAGGCAACCGGATGCTTGGCATCGTCGCGAGGCAGAACCTCTCATCGCGTCACTCATCCATAGATACGATTGAGTCAAAAAAATTAGCCCAACGACTCGCTTTCGATCCAGAGCTCTTCAGGAGGCGGGTACTCCTCGCCGCCGAAACTCCTCGATCAAAGCGGCCGCCCCTTCTGGTTTTGCAGGAGGTTTGGCTCCCGCGTCCAGCAGCATCCCCACCACCTCGACAAAAACGTCGGCTCGCTCGTCATCCGCTTCCTTCGAACCATGCGCGGCCCAACCAAGCGGCGTACCGTTGAAGTCGCTGTCGACTGCATCGAGCGCTGGCGAGTGCAGCAAAATTTCGCGAACCATGCCTACATTGCCGTGGTACGCCGCCCAGTGAAGCGCCGTGGCACCGTGCTGGGTCCGTTCACTTACGGGAAGTCCACCCGCCAACATAAGCTTCAGGGCTTCCAGATCGTTTGTTCGCGCTGCATGAGCCACATGACGCTTTCCCGCCGGGTTTAGTTGTGCCGCCAGATTCGGGTTGCGACTCAGCAGTTCCTGCACTAAGGCCTTATCGTGTAGCCAGCACGCCACGAGCAATTTCTCGTCATCCGGCGTCCGAGCCATCAGCCATCCAAACATCGCTCCATGACCGAACTTCCTCGCCACCTGATGAGCCGAGACGTACCAACCCAAGTGCCATTGGTAGATCGTGCCTCCGCTCCTTGGCCGCACCATCGGAAAGTATTCATCGCTCACGCGTACACGAATTGACTCTGGATCGCGGTCGAGCCACTTGTTGGCAAGACTCTGGTCGCCGAGTGCAGCGGCCATAAGAATGTCTGTCGCGCAGCCGCGCTGAATTAGATAGCGGACGACATCGGGGTGGTCGGGCAGCAGGTATTGAGCGGCCGTCGATTCGTGGTCGATATCGCGCGCATCGATGTCAGCGCCCTGGTCGAGCAAATATGCCGCGACTTCGACACTGGCCGCACAATGTAATGGCGTCTTTCCATCGCCTCCGCGGGCGTTCACTAATTCCCGGTTACCTTCGATGAGTTCCTTGAGGCGAGGCAACATTCCCAAATGCGCGGCTGCGTGAACATCGACTGCCGCACCACGCCCGATTAGGAATGCGGCAAGTTCTGAATCGGCTGAATCGAGCACACCGAAACCGCCGGCCCACCATTGGCTCCGTGCATTGATGTTTGCGCCGAACCGCAGCAAAACATCCACCAACTCGCGATTACCAGATTGGGCCGCGATCAAAATAGGTGGCGAATCGAAGCCCAAAATCGGCGAATTGATGCTTTTTCGCAGCACAGGATGGCGTTCAATCAGTTTTGCGACCCGATTTGCGTCACCCTGGCGCACCGCCCTTTTAAGTTGTCCCTGCGGGTCGCCCTTTTCAAGCGTGATCGCGTCAATGTGCGCCTTGAGCAACGACCAATTCGCAAACCCGTACTCACGAGCAATCACCCGTTGTGCATCGGCAAGCTTCGCTTCTTCCGTGGCACGAGGCAAGCCTTGCAAGCGGAAGCTTTCCACCGCTTCCGGGTTGCCCCCACGAAAATCGCTCAAGAGCGACTTCGCTTGCTTCTTAAGATGTTCGAGATTCGGTACTGCGGGCAGTTCTTTGGGCATCGAGCCTCCTTCAAAGCCGCCCGTTGTCCGCCAGTCGGGCCGAAGTGAGGCTGATATGGAATGAGACCATTTCTTCAGGCGGGATCATCCCTTTCCGCGGACCGGTGGCGCCCTGTAACGCCAGGACAAATATATCACGAGCGTGTGGCCTTACGCGTCGCTACGACGTGCGATTCCCGCATGCGGGGGAAATCCTGATTACGCTCAGGGCCGGGACGGAGCAACCTGTCGCTTGGAGGTTCCAATGCGCCTAAAAAGCACCGCATACGAAGAAGGCCAGCCAATCCCGCGGCGGTTTCGCTGCGACGGCGAGAATATCTCTCCAGATTTTTCATGGTACGACACACCGAAAGAAGCCAAATCGTTCGTCCTGATCCTGCATGATCCAGACGCGCCTATGAAAGATGGCTTCACGCACTGGCTGCTCTACAACATCCCACCCAATGTAAGAGGCCTGAACGAGATATCTCGAAAGAAGGCGTGCCGGAGATAGCAGCCCACGGTTTTCAGGGCAGGAACTCACAAGGGATGTTGGGATATACTGGGCCATGCCCTCCTTCCGGCGTTCACCGCTATTTCGCGCGATTTTACTCTTTGCGCAGCGTGCTCGATCTTCCCCCGGGTGCCGACACGAAAGAGGTTCAGCGCACAATGGAGCACGAGATCATCGAAGAGGCTGAGTTAATGGGCACGTACGAGAAGAAAACTCAGGCACGAGTCGCCTCGTAGTATCTAAGGTTGGACAGCCTCTCCATTCTCGAACCAGCCACACGGCTTTCAGCGGCATACAAACGAACGAGCAACTGCATCATGACATGGGGAAGAAAAGAAAGGAGAGATCATCCGTCTTCTTGATTTCGCTGCGCCATATGCCTAGAATTGAAGATGCTTCATGGCCGTCATCTTCGAAATCTGAATTCTTTAAGCCCGGCAGCTCGCGCCGGGCTTTCGTGTTTTCGGGGGCGGACGGCAGCCAGATTGATCTACAGGAGAGACGATGATTGACGGCGCCATACCCGAGGGGCTGACCTTTGACGATGTACTGCTTCTGCCAGGCAAGAGCGCAATCTTGCCGGCGCAAGCGGACACGCGCACCTGCCTCTCGCGCAAGATCTCGCTGAATATCCCGATCGTCGCCGCCGCGATGGATACAGTTACGGACGGGCGCCTCGCCATCGCCATCGCACGCCAGGGCGGCATCGGTTTTATTCATCGCAACATGCCGATCGACAAACAAGCGGAAGAAGTAGACCGCGTAAAACGCTCTGAAAGCGGTATGATCGTCGATCCGGTCACGATTTCGCCCGATATTTCCGTTCGACAGTCGCTGGACATCATGAATAAGTACAAAGTCTCGGGCCTTCCCGTGACGCGCGGCGCGAAACTCGTCGGCATCCTGACCAACCGCGACCTGCGATTCGAGCGCAATCTCGACCAACCCGTCGGAAATATCATGACGAAGGACCAGCTTGTGACGGTTCCCGTAGGAACGACGCTAGAAGAGGCTGAAAAGATCCTCCAGCAGCATCGCATCGAGAAACTGCTCGTGGTCGATAAAGATTACAACCTGAAGGGCCTGATCACCGTTAAGGACATCCAGAAAAAAATGGACTTCCCGAATGCGGCGAAAGACGAGCACGGCCGGCTGCGCGTCGGCGCGGCGATCGGCGCGACGGGAGACTTCCTTGAGCGCGCGCAGGAAATGGCGAACGAAAAAGTGGACGTGATCGCCCTTGATACCGCCCACGGCCACACTACACGAGTTATGGATGCGATTCGCGCCGTGAAGAGCAAGCTGCCGGAGATGCAGGTGCTTGCCGGCAATGTGGCTACGGCAGACGCGGCGCGCGATCTGATCGCTTTGGGAATCGACGGATTGAAAGTAGGCATCGGCCCCGGTTCGATTTGTACCACGCGCGTTGTCACTGGCGCGGGCGTACCGCAGATCACCGCGATAGCCGAATGCTCGAAAGCTGCTAGAGGTACTGGCGTTCCGGTAATTGCCGACGGCGGAATCAAGTTTTCGGGCGACATTACAAAGGCGATCGCGGCAGGAGCCTCAGCCGTCATGATCGGCAGCCTTTTTGCCGGAACCGAAGAATCGCCCGGCGAGACGATTCTGTATCAGGGCCGCACGTTCAAGAGCTACCGGGGCATGGGTTCCATCGGAGCTATGGAAGCAGGCTCAGCCGACCGCTACGCGCAGGAAGGTGCCGAGCGCGGAAAATCCGTACCCGAAGGAATCGAAGGCCAGGTGCCGTACAAGGGACCACTGTCTGGACTCGTCGACCAGCTCGTGGGTGGCCTTCGCAGCGGCATGGGCTACTGTGGCGCCGGCAATTTGAAAGAACTCCAGGAAAAGAGCCGTTTCATCCGTATATCTTCCGCCGGACTGCGCGAGAGCCACGTCCATGACGTGATCATCACTCGCGAAGCGCCAAACTACCGCCTTGAATAGGCCGAAATCACGGACATCGGATGCAGGCACAAAGGGCGAAGCACAATCCCCGTATGGGTTGGATCGAACGATGGTTGCCCGTAATTCTGTGGGCCATCGCGATCTCCGTATTTTCGACGCACGCCTTCACCTCGGATGATACGGGGCGCTTCATCATTCCATTGCTGCACTGGCTATTCCCGCATGCCTCGATGCAAGCGCTCGAACAAATGCATTTCTTCATCCGAAAAACTGGTCACTTCACTGAATACTTCATCTTGAGCCTTCTGGTCCTGCGAGGCATTCGTGCGGGTCGCAACGGAATACGGTTCGCATGGATGGCTATCACCCTGCTCGCCGTTGGATCTTATGCCTCGTTGGATGAATTTCACCAGCGCTTTGTGGCGGGCCGCACTCCCGCAGTAGGAGACGTTGTGTTGGACACAACAGGCGGAGCCATCGCGCTCATACTGGTCGGGCTAATCTTCGCTCTCTCTCGCCGAAAGCGCACAAGCACGCAGGTCTAGGCGCTATCGCATATCCGTTCTAAATGTGAACGGCCCGATCGCGTAACGCGCCCGGGCCGTTATTGATATCGATCAACCGAGAAATACGTTAGGAGTTTGCTTCTGCTTCCTTCTCCTCGTGCTCCTCAGGAGCTTCCTCGGCCTTCTTGCGGGACTTCTTCTCTTTTTTCTTCAGTTCGGAGCCGATGAATTCAATGATGGCCAGTTCCGCGCCGTCGCCGATCCGCCATCCGGAATGGATGATGCGGGTATACCCGCCGTTGCGGTCCGCGAAGCGCGGCGCCAAGTCCGCGAAAAGCTTCTTCGTGGCCATGGGCGTCAACAAAAACGCCGCAGCCTGCCGCCGTGCATGCAGCGAATCGCGCTTGCCCAGCGTGATAAGGCGCTCGGCTAAGGGCCGGATCGTCTTGGCACGGCGGATGGTCGTCTGAATACGCTCTTTCTCCACCAGATTTGTGACGAGATTACGCAAGACAGCACGGCGATGAGCCGGCTGCTTTCCTAATTTGCTGCCTGCATTCAGATGTCTCATTGTCCAATCCGTTTTGGGTCGGCGAAGGGGCGTAAGCTAACGCCCCCGATTGCCGTTCGTAAGGCTTACAGCGTCGGCGCTTCAGCTTCAGCCGGCGGAAGAGCCGTTTGGCTCGGCAGCGGCGGCCAGATAATCCGGCCGTGCTCGTCAAACTTCATGCCGAGACTAAGGCCCATCTTCACCAGGATATCCTTGATTTCATTTAGCGACTTCCGTCCGAAATTCTTCGTCTTCAGCATTTCGGACTCGGTCTTCTGAACGAGCTCGCGCAAGTTCTGGATGTTGGCGTTCTTCAAGCAATTGTAGGAGCGGACGGAAAGCTCGAGTTCCTCAACCGATCGATCGAGATATTCAAGCCGCGGATCGTTGTAGTTCTCTGCGGCTTCCTCGGCGATTTCCGGCGTCTCCTCGAAGTTGATGAAAATGCTCATGTGGTCTTTGACAAGTTTCGCGGCCAAACCAATTGCATCCTGCGGGGTGATGGCGGCATTCGTCCACACATCGAGAGTCAGCTTTTCGTAGTCGGTCATCTGGCCCAAACGCGCGGCCTCAACCGAATAATTCACTTTGCGCACAGGCGAGTGCGTCGAGTCAATCGGGATATAACCGATCGGCAGGTCTTCGTCGAAGTTGCGATCCGCGGCCACATAACCGCGGCCATTCTTCACGCGCAACTCGAGCTCGAGCTTTCCGCCTTCACTGACGGTCGCAATGTACACATTCTTATCGAGAACGGCAATGTCCGCATCCTCTTCGATTTTTGCGGAGGTGACGGGGCCCGGTGTATCCACGTTGAGCGTGATCGTCTTCGGCTGGTCGGTATTCAGCTTGAGCGGTACTTGTTTCAAATTGAGGATGATATCGGTCGCATCTTCCACAACACCCGGAATCGGCGAAAACTCGTGCAGTACGCCTTCGATCTTCACAGCCGTAATTGCGGCGCCCTCAAGCGAGCTGAGCAGGGCGCGACGCAGTGCGTTGCCGACCGTGGTTCCCCAGCCGCGCTCGAACGGCTGCGCGGAAAATTTCCCGTACTTGTCCGTCAGCGACTCGGGTTCGGCCGCCAACCGCTTCGGTTTCTGAAAGCCCTTCCACATAATTGCCCTTCCTTCCGGCCCGCGCACAGCGAGCTCAACAAAGTTCAGCAAAGCCGAATAATTATTTCGAGTAAAGTTCGACGATGAGCTGCTCGTTCATCGGAGGCGTTTGCACGTCCTCGCGGCGCGGCATTGCAACGACGCGCGCCTTGAAATTCTCGCGGTCGATGTCGAGCCACGGAGCAACACCCTGGCTCTGCGCTAGATTGCGCGCTTCGAGCACCATCGCGTTCTGGTGCATCTTTTCGCGCAGTGCTACTTCATCGCCCACTTGAACGAGATAGCTCGGGATGTTTACCTTCTGCCCCTTCACCTGTACGTGCCCGTGCAGAACGAGCTGGCGCGCCTGCGTGCGGGACCCAGCGAGTCCCATGCGGTAGACGACGTTGTCGAGCCGCCGCTCTAGCATCACCAGCAGGTTCGATCCCGTGGGTCCCTTCATACGGACCGCTTTCTCGAAATAGCTGCGGAACTGCCGTTCGAGAAGACCGTAGGTGCGCTTCACCTTCTGCTTTTCGCGCAATTGCACGCCGTAACCGACCATCTTGGCTCGGCGCGCCTGGCCATGCTGGCCTGGAACGAAATTGCGCTTTTCAATGGCGCATTTTTCCGTGAAACACCGCAAGCCCTTCAGGAAGAGCTTCATGCCTTCCCGGCGGCACAAGCGGCAAACTGCTTCGCGATGTCTTGCCACTTCGAGTTCTCCTTTACTTCTTAAAGATCAGTTTACAGGCTGGCGACCCTTCGTCCTGATCCACTTCATTTGCTCATAGCACATCGCTATTTAAGGCGAGTGCTATAAATCTTGTCTCAGTCTTATACGCGGCGGCGCTTGGGCGGACGGCAGCCGTTGTGCGGCACGGGCGTCACGTCCTTAATCGCGTTAATGTGCAGCCCGGCCGATGCCAGCGCACGCACGGCGGATTCGCGGCCCGCGCCGGGTCCTTTGACGCGCACTTCCACGGACTTCATGCCGTACTGATCGCGCGCCACTCCCGCCGCCGTCGCGGCAGCTTGCTGCGCCGCGTAAGGTGTCCCTTTGCGCGATCCCTTGAAGCCCACCGAACCAGCCGATGACCAGCTTACGGCTCGCCCGTCGGGATCCGTGAGCGTAACGATCGTGTTGTTGAACGTCGCCTGAATGCAAACGACGCCATGCGGCACCACGCGCTTTTCGCGCTTCTTGCGAAATTCCTTCTTGCGCTTCGTCGTAGCCTTTGCACCGGCTGCCGGTGCGGCGGCAGCGTCTTGCGCTTTCTCTTTCGCCATTTTTCGTCTCTACCCTTTCGGCGGGCGCAGCGCGCGCCCCTAATTACTTGCGGGCCATCACTTTCTTCTTCGCGGCCACTGCGCCCTTACGCGGACCTTTTCGCGTGCGCGCATTCGTATGCGTACGCTGACCGCGCACCGGAAGATTGCGCCGATGCCTCAGTCCCCGATACGCCTGAATTTCGATCAGGCGGCGGATATTCATCTGGGTCTCCTTGCGGAGATCGCCTTCGATCCGCCCCTCACTTTCAATCGCGTTCCGAAGATGGTTGACCTCTTCCTCGGTCAACTCGCCGATTTTCTTCGTCGCGTCGACGTTCGCCTTTTCCGCCAGATCGCGCGCGCGCTTCTGCCCGATACCGTAAATGGCGGTCAGCCCGATCCACAGCCGCTTGTTGGGCGGCAGGTCAATACCTGCGATACGTGCCATTCTTCCTCCAAACCGACGGGGCGCATCCGCCCCTGCAAATTTATCCCTGGCGCTGGCGGTGCTTCGGATTCGAACAGATCACGCGGACCACGCCGCGCCGATGAACGATCTTGCACTTCATGCAAATCTTTTTGACTGATGCCCGAACTTTCATTTCATCGCCTTCCTTGCCGCATTACTTGTACCGGTAAACGATGCGGCCACGCGTCAGGTCGTAGGGCGAAAGCTCCACGGCCACGCGGTCGCCCGGGAGAATGCGAATGAAATTCTTCCGCATCTTGCCCGAGATATGCGCGAGAACCTGATGCTTATTCTCGAGCTCCACGCGAAACATCGCGTTGGGAAGCGGTTCAACCACCGTCGCCATCACTTCGATGGCGTCTTCCTTGCCGCTGCCCTCTCCGGGCTTTTTCTTTTCCGGTTCCGGTCTTCTTTGACGAGCCAATGTGCTCCTTTAAAACCGGCGCATCAAAGGTGCGCCACTGAAACTACAAATCTACCAAACGGGCCCTGTCGCCTCGCGCGGCCGCGTCAAAATCCACGGGCCATTCGCCGTCACCGCAACAGTGTGTTCGAAATGGGCCGAGTCACTGCCGTCAGCAGTCACGGCCGTCCAATCGTCGTCCAGCACCTTCACGGCAGGACTTCCCGAATTCACCATAGGCTCAATCGCAAGAACCATCCCCTCCTGCAACCGTTGCCCTTGTCCCGGCGAACCGTAATTCGGAAGCTGTGGATCCTCGTGCATCTTCGTTCCAATGCCGTGCCCCACGAATTCACGAACCACCGAAAATCCGTTCTTCTCCACCCACTGCTGTACCGCCGACGAAACGTCGCCCAGCCGGTTGCCGGCTCGCACCTTCTCGATCGCCCGCTCCAGCGACTCTCGCGTCACCCGCAGCAACTTTTCGCGCTCGGGCGCTATCTTTCCCACTGGCACGGTCAGCGCCGCGTCGCCATAATAGCCATCCATTACGACGCCGAAATCCATCGACAAAATGTCGCCTTCGCGCACCTTCCGCGATGCCGACGGAATCCCATGCACCACTTCTTCGTTAATCGACGTGCAGACTGAGCCCGGATATCCGCGATAGCCCTTGAACGCAGGCTTCGCGTCGTGCTCCGTCACATACTTCTCGGCGAATTCGTCCAACTCCTTGGTCGAAACCCCTGGATGAACCATGGCGCGCATCTTTTCCAGCACTTCCCAGACGAGCAATCCGGCCCGGTGCATCTTTTCTAATTCAGCCGTCGATTTACAGATAACCATCAGCTTCCGCCCTGGGTCCGGCTACGCGGCGCACGATCTTCATCACCGCCTCTGTCACATCTTCCATCGGCGCCGAGCCATCAATCACGTCCAGGACGCCTTTGCGCCAGTAATAATCTGTCAGCGGACGTGTCCGAAACTCATACGCCG
>Ga0209178_1000620_pt1 | contig 10530 bp, 6 predicted proteins | sample GAAS200_FD_187521 | JGI IMG/M metagenome (GOLD analysis project Ga0209178, IMG submission 187521) | Agricultural soil microbial communities from Georgia to study Nitrogen management - GA AS200 (SPAdes) (version 2) | ecosystem: Environmental > Terrestrial > Soil > Agricultural land | place: USA... | reverse complement strand
TGGAGTCAGTGCGACCGATCCGCTCGCCTTCATCGCCGTTTCGGTGGTGCTGATGGCTGTGGCCTTGCTGGCCTGTTACATTCCCGCCCGCCGCGCGGCCAAAGTCGATCCCATGGTAGCGCTGCGATATGAGTGAAGTAAGGTCCTTTGGCTACAACGAAGATTGAAAATTCGACTGATTTGCTGTCTTGTGCGGGCGTCGGGCTACGCAGAAACGATCCACGCTACCGCAAAACGGTTTTTCTCGATACATGTACCTTGGGCACATAGCGCGGCAGTGTACCTGCATGAGCATCCCCGCCATAGGTGATCTGACGCTGCTGCAGCGGCTGCAGCGATTGGCTTCATCTGGGCGGCAACAGGATTGTTCTAACCTGATTCGTGGTTGCGGCTGGGTTGCGGACTTTGCCTCATTTGTTCGCATTTTGCCGGGCTAAGTCACTGATCCTCTTTAGAATCAGTGGGGCTCAAGGAATTCCTAAACCGTGGGTCGGGGGTTCGAATCCCTCCAGGCCTACCATTCTTTTACAAATAATCTCAGTCGTTTAGGGCCTTTCGGTAGGCCTTCCTTTGACCTTGCAAAGTGCATAGTTGTAGTAACACCGTAGTACACGATCGAATTCCGCTCCTGCCGCCGACCTGTTACTTCGGAGGCAATTTCTCGAAAGGGTATATAGCATTCCTTGAGCCCACATATTTACCTCTCGTTTGTGGCGTGACAAATGCGACTGCAGTCCTGCTATTGCAAGACTGTATCGGCCTAGAATCTCAGAAAACGCATCGTAAGAAGTGTCTTCAGTGTCGCATCGCGGATAATTTCTCATACAAAGCCTTTTGGCCTTTTTTCTCTTTGCTGGTCGCTAACATATGCCTCAGTTGTTGCACTCCGATCCCGGGCACCCTTTGACGTAGCTTTCGACTGAGATACTGGGAAACGCCCGTCTCCCTGTATTCTCAGGAAAGCCTCCTCGCCGTACAATAGGTTTCGGTGTCTATGCGTATTTTGCTGATCGAAGACGAGCGGAAGGTTGCAAGTTTTGTTGCCCGCGCACTGCGTGAGAAATCTTATGCGGTGGATATTGCTGAATCGGGGGAGAAAGGTTTGGAAATGGCCATCGGCGCGCCATACGACGCCATTCTTCTGGACATCAGATTGCCGGGGATGGACGGCATTGCAGTGTGCCGCCAGATGCGGGAAGAAGGCATTGAAACTCCAATCCTGATGCTAACAGCGCGAGTTCTCGTGGAAGAGCGGGTTCAGGGCCTGAACGCGGGCGCCGACGATTATCTGACCAAACCTTTTGCACTGGCCGAATTGGAAGCTCGGGTCCGAGCGCTCATCCGACGAGGATTCGGCAAAGCTGCGGCAACGCTGCGCTATGCAGATCTTGAGTTGGATCGGCGTCGCCGCCGGGCAAAACGGGGCGAACTGACAATTTCTTTGACTTCTAGGGAGTTTGCCTTGCTGGAATTCTTGATGCTCCGCGCTCCAGATGCTGTGACTCGCACCGAAATAGTTGAACACGTGTGGGATTGTCATTTTGACAGCGAAACAAATCTTGTGGAGGTCTACATTAACCGACTTCGGCAGAAAATCGATCAAGGTCGCGGTACCAAGCTAATTCGCACCATCCACGGGTTTGGTTATTGCTTGGGTGTCGAGGAATAATGCTCACCTGGTCCTTACGCGGACGCATGATGCTAATGCTCTGTGCGGTTGTCGGCATTCTGCTGGTATCGTGCTCTGTGGGACTCTACGTGCTTCTGTCGCGCCAAGTGTATAGCCAGTTAGACCAGCGATTACAGGATGCTGCCCAACCCGTGATCGCTGATCTCCTGACCGATTCTCTTACCGAAAAGGATGTAGACCAGTTGAATCTCCCCGGGGAATATTTCGAACTCTTGGACTCTTCTGGTCATGTCTTGCAGCGCTCGCACAATCTTCAGATCGGAGCATTTCATCTCGCGCCGTCCACATTCAGAGGCCATCAGACAAGTTTCCAGACAATTGACTACGCCCGTGAGGGCCGGCTGCGTATTGCCGCAGTTCCCTTTCAGTTTGGTAATAAATCCTTTGTGCTGGCAGTTGCGGTTTCAACTGAAGAGGCCGACCATATTCTTGCGAGCTTTCGCGGCATTATTTTCCTGATTGTGCCTTTTATCCTGTTGCTGACGGCGAGTGTCTCGGCTTGGTATGTTGGCAAGATGTTGGCGCCGATCGCTACCTTTACGCGGCACGCCGAAAGCATGGCCGAGCACGCGTCTGGACTTTATCAGGCAAACCTGTGGCGCCCTCTACCTGTCAACAGTTCCCGCGATGAATTAAGCCGGCTGGCGGTGACCTTTAATCAACTCTTTGAGCGAGTTGCCTCCGCGGTTGGGCAGTCCAGGCAGTTTGTTTCTGATGCCGCGCACGAGCTTCGAACACCACTTGCAGTGTTGCGAGGTGAGACGGAGCTTTTGCTTCTCGAACCGAGAACGCCTCAGCAGTACGAGGAATCATTACGCGTGATCGATGGCGAACTGAAACACTTAAGCAAAATTGTCGAAGGCCTCTTCACGCTCGCAATGGCTGATGCCGGACAACTGCGACTGGCGAACGAACCGGTCTATCTCAATGAGATACTGGAGGGAACGTGTGTGCTGCTAACCCCAATCGCAGGATTGAAACACATCGCCATCAACCGCAATCTGAGCCGTGACTTCCCTTACGTAGGCGACGAAACCTTCTTAAGGCAACTCTTTGTGATTTTCCTCGAGAACGCAATCAAGTTTTCTCCACCGTCTACGACTGTACAGATCGAATTGGAACAGAGCAACGGGACCGTGCAGGCACGATTCCGCGACCGTGGCGTTGGAATTGCTCCGGAACACCTTGCCCACATCTTTAAGCGTTTTTACAGAGCTGCTTCCTCTGGCTCGTCTGACGCCAGGGTGGAGGCAGCACCGAGCGGAGGGCTTGGTCTGGCCATCGCGCACGCAATTACGAGCGCTATGGGAGGCTGGATAGAGTGCCAGAGCAGCCCAGACAGCGGCTCAACGTTTACGGTAAATCTCCCCCCTCTCAGATGAAGCGGCGAATACCAGGCCTGAGGACACGCCTTTGGACAAGCACCGCTGCGAGCCTTCCGATGAAAGTTTATAACCGGTTTGATCTTAATGCAATCAAACCGAGCGTTGAGGGTCCGCCAGGCCGGCCACGAGATCGCGTGGCGGGAGGTCCTTCCGATGATGCCAACCAAAGGTAAACAAACGTTTATCCCTTATTAACAAATGCTTGACACCGCTTGATGCTCAGTGATATAAGCCTTCTCGAAGGGCGGAAAGACATCTAACCCAACCCAGAACAACTTGGCATTCTGAGAATCTGAGAGTGGTCTGTAGGTGGTCGGCAGTAAAGGGTCCTAAGCGATTAGATTAGCGACGGTAGAGTTTCGACCTACAATCGGATTTCAGCAGACCATGAAAAGGGACTGGACAAGGCGGAAGTTTCTCGAAAGCGCACTCAAGGGTTCCTTCGTCGCTGGCGGAGCCGTGACAGCGGAGATCATCGCTCCGGCAAAAGCTCACGCCGGCCATTCCGCGGAACGAACGTGCGGCGTTTACGATGAGCAGCAGCGCAAAACGCTGCAAGTCACGATGGACGAGATCATTCCCGCCAGCGACGACATGCCCTCCGCGAGCGAAGTGGGAGGCTTGGAGTACCTCACGCGCATCGCAGGCGAGAGCTCGCGGGTCAAGCGCGAGATTGCGAAAAGTATCGGCGCCCTTGCAGCGCTCAGCCGCAAACAGTTTGGAGGGGAATTTGCTTCGCTCGCGCCAGCGGAACGTGTTGAAGCTCTGAAGAAATTCGAAGCCCAGCGGCCGAAGCAGAATTTTGTGAGGCTGCGCGATTACATCTATGAGGCTTACTATACGCAGCCGAAAGTCTGGAAGCTGATCGGCTATTCCTTCTATGCGACCAATGGACCCGGGCCTCATATGAAGCCGTTCGATCCCTCCTCGCTCGAGCGGGTGCGCAAGATGCCGAAACTCTATCGAGAGGTTCCAGAATCGACAGCCCGGTCGGGTCACGAGGAGAGTAATGGCTGAGGAACGCGCGGACGTTCTGGTGATCGGTTCGGGTGCGGCCGGCGGGGCGGTGAGCAAGCACCTCACGGACTTGGGTGCAAAAGTCGTCTGCCTCGAACAGGGTGACTGGATGAAACCCGACCAGTATCCCTCCATGCGTCCCGGTTATGAAGTTCAACTGCATCGCGGCGCTTTCAATTTCAGTCCCAACGTTCGCCGCCGGCCCGAGGACTACCCCATCGTGGCAACGGGCCACAACCCTCCTGATGTCCTGATGTTTAACGCCGTGGGAGGAAGCACCATCCACTATACCGGGCACTTCCCGCGGTTTCATCCCTCCGACTTTCGCGTCAAGACGCTCGATGGCGTGGGGGAGGATTGGCCCATCACTTACCAGGACCTCGAGCGTTACTACGACATGAATGACCGCGAGATGGGCGTAGCGGGATTGGCGGGCGACCCGGCGAACCCTCCGCGCTCGCCGCGGCCAACGCCGCCATTGCCGATTGGAATTCTGGGGGACGTCATCACCAAGGGTTTTGACAAGCTGGGGTGGTACTGGTGGGTTTCTGACAACGCTATTATCTCGCGTCCGTACGACGGCCGCCCGGGCTGCGACCTGCATGGCAAGTGCATGTTCGGGTGCGCGATAGGTTCCAAGGCATCCACCGACGTCACCTACTGGCCCAAGGCGCTTCGCAAAGGCGCGGTGCTGAAGACGCGGGCCAGGGTGCGGGAGATTACGGTTGATGCCCACGGCCGCGCCCGGGGAGCAGTCTACTACGATCGCTTCGGCAAACTCCATGAACAACAAGCCAGGGTGGTGGTGGTTTCGTGCAACGGAGTCGGCACGCCGCGGCTGCTGCTGAATTCAAAATCGAATCTCTTCCCGCACGGGCTTGCTAATTCTTCGGGGATGGTCGGGAAGCACTTCATGTTCCATCCCTTCCGCTTTCTGGAAGGTGTTTTTGAAGAGCGCATCGATAGCTACGACGGCCCGTTCGGAATTCCCGCCTTCAGCCAGCAGTTCTATGAGACCGACACAAGACGAGGGTTCGTGCGCGGGTACACCTTTTTCCTTGAGCGGAGCTTTGGTCCGCTGCATCAGGCCTGGGGCGGATTTTCAAGTCGTCCTGTGCCCTGGGGCGCCGAGCATCACCGCGTGATGCGCCGGCGGTTTCCGCACATCATTCGCGTCACGGTGATGGGCGAGGACCTGCCGCAGGAGATGAATCGGGTCGAGCTCGACCCCAAGGTCAAGGATTCTAGCGGCATTCCGGCTCCCCGTGTGGTTTATAGCTACAGCAACAACAGCCTGAAGTTGATGGAACACGGCGGGCAGATGGCGAGGCGGGTGCTCGAAGCAGCCGGGGCTGTTGAAATACTCGATAGCGGCCTCATCTCACCAGCTTTTCATCTGATGGGAACGGCGCGCATGGGCAACGACCCGAAAAGTTCGGTCGTCAATGCCTGGCACCGGGCGCATGACGTTCCCAATCTTTTTATCGTCGATGGCAGCTCTTTCACCACGGGAGCGGCCGTCAACCCCACGTCAACCATAGGCGCGCTCTCACTCAGGTGCGCCGAGGGCATATGGGACCGCCGTAGGGAGTGGTCATGAATGGCTTGCTGAATAAGGAGCCTCGCTAAACCCTGATTCCGGTGCGGGAAGGTGGCGAGGAAGATCAAACTTAACTGAAGCGTCATCTGATCGTCACATGAACGTAATTTCTGGCCTTTAGAATTCCGGTCATCGCGAGAAGCGACCGTGAGACGTAATGAGGAGATTTCTATGAAACTCTTGCCGACGCTCTTCTACTTTGCCCTGACAGTAATGGCCGCGCCGGCCTCGCCATTAGGTAATTACCGCATCCTGAAAGAAATCCCGCTCGGGGGGCAAGGGCGGGGAGACTATCTCACGCTGGACGGGGCCGCACGGCATCTCTACGTTTCGCACGAGTCCGAGGTCGTTGTTGTCAATGCGGACTCCTATGCCCTGATTGGAAGGATTCCTGCCCAGGGAGCGCACGGCATTGCCGTGGCGGAGAAGTGGAATCACGGGTTCAGCACCAACGGCGAGGCGAATACGGTGACGATGTTCGACCTGAAAAATCTGAAGGTGCTGCGCCACATTCCGGCGGGCAAGGGTCCTGACGGGATCATTTATGACCCTGCGACACACCGCGTTTTCGCTTTCAACGGAGATAGCGACAGTGCCACGGCCATCGACGCCGAGACCGGAAAGGTGGCAGGAACGGTTGAGCTGGGCGGAGGGCCGGAGTTTGCCGCCGCCGACGGGCACGGCTACGTGTTTAACAACCTGGAAGACAAGAGCGAATTGGTGAAAATCGATGCTCGAAAACTAAAGGTGGATGCGCGCTGGCCACTGGCGCCCTGCCAGCGACCATCGAGCATGGCCATGGATCGGCCTAACCGAAGGATCTTTATCGGCTGCCGAAGCCACGTGATGGCGGTCGTGAATGCTGATAACGGCCATGTGATCACAACGCTGCCTATCGGCGACCATGTCGATGCGACTTCGTTCGACCCTGAATCGCACAACATATTCAACTCCAACGGTGATGGAACCGTGACGGTGTTTCATCAGGACGGTCCCGATCACTATAGCCACGTGGAGACCATCAAGACCCTCCCGGGGGCCAAGACGCACGCGCTTGATTTGAAGAGCCAGCAGCTTTTTTTGTCGACCGGGGTTGGTGGGAAGTTCACGCTTTTGGTTGTGGGGAAGTAACGCGAAAAGGGGGAGCGTCGCTCATTGAGAGCTTTTAAAACACTGGATTGTGACAGGAAATTGAGCATGGCGCCAACTGCGGGCTTGGCTCTGATTGGTTTTCGCAATGGACGAACGGCGCATACCAATAAGCATCAATTGCATACTCCTGGGGTAAGCCTTTAAGGCGTTTCTGAACTGCGTCGGATTTGCGGTCGATACGTTTAAGGAGGGTAACGATGAAAGGGCGAGGGCAGTATTTTCTCAACTATATTCTCCTGGTTTTCTTTTTTTGTGCGCTAGGAGTAGTCAGCGGCTTGGCGCAGATCAACAGGGCTAACCTCAATGGGACCGTGACGGACCCGAGTGGGGCGGTCGTTCCGAACGCGACGGTCGAGGTCGTGGCTCCCGACACCGGTTTCACCAGGCGGGCGACAACCGGGAGTTCCGGTGTCTACAGCATCACCAGCCTGCCTGTGGGGACATACAATCTCACGGTTTCTGCCAACGGATTCAACACCTTCCGGGTAACCTCGATCCAGCTAACCGTCGGGGAGTCCCGAACGCTGAACGCGCAACTGGCGGTGGGCGCCGCCACAACCAGGGTCCAGGTAAGTGCAACGGCCGTGTCGCTCGAAACAAACAACGCCCAACTCTCGACCGTCGTCCGCTCACAGCAAGTCGAAGAGATTCCGCTTAACGGGCGCGACTGGGCGGGCCTAATGTCGCTCACCCAGGGTGCGGTCAACATCGGCGGCGGCGGCCAGAGGGACCTGCGTTTCGTGGGGCGAGGAACAGACGACAACAACTACACCTACGACGGAATCGACGCTACCGGAGTCCAGGAGCAGAACCAGAAGGCAGGCGCGCGCCTGTCCATTTCGCTGGAATCGATCGCCGAGTTCCGTGTGTCCTCCTCCGTCTATACAGCAGACCAGGGCGGCTCGGCTGGGGCCCAGGTCAGCATCGTGTCAAAAACGGGGACTAACACCTATCACGGCGCAGCCTTCGATTTCCTGCGCAACAACGTATTCGATGCACGCTCGCCCTTCGATACGGATGTTCCCCCGTTCCACCTGAACCAGTTCGGCGGCGAAATGGGCGGGCCCATCCAGAAGGACCGTACTTTCTTCTATGCCGATTATGAAGGGCTCCGGCAGATCCTGAACTCCACTATAATCGGGTTTGTGCCGAATGCGGCAGTTCGAAACCAGGTGGCGGCCACCTCGCCGGCGCTGACACAATTTGTCAATTCCTGGCCGGTTGGGCAGACACCCGTCGACGCCTTCACCGACCAATCGACGTTCGTCGGCCTGAACAGCCAGCAAGAGAATAGCGGAATGGGCCGTCTGGATCATACTTTCAATAGTAGGACCTCCATTTTCGGCCGCGTCAACATTGACGATGCCGTCATCAACTCACCGGCGGATAACGTGGGAGGTCGGGACAACCCCCTCTTACGCATCTCCAATTACGTTGTTCAGTTAACGCACGTCTTCTCGCCGACGATCGTTAACGAACTCAGAGGTGGGGTCAACCGCTCCGCGTTGAACCACTTCACCTTCGGAACTTCTCCTACTTCGATATTCGACGGTGTGGTTACCTCTACCGGAGTGAGCGTGGGGGGTTACGATGATCCTAGTGAAACCACACTCGACGAGGAGATTGGGACCACGCTTGACGTATACGACGATTTGACTATGGTCAAAGGCCGGCACACCATCAAAATGGGGATAGGCGTTGAGCGCCATCGGCTTAACAATTCGAGCGAGGCTCAATTCGCTAACGGGATATATACATACGCCAGCCCGCAGGACTTTATCAACAACGCCGTGGATAATTTCGAATTCCTTGGGGAGCTGACCCTCGGTGGTCACCGGCGCACCTACGTCATGCCTTACGCGCAGGACACCTTCAAAGTGCGCCCCAACCTTACGCTCACGTACGGATTACGATGGGAGCATTACACGGTCCTGACAGAGGTGCATGACCGCCAGGCCGTCGTGACAGTTGCATGCGGAGGGTTCTGCCCGAAGGGTACGCCACTGTATTCGCCGTACTATAAGGACTTCGCCCCGCGGCTGGGCCTGGCATGGCAGCCGGGAGGAGTCTCGGGAAAAACCGTCATCCGCGCGGGGTTTGGGATGTACTTCGAGCCGAACCAGATGGACGACTTCAGCGACGGGCACGAGAGTACGGCGCAGCGCTTTCTCATTAAGGCTGCGGACGTGCCGGGCCTTTCGTACCCCGTTTCCCCAGCGCAGCTTACCAATCCTCTATTCTCGCCTAAGGCCTGGGACCCGAACCGGAGGGACGGATACTTCGAAGACTGGGACCTCACTATCCAGCATATGTTGCCGAAGGGGTTTATCGGCCAGGTTGCGTACCAGGGCAGCGAGGGGCACAGGCTGTTCTCCGCCGTTCGGTTCAACCGCTGCGAAAATGGTTCTGCGCTCACTGGCAATTGCGTTCGTCCCATCCCCGGCTTTGGCGAGTTCAATCAGAAAAGAAACCAGGGCAACAGCAACTTCCACTCTCTTCAGGTATCCGTGCAGCGTCATATCACCAGTGGATTGACATGGGGGACGGAGTACATGTGGTCGCATGGCTTGGCGTGGGGTGGGTTTGGAGCGGGCGAATATCCGCACGTTGAAAACTATGATTGCATCAGATGTTCCTACGGCAGCTCGCAGATTGATGTCCGGCATTCCCTCTCAGTCAATTCCGTCTATGAGCTTCCGATTGGCCCCGGCAAGCCTTTTCTGAACACCGGCGGAGTTGCCGGAAAGTTGCTGGGCGGCTGGCAACTGAGCGGGATTGCGTCGGCTACGAGCGGTCGCCCGATTGATATCCTGGTCGACCGGAGCTCGACGGATACGCCCGACGGCGTGACAAGGAATCAGCGGCCGGACCTGGTGCCCGGCGTACCCATTTACCCCGCTCATCGGACGATCAATAATTGGTTCAATCCCGCGGCCTTTGCGGTTCCCGCTCCTGGCACCTATGGGAACCTGGGATATAACGCTGGACGTGGCCCCGGCTACTATGAAATCGATACAGCGCTCGAGAAGAAAATGCCTATTACTGAACGGCTGGCCCTGGACTTCCGGGCGGAAGCTTTTAACCTGTTCAATCACCCCATCTTCGGGGATCCGGATGCCAATATCTCGGATGGCGCCTTCGGGACCATCACTGGCCAGTTGAACGACGGCGCCACCGGGATCGGCTCGTCGCGGCGGCTTCAGTTCATGCTGCGGCTCGAGTTCTGAACCGCTCCCGCGGATGGGAAGGAATCTCTTGCGGCCATTGGCCTAGTACGCGCCGATGGCCGCAAGCGGAGGCCGGCTGGGAGTTCGAGGTGAAGATCTGCCGGTTGATTTGGCTTGACTTTTCTGGCCTAGAATGGTAGTCTTATTCCAGCGCGTATCAGGGTCCTTTCGGGACTGATGAGACAGTAAAAAACAAAAAAGAATACCTTTTTTCAAAAACGAACCGGAGAGGTTGTTGATTCTAAAGAGAAATGGTCTAAAAGCGAACCGGACCGAACCGAAAAGCGAAGCGGAGAAGTTGTTGAAAACACGTTCCTGTGGAAAAAACGAACCCAAAACGAACCGGAGAGCGAAGCTACCGATCTCATTGAAAATAAACCAGCCGAGAAAACTGACGAATGAAAACCAGCGAGAGAAGTTTCGTTCGCGATGTAGCCCATACGGCTGGCTCGACGTCGC
>Ga0209178_1000618_pt1 | contig 10535 bp, 7 predicted proteins | sample GAAS200_FD_187521 | JGI IMG/M metagenome (GOLD analysis project Ga0209178, IMG submission 187521) | Agricultural soil microbial communities from Georgia to study Nitrogen management - GA AS200 (SPAdes) (version 2) | ecosystem: Environmental > Terrestrial > Soil > Agricultural land | place: USA... | reverse complement strand
TTCGTTCGGACCGTTACAGCGCGCCGCCGGGCCGGTTCACAAAACTATTCCTGGTGTCTCCTCAAGGCGGCATGCCCAAACAGCTTCCGGTTCCGCGAGGCGACCTGACTTCGTTTTCGCCGGACGGAACGAAGATCGCGTACATCGAAACCTCGCAGGAATTTCGCACCTGGAAGCGCTATCACGGCGGGTGGAACCTGCCCATCGCGATTTACGACCTGAAGAACAACACCTATGAAGAGCTGCCCAAGTCCAAGGGCATGGACATGTTCCCCATGTGGCATGGGAACGCGATTTATTTCATAAGCGACCGCGACGGTGTGATGAATCTTTACAGCTACGACCTGACTTCCAAACAGGAGAAGAAACTCACCGATTACAAGGAGTACGACATCAAGTGGCCGAGCCTTGGGCCGGACGCGATTGTCTACGAAAATGGCGGAATGCTTTACGAATACAACCTGGCGAACAACAAAGCGCGAGGAATTCCAATTGTGGTGCATGCGGAAGACATTGAGGCGCGGCCGGAATTCAAGAGCGTTTCGCAGAACATCGGGAGCTTCGCGCTTTCGCCATCGGCGGCGCGGGCGGTGATGGAGGCGCGCGGGAACATTTTCACTGTTCCTGCGGAGCACGGAAGCATTCGTACGCTGACCACAGAGCATTCGAGCGTTCATGAGCTGAATCCGGCGTGGTCGCCCGACGGCAAATGGATTGCGTATTTGTCGGACAAGACCGGGGAATACGAGGTGTACACCCGGCCGCAGATGGGCGGCGGCGAAACGCGAATCACGAGCGATGGAGGAATCTATCGCTATGGGCCAACGTGGTCTCCGGACAGCAAGAAGCTCTTGTATTGGGACAAATTGCACCAGCTATGGTACGTCGGGGTGGAGGAAAAGAAGCCGGTTCTGGTGGACAAGAGCGAGTACGGCGACATTAGCGACGCAAGCTGGTCACCGGACAGCTTGTGGCTCACGTATTCCAAGCCGCATCGGCGCGGGTCGAGCGACGTGTTCCTCTATTCGCTGGGCACGAAGAAAGTTACGAGAGTTTCCGGGGGCTTTTACAACGATAACAACCCGGTGTTCGATCCCGGTGGGAAATACCTGTTTTTCATCTCGACTCGGTATTTTTATCCCAGCCGCGGTCAGCTCGACCAGAGGTACAACTACTACACGACGGACGGGATTTTCGCAGTCACGCTGAAGGCGGACGAGGCTTCTCCTTTCAAGCCCGAGAGCGATGAGGAAAAGGCAGCCGACGAAAAGAAGGATGAAAAGAAGGACGACAAGAAGTCCGCCGAAGCGAAGAGCGGCGAGCAAAAGACAGAGGAAAAGAAGGAAGAGAAGAAAGAGGAGAAAAAAGAAGAAACAGTCAAGCCCATCCAGATTGATCTCGAGGGGATCAGCAATCGCGTTGTCACCGTACCCATCAAGCCGGGAATTCTGGGCGGCCTAGCCGCGCGCAAAGACAAACTCTTCTACATTGACGTTCCGCAGGAGGCTCTGCAGTTCGTCCCAGGAACTCCCCGGGCACCGAGGAACGCGTTGCACCTGTATGACATGGTCAAGCGCGAAGACAAGGTGTTGCTCGATGGAATCGACGGCTACGACCTGGACAAAGAAGGCAAAAAGGTCATTTACAAGGCGGGGCCGGTTTACGGCATCGTGGACGCAACGCCAGGGAAGGCGAAAGTCGGCGACGGCAAGTTGAGCCTCAGCGAAATGCAGGTGCGAGTCGACCCGCGCGAAGAGTGGCGGCAGGTGTTCCACGAAGCGTGGCGCATCGAGCGCGATTTTTACTGGGATCCCAACATGACCGGGCACGATTGGAAGAAAATCGGTGCGCGCTACGAAGCGCTGCTGCCTTGGCTGGTGGACCGCAGTGATTTAAATTATTTGATCGGCGAAATGATTTCTGAGCTTAGCACTTCGCACACCTATGTGGGCGGGGGCGATCAGCCGCAGTGGACGCACGTCAACGTGGGGTTGCTGGGGGCGGACTTCGAAGCGGATGGCGGTTATTACCGGATCACGAAGATTTATCCTGGCGAAAACTGGAGCGAAGCGACGCGCTCGCCGCTCATGGAGCCCGGCCTAAAGGTGAAGGCGGGCGATTATCTGATTGCTGTGAACGGGCAAGAAACACGTTCCGACCGCGACGTTTATTCTTATTTTCAAGACCTTGCGGGAAAACTGGTCACGCTGAAAATCAACAGCAAGCCGACGACGCAAGGCGCGTGGGAAATCACCGTAAAACCGGCGAACAGCGAAGCCGGAGTGCGCTATCTCGACTGGATTCACGCGAATCGCCGCAAAGTGGAAGAAGCCACCGGCGGGCGCATCGGCTATATGCACGTACCGGACACGTCGTTCCAGGGGATCATCGCGTTCGACAAACAGTTCACCGCACAGCTCGACAAAGACGGCATCATCGTCGACGAACGGGACAATTCGGGCGGCCAGATTCCCGACTTCTATACGGAGAAACTGAAGCGGCAACTGCTGGCGGTCGTGGCGCCTCGGGATACGGCAGATGTCCCCTGGCCACCGGTGGCGATCTACGGACCAAAGGTGATGATTGTCAATGAGCTTGCGGGTTCGGGTGGTGATGCGTTTCCGTGGTTTTTCCACCGCGAAAAGATTGGACCGATTGTGGGCACGCGTACTTGGGGCGGCTTGGTTGGCATCGGCGGCGGCCAGCCCTTGCGTGACGGCGGATTCGTGACGGCGCCCGGCTTCGCCTTCTTCAGCAGCGACAACGGCGGCGAATGGATTGTGGAACAGCATGGAGTGGACCCGGATTACGTTGTGCCGCAGCGGCCTGACTTGGTCGTGAGCGGGCACGATCCGCAACTGGAAAAGGCCATCGACCTGGCGAAGGACGCCTTGAAGGACTATAAAGGGATTCCGCCGCGTCCGAAGTATCCTTCGGTCAAAGAATAAGCGTTCCCCAAAGCACGAAGCAAAAGCGCATCTGAGCCTCCTTTGGACCTTCTGTTTCTAGCCGCCAGCCGGGTGGCACGGTGCGCGTTTGCCGGAGGAAGAGCAACTCTGACGAATCGCGAAGCGCGGCGGTGCTTGCTCTTCGAATCATGGTCGTTTCTCCTTTCTGGCATCGCGTCCCGAGCCACCCACAGGGGTTTGGCTAGCGGAACTCGTTTGCACTGCGCTTCCCTGCACGAAGAGAAATCGCAGTGCGGATTCTGTTCACTCGCGCTGTGGCTTCCATAAGAAGCTGCTGAGCACAGCCCTGGGCTGAGCCCCTTCACTGCCGCCGCTGCGCCTTCCGTTGCGCGCGTGTTGCTGCAGGCGGCGGGTCGTCCGATCCATCATCGGAACTGCCGTTGCTATTTCCGAGAGTGGCGTTCGTGAACGCGGAGCGCATCACGTCAGCGGCGAAGAAATTCTTTCCATCCATGGGCACCATCATGATTTGCAGCTTGTCGGAGAGCCTCTCGGCAATGATTTTCTGAATGAGCATGGGGTTCTGCTTTAGCACGGCGGCTTCGTACTTCATGCGCTCCGCATCCGCCGCGGCGGTCACACGAATTCGATTGGCTTCCGCGTCAGTGAGATTCTTTTGCCGTTCCACTTCGGCTTTGCTGTCGATAATCTTGGCCTGCGCGGCCGCTTCCGCGTTCTCGAGCGTGGCTTCTTTGCGCGCTTGCGCTTCCAGCTTGGTCTGCTCGATCTGCTTCTGCTTCAACGGGAGGGTATATTGCATGGCATCGGCTTCCGCTTTGGCTTGTAATACGCGCACCTGGGCTTGCGCTTCGGCTTGTTTGACGTCGCGCGATTTCTGCGCTTCCGCCTCCAGCTCCGCGATTTTCACTTCTTTCTGCTTGATTTCTTGTTCCGTGCCGAGCCGCTCGTTTTCCTGTTCTTTCAAGAGCAAACCTTCCAGACCCTTCGCGTATTCAGCGGGCAGTTGTAGGTCGCGAAGCAGAACTTCGCGAACCAGGATGCCGTCGCTGGCAAGCCGCGCGGTGATGGCTTCGGCGGCCTTGGTGCGCAATTCTTCGCGCTTCGTGGCAAAAATCTCCCGGGTCATATAGTTAGGCGCGAGCTGGCGGTAGATCGTGGAGACAACCGGAGCTGCGACCTGCTCGCCCACGGGTTGCGGTAAATTCGTGTGAATGGAATCCAGCCGCTTGGGATCGAGGCGGTAACGCACGGCGACAGCCAGGCCGATGTTCAAGCCTTCGCGCGCCTGCACGTTCAAAACATCACCTTGAAGCTTGGGGTTTTCGGAAGCCAGAGTCGAGTAAACCTGTTCGCGCGTGTCGTAAATCGCGATGGAATCGACCAGTGGCGTAATCAGGTGCACGCCGGGATACAATGTGCCCGGGCGAGCGCCGGAAATCTGGCTGACACGGACGCCCGCCGCGCCATCCGGTATTACCACGATTGTTTCGGTAATGAGGATCGCCAGCGCCCCACCCACTGCAAGCTGCAACGCCAACCGCGCTCGCACCGGCCGAAAAGGGCGGCCAGCCAGCGGCCCCACCTCCGCAGCGCCCTCTCCGCCCGCGCGGCCGCCGAGCAACCGGCGGAGCTGGGTGGCGAGAAAGATGTCGTATGCAACAAGAGACCCCGCACTGCCAAACAAACCAACTCCAAGAATCATCAAGAGGTATTTCAAAGCCAGCATCGAGTTACTCCCTTCCGTTCCTTCTCCGGTGCGCTGCGGTGGATAGGGCCGCCGCTCCGCCGCTCGCGTTGGGCCGGGAAACCCTGTGGCACATGCCTTGGAGCCGGCTTGTTTCCACCGCCGCGGGGCATTCAGCGGTTCGCCGCGTAGGCACGAGCCAATTGCGTGGTTCCGTGGACCAACTCGGTGCGCGGAGGAATCCTCCGTGCGGTAGCTGGTTGCATCAGCACAAAAGCGACTCGAAGGAACATCCAAGAGATAGCAGCGGCTGCAGCGACGGCGAACATCGTCGCGATGGCGAGTATGGCGAAGTCGAGCATGTTGATCATGGCGTGCCTCCTGTGTACGCAGCGGAGAATGGCACACCTAAGACCAAACGCTATCTTGCTGAAAATAGGTTGGTTAGCTCAATTCATAGGTAAGAATATCGTGTCTGGCAGAACACGCTGTCGATTAGGAAACGCGGCGATCCGCATGCAGCCTTGCGACTTTGGGCTAGAGGCTAGCGGGCTTTTCGGAACTCACTTCCGTTTCAGTCCTACTCGCGGCCTTGTGCTAGGCTATTTGCAGAGCCCTATGAACCGTGTATCCGGCTTTCGAATCGCTAGAATACTGGGCATTCCCATCTATCTGGATGCGAGCTGGCTGCTCATTTTCGGCTGGATCACCTATCTGCTCGCGATGAACTACCGCCAACTCCATCCCCACTGGACGCCCGCCGAGCATTGGACCTTGGGGATCCTCACAAGCCTCCTGTTTTTTGGCTCGGTACTTTTTCATGAACTAGCACATAGCGTCGTGGCTCTGCGTTACAAAATTCCCGTCCATTCCATTACGCTGTTCATTTTTGGTGGAATCGCCCGCATTGGACGGGAACCCTCAAAGCCCATCCAAGAATTCAACATCGCTGCGGCAGGACCACTCGCGAGCTTCTTCCTTGGCGGCGTGTTCTTGAGCATGGCTCACATCTATCCATCAAGTCAGGTGTTGGGCGCACTGGCAAATTATCTTGGGTGGACCAATCTCTTGCTGGGAGGGTTCAACCTGGTTCCTGGTTTTCCTCTGGACGGCGGCCGCATCTTCCGGGCGATCCTTTGGGGCGTCATGAAGGACTTTTCGCGCGCCACACTGATTGCAGGCTCAAGCGGCAAAGTGGTTGCGTACGCGATGATGGGCATTGGCGGCTACGAAGCCTTCTACAGAAACGACTGGTATTCGGGGCTCTGGCTGGGAGTGATTGGATTGTATTTGTTGAACGCCGCGCAACAAAGCATCGCGCAAATGACGATCCGCGACGCGCTAGCAGGATTGCATGCTTCAGACGTAATGAGCCATGAAGTTCCATCGGTTAATGGGAACATGACACTGGAAGAATACGGCGCGGAAGTGCTGCGCACCGGGCGGCGCTGCCACTTGGTACTCTCGGGCGACCGGCTCGTTGGCATGATGAATGTCCACATGCTGAATGCAGTTCCCCGCGGGGAATGGGCCCACAACTCCGTGCAGGCTGCGATGATTCCGCGAGACAAAATTCAGTGGACTTCGCCGGACGAGCCGCTTCTGCGCCTGCTAGAGCGGTTGTTGAGCGCGGATATTAATCAGATGCCGGTGGTGAGTGGCGGTGCTGAGGAAGCGCCGCAAATTGTGGGAATGGTCACGCGGGATTCGATTCTGCGGGTGATGCAAACGCATTCGGAACTGGCTTCGCAGCTTTCCAGCAAGTAGCGCCTTCCAGCCGCGCATTTCCATCGGCAGGGTTTGTTCTTCGAGAGGTGAACTTCCTAGTCAGAACTCATAGCCCGCGTTGCCTGAGGTAGGCTTTCCTTGGCTTCGCCCTTCCGCGACTCCAGCACCACGCGCACGCCATAACGGGGCCGCAGTGTAATGGACGCTAACGGAACAACCGGATGCTCCGGCACCAAGTGCATCCGGTACTTTTGCGCGATGGTCGCGAGAATCAGCGTCGCTTCCATCAAAGCAAAAGCGTTGCCTATGCACTGGCGCGGCCCGCCGCCAAACGGGAAATACGCAAAGCGCGGGAGGCGTTTCGCGAAGTCCCCGTCCCACCGTTCGGGGCGGAATTCTTCCGGAGTGTCATACCAGCGCGTATCGCGATGGACAACCCACTGCGCCATAGCAACGCCCATCCCTTTTCTCACGGGATACCCGCCAAGTTCGTGATCTTCGACCACAATGCGAGCCAGGCCCCAAGCGGGAGGATAAAGCCTCATGGATTCCGTAATTACGTTTGCGGTATAGGGAAGGCGCGCCAAATCGTCCATCGAAGGCGCGCGGCCGCCGAGAATCTCGTCGAGTTCCGCGTGCAGCTTCGCTTCCACCGCAGGATTCTGCGCGAGCAACCACCAGGTCCAGGAAAGCGAGCTAGCCGTCGTTTCATGCCCCGCAAGAAAAAGGGTGATGGTTTCGTCGCGGAGCTGTTTGTCCGTCATGCGCGAACCGTCTTCATCTTGCGCGCGAAGGAGCATGGAAAGCAGGTCCCCGGCATCGTGTCCGGAAGTGCGGCGTTCGCTGATGATGCGGTAGAGAATGCTTTCGATAAACGCAATCTCGCGCTTGATGCGAAGATTGGTGGGCGTAGGTACCCAATGCGGCACAAAGAGCGTGCGCCGGAAATTCGCACCAAGTTCGAGGAGAAGCTCAAGCGATTTCCCTACGTCTTGCGTGTCCCGCGCGACATCGGCATTAAACAGCGTTTTCGCCACGATTTGCAAGGTGAGCCGCATCATCTCCCGATGCACGTCGCGCTCTTCTCCGTCGCGCCAACCCTCCATGATGCGTTGTGTATACTCCACCATTGTCTCTGCGTATGCCACTATGCGCGCGCGGTGGAAGGCCGGCTGCACCAGCCGCCGCTGCCGCAGCCAGAAATCACCTTCGCTAGTGAGCAGCCCTTCCCCAAAAACGTGGCGGTTCGCCCGCAAGACCCTGCCTTTGTAGTACCGGCGCGGATGGCCGACCAATACCTCTTCAATGAAGTCGGGGTGATTAATGAAAATGTTGCGAAAATTGACGACGCGGATGCCGACGATGTCCCCGTGGCGCGCCAGTTCGGTAAACATTTCCAGCGGGCTTTGGTTCAACGCGCGAAGAGACCAGCCTTTGAGCCCGCTGTAAGGCTCGGGGGGGAATTTGTCGCGGCGGAACCACATAGTTCCATGCTAAGCCGTAGCCTTGCCAAGGGTCAACGTCGGGGCATTCTGCAAGTCTAAACACTACTTCGCGCGTATGGCTCGAATCCGGAAACCTCCGCTGCGGGAATCCAAGGTAACTTGCGCGAGTCCCGCGGCCATCAACCTTTGCCTTGCTGTCGCCGGATCCAGGGGAATAAAAATGCCCCTGATATGAGCGACTCGATGAATCCAGCCGTTCGGAATGTCGAAGGCAAGAAAAACGCCGCCGGGCCGAAGCACGCGGTGAACTTCTGAAAAAGCACGATCCTGCAACTCAGGAGATTTCAGATGATGCAGCATGAGGATAGCAATTGCGGATGAGAATGTGGCATCGGGAAAAGGCAATGCGGCAGCGTCGCCCTGAATCACGCTAACGTTTGAATGGTTGGCGCGTGTGCGGAGCTTCAGCGCACTCTTATGATCGTATTCGAGGCTAGTGACGCGAGGGGCTCGAGTTGCTAGCTCCACGGTTGCGGGTCCGGCTCCGGCACCCAGTTCCAAGACATGCTCACCCAACACCGAGCCCTGCAGCATCCACGGGAGCAATTCCCGCCGCGTGAGATAACGCCAAAGCGCCGACCCGCAATACCATTTTTCGAAGGAATTCATTCGTCTCTTAGAGCATTCCCGAAGCTCACCACTTTATCGTAGCGGTTGGACTATTGCAGCAAGGAGCGAATTCGCCGGAGAGAAGACGCGAATTGGTCGGCGTTGTAAGAGGAGGGATTCTCGAGCTGCTGGAAGAGGCCGTTAATCGCGGCACGAACTTCGGCGGCATTCGCCGGTTTGGTCTCGCGGCTGTAGGCAATATAAAGTGAATCCAGCGCCATGGTGGCTTGCTCCGCGGCGCGCTCATCGGCTAACGCGATATTCTCTGCATCGTCTGGAATGCGCTGCAGCATTCGCAGGACAATGGCCTGGTCGTACTGCATGGCGGCGAGCCGCTCTGCGAAGCGCTGTGCCAAGGGCGCTGCCGCGGAAGTCGCAGCGGCCACTGCGTTGCGGTCGGGATTGAGTCTGCTCATCTCGTCGGAAACGAGGAGCATTTGCCGGTCCAGTTCTTGCGCGTTTGCCGAATCGACCTGTTTTGCCAGCAAACGGAACACAGTATAGCGTGAAGCATTCCATGCCGGATCACCCGGGCGCCTCCCTACATATCCATGCTCCTGGCGCCAACTATCCTTGGCCGGCCCCAGAGCGTGATGGCATGCAAAGCAGGAAAGCTCGGAGTACTCGGGCCAAACATCTTTTTTGTCGAAGCGCTCGTTCTTCGCCCGCCAAGTCAGCCGCTCCATTGCTGCACGCAACTGCACCGCCTGGCCAGAAGCCCACTCGCGCACGCTGACCCACGCCGCATCTTCCACGGGCTTACCAGGCTCCGTTTCGCGCGGGACTTTCCAGTGCCGTGGCATGACTGCCGAGAAGGAGTCCAGCTCGAAATACAGGTCCGGATGTCCGGCGGCGATCATTTCGTGGTCCACAAATTTGGTTTTTGTGCCTAGATGGCATTCCAGGCATTTCTCCGTGCGATGAATCACATTGCGAGTGTCGGTCAGTCCAAACGCGACGGATTTTTCATGCGGCCAGGAGCGCGTGGTATGCGGGCCAAGCCACGCTGAGGCCGGCCCATGACAATTTTCGCAGGACACGCCTTCGGAAATTTCAAACGCGCGCCCGCGTTGCTCCGGCGTGGTGTAAAGCGCGTGGCAGGCCAGGCATTTCGGGGCTTCCTCGGCTTTTGCGCCTAATTTCAAGATGCGAGCCATGCGCTCGCCGACCTCGCCCGTCAGCGCCTGATAGGCGCGGCTGTGTTTGTCCTGCAGAATCCAGGTCGAATATTCGTTCTGCAAAATGCGGCTGCCGGGGATGGGCTTTACGCTTCCGTGGCAACTCGTTGCCGCGCATGATCCGGGGCCGATGTATTTGACGGGTTCTTTCTCCTGCGCACATAGCAAATGGGGCGCCAGGAGCCACAAACAGGCAAGGCTGGAGAACAGGAAGAACTTTTTTGTGTCGCGCATTCCGAGTGCCGGGCGAATCTGTTCGCTTATATCTTTTGCGCCGCAAAGAAGTCAACGGATTGCGTTGTCTTTTTGGCGACGCGCTGCGAAAAGGAAACCGGTGGCTATTTACACAGCGTTTTACGCTCAGTAGTATGCAAAAGATTCAGCACTCCAACTTCCGCCGCGCTCGGTTCTCGAATCACGCGCGGCTTCGTGCGCGAGACGGGACGACGTGATCTTCGACGACCTTCGGGCCATCCAGCTTCGCTACGGCTTCCTGCCCAAGGCGGAGCTGGAGGGGCTTTCCCAGCGCACGCAAACTCCGCTCTATCAGATTCATAGCGTCGCCAGTTTCTACCCGCATTTCCATCTCGCGCCTCCGGCCAAAGCGGAAATTCGCATCTGCGCGGACATGAGTTGCCACCTCAACGGCGCGTGCGAACTCCGGGCTGAGTTAGAGCGGCGCTTTGCGGGTTCGAGGCCCGAAGACGTTCAGATTCGTGATGTTTCCTGCCTGGGGCGCTGCGATCATGCGCCCGCCGTTTCGGTCAATGATGCGATCTTTGCCGATGCAACCGCAGCGAGCGTCGAGCAGATGGTACACAGCGGCCTTCGGGATGAAGAATTCGCGGAGCCGCATCCCAAACAAGCGCAGGTGAAGTGCAAAGCCGATCCTTACGAGGAC
>Ga0209178_1000617_pt1 | contig 10543 bp, 9 predicted proteins | sample GAAS200_FD_187521 | JGI IMG/M metagenome (GOLD analysis project Ga0209178, IMG submission 187521) | Agricultural soil microbial communities from Georgia to study Nitrogen management - GA AS200 (SPAdes) (version 2) | ecosystem: Environmental > Terrestrial > Soil > Agricultural land | place: USA... | reverse complement strand
AGCTAGCGACGCGGCTGGAAAGTATAGATGCTCGTTCCGGATGCGGGTTCCGTGATCGTCGACAAAGTTCGTTTTTGCGGGTGGCGTATGCTCCGCCGCGCGGGCATGGTTTCGGCTTGAGCGTGCATCGCATCGGCCGTCCGCATCGGAAACAGCGAAGAAGCGCCGGGGTTTGCGCAAGGGGACGCAGACCGGGCGGGCGGGGAAGTCGGCTCGCGAATTTGTGACGCACGTCCACCGCAAAAGTGCAAGCAACGAGGATGATTTCAGACCGAAAGCGCGGGAACATCATGAGCTTGCACGCACTTTGCAAGGTTATTGATATTTCGTTAACTTTCGTATCTAATTCGATCGCGCCACGTTTTTTTGCGAGCGGGCACGGGGAAGGGGAATTCCAGTGGGATTACTGACAACCAATGCTGCGCCGCTGATCGGCGTCGACATCAGTTCGACTGCGGTGAAGTTGTTGCAGTTGAGCCAGGCCGGTTCGCGTTATCGCGTGGAGCATTATGCGGTCGAACCGCTGCCGCCCAACGCCGTGGTCGAGAAAAACATCGTCGAGGTCGAAGCCGTCGGCGATGCGATCCGGCGTGCGATGCAGCGCTCGGGCGCGCGCACCAAGTACGCGTCGGCCGCGGTCGCGGGTTCGGCGGTGATCACCAAGGTGATCCCGATGCCGGCCGATCTTTCCGATGACGACCTCGAAGGCCAGGTGCAGGTTGAGGCCAATCAGTACATTCCGTATCCGATCGAGGAAGTCAGCCTCGACTTCGAACCGATCGGCCCGGTGAAAGACAACCCGGAGATGCAGCAGATCCTGTTGGCCGCATCGCGCACCGAAAACGTGGACATGCGGGTGGCGGCACTCGATCTCGGCGGACTCACCGCGCGGGTGATCGACGTCGAAGTGTTCGCGATGGAGAACGCGTTCCGGCTGGTGGCCGATCAACTGTCGGTGCCACGCGACGCGCTGGTCGCGCTGGTGGATATCGGCGCCACCATGATCACGCTGTCGGTGCTCAAGAACCAGCGCACCATCTATTCGCGCGAGCAGGTGTTCGGTGGCAAGCAGCTCACCGACGAGGTGATGCGCCGCTACGGCATGTCCTACGAGGAAGCCGGCCTCGCCAAGCGCCAGGGCGGCTTGCCCGAATCCTACGAGATCGAGGTGCTGGAGCCGTTCAAGGAGGCGATGGTGCAGCAGGTCAGCCGCCTGCTGCAGTTCTTCTTCGCGGGCAGCGAGTTCGGCAAGGTCGACCAGGTCGTGCTGGCCGGCGGTTGCGCGTCGATTCCCGGTGTGGCCGACATGGTGGTCGAACAACTTGGCGTGCCATGCGTGGTGGCGAACCCGTTGGCCAGCATGTCCCTGTCGCCGCGACTGCAGGCGCAGACGCTGGCACAGGATGCTCCCGCGCTGATGATTGCAGCCGGATTGGCCTTGAGGAGTTTCGACTGATGGCCAAGATCAATCTACTCCCGTGGCGCGCGGAGCGGCGCGAACGCCGCAAACGCGAATTCTTCACGCATCTCGTCATCGCCTTCGTCGCGGCGGTGGTGCTGGTGCTGTTGTGGGGCTTCTGGGTGAGCCTGCGCATCGGCAACCAGAACGATCGCAACGACTACCTCAAGGGCCAGATCGCCCAGCTCGACGCCAAGATCACCGAAATCCAGAACCTGCAGAAGGTCAAGGACCATCTGCTGGCGCGCAAGCGCATCGTCGAGAAACTGCAGTCCAGCCGCTCGCAGATGGTGCACCTGTTCGACCAGATCGTGGAGACGGCACCCGCCGGGGTGCGCCTGACCGGGCTGACGCAGCAGGGCGACAAGCTCACGCTCGATGGCGTCGCACAATCCAACGCCACGGTCGCCCAGTACATGCGCAACATCGAGGCGTCGCCGTGGATGGGACCGACCACGCTGGTCAGCACCACCAATGTCCACAATGACACGAACACGCCGTACGAATTCCAGTTGGTGGTCGCGCTGACCACGCCAAAGAACGACGGCAGCGGCGCGCCGGCTCCGGGTTCTTCGGCAGCCACGCTCGCCACCTCCGGCACGGCTGCGACGGTTGCTGCCGCGGACCCGCAGGCCGCGAGCACCGTGGTGTCGGTTCCGGCGTCGACCGCGGCGGGTGCCGGGACCTCGGCGGCTGCGGCTTCGACCGTGACGCAGGCCACTGCCGCGAAGGCACTGCAAGCGCCCGCTGCGTCCACCAGCAACGGAGGGGCCAGGCCATGAAATTCTTCGATGACCTGCGCAATCTCGACCGCAACAACATCGGCGGCTGGCCCAAATCGGTCAAGGGCTTCTTCGTCGGGCTGGTACTCGTGCTTGTCGTGTTCCTTGGCTGGTACTTCTATGTCAGTGGCCAGCAGGAGACGCTTGCGTCCGGCCAGCAACAGGAAGTGAAGCTGAAACAGGAATTCGAGTCGAAGCAGGCCAAGGTCGTGAACCTCGATGCGCTGAAGGCGCAGCTTGCGCAGATGAACGAAATGCTGAGCCAGATGCTGCGCGAGCTGCCGAGCAAGACCGAAATGCCCGCGTTGCTGGTCAACATCTCCCAGACCGCGCAGGCCGCCGGCATCGAGACGGAATTGTTCAAGCCGCAGCCGGAGATCCCGAAGGAGTTCTACGCGGTCCAGCCGATCGCGCTGAAGATGCAGGGCACCTATCACCAGTTCGGCACCTTCATCAGCAGTGTGGCGTCGCTGCCGCGGGTGGTGATCCTCACGATGCATGACGTGTCGTTGAAGGCCGCCAAGTCGGACAGTGCCAAGGACGCGCCCCCGCCGGGTGGCCAATTGACGCTCGAAGGCACGGTGCAGACCTATCGCTATCTCGGCGATGAGGAGGCCAAAGCCAACGATGACAAGGCAGCGGCCAAGAAGGGAGGGCACTGATCATGCGAGCCGCCCGTATCGCCCTGATGTTTGCCATGCTCGGCATGACGTTCGGCCTCACCGCATGCAGCGGCCAGGGCGACCTGCACGAGTGGGTGGCGCAGGTGAAGGCGCGCAAGGGTGCGCCGCTGCCCGCACTGCCTGTCGTCAAGACCTTCGAAACTTTCCTGTATCAGGATCAGGACCGGCGTGATCCGTTCGAACCGGCGCCGCCGGAAGCCAACGCGCAGACCGCGGCAGGCCCGCATCCCGACCAGAACCGCCCGCGCGAGCCTCTTGAAGCCTTCCCGCTCGACAGCCTGAAAATGGTCGGCACGATCGGTGCAAAGGGCAGTGTCGAAGGGCTGGTCAAGGATCCGCAAGGCGTGATCCACCAGGTCCGCGTCGGCGACTACATGGGTCAGAACTACGGGCATGTCACCCAGGTGACGTCCAGTGAAGTGGATGTCGTGGAACTGGTGCCGAACGGTTCGGGCGGCTGGATGGAACGCGACGCGAGCGTCGCATTGGGTGACAAATGACGATTCATCGGGGGTTACGTTCATGATGACCAAACCTGTTCACTACCTCCGTCGCTCCAGTGGCGGCCACCTCCGGTCGGTACGCGGCTGGATGGCGTTGTTGGCGATGTCGGTGATGACGATAGGCCTGCTGGTGGCGGGACCGGCCATGGCGGCCAACACCTTGCAGGACGTCAGCGCCACACCGCTGCCCGGCGGCAAGGTCCAGGTCACCCTGACCTTCTCCGGACCGGCCGCGACGCCGCAGGCGTTCAGCACCAACACGCCGCCGCGTATCGCGCTGGACTTTGCCGATACCAGCAACGGCCTCGCGCAGCGCAATTACCCGGTGAACCAGGGGACGGCGCAGGGCATCAGCGCGGTAGAGGCGAATGGCCGCACCCGCGTGGTGGTCGCGCTGAGCCAGGCGTCGCCGTACGTGACCAACGTCGAGGGCAACCAGGTCGTCGTGACCATCGGTGACGGCATGTCCGGCGCCACGGCTGCCGTGGCGACAGAACCGGCCACCGCGCAAGCGCCGGCGCTTGCGACTGCGCCGCCGCCGCCGCAGTCAGCGCGTTCGCTTTCGGTGTCCACCACGAATCCCGACAAGGCTGCGGCGATGGCGGGCAGCAATGTCATCACCGGCGTGGATTTCCAGCGTGGGGAGCACGGCGGCGGCAAACTGGTCATCGATTTCAGCCAGCCGGGGGCCGCCACCAGCATGCATAGCAACGGCGACACCACCGTGATCGATGTCGCCGGTGCCAATCTTGCTGCCTCGCAGGCGCGTCGTCTGGACGTGACGAGTTACGGAACCCCGGTGCGCAGCGTCAACACCCATGCGGTGGCAGGCGGCGCGACGATCGAGGTGGACACGCGTGGCGTCATGCAGACGGCGGCGTACCAGACCGGCAACCAATACGTGGTCGAATTCTCACGACCGATGTCGAGTGAGTCCAGCGTTCTGGGTGCCCCCAAACCCATTGTCTACAAGGGGAGCCGCGTCACCTTCAACTTCCAGGACATCCCGGTGCGTTCGGTGCTGCAGTTGCTGGCCGACGTATCCAACCTCAACATAGTGGCGGCCGACAGCGTGCAGGGCAACGTCACGCTGCGGCTGGTCAACGTGCCGTGGGATCAGGCGTTGGACGTGATCCTGCGCGCCAAGGGCTTGGCCAAGCGCCAGAACGGCAACGTGATCTGGGTGGCACCGCAGACCGATCTCGCCAAGTACGAGGAAGACATCGCCAACGCGCGCGAGAAGCAGCTCAACAGTGCGCAACTGGTCACCGACTACATCCCGATCAACTACGGCAGCGCCCAGCAAATCGCTGATCTGCTGACCTCGGGCGCGAAGACCGGCAACGTCGGTGGCGGTGGCGGATCGAGCAGCGCCGAGCGCGGTTTCCTGTCGCCCCGTGGCAGCGTGTCCTTCGACGAGCGCACCAACACCCTGCTGGTCAACGACACGCCGGAAAAGGTGCAGGAGATCCGGCAGCTGGTATCGGTGCTGGACCGCCCGGTCAAGCAGGTGCTGATCGAATCGCGGCTCGTGATCGCAACCGACAGCTTCACCCGTGAACTCGGCGCGAAGCTGGGCATTGCCGGCTTCCAGATCAATCCGAGCGGGCAACGTCTGGTGACGGGCGCCACCACCAAGGATGTCACCGATCTCAGCAACAGCGTTTCCGCGCAAAACGCGGCAATTGCACAGAGCGTCTTCAACAATACGCCGGTCTCGCAAGGTGGCGGACTGCTGCCTGGGGCGACGCCCACTGCACCGACCTTGCCGCCGGCAATCACATTCCCGGGCGGCCTCAACGTCAACCTGCCGGCGACCACGTCGGGTGTCACCCCAAGCAACATTGCCTTCGGCATCCTGGGCAACGACTACCTGCTCAATCTGGAATTGTCGGCGGCGCAACAGGAAGGCCGCAGCGAAACCATTTCGCAGCCCAAGGTCGTAACCGCCAACAATCAGGAAGCCTCGATTGTCCAGGGCCAGCAGATCGGCTACCTGACGTTCCAGAACTCCGGTGCCGGCGGCGGCCAAGGTACGGCGACGGTGCAGTTCAAGAACGCCGCGCTGGAACTCCATGTCACGCCGACGATCACCTCCGACAACCGCGTGTTCATGAAGCTCAAGATCCTCAAGGATGCGGTCGCCAGACTGGTGCCCAATCCGGGCGGCGGCTTCGTGCCACAGATCGACCATCGCGAGATCGACACGTCGGTGCTGGTCGGGAACGGGCAAACCGTCGTACTGGGCGGTGTCTACGAGTTCCAGAATGAACACGACGTCACCAAGGTGCCGTTCCTTGGCGACATCCCGATTCTGGGTGCGCTGTTCCGCGACAAGGTGGACAAGAACAGCAAGGCCGAGTTGCTGGTGTTCATCACGCCGCACATCCTGGGCCAGGAAACCATAGTGCAATGAGGTCTCCCGCCAGGTGAAGACACAAGAACGGCGCGGGCAACCGCGCCGTTCTTCGCTCCGGCGCCGACGCTGGCGGGCTTCCACCAAACTTTCGCGCCCGGCTGTGGTCTACTGGGCGCATGCATGCCGACAGCTACCCCACGTCTGACGCCGCTCCGCCTTCCCCTCCGGAGGCTGGCAATGCGAGTCCCGACGCCCTGCACGCGCGTTTCGCCACGCTGCGGTCTGCCCTCCAGATCGAAGTCATCGGCCAACCGGCGCTGGTTGACCGCCTGCTGATCGCGCTGCTCGCCGACGGGCACTTGCTGGTCGAGGGCGCACCGGGTTTGGCCAAGACCACCGCGGTCAAGGCGCTGGCCGCGCACATCGAAGCCGATTTCCATCGCGTGCAATTCACCCCCGATTTGCTGCCGGCCGATTTGACCGGCACGGACGTGCTGCGTCCGCAAACCGGCGTGTTCGAGTTCGAGCCCGGGCCACTGTTCCACAACCTGGTTTTGGCCGACGAAATCAATCGCGCGCCGGCGAAAGTGCAGTCCGCGCTGCTGGAGGCCATGGCCGAACGTCAGGTCACGATCGGGCGCCGCTCGTGGCCCTTGCCGAAGCTTTTTCTCGTGATGGCGACGCAGAATCCGATCGAACAGGAAGGCACCTTTCCGCTGCCCGAGGCGCAGCTCGACCGATTCCTGTTACACGTGCCCGTGCGCTATCCCGCCGCGGGCGCCGAACGCGAAATCCTGCAGCTCGCGCGCCGTCGCGCGCGCGAGGAACTCGCGCCGCACGTCCCACCGGAACGGTTGCTCGACCAGCAGGACATTTTCGCCGCGCGTGAAGAAGTGCTGGATCTGCACATGGCCGACGGCCTCGAGGAGTACATCGTGCAACTGGTGCTGGCGACGCGCGACCCGCGCCCGTGGGCGCCGAAGCTGCGCGAACGGATCGCATGGGGCGCGAGCCCGCGCGCCAGCATTGCGCTGGAGCGCTGCGCGCGCGCCGCCGCGTGGCTGGCCGGCCGCGATTACGTGTTGCCGGAGGACATCCAGACGCTCGCACCCGACGTGCTGCGCCATCGGGTGCTGCTCGGTTACGAAGCGGAAGCGGAGGGCCTGCGGGTTGACGACGTGGTGCAGCAATTGCTGGAGCGGGTGCCGTTGCCTTAGTCATGCGATCGTCCGTGATTGCTGGATCCCGGTGGGTGCCGCGAACGGAACGGACCTGGGTTCGCGGACACCAGAACGGCCATCCATGGCCTGACTTTTCACAGCAGCCACTTCGTCACTGACGCTTTGGGCCGGCTGTGATCATTGGTTGCGATGATATCGCTCGATCCCTTCATGCCCGCAGAAAAAATTTCCACCGACGGCATCACCCGCGTCGACCTCGCGGAATTGATTGCGCTGCGCGCCCGTGCGGGCAAGCCGGGCGGCGCACGCACGCGTGCAAGGACGCCGTTGGCCGGCGGTCACGCCTCGGTGCTGCGCGGACGCGGCATGGACTACGCGGAGTCGCGCATCTATCAGGCGGGTGACGATGCCCGCAATATCGACTGGCGGCGCACGGCACGCAGCGGCAAATGGCACACCAAGTTGTTCGAGGCCGAACGCGAGCGCAGCTTGCTGGTACTCATCGACACCCATGCGACGATGCGTTTCGGTACGCGCGTGCGCTACAAATCCGTGGCGGCGGCGCGTGCGGCGGCATGGCTGGCGTGGACCTGTGTGCGCGGCGGCGACCGCGTCGGCGCGCTCGCCTTCGGCGCGGTACGCGACGCCGTCGATCCGCACGCCGGCGCACGCGGCGCCTTGAACGCGCTGGGCGCGTTGGCGCGCTGGGATGCGGCTGCCAGCGTCGGCGGCAATGCCGATGAACCGCTGTCCGCCGCGATCGCGCGGGCGCAACGGTTGATCGCGGCGGGCAACCGTATCTGGCTGCTGACGGACGGTTGGTGCACGGATGCGAACGCGACCGCGGCATTGGTGCGCCTGGCGCGACATGCCGAAGTGCGCGTGGTGATCACGGTCGATGCGCTTGAGCGCGAACTGGCGCCCAAAGGCGTTTACGCGTTCGAGGCCGCGGCGGATCGGCGGGTCGTCGATCTTGCCGGTGCCGAGGCGCGCACCGGGTTCCGAGACGAACTCGCCAGGGGCTGGCATGGCCTCGCGGAGGCATGCGATGCCGCGGGCATCGCCTGGACGACGTTGACGACGGTCGATGAACCCGACGTGGCGCTGACGCCCTTCCTGCGGCGGCGGAGCGCACGCGCGTGAATGACAACGGTCCCGTGCTGCGCGATATCCATTTGCCGCCCGCCGGGTGGTGGCCGCCGGCCGCCGGTTGGTGGTTGCTGGTGCTGGTCGTCATCGTTCTGGCAGGCGGGGCGGCGTGGTGGTGGCGACGCCGCGCAAGGCAGCGTCCGCTGCGATCGATCCTGCGGGAAATCGATGCAATCGAGGCGGCGCACGCCGACCATCGCGACGACACGCGCGTGGCCGAGGAGGCCTCGCGCTTGTTGCGACGCGTGGCTCGTCGCCTCGATCCGGCCGTGGCCTCGCAGACCGGCCCCGCTTGGCGTGCCTTCGTGCAGCGTCATGCCCACGATGCCGCGACGTGGCACGCGCTCGACGGCTTGATGGACGTGCGCTTCCGTGCACATCCCGCGCTCGATATACCGGCCGTGGCGTCGGCATTGCGGGCGTGGTGTCGTGCCGCGTTGCGCGCGCCCCACGCGCGTCGGTTTCGCAAGCCCGCGGTCGTGCGGAGCGCCGCGACGCCATGACCTTCGCATGGCCCTGGATGTTCGCGTTGTTGCCGCTGCCGTGGCTGGTGTGGAAGTTCATGCCGCCGGCCGCGCCGGGTGCGGCGCTGCGGCTGCCGCAACGCATCGCGCTTGCACGCACGCATCCGACAGGTTCGATGCGCTGGCGCACCGCGATCGCGGCGCTGGCGTGGCTGTCGCTGGTGTGCGCCGCAGCGCGCCCGCAACAATCCGCGCCGCCGCAGGCGCTGGCGCATACCGGGCGGGCGATGATGCTGGCGGTCGACTGCTCCGGCAGCATGGCGATCCAAGACATGCGCTTTGGCGATCTCACGGTCAGCCGATTTGCGGCGGTCAAGGCCATCGCGCAGCGATTCATCGGAAAGCGTTCCGGCGATGACGTGGGACTGGTCCTGTTCGGCACGCAGGCATATCTGTTGACGCCGATGACGTTCGATGTCGACGCGGTCGCAAAGCAGATGGCGGGCGCGGCCATCGGACTCGCCGGACGCGAAACCGCGATCGGCGACGCGATCGTGCTTGCGGTGAAACACCTCGACGCCCTGCCGGCGCGTGCGCGGGTGCTGGTGTTGCTCACAGATGGTGTCAACACCGCCGGGAACGTCGCACCGCTGGATGCTGCGAAACTCGCGAAGGCAGCAGGCGTGCGTATCTACACGATCGGCGTCGGCTCCGATGCGCAGGCGCTCAACGTGTTCGGGATGCAACTGCCGGCACCCGACAACGAGCTGGACGTGCAGGCGTTGACGCGGATCGCGCGCGAAACCGGGGGGCGGTTCTTCCGCGCCGCCGATGGTGGGCAACTTTCCGCGGCGTACCGCACCATCGACGCGCTGGAACCGTTGGCGCGCGGCGAGTCGCTGCTGCGTCCGGATCACGAATGGTATCCATGGCCGCTGGCGCTTGCGCTGGTGCTCGGTTGCACGTTGTTGCCATGGCGCGCATGGGTGCCGCGCAAGGCTCGGGTGACGTGAGCGCGTTCGATTTCCCGTTGCATTTCCTGCGGCCGTGGTGGTGGCTGGCGCTGGTGCCGTTGCCGGCGGTCCTCTGGATGCTGGCGCGCAGCGGCGGTCGCACCGCGTTCACCCGGTTGGCCGACGCCACGCTGTTGCCGCACTTGATCCGGGGCGGTGACGCACGCAAGCGCGCCGCATTGGCGCTGGTCGCGCTGGCCTGGTCGGTGGCGGTGGCGGCGTTGTCCGGGCCGGCATGGCAGAAGATCGCGGCGCCGCTGTACATGAACGGCGCAGCGCGCGTGATCGCATTGTCGCTCTCGGACCACATGCTCGCCGAGGACATGAAGCCCGATCGCATGACCCGCGCGCGGTTCGCGGTGCGCGATCTGTTGAATGCCGCGGGCGATGCGCGCACGGCGCTGGTCGCGTACGCCGGCGCAGCGTTCACGGTGGCGCCGCTGACCGACGACAAACAGACGGTCATGAACCTGTTGCGCGTGCTGCAGCCGGACGTGATGCCGGTGCCCGGCAACGACGCGGTCAGCGGCATCCGGCGGAGCGTCGAACTGCTGGGACAATCACACGTCGAGGGCGGCGAGATCGTGTTGGTGACGGACACAGCCGACGCCGCCGCGGTCGCGGCGGCGCGCAACGCGCATGCGCAGGGCATCCGCGTCGACGTGCTCGGCATCGGCAGCCCGCAAGGCGCGCCCGTTCCGCGGCAGGGCGGTGGATTCGCGAACGGCGCGCGCGGACCCTTGATGGCCCGCCGCGATGACGCGGTGTTGCGCGCAGTCGCAAAAGCGGGCGGTGGGCAGTACGTCGCGCTGCAGGCCGACGGGGGTGGCGTAATGGCGCTGGCTGCGCCGCAAACGGAAACCAGTCATGCAAGTCACGGTGAACGCGCACAATTGTGGCGAGACGGCGGCGTATGGCTGCTGCCCGCGCTGCTGGTGTTTGCGGCGTTC
>Ga0209178_1000615_pt1 | contig 10565 bp, 7 predicted proteins | sample GAAS200_FD_187521 | JGI IMG/M metagenome (GOLD analysis project Ga0209178, IMG submission 187521) | Agricultural soil microbial communities from Georgia to study Nitrogen management - GA AS200 (SPAdes) (version 2) | ecosystem: Environmental > Terrestrial > Soil > Agricultural land | place: USA... | reverse complement strand
CTCGCGAAGGAATCCGCGGAGCACGCGCACACCCTCGCCGGACTCGCGGGCCAGAGTGCCGAGCCGTGGCATCAGACCGAGTCGGGGGGGTTCGTCAGGAACGTGGTCTACGGATTCAACGACGGACTGACCGCCAACTTCGGGCTCGTGGCGGGCGTCATCGGCGCCGCCGTCCAGCCGCACGTGATTCTCCTCTCGGGGGTCGCGGGCATGATCGCCGACGCCCTGTCGATGGGCGCGTCGGGATACCTCGCCGCCAAGAGCGAGCAGGAGGTCTATGCCCACGAGATCGCGATGGAGAAGGAAGAAATCCGGGTGATGCCGGAAGTCGAGGAAGAGGAGCTGGCGCTGGTCTACGAGGCCAAGGGCATCGTCGCCACCGAGGCGCGCCGCATGGCGTCCGAGGTCATGCGGGATCCCCAACGCGCGCTCCAGGAGCAGGTGCGGGAAGAGCTGAAGATCGGGGAGGCGCGATCGACTCCGCTCAAGGAAGGCTGGGTCACCGGCGTCTCGACCGCCATCGGCGCCCTGATCCCGGTGGCGCCCTTCCTCGTGTTCACCGGTCAGGCCGCGGTCTGGACCGCCTTCGGACTGGCGATGGCCTCCCACTTCGGCGTGGGCGCCGCGCGGTCATTCTTCACCGGGCGCGGGATTTTCCGCTCCGGACTCGACATGTTCGTGGTGGGACTGGGCGTGGCGGGCGTCGGCTATGTCGTGGGGGACCTGGTGGCGAGGTACCTCTGACAGCTCGGGAGCCGGGAGTCGGGAGCCGTACATTCCGATGCAGACGGAGGGTACGGCTCCCGGCTCACGGCTACACCACGATATTCAGTATCCGATCCTGCACGTAGACGACCTTCCTGGGCTCCTTGCCGTCCAGGAACTTCTTCACCGACTCGTCCGCAAACGCGCGGGACTCGACGTCCTGCTGGGACACTCCCCGTGTCACGGAAAGACGTCCGCGCACCTTGCCGTTCACCTGCACCACGATCTCCACGTCTCCCAGGGCGGCGAGCGCGTCGTCGTGCTTGGGCCATCCCGCGTCGAAGACCGTGCCCTGGTGCCCCAACACCTCCCAGAGCTCCTCGGCGAGGTGTGGCGCGAAGGGGGCGAGCATGACGACCAGCGGCTCCACGGCACGCCGGTCGGTGCACCCGGCTGAACGCACTTCGTTGACGTACTCCATCATCGCGGCGATCGCCGTGTTGTACTGCAGGGCGTCGAGATCACTCGCGACTTTGCGAACGGTCTGGTGGAGCTTCCGCACCACCTCGTCGGGCACTCCTGACCCCGGGCGCAAGCCCGGGGTGGTACCGGAGGTCGCCGGGGTCGCTGAGGCCTCATGTGCGAGTACCCACACCTTCTCGAGAAACCTGCGGATTCCCGTGATGCCTTCATCCCGGAAGTCCCCACCCTCCTGGAAGGGCCCCAGGAACATGAGGTACATCCGGAACGTGTCGGCGCCCCACTGATTGATGTAGGCGTCGGGCACGACCACGTTGCCGCGGGACTTCGACATCTTCGCGCCGTCCTTCACGATGATCCCGTGCGCGCGGAGCTTCGGGAATGGCTCCTCGAAGCCCAGGTGCCCGAGATCCTTCAGGACCATCGTGGTGAACCGCGAATAGAGGAGATGGAGCACGGCGTGCTCGTTCCCCCCGATGTACGTCGTCACCGGGAGCCAGGTCCGGGTCCGCGCCGGATCGAACGGCCGGTCGTCGAACTCGGTGGACGGATACCGCAGGAAGTACCAGGCCGAGTCGAGGAACGTGTCGGAGACGTCGGTTTCCCGCCGGGCCTTCGCGCCGCACTGCGGGCACTTCACGAAATACCACTCCTCATGACGCGCCAGCGGACTCACCCCTGAATCGTCAGGCCGGAAGTCTTCGATGGGCGGCAGGACGACCGGGAGGTCCCGCTCAGGCACCGGGACCACGCCGCACGCATCACAATAGATGATGGGAATCGGCGGTCCCCAATACCGCTGCCGCGAGATGCACCAGTCGTGGAGCCGGTACTGGACCCGGGCGCTGGCCGCACTCCGCTCCCCCAGCCACGCGACGATCTTTTTCCGCGCCTCGGCGCAGGAAAGGCCGTCGAAGGCCCCGGAGTTGACGAGCACGCCGTCGTCCCCGACGAAGGGGAGAACGCTTCCCTTGGCTCCCTGCACCACCGGCTTGATCGGGAGGCCGAACTTCGTGGCGAATTCGTGGTCCCGTTCGTCGTGCGCCGGCACCGCCATGATGGCACCGGTGCCATACTCCATAAGCACGTAGTCGGCGATCCAGACCGGGATCGCTTCTCCCGTGGCCGGATTCCGGACGTACGACCCCAGGAACACTCCCGTCTTGGTTGTGTCCCCCACGCGACGGGTCACGACGTCCTTCGACTGGGCCTCACGCTGATAGGCCCGAACGGCCGTCTGCTGCTCGCGGGCGGTGAGGGTCTGCACGAGCGGGTGCTCGGGCGCGAGCACGAGATACGTCGCTCCGAACACCGTATCGGGGCGGGTGGTGAACACGGTGATCTGCTGGCCCGCCGGTGTCTCGAAGGTGAGCTCCGCCCCCTCGCTCCGCCCGATCCAGTTCCGCTGGAGGGTGCGGGTCGAGTCGGACCAGTCGAGCCGATCGAGGTTGTCGAGGAGACGCTGGGCGTGCTTCGTGATCGCGAAGAACCACTGCTCCAGGAAGCGCTGCTCCACCGGTGTGTGGCACCGTTCACAGCGCCCGTCGATCACCTGCTCGTTGGCGAGCACGGTCTTGTCTTTCGGACACCAGTTCACCGCCGCGCGCTTCTTGTAGGCGAGGCCCGCCTTGTAGAGCTGCAGGAAGAGCCATTGCGTCCATTTGTAGTACTTGGGATCGGTAGTCGCGAGCTCGTGCCGCCAGTCGAACATGCCGCCGAGCCGGTGGAGCTGGTTCCGGAACGCGGCGATGTTCTTCGGGATGAGCTTCGCGGGGTGCGTTCCGATCGTGATGGCGTAGTTCTCGGAGTGGATCCCGAAGGCGTCGTACCCGATCGGCTCGAACACCGTGTAGCCCTGGAGCCGCTTGAAGCGCCCGTAGATATCGGCGCCCGTGAACGCGAACATGTTCCCCACGTGCAGCCCTTCGGCCGACGGATAGGGGAACATCATGAGGTTGTAGTACGGCCGGGCCGGCCGGTCGAGATCGGGCTCGTTCGTGTGGTGCTCGGCCCACCGGGCCTGCCACTTGGATTCGACCGCTGCCGGGTCGTACGCTGGGGTCTCGCGCGGCGACATAAGTGCTTGAAGCTAAACGGCCTTGCCCGCGCGTGAAACCCACCATACCTTCGCGCCATAGACATGGCGAGTGACGCGCAGCAGCTCAGACAACGGTTCGTTTTCGCCGGGATCGGCGTTGCCCTGGCCCTCGTGCTGGTCCTGGCCGTCGTCGCCGGGAACGCCGCCGGCACCTTCCTTCGCCGCTCCGCCGAGGACCGCGGGAAAGACCTCGTAGTCCGCGCGGCCACCGTGGTCACCCAGTATCTCCGTGAGCGCCGCCGCGAGGCCGAGGCGCTGGCGGCATCCCCGGCCCTGGTGGCCGCCGCCCGGACCGCCACGCAGGACGCCAATCAGCGGAATCTTCCCAAGAACGACATCAACACGCTCGAACGGATGTTCGCCCGCACCACGCAGCTGGGCGGCGACCCCGAGCTCCAGTCCTATCTTCGCGACTACGTCACGCACTCGGACTTCCTGCGCGTGTTCTTCACGGAGGTCCATGGCTACACGGTGATGGGGTCATACAAGTCCGAGGACTTCGTCCAGTCGGACGAGTCCTGGTGGACCAGCGCGTTCGCCCAGGGCGAGTACGTGAGCCAGCCGAAGGCCGATACCGCGACCGGCGTCCTCGCCATGGAATACGACGTCGCGGTGCGTCCGTCCCGGACGGTTCGGCCTCTGGGGGTCCTCAAGGCCGTGTTTCCCCTCGAGCAACTGCGCGTTCTCCTCGCGGGGGCCTCCACCGGTGATGGCGCGTACCTGGAGGTCATCGACGGCAAGGGAGCCCTCGTTTCGGCGCCCACCAAGCAGGACCTCCTCAAGACCGTGGACGTCGCCGGCACGCTTCCCCGGTCCGATACGGCGGTGGCCCTGACGCTGCCGACGTCGCGCGGAGACGAGCTGGTGGCGGCGGCGGCGACGAACGATGGCGCCTGGAAGGTGCTCTACCGCCAGCCGGCGGACCTGGCGTTCGCCGGGGCGGCCACGGCGCGCCGCACCATCTGGCTGGGTGCCTTCGCGCTGCTCCTGGTCACGGTCATCGCTCTCTGGACGCTGGGAGGCTGGCTCAACCGCCGGGTGACGGAGCCGGTGCGGGAGGCGGGGCGGATCGCGGGTCGAGTGGCCGCAGGTGACCTGTCGGTGGCGGTGGCGGGAACCCGCGAGCGCACCGCGGAGGTCGCGGACCTGATCTCCTCGATCCAGTCGATGGTCGTGGCGCTGCGCCGGCTGGTGGGCGCCATTCGCACCGCCGCCGACGAGTCGGCCGCGATGGCCGCGGAGATCTCGGCGTCGACGCAGGAAATGAGCGCATCCACGCAGGAGATGAGCGCCACCTGCCAGGACCTCACGAAGCGGGCCGCCGACCAGGCCCAGCTCATCCGCCACGCGGCCGACGAAGCCGGGAAGATCCTTGGCATCACCACGACGCTCGCCGCCGGGGCCGCCGAGGCGGCGCGCCGGAACGCGGACCTGGTGGGCGTGGCGAAGGGTCACCGCGAGACGCTCGATCAATCGACGGCCCAGCTCACGAAGCTCGCCGCGGACGTGCAGCAGGGCGTGACGGAAGCGGAGGCCCTGGCGACGGCGGGTGCGGAGATCGAGCGGTTCGTGGCGCAGGCGAAGGCCGTAGCCACGCAGACGAACACCCTGGCGCTGAATGCGGCGATCGAGGCCGCGCGCGCCGGCCCGCAGGGCCGGGGCTTTGCGGTGGTGGCCGACGAGGTCCGCAAGCTGGCGTCGCAGGCTGCGCAGGCGGCCGGGGAGACGGCGGATACGGTGAGGGACGTGCTGTCCCGCATCCAGGGGACGCGGGACCGGCTGACGCGCATCGCGGCAACCGGCGCGGCGGCCCAGACGGCCGCCCATTCGGCGGCCACCGGCCTGGGAACGGTCGCGTCCACTGCCGAAACGAACGACATCTGGAGCCGGGAAATCGCGAGCTCGGCGGACGCGGTGAAAGTGCTGGTGGAAGAGATTGCGGGGCGGCTCACATCGGTGGCCAAGGGCACCGACGAACTGCTCGCGTCCGCAGAGGAGATCGCGGCCTCGGCGCAGCAGCAGAGCGCGTCGACCCAGGAGATTGCGTCGTCGGCCAATCAGCTCGCCACCGCGGCCGATTCCCTCACCGGCGCGGTGCAGACCTTCCGCCTGCTGGCCGACGAGCCCAGCCGGGAAGCGGCGGACTAGCCTACTTCTTCAGATTGATCGCGGTGGAAAGATCACCGCGCAGCAGGGCCTCCCGCACCGCCGTACAGATCTCGATCGCCACCCGCTTCTGCGCTTCCGACGTCGACGCCGCGAGATGCGGGGTCAGGAGTACGCGGTCGAGCCCCCGAAGGGGCGAATCCTTCGGCAACGGCTCCTCGGCAAAGACGTCGATCGCGGCGCCCGCGATTCGCTTCTCCTTCACCGCCGCCACCAGGGCCAGTTCGTCCACCAGCTCTCCCCGTGCCGTATTCACCAGGAAGGCCGTGGGCTTCATGAGCTTGAGGCGCTGGGCGTTGAGCAAGTGCCGGGTTTCGTCCGTGAGGGCCACGTGCAGCGTGATGATGTCCGCCTCGGCCAACAGCTGCTCGATGGGCAGGAGACGGGCCTGCAGCTCCACGGCCCGCTGGGGGGCCACGAAGGGATCGTACGCGATGATGGTCATGCCGAAAGCGTGGGCCAGCTGGGCCACGTAACCACCGATCCGGCCCAGTCCCACCACGCCGAGGGTCTTGCCCCGCAGCTCACTCCCCTCGAAGCGCTTCCGGTCCCACCCGCCGTGCTTCATCGATTCGGCGGCATCGGGAATGTGCCGCAGGAGTGAGAGCAGCAGCGCGATGGCATGCTCGGCGGCGCTGACGGTATTGGCGCCGGGCGCGTTCATGACCGCGATACCCCGTTTGGTGGCCGCCGCCACGTCGATGGTGTCCACCCCGATGCCGGCCCGGGCCACCACCTTGAGATTCGGCGCGCGGGCGATCATGTCCGCAGTCACCTTCGTCTCGCTGCGGACGATGAGGGCCGTCGCCGTCGTGAGTGCGGCATCCAGCTCCTCGCGCGTCTTGCCGGCGAGGTTGACCACGTGAATCTCCGGGGAGGACGCGAGCAGGGCGATCCCGGCGTCTCCCAGCTTGTCGGCGATGACGACGCGAATGCTCACGCCAGGGTCCGTTCAATGAGGGCCAGGAGATTCTCGAGGGACGCCACGGTGTGGTCACCCATGTGGCCGATCCGGAAGGTCGAGTCCTTCACGCCGCCGTACCCGGTACCGATGACCCACCCTTCCTTCTTCACCGCGGCCACGAGGTCCTTGGAGACCTTGCCCGCGGGCATCTTGATGCACGAGACGGTCCAGCTCCGCCGGCCTTCGGGAGGCAGGTATGAGAGCCCCACCTTCCGGACCCATTGCTCGGTGGCTTTCCGCATGTCGTCGTGCCGCTTCCACCGCGCTTCGATGCCCCCCGCGGCCTCGATGCGTGCCAGCTGGACGTCCAGCGCGAAGAAGAGCGACAGCGCCGGGGTGTTGGTCGGCTGGTACTTCGCGCTCGCCTTCTCGAACGTGATCAGGTCGAAGTAGAGGCCGCGCGACGGCAGACTCTTCGCACGCTCGATCATGCGCGGGGACGCCACGCCGAACGCCAGTCCCGGTGGAAGCGCCAGGGCCTTCTGGGATCCGGTGAACACGTAATCCAGGTCCCACGCATCGGTCTCCACAGGCGAGCCCGCCATGGAGGTGACGGCGTCCACCAGGAAGAGGACGTCCGGGAACTCATGCACCACCTTGGACAGCGCGGCGACGTCCTGGAGTACGCCGGTGGAGGTCTCCGAGTGCGCCAGCGTGACTGCGTCGACGCCCGGGTTCTTCCTCAAGGCGTCCCGCAGCTGATCGGGCTCGACGAAGCCGCCCAGCGGCACTTCCAGTCGGACGCACTCCTTGTCGCACGCACTGACGAGCTCGGCGAACCGCTCCGAGAACGAGCCGTTGACGATCGAGATGGCCTTTTTCCGGATGCCCGACCGGACCGCCATTTCCATGAACCCGGTTGCGGAGGTCGTGCCCACCATGACGGTGCGCGAGGTGCGGGCCAGCTGCTGCAGCCTGGGTGCCGCCCGCTTGAGCAGCTCCTCCATGGCGGACGAGCGGTGGCCGATCATCGGACGGTACATGGCGGCCAGGACGTCGGGATGCACGTCGGTCGGGCCCGGGAGGAAAAATTTTCCGAATGCCGGAGTCGCGAGGGTCACGCAACGCCCCCTAGCACTTCATCGGTCTTCACGAGACGAACGCCTTCCTCTCCCCATTCCTTGAGGAGGTGCTCCGCGGCACTCGCGTCGATGGGTTTCATCGCGTCGGTCACCGCGAAAAGTCGGGTGTGCAAACGATGGGTCAACAGTCCCTCGATGGCGTAGCGGTTACAGACGTCCAGCGCGACGCCGTACAGCACGATGTCGTCGGGCTGGAGGACGGTCAGCGCCGGGACGACGTTGGCATTGGTGAATACGTCGAACCAATGCTTGTGGAACAGCAGATCACCCTTGTGAGCACGGAGCGCATGCCCGAGCTCCACCGGATCGCGCATCTCCGGCTCGATCACCAGCGGATTCCGCAGCGCGGTTTCGGCGATCTTCTTCTGACCCGGCGTGCCCCGCATGCAGTGCGGCGGAAACGTGTCCCGCCAGTTGGGCTGGTCGGACAGCTCCTTGTCCCCCGGCATGTGGTCGTCCGCCGAGGCCACCACGCGGATCCCGTTCTGGTGGGCATGATCGGTCAGGCGCTTCAGGTTGGGTATGAGGCGCTCGGCGTCCGGGACATACAGCTTCCCGTCCGCATGCATGAAGTCGTGTTGGGTGTCGACATCCCAGAAGATCACACGAGCCATCCGTGCCTCTCAGTGCGCTTCAAGCGCCGCGCCGTGCCGAGCCCAGGCTTCGAGCCTGGGCAGAGGGAATTTTCCCTGGCAGGATGGGCGTGTGTCAACGCCTCGACCTGAGAGTCACGGCCGGAAGAGCAGCTCCCGCTGCGCGCGGTAATTCGCCATGGCTTTCAACCGGTCCATGAAACCGACGTTGCCGATCGCCGCGGCCCGGTCGATGACCGCGTTCACGGAATCCGGCAGGTGCGACTCCCGGAGACGTTTCAGGGTCGCCCGACGCCCCTCGGTGACTCCCTGCCCGGCCTCGCCCGAATTGAAGACCCACCCCATCGCGACCGCTTCGGCCGCCGCGGCGCGCCAGAGCACCGGCAGCGTGCTGTCCGCTGCCACGCGCGCCAGGGAGTCGTCGTACAGGTTGGAGGACCCCGCCGCCATCATCCAGTGATCCGCGGCCTCGACCTGCTTCGCGAGCCGGGCCCAGGCTTCGAGCGCCTGGGCTGCCTGTTTGGCTCCCGTGACTCCACCGGCGAGCAGTGTGTCCCGGGAAAGGAGATCCAGGGCATCCCGCTCGATCCGGGCCCCCGCCAGTACCCGATCGAGATCGCTGGTGCGGAGGCTCACCCGCGCGAGCGCGAGCGCCGTGTCGAGGGCCAAGGCGGCTTCGGAGAGGTCGCCGTGACGGCTCCAGTCGTCGGCGGCGGCGAAGAAAATCCGGGCGCGGTAGAAGACGACGAACGGCGGAGGGTGCGGAAGGCCCGCGGTTCGCGTGGGGGTGGACGCCTCTTCCACCATCACGCGCTGGGCCGTTCGCACTACACCCTTCTGCTCCGGGGAGCCCGCGGGGAAGGTATCGGCGAAGGCGGGAAGTTCGTCGCCGTTCAAGGACGGCAGGATGCGCAGGTACCCGGCGGCACGGGGAGGCCCGGTCCACGTCGGGACCTCGGGCATCGTGAGGACGTCGCGGGCCGACGCCGCCGAGATCGAATCCCACGACTGCGCCGCCTGGCCGAGCATGAGCATCTCGGGCTCACCGGCGGTCGGGGTCACCCCCCGGCGCCCGATGAGGAACAGCGCCAGGAACCCGAGGATAAAAAAGACCCCGCACCCGAGGGCCCCGACGAGCAACTTCTTGTGAATGTCGAATGCCACGGCGGGAATCTACGCCAGGAGGCGGGTCACCGCGATTTCGTCACAGCACGATTGCCTGGGACACCGGGCGCAGTCGGCCCAGACCTTGAGCGGGAACCGGGTCTTTTCGGTACGGTCGAACCCGAGCCGGGAGAAGAAGTCGGGTTTGCGGGTGAGGGCGAACGTCTCGGCGAGCCCCAGCGCCCGCGCGTCTTCGAGCAGGCCTTCCACGATCGCGCGGCCCACGCCGGCGCCCTGCCACCCATCGGCGACCGCCAGACCGGCGACTTCCCCGAGCGTTTGGCTGTAGACCTTGAGGGACCCGCAGCCGATCACCTCACCATCGGGCGTGACAGCGACGACGTATTCCTTGATGTGGCGGCAGAGATCGTAGTTGGACCGCGGGAGCAGGTCACCCGTGGCGATGAACGGCGCCATGAGTGCTTCGAGTCCGGGCACGTCCGCGAGGGAGGCCGAGCGGATCTCGAGGGCCGGGCGGGACAGGGGAAGCGGCAAAGCGCTCATGCGAGCACCCCGGCCAGCACGGCCAGCCCGCGATCGAGATCGGCATCCTCGATCACCAGGGGAGGGAGAAGGCGCAGGACATTCGGCCCCGCGGACAAGATCAACAGCTGCCGCTCCCGCGCCGCCGCGACCACCGGTGCGGCAGGTCCCGTGAGCTCCACACCCCACATGAGCCCGCGGCCCCGCACATTCTTGATCCGGGAGGACGTCTTCGCGATCCGCTCGAGGCCGGCACCGAGGTGCTCTCCCCGCGCGCGGACCGAAGCCAGGAAGGCGGGCTCGGCCAGCGTCCGGACGACGTCGAGCGCCACAGACGCCACCAGCGGACCGCCGCCGAACGTCGTCGCGTGATCACCGGGTGACAGCGCCGCCGCGACGGCACCGGTCACGAGCACCGCGCCCATCGGCAACCCGCCCGCCAGTGGCTTCGCCAAGGTCAGCATGTCGGGGGTCACCCCGGTCTGCTCGCAGGCGAACAGGGTTCCGGTCCGTCCCAGCCCGCACTGGACTTCGTCGAAGATGAGCGCGACGCCACGGGCATCGCACAGGTTTCGCAGGAAGACCAGCCACTCGTCGGAGACAGGACGGACTCCGCCTTCCCCCTGCACCGGCTCGATGATCACCGCCGCCGTCTCTTCCGCCGTGATCCCAGCCTCGGCGGCCGCGCGGTCTCCCAGCGGGAGAATGCGGACGCCCGGCGTCAGCGGCAGAAACGGCTTCTGATACTCGGGGTGATCGGTGGCCGCGAGCGACGCGAAGAGCCGGCCGTGGAACGAATGACTGAACGCCACGATCCCCGTCTTCTTGCT
>Ga0209178_1000614_pt1 | contig 10574 bp, 6 predicted proteins | sample GAAS200_FD_187521 | JGI IMG/M metagenome (GOLD analysis project Ga0209178, IMG submission 187521) | Agricultural soil microbial communities from Georgia to study Nitrogen management - GA AS200 (SPAdes) (version 2) | ecosystem: Environmental > Terrestrial > Soil > Agricultural land | place: USA... | reverse complement strand
AACGCAAGGCTCGCACGGCTCATGTTTTCGAGTGCAATTTCCCAAAATTTCGTCATCCTGAGGCTCGCCCGCGAAAGCGGCGAGCCGAAGGACCCCTCTTCGTTTTTCCTATCTCTGATCGCGATTCTCCGCCGTTCCGCGAATTCCACATGCCACCGCGTGTCATTCCGAAAGTTGTTTGCGCCCGAGAAATCAGCAGTTCACTCTTGCGCGACCTACGAAAATTCCGTCATCCTGAGCGAAGCGAAGGATCCCTCTTCGTTTTTGCTATCTCTGATCCCGATTCTCGGCCGCACCGTGAACGCCAGCCGCCACAAAGCGTCACGCCGAAAGCTTTGTGCGCCCAAGAAATCAGCAGTTCGCTTATCGGCCACCAACAAAAATATCGTCATCCTGAGCGAAGCGAAGGACCCCTCTTTCTTTTCTCTGTCGACCACAGCCATTCTCGGCGTACTGTTCCCAGCGCGCCCGCAGTGGCTTTTGTCTTCGATCTTTAGCCCGCCCTTCTCCGTGCCTCCGTGTTTCCGTGGCAAATCTCTTTTCGCCGGAGCATACCAATGAACGCTCGCGACGAAATTCTCGCCCGTATCCAGCGCAGCTTTGCGCCCGCCGCGCGTTCGTCCGCCGAAGATCACGCCGCCATTCCGCGCGACTACATCCAGGCCGGCACGCTCGATCCCGAGGAGCGCCTCGACATATTCGAGGATCGCGTGCGCGATTACGGCGCCGAAGTCTACCGCTGCGCCTCAGCACAACTGCCCGAAACCATTGCCATCGCGATGAACGCGGCCGGTGTGAGCAGTCTGGTAATCCCCGAAGACATCGGCCCAAACTGGCTGCCAAAATCCGGCGGCTTTACGTTCGCCCGCGACGAAAATCTCTCCTACGCCGATCTGGATCGCTCCGAAGGCGTCCTCACCACGTGCGCCGTAGCCATCGCGCTCACGGGCACCATCATCCTCCGCCACGGACGCTCTGGCCGCCGTGCCGTCACGCTGATTCCCGATTATCACCTCTGCATCGTGCGCGCCTCGCAAGTAGTCGACACGGTTCCCGAAGCCATCCGCGAACTAGAATCGCCCACCCGCTCCCCAATCACCACAATATCCGGCCCCTCCGCCACCTCCGACATTGAACTGACCCGCATCAAAGGCGTCCACGGCCCCCGCCGCCTCGCCGTAATCCTCGTCATCGCATAGCTGCGGTCTCAGGGTTGTTGTGTGGTAGCACTGGTTCCCAGCCGGCCCTCTCGCTTCGTTTATAGAATCAGGAGACTTGCCGTCATTCATGTGTTGCCCCTATAGACTTAGCCTAAACTTAACTGTATAAGCAGAGCGCCGGGGGGCGGGTTATGCGAATCACGTTTTATCGGTCGGGGAAATTACATCTTCTCTTGTTTGCCTCTTTGTCTTTTGCACTCGGCGTCGGCGCGCAGGGCGCACCGAACGCGCCGATGGCCGTGGCTGGTGCCGCAAAATCCTCAGTGCCTGCTGATGCGAAACCTGGTGACTATTCGGCCGAGCCCTATGTCGTGGAAAAAATGTCCAACGTGATTGCGTTGCAGAATGACGGCACATACACGGCCGAGACCACGATTCGAGTACGAATCCAATCGCAGGCTGGCGTGCAGGGTTTTGGAATCGTGAGCGCGCCATACGCATCCGGCACATCGACCATGGACGTGACGTATGTGCGCGTGACAAAGCCGGATGGGCAAGTCGTCGTTACTCCTTCTGAGAACACGCTCGATATGCCTGCACAAATCACGCAGCAAGCGCCATTTTATAGCGATATCAAGGTGAAGCAGGTTGCGGTGAAGGGCCTCGCCATAGGCGACACGCTCGAGTATCAGTTTCGCCTGACAAACAATAAACCCATAGATCCCGGTCAATTCTGGTACGACCTCGATTTCTTAAAAACGGGAATCGTGCTCGATGAAGAAACGCAATTCAGCGCTCCGCAGGGGCGGTACGTCAAAGTGCAAAGCGCGGAGGCCCAGCCTTCGATTGAGCAGAAAGACGGGAGGACGGTCTATACATGGAAAACGGAGCATTTGAAGGGCGTTGCCGACGATAAGGACGCTGCCGATCCCGGACCGCATCACCCCTCGATTCAAATCACCACGTTTCACAGCTGGGATGAAGTGGGCGCTTGGGTTGCTTCGTTACTCACCCCGCAGGCGGCGCCCACGCCGGAAATTCGCGCGAAGGCCCAGGAATTGACTGCCAATGCTAATATCGAGCAGGACAAAATCCGCGCACTCTATACTTTTGTCTCTACGAAGTATCACTACATCGGAATCGATTTCGGCATAGGCCGGTATCAACCTCACGCCGCGTCGGAAGTTCTGTCCAATGACTACGGCGACTGTAAAGACAAGCACACGCTGCTTGCCGCGTTGCTTGGCGCTATTGGCATTAAGGCCTATCCGGCACTCGTCAACACGGAGGAAGAGATCGATCCGGACGTTCCATCGCCGGGACAATTTGATCACGTGATTACAGCGATTCCGCAAGGAAATACCTATCTATTTCTGGACACTACAGCCGAAGTGGCTCCGTACGGTTATTTGATTGCCGCGATCCGGGACAAGAAGGCGTTTGTCGTGGATAATGAAGGACACGCAGCACTGGTTCAAACGCCGCCGAATCCTCCATTCGATTCGTTCATCAACTTCACGGCGGATGGAGCACTCGATGGCAACGGCACGCTCGTGAGCAAGATGCACCTGACGATGCGAGGCGACATTGAGGTGGCATTCCGAATCGCTCTGCGTCAGATCGGACAAACGCAATGGAATCAGGCGGTACAGAACATTTCTTCAAGTCTGGGATTCGGAGGAACGGTAAGCGACGCCTCGCTTTCAAGCATTGAGAGCACCGACGGGCCGCTGGAAATCACGTACACGTATACGAGGAAAAACTTCGGCGACTGGGAACACAAGCGGATATTAGCTTCGCTGCCAATGATGTTGATCCCTGGCGCTCCGGATGAAAGCCAAAAGAATCCACAGCCCATCAACCTTGGCTCTCCTGTCGAGTTTCGATATCAGGGAACCATAAAACTTCCGGAAAGTTCGATCCCTGTATTGCCAGAGCCCGTGATCCTTAACAAAAATTTCGCAGACTATGATTCAACGTATTCGGGCGGAAACGGCACGCTGCACGTGCGAAGAACGTTGATTCTGAAGGTGAGGAAGGTCCCCGTCGACGAAATAGCGTCTTACCGCGAATTTTTCAAGTCTGTCGCGGACGACTACGGTGCTTTCATTTCAGTTGCCTCCGACGCTCCTCTTTCCAATACGCCGCCCAAAATGGTTGGAGCGTCGTCCAATGCCGCAGCACAGTCGCTTTTCGATGGGGCGCTCGAAGATTTTCGGAATCGTGACATGGATTCCGGTCTCATTAAGCTTCGCCTGGCCGTCGTAAAGGATCCGGCTTTTGCGCAAGCCTGGTACGTTCTGGGCATTAATGAAGCGCGAAAAAGTCCGGATCGTGCCGTGGATGATCTGAAAAAGGCGGGGTCCGTAGATCCTAGCAATCTTTTGGCGACGGAAGGCGCAGCGGGCCTGCTCGCGACGCTGCACCACGAGAGCGACGCGCTAGAGATCTGGAAGACGCTCGAGTCGAAGAACTCTGACGATGCGAACGTCCATTCGCATATCGTTGCGCTTCTTGTTGCGCAGAAGCGCTACTCGGACGCCATCCCTGAAATTCAACAATTGGTCCGGCTGCGGCCGCAAAACAATCAAATTCTGGTAGAGCTCGGTGACGCCTATCTTCGCACCGGCGACAAGGATCAGGGAATTGCGTCCATGAAGAAGGCTCTTATCATGGATCGCTCGGCTGCCATACTCAACAATGTGGCATTCGTCTACGCCGAAAATGATGTCAGCCTCGATGACGCACTCCAATATTCGCAAGAGGCTGTGAAGGATTTGGAACAACAAACTAAGTCGATAAAACTCGATGATCTCGGAGCGGGTGACTTCGCCAGTGCGTCGAGGCTATCCGCGTATTGGGATACGTTTGGATGGGTGCAATACCATCTCGGCCATTACACCATCGCGGAGCAGTATGTTAGCTCCGCCTGGAGCCTCACTCAGGATGCGCCCACGGCCGTTCACCTCGGAGAGATTTATGAGAAAGACGGCAAGCTGCATGAGGCGGCCGTTGCATACGCTCGCGCCACAGCGGTAACGGCCGCCGGTTCCGAAGGGGAAAAGCGGCTTAGCGCGCTGCGTGCCAAAGGCCGCCCGGCGCCCGGCGAATCGCCAGATCCACTCGCAATCCAGAATTTGCGCACGTTCAGGCTGCCGCGTGTCTATTCGCAATCGGCGAATGCCAGATTTCATGTCTTGTTAGCGCCGGACGGCAAAACGGCTGATGCGAAGTTCGTAAGTGGTGACGAGCAACTGCACGACAAAGGCGAAGCGGCGTTGAAGGCATTCAAGTTTAATGTTCCTTTCCCGCCGGAGTCATCGGCGCAAATTCTCCGAACGGGCTATCTCAACTGCGAGCCGCTGCTTGCATACTGTACCTTTGTTTTCATCCCGCCTGATTCGACGGGCGCGGTAATCGTAAAGTAGCCGCTCCGCGGCATTGAACGGCGACGAGAGCGGCGGCGCACAAACGAAGCCGCGATGCCGTTACATCAGTTTTCCTTGCATTTCGTACGCAAATCGCGGCCATCCCGTGCCGCGAAGGTGCACTTTAAGGACTAAACAAGCTACTTCTTGCGCTCGGAAGTACTGTATGCGAATTGACTCACGAGGACTGCGGCTTCATCGCTATCCATCGGCGTAATCCCGCCCGCGCCCTGAAATTCGACGCAGAAAGAACCGTGAGAAGAGAGCTATGTCCGTACTTCTACGAATAGAAATCAAATTTTTCCCAAGCTACCATTCGTCGGTTTTGAAAATTGGAATCGTGTTCTTCGATCGGTGGTTCCAAAACGGGAAAAGGAGGGACCAGCAAGAATTTAGCTGACGCGGATTCTAATCGAGAATGCTCGATTAGAAATCTGCTTAAGTCAATCACCGTCAACAAAATCTCGCGTTCTAATCGAGAAAAAAGGGGGAATTTTTAAAAGCCAAATGCCTGCGCTCACTAGTTCCCAATCGCGGTCGGTTGCGTGAAGGCGCCATTACCGGCCGAGTCCCAGACGGCGAAGCGGACCCATTTTTTGTCGCTGGCGTCGAACGGGACTGCAAAATGATGCGTGCCGAAGGGGAGCGTCGATTTCAGGTCGATGATCTGGCGGTCGACTTTCGTGCCGTCGCTCCAGACGAGTTCGGCGAAATCGAGCGGAAACGTGTACTCGATATCGGCAGTATACGTGCGATGTGCGCCGCTTCCTTCGACGGCCCAATTGTGAAAAAGAATTTCGCCCGTGGTATCGAAGAAATTGCCGGCGCGAATGCCTTCGACAATAGGCGCCCAGCTTTCGTTATACGCAGGGATGTGATCGAGCTTCAGATAGTTCACGGTCACTGAGGCGTAAGTTTCGTCGTCAGGCGATTTTGTGTACGTGTCGCCCTCGGCGATCATGAATTTCGGCTTTGGCGCCCAATTGGACATATTGTCGAGCGTGGTGAAGCAACGAACTTCGCAGAGCCGCTTTTCAGAAAGATCGACGGGCAGCGATTCCCAAGACGCGCCGATAAAGCGGTCGCTCTGGAAGAAGTCTTTGTCTTTGTAGGCGTCGGGATACGCCGAAGAATTTTTCGTGCGTGGATGCGCCGTCCAGATGATGGCGTTTTCGCGATTCACCATGTCCATCACATCGGCGGCTGAGCCGAGGTGATAGACCGGGCCGTACTGCGGATCGTTTTCCATGAACTGCTGGTTCGCAGGGCGCGGAACGGAGTGCGAAAAATAGACTGGCTTCGGAAACATGATGTACCAATGCCCGCCGAGATAGACGTTTGGTTCTTCCTCGGGCATCACGAGAAAATTTTTGTCCGAGAGCCGTTGGGAGCCCTCGAAATAAACTTTTTCTTCGGCGAAGCGGACTGGACCGGGATCGCTCGGGTGCGAATCGTCGTGGAAATCGCCTAGATACACAATGTTTACGCCGAGTCCGCGAAACACCGATACCCACGGCGGCTGATAATCGAGCGTATTGCGGTCGCGCAACATCTCATTAAGGTCGAGATGATAGTGCCCGGTCATCACTTTGAAGCCGGGGACAGGCTTAAAGACATCGCCATGCGTGTAAGCGAGAACGGCGGACTGCGTGGCATGATCGTCTTCGGGGCTGAGATAATAATAGACCGCCATGTGCTGCATCGTGCCCGGCGGTGCGTTGTACAGCGCGTAATTGTCCCATTCGTTTTCAGCCACGCCGGTGCGCCGCTTCCATTCGGCGTCGGTGACGCCCCAGGGCTGATAGCCTTCGCCTTTTTCGGGCCACATCACGCCAAGCGCAAACGAATTGTTGCTGTCTTTGCGGTAATACACGAAGCCGAGATTGACTTCGTTTTCCCGCGCGAAGAAAAATTTGTGCGGTGGTGGAAAAACGGCGAGCGACCCGGCGTTTGCGTTCGAGCCGGATGGCGCGTCGAGAATGAGCAGACGATTGCGCGCACGAATATTGACGGGATCCTGATTGGGCGCGCCGCCAAAATCGTATTCCTGCCACATGCGGGCTGTGTCACGCCAAACGATTTTTGAATTTGCGTCGAGCGCGAAGCCTTTCAATCCGCCTTGATATATGTAAGCGACGGAGGGCGTCTCGGTGCTGGCGATGGCTTCTTGGCGCAGGAGATTCGAGCCCTTGTATGCAGTAAACGCGAGATCGCCATTGAAGATGCCCATCTTCAGGCCATCGAACGTGACGGAGAGCTGATTGCCTTCCGTGGCGACCTTGCAGTTGGTCGATTGAAAAGTTGCCGTATCACGGTGGATTTCGTCAGGGCTGCGCGGAAGCGGCGCGGAATCGCCTTTGCCGGGAACACCGGGGACGACGAGAGGCGCATCCCAAAACGTGAACCACTTTTCTTTGTCGTACAACTCCTGCGTGACTTCAATACCCACGCTCTTGAAGATGTTGGCTTGCGCGACGGACATGCGGCGGCGTCCGGCCGTAGTATGAAATTCGGGAATGACGTTTTTCGCGAGGACGATCCACGGCGCGGTTGCGTTCCTGCGCGCGGCGAGTTCAAGGATCGTCGGCTGGCCATCGCGGATGGTGAAATCGGCGCGCAAATCTTGTCCGTGTTCGCCTTGCCAGGTGAATTGGAGCGCGCCCCCGGACATGGCGGCTTCGAGTCCGGCGACCGGCTTATAGTTTGCGAGATTGCACGAAAAAGATTGCGCGCTGGCTTCCGGAGAACTGATGGCAGCAGCGGCGGCGAAGAGAAATGCGATGATTGAGACGGCGGCGAGTTTCTTCATGCGTTCCTCGCTTTCACGGGTGGATTGCGCGAACGTTTATATACCAGGTGACATGATTTGAGTGAAGGAAGTGCTGCGGAAGCGGTTTCGCGGTACGAAACAAGCGGAGCGGGGTATGGAAAGTTACGATGGCTAAGACGAGCGCCGGGCTGATTCTTTATCGAATGCAGAGCGGTCAGTTGGAAGTGCTGCTCGTCCATCCGGGTGGGCCTTTCTGGAGCAAGAAGGATGAAGGCGCGTGGTTTGTTCCGAAAGGGGAATTGAATGTGGGCGAGGAGCCGTTGGCGGGCGCGAAGAGGGAGTTTGAAGAAGAGACAGGATTGAAGCCCGAAGGAGAGTTTCTGGCGCTCGGGAACGTGAAGCAGAAAAGCGGGAAGACGATTGTTGCATGGGCGTTCGAAGGCGATTGCGATCCGTCGTCCATCAAGAGCAACACGTTTACCATCGAATGGCCGCCGAAATCGGGACGCCAGCAGGAATTTCCGGAAATTGATCGCGCGGGATTTTTTACGGTGCCCCAGGCAAAGGCGAAGATGCATCCAGTGGAATATCCACTGGTTCTGCGGCTGCACGAGTTGTTAGGCGATGCGTATTAGATTGAATCAGCTTTCGACTGGCAGATACAGCCGATAGCCTTCGTCGGCGATCGTTGTGAATGGGCGAAGCGTGAGTTGTTCCCCCTCGATGTCGGCCTGCCAATCGTCCGATGATTGAGAGACCGCCGATGCGGCGAGCAATTGGCGCCGCGTGATGTGCGCTGGGACATTTCCTATCGCGAAAAGCGCGAGCGGGCCCCGCACCACTGCGACGAGATTGGGTGTTTGCGCGTCGACGGCCTCCAGGCGAACGGGCATGGAGAGATTTAGCTCGATGCGATCTCCATTCTTCCATTCCCGCCGTAGGACTAGAAAAGTTCCCGGCGCGATGGCAGTTTTGTCGCGCTTGCCGTTTATGGAGACGGTCGTGTGCTTGTCGGTCCATGCAGGCACACGGAGATAGATTGCAAACGTCTCGGGTCGGGCAATCTGGAGAGTAAGTTCGGTCGTGCCGGACTTGGGATACTCGGTTTTCTGAGTGAGCGTGCAGTTTGCGCCATTCTGCGACCATGTGACGCGCGAAGGAATAAAGAGATTCACGTAAATTCCATCGGCAGCAGGTAAGTAAGAGCTGATTCCGTAATCGGCAGTGAGCTGCGGAAACGTGCCGGAGCAGCACGGCCATTTCGCGCCATAGTAGACCTTCTTTGCGTTCTTGTTGTTGTAATCGGAATAGTAGAAGCTCGTGCCATCGGCGAGGATCGGTTTTGCACCTGCGACGGTGTTGTAGAGCACACGCTCCATACTGTCGCCATAGCGCGAATCGCGCGTGGTGCGGAGCAAGTAGCGCGTGATTTTGAAATGACCGTAGGCGCCGCAGGGGGTCTCGAAGGCGGCATGTGTTTTGTCGAGGCTGGCCGCGAGCATTCCTTTGCCCGGTTCGACGAAGGCTTCGCTCGGTCCCCAACCTCCCGTCGCGTAACTCTGTTCCTGGACCATGCGAAGTCCGTTGGTTGCTGCGCGAAGATACTTGTCGTCGCCTAAATTGAAATACGCCTGCATCGCGGAACTTAGCGTGTTCACGTGGCTATAGGCGTGCATGCCGGGGAACGCGTTGTCATTGGCCGCGAGGCGATCGTAAAACTCATGGTAGATGAAGCGCTCGCCGAGTTCGCGATAACGTGCATCTTTGCTGCGCCGATAGGCGAGGAAGAAATTCTCGGGCAGCGTGTAGGTTTCATCCCACGTGTAAGAGATGTCTTTGTGCGGACGCGCGGATTGCTCTGCGCGGCTGAGCGCCTTTTCCGGTAGATACGGGAGGACCGCGTCCGTGCTTTTCTTCAGCACATCGAGAGCGATGGGATCGGCGGCAAATTCGTGTGCGTCGATGAGCCCGCAGCAGGTCTTGTCAAAGGTATACGCGGGCAGGCGATAGTCTTTGTAGAACTTGCCCGTTGGCTCAACGGTTCCGGCGTAGGCGCGAACGAGGCGCTGCACTTTGGCTTGCGTGGCTTTGTCGCCAGTGACGGCATAGGCTCGCGCGAGGCCCGAAACATATTGTCCGAAAGAATGCCCCGCAATGAAGCCGTGAGAATTGCCGCGCGGATTGTAATCGTCGCTGTTGTCATACCACCCGCCCATGTCCGGACCGGGCGCCGGCAAGCCCTCGCGCTCGCGGAACGGTTTTAACAAGGCATCTTCGTCGAGACTGAGGAACACCTGATGATTTTCGTCGAACTGGCGGCGAAGCAGGCTGTCGGTGAGTTGGACTTGCGAGTACGCGAATAGCGGCAGCGGCTGGCCGGATTGCTGCGCAGCGGATAGAAAGTTCCACGCGCGGGCAGAACGTACGGCAAGGGTGGCAGCGCCGGCTACTGAAACAGACTGAATGAATTGCCGTCGAGTTGAGGTCGTCATCGAGGAACCCCGTGTATTGATGGCTTGCGGCGAGTGTACGACGGGTGCGTACTGTGTGCAACGAAATCGTTGCTTAACTCAACGCAGAGATTTCCTGATACCATTCGGCTCACTTGAAGGTAGCTCTTCGGGAGGAGACCATGGTGCAGAATTTCAAGAACCACGCGAAAATCGTTCCTGCGTTTCATTACGTGGCCGGGCCAATTTTCCTTTTCTATATGGTATGGGCGACCGTGCGCATGGCACGGCACTTCACAGCCGACAATGTCGTTGCGGTGCTTCTCGCCATCGCGCTTGTGATCCTTTCCTTTGAGGCGCGCCTCTTTGCGCTCCGCGTGCAAGACCGCGTCATTCGTCTGGAGATGAGACTGCGTATGCGAGAAATTCTGCCAGCCGATTTGCAGACGCGCATACCGGAGTTCACGGTGAGCCAACTGATTGCGCTGCGGTTTGCGGGAGACGCCGAACTACCGGGGCTGGCAAAGAAAGTTTTGGACGAAAAGTTAACGGACCGGACGGCGATCAAGAAGATGATTCAGAACTGGCAGCCAGACACGCTGCGCGCATAGCGCAGGCCGGGCTCCATCGCACTGTCGCGCGGCGGACAATCAGTGTGCCGCAGTGACCGAGACGCCCATGCTCTGGAGCATCGATCTGGCGCGGCGCGATTCGTCCGAACCGGGAAACCGATGGGCGACTTCGCGCAAATCGCGAATTGCCGAGG
>Ga0209178_1000611_pt1 | contig 10585 bp, 5 predicted proteins | sample GAAS200_FD_187521 | JGI IMG/M metagenome (GOLD analysis project Ga0209178, IMG submission 187521) | Agricultural soil microbial communities from Georgia to study Nitrogen management - GA AS200 (SPAdes) (version 2) | ecosystem: Environmental > Terrestrial > Soil > Agricultural land | place: USA... | reverse complement strand
ATTCCTTGTGCGCTCGGCCGTGTCGCGCTGCTTATTGCTTTGATTATTGGATTGGGAGCAGAGCTGGGGCCTCCTCTGACGATTTACTTCACGGTGAGATGGGAAGCGAAAAAGCTCCCATGGATAAGTGTAGCTCCCCAGCCGCTCAAGGACTACTCCGTATCAGATGCTTCGGGCACGACGCTGTCCTATTTCGGTTATTCGTTCGAGGTTCCCTGGAACGCTCCTTTCAATGCGAAGGCGGGCACGGAGAACTCGAGCACTAGTGGCATCGTGGGAGGTGGTTTTACAACCGGGCAGGGGCTCGTCATCATAGCGCCCGCCGATCAGAGCGGCTTATTCAGCCAAATAACGCATGATAAATCATTAGGTATGGAAAATGTCGGAATGATCTTTGGTGGTCTAACCAAGCTCTCGGCATACGACCAGTATTCGGCCTTGTTGAACATGACGCCATCCAAGGTAAGAGCGTTTGGCCCGCGCGCCGATGCCATACGCGCTCAGATGTTGCTAATGTTTAAGGGAATTGCGCTCCCTTCGGGCCTGCAAACAGGCGCGTTCTCGTTTAAGTTTCCAAACAAGCGCGGTTTTCAAATCGGCGATCCCCGCAAGTCCAAGAGCGTCGCACTGGAGGTTCTTGATTTGAGCGGGCATTATGTGGAGATTATCTGCGCTGCTAACAAAGGCATTCAACTAACTCAACCCGAATTGAATCGTATCCTTAGTACTCTCCACACGGTCCCTTCGCATTCCGTTACTGTTCCGGTCGCCGTCACAAGCGCGCTGCGAAACTAAATGCTGTGGGAATAGAGTTTGGACCAACGAGATCAACTGAGGATTGCACAATGAACCTTGCCATAGGAGAGCTGCGTCGAATCAATGCGTGAGGATTAAAGTTTAGCGGGCGGATCTGTAAGCCGGATTCTGTGCGGCCTGCCCTCCTCCGCTGGCGAACCAGCTTCGGCGGACACGCCGTAGTGATCATTCCTCTGGGCCGCCGATCACTCGACGGCTCGATGCGGCCTACCCGAGGGTCAATAACGGGCCGGGCCGGCCCTCCCCTCCTATTTGGCCTTGCTCCACGCGGGGTTTTCCATGCCCCGGATGTTGCCATCCGGGCGGTGAGCTCTTACCTCACCGTTTCACCCTTGCCTGTGCGGCGCACCAAAAGGGCCAGTCGAAGGTTTTGCCTTCAGCCGGCCGCCGAGGCGCTTTCCTCACCGGCGGTCTAGTTTCTGTGGCACTGTCCGTAGCCCGGCCATTTCGAGCCGAACCCCCTGGCGTTACCAGGCGCGTTGCCCTGCCGTACAGCAACGGCGGAGTCCGGACTTTCCTCCAGCCAATTCGCTTTGCAGCGTCTCGGCCAGCGATCACCCGACCCGCCCGCTGAAATCATTATAAGCGTAAGGAAGGCGAAGGAGCAACCGTCTCAGCCTGGTGTTGTCATGCGTGGGAAGTCTGAACAGCCGGCGATTCGGCAGCCTGTGTTTCGCGCGGCATCGCTCCTGCCAGAAGCAGCAGCGCCCCGCAGTACATCAGCGTATCGCCAGGATAATTTAGTCCCAGCGCGAGGCTGGCCCGTTCGATGATGCCCATGGGCAGATAGACCACCAGCACCATGAACAGCACTGTCGCGCCCAGCCATGTCGCCGCCGCTCGGGATTTTTTGCCAGAAAGGAGCACGATGCCCGCGATCACGTAAACCACGGCCGTCAGGTAAGTCCAAAAAGAGTGCACGGGAATGTAATTCGGCGTCACCAATCTCAGCGGAACTCCCGGGACGTGATCCGCGTGCAGGAATTGCTCGAAGCTGTAGTACAGCACGGGTATCGCGACGAAATACCGTGCTATCGTCGCCAAAATGCGCGTGCCGCGCTCGCGCCATTCCCCGCTGAGGCTAACTGCCAGCGCCAGAGCGCCGCCGCTGAAAGAGAGTTCTCGCAGCACGAGCGCCAGCGCGAATCGGTCCCCCGGATTCCGCGCCCAGCCCGGGAGGTCCATCAAAAATACAAAAAGAAAAAACGTCAGCGCCAGCAGACTTGCCGCGAGTCGCGCCCGAATCCTCGTCATCAGGCTGAGCGGGCCGGCTATGAAGCACGTTCCCACGAAGTAGGCCCAGAACATATGCCAGGGAAGCCACTTTGGCACGGCGGAAGCAATTGCCTTCGCCAGCGTGAAATGTTCGGTGCCAAACGCCGCCAGTGGCGCGGCATAAAAGATCGGCCCGAATACCAGCAGCTTGTCAATTCCGCGCGCCTTTTGCCAGTCACCGCGCAGGAAAATCCCGATCAGCCCGATCGCAAAAATAGCTCCGCCGATGGAGTACGACCAGATCACCGTGCTCGGAATGGCCACCAGAGCCATCATCGCCGGCGAGATCACCAAGCTGCTGCTCACGGAAATTCCTTTCGCGCCTGCCGCGCTGGCCCAATATCCCTCTTTTGGGCCCTTTATTCAGCGGCGGAGTCTATCACACGTTTCGCATTTTCAGCCCCGCCGGCAGCCCGCCCGAAACATTGCGCCGCGGCGGCGCGGGGCGTAAGATGCCTGCAACAGCCGGGTAATTCCAGCGCCCACAATTCCAGCGCGGGGAAAAATCGTCGAGGGCGAGGGGAGAAGACTCGGCGGGCGAAACCCGCATGACCGAACATCGCATTGCGACGGGCCCCAGCGCGTCCGCGACGCGCGATCTGACGGGTAAAACCGTCGGCCGCTTCAGCGTCGTGTCTCGCCTGGCCAGCGGCGGCATGGGCGAAGTCTATCGCGCCAAGGACAACAAACTGCGGCGCGCCGTAGCGCTCAAGAGGATCGCGCCGGAACTCTGCGCCGACAAAAAATCGCGCGAGCGCCTCTGGAAAGAAGCGCTCCTCGTCTCGCGCCTCAACGATCCTCATATCGCGGGAATCTACGACGCCTTCGAGGAGAACGACGAACTTTTCCTCGTCATGGAATTCATCGAAGGCCAGACGCTTCGCGAGCGCCTGCGCACCCCGATGTACGTCCCGGAATTTCTTTCCGTGGCGACGCAGTGCGCCTCGGGAGTCGCAGCCGCGCATCGCGCGGGCATCCAGCATCGCGACATCAAGCCGGAAAATATCCTGCTCACTCCAAACGGTCAGGTAAAAATTCTCGACTTCGGAATTTCCCGTCGCCTTCCGGGCGCCGATGACGCTAGCACGCGCGAGGACCAGACCGCCGCGAGCATCTCGGGCAGCCTCGGCTACATGGCGCCGGAAATCCTCGAGCAGCAGCCGGCCGATGAACGCGCCGACATTTTTTCGCTCGGCGCCGTTTTTTACGAAGCGCTTGCGGGAAGAAATCCCTTTCGCGCGGCGACCTTCCTCGATACCTGCCATCGACTCGTGCACGAAGATCCTCCGCCCGTCACCGAGGCGAATCCGCAGGCGCCGCCTGAGCTCAATAGAATTCTCGGCAAAATGCTGGCGAAGCGTCCGCAGGAGCGCTACGCGACCGCCGCGGACATCGTCGTGGATCTCGAAGCGCTCCGCCGCCAGCCATCAAAAACCGCGGCGATGCCTGCGGGCGTCGAGCAAGCGCGAAAGCACGCGCGCGTGGCCGTCTGGTCCGTCGCGGCGATTCTCGTTTTTGCGCTCGCCATTGGAGGAACTTTCGCTTACCGCCATTTCCGAAAGCCGGTGCTCGATGAACACGCGTCGATTCTCATCACCGACTTCGACAATCAGACCGGCAACGCGCTGCTCGACCAGACGGCCACCGAGGCCACGCGCCAGGCCCTCGACCAGTCGCATTACCTGCGCGTGATTCCCCGCTCCCAGGTCACCGACACGCTCCATCGCATGGGACAGAGCGGCGCCACGCGCGTGGACCGCGAGACGGGCCGCGAAATCTGTCAGCGTGATAACTGCCGCGCCGTGCTCGCAGGCGCGATACTGAAGAGCGGCTCGCATTTCCAGATTACGGAACAGATCGTCGATCCCGTGCGCGACGAAGCCGTGCTCACCGAAACGGCCGCCATGAATTCGCCCGCGGATCTCTACACCGCCGTCGATTCCCTCTCGAAGAATCTGCGCAAGCACATCGGCGAGTCGCTCGCGCAAATCGAAAAAACCAGCCAGCCGGTGCAAAATGTCACCACGCCGTCGTTCGAAGCGCTCCAGCGCTATTCGCGCGCTCTCGATCTCTTCACCGCCGGAGACGTCGAGGGCTCCATCCCTCTCGCGCAGAGCGCCATCGCTCTGGACCCGAATTTCGCCATGGCCCACCTGTATCTCGCGCGGATGTACGGCGCGCTTGGCAACGAGAAGGCGCAGAAAGAAAATCTCGATGCGGCCATGTCCGGCGTTGACCACGTCACCGAGCGCGAGCGCTACGTCATCCTCGCCGAAGATTTCGAATTTCGCGAAATGTACGAGAAGGCCGCGGACGAGCTCCGCCTCCTCACCGAAGTCTATCCCGACGACCTCGAGGCCTTTCGCGGGCTCGCCGACGTCTCGCTCTGGACCGGACGCTCTGAGGAGTCCGTGCCCGCGGAGCTTCACGCGCTGGAGCTCGCGCCGCACAGCGCGCCCGATTTTCTGCGCCTCGTGCTCGACTACGACAGGCTCAACCGCTTCGATGAAGCCCTCGCCGCCGACGCCAAAGCGCGCGCCAACGGCGCGGGCAGCCCTCTGCTCTACTGGGGCACGGGGCTCGCGTATCTCGGCAAAGGAAACACCCAGCAATCGCGCGCCGCGTTTCAGTCTCTCGCCAAGGAAGGCGGAGCCTACGGCGAAGACGTCGGCTCGCTTTACCTCGCCCGCGTGTTGATGTATGAAGGCCGCATGCGCGAAGCCGCCGCCGAACTGCAGAACGGCCTCCTGCTGGACGAGAAGATGGGAAGCGTCACGAACATTCCCGTGCGCCGGTATCTTCTCGCGGAGATTTCGATGGCGCGCGGCCAGACCGCCGAGTCCCGCGCGATCGAGCGCCAAATGGCGCAGGACGCGCTCGCGAACCCGGAGTCGCAAGAATTACGGCGCGCAGGCTTGATAGCCATCGGATTAAAAGATGTTCCAACCGCGCGCAAACTGCTCGCCGGACTGGCAGATATGCGCAAAGGGCATGAAAGTGGATTCATCGAGAGCTGCTATCTAAATCTGGATGGTGCAGTGGACTTGGAAGCAGACCATGCCGACGCGGCCATCGATAGCCAGCGCCGAGCTTCCGTGTTTTTTCCATTGTACGGGGCATTTTCCGGCCTCGGCGACGCGCTGACCGCAAAACATGACTGGAGCGGCGCAGCGCAAGCATACCGGCAATACTTGAATTTCCAGGGCGAGATTTTCCACGACGATTCGCCGAGCGATTGGGTGCTGGCGCACCTCTCCGCCGCCCGGTCATTCGCGCACGCCGGCAAGAAGGACGAGGCGTTGAAGTTGTACGGACAATTTCTGCAATTGTGGTCGAATGCCGACGCGGATTTGCCGCAACCTCGCGAGGCGCGCACTGAACTGCACCAGCTAATGCAGGCAAAGACTTTGAGTTCACGGGAAGGGTCGGCGGCCTCGGGAACAAATTAGCACCTGGAACCAACGAGCGGAGGAGAACATGGCAAGCGGAGAAGCAACTGAAAAATCAAAGGGTCTCTCGAAGGGAATTCCGGAAGGATGGAAAGAATGCATCGAAAGGCATTTGTCCATCCGTTTCAACAGAGAAAGAAATGCTGTCGAAATCGCATGGGCGAGCGACTGCGGCGATAAATCCTGCCCGGTTCCGCACACAACCGTGGCGTTTTATTCCTGTCCGAGCAAGCCATGTCCGCCTTGGGGTTCAAGCGGATAGCGCGCCGTCCGGCGGAAACTGCAGCTCAAAACTCGGTCGCCAGCCGATTCCGGAAACGCTCGCGCCTCGCGCCGCGTCCATAACTCCGTCAGCGGCCCACCGGATTGCTTCAAACGAATTGCAAACGCCGCGACAATCCGCCTCAATGAATAAGGAGACTTGATGAAGCGCATCCTAAGCTCACTCGCCATTTGTGCGATTGCGATTTTCCTGTGCACCTCTGCCTCGATGGCCGCGAACTCCGCGGCAAATTCCGCAAAGGCGCCCGCCGCGACGGCGCAGGCCGCCGGCCCTTCCGGCTACCATTTGCTCAAAACGATTCCCGTCCCGGGCGACACGGGCTGGGATTACTTGAAATTCGACGGCTCCACCAACCATCTGTTCATCTCTCGCGGCGACCATGTCGCCGTCGTGGACCTCGAGAGCGGCAAAGTCGTCGCCGACATCGGCGGCATGCAGGGCATCCACGGAATCGTGCTGGCGCCGGAATTCAACCGCGGTTTTGTTACCGACGGCCGCGCCGCGAAAATTTGGATCTTCGATCTGAAGACGCTCCAAGTCACCGGCAGCGCCGCTTCCGAACCCGATGCCGACGGCGAGGTGTACGACCCCGCCTCGAAGCGCGTCTTCACCATGAACGGCGATTCGAAATCTTCCACCGTGATTGACGCCGCCACTGGCAAAGTCCTCGGCCGCATCGATCTCGGCGGCGGCCCGGAATTTCCCGTAGCAGATGGACAGGGCCACATCTACGCTAACATCGAAACCACCAGCGAAATCGTCGAGATCGACGCCAACACCATGAAAATCACGAACCGCTGGCCGCTCGCTCCGGCGGAATCGCCCAGCGGCCTGGCCATCGACGCGAAGAACCGCATTCTCTTCTCCGGCTGCCGCAACAAAATGATGGCCATCGTGAGTGCGGACACAGGCAAGGTGATCACCACGGTGCCCATCGGCCAGGGCGTGGACGCCACGCGCTTCGATCCCGGCACCGGCGACGCCTTCGCCTCTAACGGCGATGGCACGCTGACCGTGATTCATGAGGACTCGCCCACGTCGTTCAGCGTCGTCGAAAACGTGAAGACGGAGCGCGGCGCGCGCACCATGGCTCTCGATCCGGCCACGCATCGCGTGTTTCTCGTGACGGCTCAGGTGGAACGCATCCCGAATCCGCCGCCGCACACGCGTCCGTTCCGCATGGTGCCGAACACATTCCACGTCCTCGTCTTCGGCAAGGACTGAGATAGAATGAGGCGCGCAGGGCGGAGCTTCGAAAATCTGGTTTCAAGCTCCGCCGCGCTTCAAGAGTCACAGTGCCTAACTACATCCTTGCAATAATTCTCGCTCTCGGCTTCGGTACTGCATCGAACACCGGAAACCAGGCCGCAGCTCAAACCTCGCAAGCGTCTGGCAGCAGCGCCTCGGCTGCGGTCTCGAAGCCTTATCACGTTGCGAAAACGATTCCCCTCCCTTTTCTCAAACACCTCGGCGGTCGTTTCGCGTTCGAAGCTACAAGTCGCAGGCTGTTTATCGCCGATGGCAAAGACCTGATCGTATTAAATGCCGACACGGGCGAGACGGTCGGAACTGTATCTAACATTGGCTATGCTTCGGATATCGCATTCGCGCCCGAACTTCAACGTGGCTTCGTGGTTGATTCCGAACACGGCGGCCTCCTGGTCCTGGACCTCGGGAAGCTTACAGTGCTCGAAAAAGTTCACAAGGTCGCACAATCGAACCTGGCCCTCTACGACGCCAAGAGCAAGAAGTTGTTTCTCGCCAGCGCACAGAGTAAAAACTGCCAGGTGTTCGACCCGCTGACCGACACTGTCATCACTTCTCTCAAGCTGGGAGGGTACCCTCTGCAGGGTATGAATTACTCAGATGGTCACGCTTATTTCGAATTGATCGGAGACCCTCTCCGCGACCCGCGGACCCTTGGGCTGCCATTCGATGTTTCTCCGGCACTGCCGCGCGGCACCATAGCGGAAATAGACGTTGTCGACGGCCAGAATCTGCAGGTCAGCAAGCGCTGGAAGGAGCCTTTGTGCAAGGACATGCGACTGATTGGAATCGACCGAGCGCATGCACGGCTGTTTGCGGGATGCGGAAATTCTCTCGCCGCGATTGACTTACAAACCGGGAGTCCAACGTTATCGGCCCCGATCCCAGTGAAGCGCCTTTGGTATTTGCAATTTGATGAGGAACTTGGAGACATATTCGCAGTCGTCGAGACACCTCCCACTCTTATCGCGTTGCACGAAAATTCCTCCGGCGAATTCGACCGTCCGGTCGTCGCCACGAAGGGTTTCCCGGGTTACATGGTTTCCGATGGCAAGACAGGCGCCCTCTTTGCGCTGCAGAGCGACGTAAAATGGGTTGACACTGGCATGTTTGCAGCGATTCCGGAAGCCGGTATGCAACCCCTCAAATTACCACAGTCGGTCCCAGGCACATTTCGGCTCGTGGTTTACGCCAGAGACTAGAACCTCTCTCCTGCGGGGATGGCTCGTTATTTTTTGCCTATTAGTTTTTCAAATGCGGCTTCATCGAGGATAGGCACTCCGAGGGATTTCGCCTTGTCGTATTTCGATCCCGGATCTGCGCCAACGACAACGTAATCCGTCTTCTTGCTCACAGAGGAAATCACTTTCCCACCGTGCGATACCACCAGCGCTCCGGCATCCTCGCGCGTGTGCCGCTCAAGCGTGCCCGTGAAGACGAACGATTTCCCGGCGAGCCGCGTGTCCCGGGGCAACTGCCGCTCTTCCTTCATTTTCAGGCCCGCGTCGCGCAGGCGCTTGATTAAATCGCGGTTCACTTTTTCCGAAAAGAACTCCGCGATGCTGGCGGCCACTTTCGGCCCGATTTCGTGCACTTCGGTCAACTGCTCTTCGCTGGCTTCGGCGATTTTTTCGAGCGAGCCGAAATGCTCGGCCAGCAGTTCGCCGGTGCGTTCACCGACGAAGCGCATGCCCAGCGCATAAATAAGCCGCGAGAGATTGTTCTTCTTGCTGGCTTCGATTTCGTCGAGAAGATTCTGCGCCGATTTTTCTGCCATGCGCTCCAGCGCGGCCACCTTCTCCAATCTCAGGTGATAAAGGTCCGCGAAATCCTTCACCATGCCCGTGTCCACCAGTTGATTCACGATCTTGTCGCCCAGGCCGTCGATGTTCATCGCGTGCCGGCTGGCGAAATGAATCAGCGACTCCTTCCGCCGCGCGGGACACGCCGCGTTGACGCAGCGATAGGCCACTTCGCCTTCGGCTTTGTGAATCCGGCTGCCGCATTCAGGACATTTCTCCGGCACGCGCACGGGCTTCTCTTCCCTGCCGTGCTTCACCACCTTTACGACATGGGGAATCACTTCCCCTGCGCGCTCCACGAGCACCGTGTCCCCCGCGTGCAGGTCGAGCCGCTCGATTTCGTCCATGTTGTGCAGCGTCGAACTGCTCACGGTGACTCCGCCGATCTGCACCGGCTCGAGATTCGCCACGGGCGTGAGCGCGCCCGTGCGCCCGACTTGAAAACGGATTCCAGTTACGACGGTGGTCTCTTGCCGCGCCGGCCATTTATACGCGATGGCCCACCGCGGCGATTTTGAAGTCGAGCCCAATTCGAGTTGCAAGGAAATTTCATTGACCTTGACGACGACGCCGTCCACTTCATAAGCGAGCTTTTCGCGTTTCGATTCCCAGCGGTCGCAATATTTTTCGACGCCTTCAATCCCATTGAAGACTTCGAAATCCTCGCTGGCCTTGAACTGCAATTTCGCCAGGGACTCGAGTACTTCAGAATGTCGCTTCAGCGGCACGCGCCCGTTCGCCAGCAGATAGTAAGCGTAAAAATCCAGCCGGCGCGAAGCGGTGATCGCCGGATCGAGCACGCGCACCGCTCCGGCCGCGGCGTTTCGCGGATTGGCGAAGCGCTTTCCGCCCAGCGCCTCCTGCTGTTGATTCAATTCCTCGAACGCCGCGCGCGTCATGATTGCTTCCCCGCGGACTTCGATGTCTTGCAGCAGCCCCAACTTTTTGAGCGTCGCGGAATCGAGGCGTAGAGGAATGGAACGAATCGTCTTCACGTTCGGCGTGACGTCCTCGCCCGTTTCGCCGTCGCCGCGCGTGAGTCCGCGCACCAGCACGCCGTCTTCGTAGAGGAGCGCGAGGCTCAGGCCGTCGAACTTGTGCTCCGCGACGTATTCGATTTTGTCTCGGCCGGCCAGCTCGCGCACGCGACGGTCGAAATCGCCTAGCGCCTCGTAGGAAAACGCGTTGTCCAGGCTCATCATCGGCGATTTGTGCTTCCAGGTTTGAAAACCTTCGCGGGGCTTGCCACCGACGCGGTGCGTCGGCGAATCGGGCGTGATGAGTTTGGGATTTTCCGCCTCGAGCTTCTTGAGGCGCTGCATCAATTTATCGAACTCGGCGTCCGAGATTTTCGGCTGGTCGAGGACGTAATAAAGATATTCGTGCCTGCGAATTTCTTCGCGCAGCTTCGCGATCTCTTTGGCGGCGTCCTTGCTAGAAGGCATTGGCGTCCGGGTGAACGAAGTCAGTTCAAACGGCGAGGTATTATACAATGCGCGATGTTTTGGAACCCTCCCCGGCGATGACCGGCACCGGCGTGGCATCCGAAAAACTTCAAAACGCGATCATCATCTATAATCCCACCAGCGGGCGCGGGAGAGCGCGCAGGCTGCGCCAACTCGAACAGGCCGCGGAAATATTGAAGTCCGCGGGCATTCATGCGGAGCTTGCGCCGACGGCTCATCCCGGGGCTG
>Ga0209178_1000609_pt1 | contig 10592 bp, 9 predicted proteins | sample GAAS200_FD_187521 | JGI IMG/M metagenome (GOLD analysis project Ga0209178, IMG submission 187521) | Agricultural soil microbial communities from Georgia to study Nitrogen management - GA AS200 (SPAdes) (version 2) | ecosystem: Environmental > Terrestrial > Soil > Agricultural land | place: USA... | reverse complement strand
GAAATCATCAGAGCAAATGGGGCAAGTGTGGCAAGCGCGCGTTTCGTGGCGGTCAAATCGTTCCTCCTGCGCAAAAACAATACAATGATATTCTGGAACGCGCTCGCCCCGGCTGCGTTGAGGCTACGTTGTGCGTGTGCTATGAATAAATGCAGACTGCGGGCTGCGCGGGGGGATTGTAACTGATGGAAGGACGCCGCGTCCGTTTTCTGTTCGTGATTCCTGTCTTATTGTTCATCCTTATGGCCCAAAAAGCTCGCAGCCAAGACAACACTCCAAACGAGAAGAAACCAGCCGCACCAAAGACCAGCGCTGGCCCGAAGAGTGCCGCGAAGAACTTATCGTCCGCCGCGAGCGCCTGGGTCGAGTCCACGCTGCGCAAAATGACCGTGGACGAAAAGATTGGCCAGCTTCTTTTCACCACCTACCACGGGAGTTTTACCGCCGCGGACTCAGACGCGTATCGCCAGCTCCTGCATGACGTGCAGGACTTGCACGTCGGCGGATTCATTGTCATCACGCATGGCTCACCGCTGGGAATCGTGAAGAGCCAGGCGTACCCCACCGCCGTGCTCGCCAATCAGTTGCAGTCGAAATCCAAGCTGCCGCTGCTGATTGGCGCGGATTTCGAACGCGGCACCGCCATGCGCTACGACGAAGGCACTTCGTTCCCCACCGCCATGGCCGTAGCCGCCGCAGGCAACCCGAAGGACGCATACACGATGGGGAAAATCACTGCGCTCGAAGCTCGCGCCACGGGTGTGCAATGGATTTACGCCCCGGATTCCGATGTAAACAATAATCCAGGAAACCCGATCATCAACACGCGCTCGTTCGGAGAAAATCCGCAACGCGTCGCAGAATTTGTCTCCGCCTTCGTGAAAGGTGTCGAGGACAACGGAGGGCTGTCCACAGCAAAGCATTTCCCGGGACACGGCGACACGTCCGCCGATTCGCACATTGATTTACCCGTGATTCACGCGAACCGCGAACGCCTCGAACATCTGGAACTGGTTCCCTTTCGCGCTGCAATTTCGTCCGGCGTGAGCAGCGTTATGACCGGCCACCTCTCCGTCCCCGCGATCGAGCCCGATTCCAACACGCCGGCAACCCTATCCCACAACATTCTCACCGGCCTGTTGCGCAACGAACTCGGATACCGCGGATTAATCGTGACCGACGCGATGGAAATGGGCGGCATCACCCTGCGATTTTCGCCGGGAGAAGCCGCAGTGCGCGCCGTTGCAGCTGGAGTCGATTGCGTGCTGATGCCACCGGTTCCCGATGCAGCCTTTGAGGCCTTGCAAGCCGCGGTGAAGTCGGGACGGATTTCAAAAGAACGGCTCGATGAATCGGTGCGGCGGATTTTGCAGGCGAAGGCGCGGCTGGGATTGAATGCGAGCCGGCTCGTGGATTTGAATGCGCTGAATCACAAATTTGGCAGCGTCGCGTGGGAAAACGAGGCGCAAGAAATTTCCGATCGCGGCGTTACCCTGCTTCGCGACGCGCAGCATCGCTTGCCGCTCGATGGGACGAAATCTTCGCGGGTATTGCTGCTTGCATTTTATGCGGATCCGGAGCCGTATCCGGGAGAAGATATCGAGCGCGAATTGCGTAACCGTTTCGATTCTGTCACGACGCTTCGCGCGGACACGCGGTTTGTGAATGCGGGCGTTCTGAAACTGCCGTCGCCGGATTCTTACGATGTCGCGATTGTTGCTTTCTTTGTCCGAGTGAGCGACCGCAAAGGAAATGTGGACGTGCCGGCGGAGCAAGGCGCGCTGGCAGAACAGGTTTACAAAACGGGCAAGCCGGTAATTACTGTCGGATTGGGAAGCCCGTATTTGATCGAAAGATTTCCGCAGGCGGAGACGTGGCTCGCCGCATTTGGCATCAGCGACGTTGCGCAAATTTCTGTGGCGCGCGCGCTGTTTGGAGAGATTCCCGTGCGGGGCCATCTTCCGGTAACGGTTCCGGGCTTGAACTTAAAGGCAGGATTTGGAATCGAAGTTCCGGCGAATCCCATGAAGCTGCAACCAATGGATGCGCGCGAGGATTCGCAGTTACGGGCCGCGTACGAAGTCGTAGAGAAAGCCATAAAGGACAAAGCAACGCCCGGAGCCACGCTCGCCGTCGGATTCCGCGGAAAAGTCGCGATTCACGCGTTCGGAAAATTGAGTTACGACGCGAAGTCACCCGCTGTCAAGCCAACGACGATGTACGACATTGCGTCGCTGACAAAGGTCGTGGCGACCACCACACTGGTGGCGAAATTAGCGGAAGGCGACTTTGCGGTGCCTCTTGATTTGGACGCAAAAATCGAACGATATTTGCCGGAATGGGCGAGCGGGCCGCAGCCGGAGTGGCGGCATCGCGTAACCGTGCGGCATTTGCTGACGCACACTTCCGGGTTGCCTCCGTTCAAAGAATATTGGCGCACTTCAAAAAGCAAGCAGGACACACTGACGAAGATCTTCGCGGAGCCGCTCGAGTACGAGCCGGGAACGAAGGAAGTCTATTCGGACCTGGGAATTATTCTGATGGCGGAGATTATCGAGCGATTGACGGGAAGAAAGCTCGATGACTTGGCGAACAGTTTCATTTTCTCGCCGCTGGGAATGAAGGACTCGATGTACAAGCCGCCGAAAAAACTCTGGCTAACGATTGCGCCCACGGAAATTGACAACAATTATAGGCACCGGCTGATCCAGGGAGAAGTGCACGACGAAAACGCGTTTGCCATCGGCGGCGTGTCTGGGCACGCGGGAGTGTTCAGCACCGCGCCGGATTTGGCGGCGTTTTGCCAGATGCTTCTGAACGGGGGCGTGTACGGGCACCAGCGAATTTTGCGGCGCGCTACGGTGGCGCAGTTCACCACGCCACAACAGCTTTCCGGAGGCACGCGCACGCTGGGCTGGGCCGTGCCGACGCCCGGCGGATTAAGCGGAAACTATTTTTCGGCTCACAGCTACGGCCACACCGGATTCACGGGAACCTCCATCTGGATCGATCCCGACCGGCAACTGTTCGTCGTTTTTCTGACGAATCGCGTTCACCCGACGCGCGAAAACCAGAAAATCCAACAAGTCCGGCGCGATTTGCACGACGCGGTGATGCAAGCACTGGGATTTGTCTCGGTCGCGGTGCATTGAAGCAGCCTTAAGCACTGTATTTTTTGGAGTGCGGGAGCTCGCCCCCGCTTTTCTTACAGCCAAGGGCTGCCAGCTGCAATTCGTCTCCCCACCTCGCGTTGGTAAACGAAAGAAAAGCGGCGGCAAGTCGCCGCACTCCAAAGGGTGGCCGCTAGCAGCTCCGCATAAAGCTATTCCTCAGACTCGGCCAAAGACTTAACCACGCGAGACAGCTCCAGGACCTCGATGTGCTTTGGGCAGTCGTCCCAATTGTGGCGCCAGCAGACAATGAGGTCGCAGCCATGCAAAGGATGCCGGTGGTCGCGGAAATTCCTGCTCTCAAATTCAAATTCGATGCTGACGCGCTGCCATCGTTCGGGAGCAATCTGCCGCTTGGCCTCGCAGTCGGGGAATCCCTTTTGAACAGCTTCGACCAGGAAACCCAGTTGTTTCGCGAGCATGCCGAAGAGGAGAACCACGCCCTGTTCGTTCACCGGTTCGTGGCGCAGCGCGTGGAAGTTTGTGGGATTGCCGTAGGTCGGGCGGTCTCCGAGCGGCGCTTGTTGCACCTGGTGCAATGACGTGCAGAGGGGCGAATCCCAATTCAGTTCAGAAGTTCCCTTCCCTCTGCAACCAGGCAGGAGAGCCATCACGTCGGCCCATTCCTGTTTGCCCTTGGCAAACTTGCGAAAAGCTTCCGGCACTTTCGACCAGGCGCCAAATCGCCATTGCAGTGTCGAGGGCTCAAATTTCCCTTTGCGGCGATAGCCGTGAACCGTGGGCAAACCTCCACTTCTTCGCGCGTGTCTGCCCCAATCCTCGAGTAGTTCGCGGTCCCCAACCCTCGCGTTCCGCTTCCTGGGACACAGCCCCGCGGCTCGAACCGCGTCATTCCAAAACTCGAAGCATTGCATGATGCGATGCGCCGAGATTCCAGAACGCGCGATGAATTCCGCGTGCGAGGGCGTGTGGCCAAGCTCCTTAGCAAGTCTCGCGATCGAATCGATGATGCGCTTCTTGTCTGGCGCGCGGGTCTGGGCAACGCGGTTCGGGGAACCGTTGATGGCTTGCCGACGTTTCATAAACGATGGAGTCAGGAAAATGGTGAAAAGAAGACCAGTTAGAACGAGGAAGAACGGCTGCAGATAGGCCCTAAAAACAAAAAAAGCGGGAGGAATCTCCCGCTGCCAGGACGCAGTTTCTTACAAGATTAATGTACTCCCGACCAACATTTCTGTCAAGCGAAACTCTAAGAAAGTTTGATGATTTTTTACGTTATTTAGAATCAATGACTTATAGAAGGGCCATAAGGAGTGCGGCTCCCTTAAACGTCACTTTTTCTGCTTTTCATCTCTTAGTTTTAGTACCGACCTTACGTCGCCAGCCTTGCTTTTCAGCGTGCTGCTCTCGCATTCTTCGGTGCTTGCGCAACAGCCACAACTTGTTTCTCAACGAGTGGCCTTCGCTGGTTCTTTCAAAAGGATTTGGATCTCATGCTCGAAGGCGGCTTTATCCACCATGCCGGGATGCAAATCCGCAATTCTGCCGTCGCGGTCGATGAGCACGCTTACGGGCATTCCTTTGTCCGCGCCGAATTGTTTCGCCGATTCAAGGGTTCCGATCACGATGCGGTAGTTGATTTTGTGTTCGCTCAGGAAGGGCTTGACGGATTTCCAGCCGTCGTCGTCCAGGGAAGCACCGACAACGGTTAAACCGGTCTTGTTGTATTTGTCCTGAAACTCCATGAACCAGGGGATTTCTTCCTTGCAGCCAGTACACCAAGTGGCCCAGAAATCGAGCAAGACGACCCGGCCTTTGTAGGCAGAGAGATTGACGGGCCCGCCTTTGTCGTCAGTCAATGCGATTCCGGGAAGAGCCTTCCGGGAGTCGGCCGGCGTGAGGTTCGCTGGGGAATTTGCAGCCAGAGCAAAAGACCCGGCAATCAAAATGATCACAACAGCAATGTGACGTAGCATGCCAAAAACCTCCTCTATTGCCGTCCAACCAAAACTATTCGCGACCGATGGCCCCGTGTAGTTTAGCCCTCAGCCAGCAGTTCTGTGACAGAGACAATTTCAATGTCGCCGTCGAGCGGTTCGTTTATGTAGGCAGAGATTGCGTCAGAGAATTCATCTCGCAAGGCAAGTCCATTCGAGTCGAAATCGTTGTCGGCTTGAAGAACCAGGCGAACGCCATCCCATTTGCACTTGGCGTTGGAATGCCATGGCCGACGCGTAAATTCTTCTGTAACGTCACGGGCCACTTGCTCGGCAACGTCTGGCGTAACGCATGCGCTAGCTAAAACGACTCGGTACACTGTTCGTGCCCCAAGACCTCAGCGAGCGATGAGCGTATTACAAACGAATCCTCTGCTGCAAATCCAAGGCGGCCTGGGAGAGGTCGGCGGGGCGGCCGAGGTCGCGCCAGTAGTATTCGTCGGCGCGGAAGGCGAGGATTTTTTCGCCTTGGGCGGCGAGGCGGAGGTAGGCGTCGATGATGGAGAAGACGCCCTCTTCGGTAAGCAGGGGGAGAAGGCGTGGGGAGATGATGTGAATGCCGGAGAAGGCGAGAGCTACTCGTGAGTCGCGAGTGGCGATTGGCGCAGCGCGGCCGACAAGGTGGGACTGATCGTTGAAGAGAAGCTGGCGGGAGGAAGAGCGGGATTGGACGGCAAGGGTGGCGAGGGCGTGGTGTTCATTGTGGAATTGGAGCATGCGGCGAAGGTCGATGGTGCTGATGACGTCTACATTGTGGAGAAGGAAGGGCTCGGGAGGCGAGTAGCGAGACTTCTCCAAGAAAAACCAAGCTGCTTTTTTCAGACCGCCGCCAGTGTCGAGCAAAAGATCGTCTTCGCGGGAGATTTCGATGCGCATGCCGAAATTGTTGTGGGATTTGACGTAGTCAGCGACCATATCGGCAAAGTGATGGACGTTGATGATGACTTCGTTGACGCCGAAGGAGCGAAGGCGCGTGAGGGTGATTTCGAGGAGCGTGCGGCCATTGATTTCGACGAGGGCTTTTGGACGGGTGTCGGTGAGCGGGCGCAGGCGCGTGCCCAAGCCGGCGGCGAGGATCATGGCTTTCATGACAAAACCGGCGACGAGTGGTGAGTGGTGATTGGCGAGGAGAGAAAAGGATTAACACAGAGAACACAGAGGGCCAGAGCACAGAGGGCGCGGAGAAGAGAAGAAAATGAACCGCAGAGACACACAGAACGCGGAGAGGAACAAGAAGGGGGAGAGATTCCTCTCTTCGCGGGCCGACCGGTTCGCAGGAGCGAACCGGCAGGAGAAAAGTCGGCCCGCTTCGCTCGGAATGACAGTCCGGCGTAAAGTGCGGCAGATGTCATTTGGCGAGAGTGCCCACGGCTGCGTGGAGCATGCCCAGTTGCTCGAGTTCGACGTGGCGAATAACGACTTCGACGCCGCTGCGGCCGCGCAAATGCTTAGCCAATTGCTCGGCGAGAAAGACGGAGCGATGCTGGCCTCCGGTGCAGCCAAAGGACACCATTAAATTTTTGAACCCGCGTTGCCGGTAGTTCTCGACCGTTGCATCAATGAGCGTGAACACACTGGCAAGGTATTGGTGCACGCTCTCCTGCTGATTGAGATAGTCAATGACCGGCGCGTCGCGGCCGGTGAGCGGCTTGAAGCGCTCTTCCCTGCCCGGGTTCGGGAGGCCGCGGCCGTCGAAGATGAAGCCGCCGCCGTTGCCGGAGTCATCTTTGGGCAAGTCGTGGTGAAACGAAAAACTGAAAATGCGGACGACGAGATTGTCGGCCTCGGAAGCGATGCTTTGTAATTTTTCTGAAGCGAGCATGCTTTGGAACGCGCCAAGAAGCGTGGGCAGCTCGATGGGCAATTGAACGTTGTGAAGCAGCCACCGAATGTTTTTCAGCGCATAAGGCACGCTTTGCAGAAAGTGCGCGCGCCGCTCGAAGAATCCGCGATAGCCGTACGCACCGAGCGCCTGCATGATGCGGACGTAAACGTAGGGATAGTAGTAGCTCAGGAAGGCTTCGCGATCCACGGGGATGAAATTCGCGAGAGCGCGAAGATAATCGTAGAGAAGGTGCTCGCGCAGATCGGGCGGCAGGTCGGCCTTGGCGTCGAAGAGCAGCGAGGCAATGTCGTATTGGAGCGCGCCTTTGCGGCCGCCCTGATAGTCCACGAAGAAAGGCTGGCCATCGCGCAGCATCACATTGCGCGACTGGAAATCGCGATAGAGGAAATAATCGCGCGGAGCTTCGAGAAGGAAATCAGCAAGACGGTTGAAGTCTTTTTCGAGAGCATGTTCGTTGAAAGGAATCCCCGCAAGGCGAAGAAAATAATATTTGAAGTAGTTCAGGTCCCAGGTGATGGACTGGCGGTCGAAGCTCGCGGCGGGATAACAAAAGCTGTAGTCCAGGTCGCGGGCAGCTTCCACCTGGAAGCGCGGGAGGACGGCAACGACTTTGCGATAAGCCTCGACGACGGCGGGAGCGATCGTATCGCCTGAGCGGTTTTTGTAGAGGAACTCAAAGAGCGTGGTATCGCCAAGGTCTTCCTCGAGATAGGCGCCATGGTCGAGATCCTCGCCGTAGATTTCCGGCACGGGCAGGCCATGCCGGTGAAAATGTTTTGAAAATTCGAGGAAGGCGACATTTTCTTCGCGGCCGCCGTAAAGAACGCCAACGGCGCGGGCGGAATCATTCGAGAGACGGATGATCTTGCGGCCGGAACCACCCAGGTCGCCTTGAAGAGGCTGCATGCGCGCGGCGGCTGAGCGAAAATGCTGCTCGAAGAGCTTTTTGAGAACGTCTATGGACATGGATTCCATTTCATCCGCTTTAAGAGATGGATTCTAGCCGGGTGGCCTTTAGGATAGCCCATTCTTGCGGAAGAAACCTGGAGAAGCGCTTTTTGTTGTGCTTAGAAGTACAGAATGCAGATTCGAGAACGAGATTTCTGAGATGGGCTCGTTATAATGGTGCGGATGCCTAAGCCCTCCGAAGTGACCAAGCGCAAAGAACGTCGAATCACCGAACAAAGAAATCCAGCGTCGAAGAATCTCGACCGCATGACCGCGCGGGAGATTGTCGAATTGACGAATCGCGAAGACCGCAAAGTTGCGGTGGCCGTAGGCAAAGAGACTCCCGCGATTGCGCGTGCGGTGGACGCGATTGTCGCGGGGATTCGAAAAGGAGGGCGCCTGATTTATGTGGGCGCTGGATCGAGCGGCCGCATGGCGGTGCTCGACGCAGCGGAGTGCCAGCCGACATTTGGAACTGCGCCAACGCTTGTGCAGGCGCTGATTGCTGGAGGCGGACGCGCAATCACGCAGGCCGTGGAGGGAGCGGAAGACAACGTGCACCGCGCGGAGCACGAATTGCGCACGAGAAAGTTGACGCGCAACGACGTAGTAGTGGGAGTGACGGCTAGCGGGACGACACCGTACGTACTGGCGGCATTGAAATTCGCGCGGAGACGCGGAGCAACTACCGTGGGAATCACTTCGAATCGCCGAACGCCCGTGACACGTCTGGCGAAGATTGTGATTGCCGCAGAAGTGGGTCCCGAAGTGTTGACGGGCTCAACGCGAATGAAAGCCGGGACGGCGCAAAAAATGGTCCTCAACATGCTGAGCACTGCTACGATGGCGCGGCTTGGACATGTGTATGAAAACCTGATGATTGACGTTGTGCTGACGAATGAGAAGGTTGCGAAGCGGGCTTTGCGGATTTTGGCGGAGGCGAGCGGAAAAAGTGTGTCTGCGGCGGAACACGCACTGCGGGCGGCGGGACACAATATGCGGGTGGCGCTGGTAATGCTGAAGCTGGGAGTGGAGGCGCGCGAGGCGAAGGGGCGGCTGGCGCTAGCAAAGGGAGATTTGCGGGCGGCGCTCGGGGAATAAGTTCTAAGTTTTAAGTCATAAGTTTTAAGTTCGAAGAGAGGACAAGTTGGCGCGATAAACGGCAATCAGGTGAACTTTGGCAACAAGTAGAGTGTCACCATTGCTGAACGAGTGGGCACACAACACGTTTGGAAGGCGGCGGAGAAGAGTGATGGATACATGCGGCTTGCAAAGTATCGGCGCTTTGGGCTTTCTTCTTTTCCATTACTGCGCACTTGCAATTTAGAACGAAGAACTGGGAAGCGAAAGGAATTAGAGCGAGGGCTGATGGATAAGTTTCTGATTAAAGGAGGAAAGGCGCTGCGGGGGACGGTGGCTGTCAGCGGGGCGAAGAATTCTGCGCTGCCATTGATGGCAGCCGCGCTGCTAACCGCGGACAAAGTAGTGGTGCGGAATGTTCCTAAGGTGCGCGACCTGGTTACGATGAGCAAGCTGTTGGCGTTCATGGATGCGAAAGTTACGACGAACGCGATTCCGGCGATCGATTACGAGATTCAAGCGCCTAAGCTGAACCATGCGGAGGCGCCGTACGAGCTGGTAAAGACGATGCGCGCGTCAATCCTGACTCTGGGGCCGTTGATGGCGCGGGTGGGAGTAGCACGCGTTTCGCTGCCTGGCGGATGCGCGATCGGGGCGCGGCCCGTGGATTTGCACTTGAAGGCGCTGGAGCAGATGGGCGCGGAGATTGCCACCTCGCATGGTTACATCGAAGCGAAGGTGCATGGCAATGGCTCGTGCGGGCGGCGGCTGAAGGGCGCGCACATCGTGTTTGAAAAAATCACTGTGACCGGGACGGAGAATGTTTTGATGGCGGCGGCGCTGGCAGAGGGCGAGACCGTGCTGGAAAATGCGGCGCGCGAGCCGGAAGTGACGGATTTGATTGTGATGCTGCGAAAGATGGGGGCGGAGATTTGCGGTGATGGGACTTCAACGCTACGCATTCGCGGCGTAAAAGAACTGCACGGCACGGAGCATACCGTGATCCCGGACCGGATCGAGGCGGGGACTTTTTTGGTCGCCGGAGCAATTACCGGCGGCGACTTGACGATTACGAATTGCGAGCCGAAACATTTGGGTGCAGTGATTGCGAAGTTGCAACAGGCGGGAGCGCACATTGATGTTGTGGATGCGACGACTGTCCGAGTGCGGGGAGCGAAGAAATTGGTGGCGGCGGACGTGACCACGGAAGAGTATCCGGGATTCGCGACGGACATGCAGGCGCAGTACATGGCGCTGGCGACACAGGCGAAGGGCACGTCGGTGATTAGCGAGACGATTTTTGAGAATCGCTTCATGCACGCCAGCGAGATGATGCGAATGGGGGCGAATATCTCGATTGAAGGACACACGGCCACCGTGCAAGGCCCGACGGCGCTTTCCGGAACAGTTGTGCAGGCTTCCGACCTGCGCGCGAGCGCGGGGTTGGTGTTGGCCGGCCTGGTGGCGAGCGGCGAAACGCTGATCGACCGCGTGTATCACATCGACCGCGGGTATGAAGGAATCGTAGAAAAGCTGCGCGCTGTGGGGGCACAAATTGAAAGAATCCACGGGCCGGCCGTGTAGTTCCCT
>Ga0209178_1000607_pt1 | contig 10600 bp, 7 predicted proteins | sample GAAS200_FD_187521 | JGI IMG/M metagenome (GOLD analysis project Ga0209178, IMG submission 187521) | Agricultural soil microbial communities from Georgia to study Nitrogen management - GA AS200 (SPAdes) (version 2) | ecosystem: Environmental > Terrestrial > Soil > Agricultural land | place: USA... | reverse complement strand
AAACGCGCGACGACCGCAAACTCGTCCCGCACACCTGCTTCTCCGTCGAGCCGGGCGTCTATTTCCCCGATTGCGGCGTGCGCACCGAAATCAATATGTACATCGGCGACGGCGAAGCCGTCGTCACCGGCGCGATTCAGGAAGAAATCATTCCCATTCTCGGATGATCTCGCGCGTGTGTGAACTCAAGAGTCTTTGTGGACAGCAATCCTTCATCTGGAGCGGGGTCTATACGTAGTCTCTGAAGCCATGCCGCGACGCACCCCCAAATCGAAGCCTCCTTATCCGCCGTGGTACGGATTCAGTGGTTCTCGCGAAATCTCGGAACCGCCCGTAGACGATAACAATTCCATCGACGACCCGCTCACCGTCCTGCCGCAGGCCTATCTCTATTCTCTTGCCGCCTGGCTCGTCCCCGGGCTCGGCCATTTCTTGCTCAAAAGATGGAGTCGGGCTGTGATTCTGTTCGTTTGCGTGGGCACGCTGGCTGTCGCTGGTTACTTGCTGCGCGGCCAGGCCTACTCTTCCCGCGGCGAGGATGTTTTCGGAATCCTCGGCTATCTCTCCGAAATCGGCACGGGCGCATTCTATTTTCTGGCCCAATTCTTCGAGCCGCACGGCTCGAACACAGCCAGGGCTATCGGTGACTTCGGCACTCGTTTCCTCACCACCGCCGGCCTGCTGAACTATCTCTGCGTCCTCGACGTCTGGGAAATCTCCCACCGCCGCAAACCCTGATCAAACAATGAAACTTTTCACTTCAACTCTCGCGTTTCTCTTGGCGGCTTTGGCGCCTTTCGTCGCCATCGCGCAAACAGAACGTCCTCCCGCCGTCCCTCTCATCACTCATGATCCCTACTTCAGCATTTGGTCCATGAATGACAATCTCATCGACGGCCCCACGCGCCATTGGACCGGTGCGCCTCAGTCCCTCATCGGCCTCGCCAGAATCGATGGTCGGCTCCTCCGCTGGATGGGCGACCAGCCGGACTCCGCCCCCGCCATGAAGCAGAAAAGTCTCGAGGTCACCCCCACTCGCACAATTTATCGCTTCGAACAAAGCGGCATTCTGATCGAAGTCACTTTCCTTTCGCCTCTCATCCCCTCCGATCTCGATTTGATGTCACGCCCCATCAGCTATACCTCGGTGACCTGTTCCGCGACCGACGGCAAAAGCCACAGTGTCCAGCTCCTGTTCGAAGTATCCGCTTTGCTGGCGGTAGATACCCGCACCGAGCAGGTTGTCTGGTCGCGCTCGCAACTGTCGGGCGTCACGGTATTGCGCGTCTCCAATTACCAGCAACCAGTTCTCGCAAAATCCGGCGACAATGTCCGCATTGATTGGGGCTACGCTTTCCTCGCCGTTCCGGACCAGCCCGGCTTCGCCGCGGCAACGCAGTTCCCGGACGCGGTCGAGACAGCTTTCGCGGCTGGTAAGCCGGTTTCGACGGACAGCCTCGACATGCCGCAGCGCGCGGATCGCGCAGCGTCTCTTGCCGCCTCTTTCGATCTGGGCGAAGTCGGCTCGGCTCCGGTCGCGCGCCACGTCCTTCTCGGCTACGACGATCTCTATTCCATCGAATACTTGCAGCGCTGGATGCGCCCCTACTGGCGCAGGAACGGCATGGATACGGGCACGCTCATCGAAACTGCCGAGCGGCAATATGCCGAAATTGCCCGCCGCGCCGGCGAATTCGATTCTCAGCTCACGGCCGATTTACAAAAGGTCGGCGGCCCTGCCTACGCCCAGCTGGCCACCCTTGCATTTCGCCAGACTCTCGCCGCGCACAAGCTCGTCGCGGACGCCGATGGCGCTCCCATGCTCTTTCCCAAGGAAAATTTCAGCAATGGCTGCATTTCCACCGTGGACGTCATTTATCCTTCCTCGCCGTTTTTTCTCTTCTTCAATCCCCGCCTGCTCGAAGCTCTTCTGCGCCCGGTCATGGACTACACGCGCACCGGCCGCTGGAAATTTCCGTTCGCTCCCCACGATCTCGGCACTTATCCCCTTGCCGACGGCCAGGTTTACGGCGGCGGCGAGCGCGGCGAAGAAGATCAAATGCCGGTCGAGGAAAGCGGCAATATGCTCCTGATGTTTGCCGCTCTCGCCAAAGCCGAGGGCAGCGCGGATTTCGCCAGTCAGTATTGGCCACAGTTGGAACAGTGGGCCGAATACTTGAAGACTGAAGGCATGGACCCGGCCAATCAGCTCTCCACCGATGATTTCGCGGGCCACCTCGCCCACAACGCGAATTTATCGCTGAAAGCGATTCTCGCCCTGGACGGCTTCGCCACTCTCGCCGAAAAAACCGGCCGCTCCTCCGAAGCTGCCGCGTACCACAGCCTGGCGCGGGACATGGCCAGGCGCTGGGTCACGCTTGCCCGGGATGGCGATCATTACCGCCTCGCCTTCGACAAGCCCGGAACATGGAGCATGAAGTACAACCTCGTCTGGGACCGTATCCTCGGCCTGAATGTATTCCCGGCTGGCGTCGCGCAAACCGAATCACACTTTTACCAGTCCCATCTGAATAATTTCGGCTTGCCTCTCGATAATCGCAGCGACTATACGAAGCTCGATTGGGAAGTTTGGACGGCCACGCTCGCGGGCAATCGCGCCGACTTCGACTCCTTTCTCGTCGCCATCCAGCGCTTTATCAACCAGTCTCCCAGCCGTGTTCCCCTCACCGATTGGTATTGGACATCCACGGCGAATCAAGTCGGTTTCCAGGCCCGTTCCGTTGTCGGCGGCGTTTATATTCCTCTTCTCGCCGACCCCGCCATATGGAATAAGTGGTCTCATCCAACCCGCTAGCCCCGCATCCTCTCTCCTTCGCCATCCTGACCGCAGCTGAGTATCTGCTGTGGCAGTTTATGAAGTGTGCCGCGCCGTTCGCGTCTCATACGTTCCTGTGCTTTTCGTCGCGAACACATGCATAATTGGTCCGTGGTTGAAGGAGCCTCTCTTCCGTGCAACTCGGCCATTTCTCCGCAATGCTTCTCTGTGCCGCGGCCATCTCCATCTCTTTCGCCTGGCTCTCCCGCCCCACGCGCAAGCAGCGCATTCTCTTCGCCCTCCGCTATTTTCTCTACTTCCTCATCGTCTCCCTCGCCCTCGCCTGGCTCATGTTCCCCTTCTCCCGCTAGAGACGCATGCCCTCGTTGTAGGTTGTCATTCCGAGGAGCACGCGAGAAGCGTGCGACGAGGAATCTGCTTTTGCCTCTCTGCGGGCGTAGCCCGCTTTGGACTGCGGCGGTCCGCGCCGCTTTGTATTTCCGCCGACCCCCGATGTGCCCTGTTTGCAATTCGGACTCGCCTCGGTCTTGATCCGATTCCGCCCAAAATAGCCGCCGACTTCTTCAACTTGGCCCGACTCATGCTTCCCATTTCCCCATGTTTTTGCTTGCGGTTTGACGCCTATCCCGCCGGATGCTAAATTCAATTTACGGCCGAGGTAGCTCAGCTGGTAGAGCAGCCGATTCGTAATCGGCAGGTCGCCGGTTCAATCCCGGCCCTCGGCTCCATTATTCAGTTGACCGGATTTCGCCTCGAACTCCCAATTCCACACGTACTACCTTTTGCGTCCCGCTCCGCATTGTGCTAGCGTCCGGCTATGAACAATCAAGAAGAGCTCGACATCAAATCCCAGCTCGGTACTTTGCGGAGCCACTTTACCCGCATCTTGGGGCGTCAACTTCAGGAGTCGGGATCGAGAGGGCCTTTCCCCCCTCCGACCTCAAACACTCAGCTTCATACCTATAGCTGTTCTAATCGCCAAACGCCCGAATTAGAATCCGGCCTAAGTCATAGAAAACAAAGGACAGAAGTCTTTCTAATCGCCAAATTTCGCCTCATCCTTCATTCTTTCTGCCATTCGCTCATGTCACATTTCCGCCCTTATCCTTGGGTCGGCTCCGAACCTCGAACCTCCATTTCTAATCGACACAATCCGGAATTAGAAATCGACCTAAGTTATAGAAAACAAAGGACCGGACCCATTTCTAATCGACACAAATTCGCATTTTGTAAATTTCTTCTCCCTGCCTCTCTGACTACCTGCTTCTCTGTTTCCTTTGGAACCCTCGCTTCATGCGCTTTATTCCTTCTTCTCACCGTCCCATGTTTGTATGCCCAATCGCCACAATCCTCCAAATCCATCATTCTCCACGCCGCCCGCCTCCTCGACGTCGAGTCCGGCAAAATCCTCTCCCCAGGCGAAGTTCTCGTACAGGGCGAACGCATCTCCGAAGTCGGCTCTCACGTCTCTCATCCCGCCGGCGCGGAAACCATCGACCTCGGCGATACGACTCTCATGCCGGGCCTTATCGACGTCCATGTGCATTTGTTCCTTCATCCGGGCGCCGAGGATTTGCAGACTGTCGAAGAGTCCGTTCCCGAGCGCACCATCCTCGCCACTCTCGCCGCGCGCGCCGACCTGATGGCTGGCTTCACCGCCGAACGCGACATGGGCACCGAAGGTGCCGGCTCCGCCGACACTGCCGTACGCAACGCGATAAACTCCGGAGAAATTCCCGGCCCGCGTCTCCGCATCAGTGGCAACGCCATCAGCATTCTTGGCGGCCACGAAGATGCTATTCGCTACAACCCCGCGCAGCACGTCCTCCCCAATGCTACCTATGCCGACAACACCGATCAGCTCATCTCCGTGATTCGCGAAGAACTAAAGGAAGGCGCCGACTTCATCAAAATTTACGAAACGGGTCGCGATTCCTTCCGCAACGGCCAATTCTCCACGCCATATCAATTCACAGATGCGCAGCTGGCTGCGGCCGTGCAAGAAGCGGCGCGCGTAGGGACTCGCGTCGCCGTTCATTGCACGGGCGAGCCGGGTGCGCTATACGCCGCCCATGCCGGAGTCGAATCAATGGACCACGCCTTTCAGCTTAGCGACGAAACCATGCGCCTGATGCACGAAAAACAGATTCCCGCCGTCCCCACCTTCGCAATCTCCGAATATTTTGCCGATCATGCCGCCACACCTGCCGCTTCCGCTATGGAACACAAGGTTCTGGATTTTCACGTCGAACAGTTTCACAAACAGCTTGCCGCCGGAGTCCCCATGGCCGCCGGTTCCGACGTTGGCCCCTTCCCCCACGGCACGCAGGCCCGCGAATACGAACTGATGGTGAAATATGGCATGACTCCTCTCGCCACAATTCAGGCAGGTTTGTTAAATGGCGCGAAAATTCTCGCCTGGCAGGGTCAAATTGGCGCGCTCAAACCCGGCTACTTCGCAGACATTATCGCCGTCCCGGGAAATCCTCTTGACGACATCAGCGTGCTTGAAAAAGTCTCTTTTGTGATGAAAGGCGGTGTGATCTACAAGAAATAATTCTAGAAAATCTCTGGTTTTCGAGTTCTCGCGCGCCGTCGGCGGGCAAAACTTACCGATGAAGACTTAGGAGTTCTAACCCATGCCGGTCTCTAAAAGCAGAAGGCCCGCCTTGCGGCGGGCCTTCAAGGGGAGAAAAGCTCCAAGGCCAATGCGCGGATGGCCACGAAACCTTTCTTCGCGGCCAGTTTATGGGAGCTTGATTGTGGAAGTCAAGAAGTAAAGGACTTACGCCAATATGGCATTAAGTCCTGTATTTACAGCAATTTAATAGGAGGTCGAGGCGCAGGCCAAATGCAAACTGACAAATTTTGCACATGATTTTGCATCAGCTCAATAGAAATCCTTTGCTTTGATTGGCTTGCTGGAAAGGCCCATTTGCAGGATTTCAAAATGTTCCGGCCTGTCGAATATCCTCCCCGGCAGCAGTCGCTTCACGCCCAGCCGCGCAAGCGTGAACAGCGCGCCTCCCATAATCGTGAACAGGCAGATTTCCCCAGTCCCTATGATCGTCCCTACGACGATATCCGCCATCGTCGGCTGCCCCGCCTTCAGTATCGGCTCATTCCACGTGACGACGATCCCCGACTCTATACTGTCGAGCACCGAATTCGCCGCCTCTTCAGATGGCGCCCCTGCAATCAACGCGACGAGCGGGCCATCCCGCCGGGCATATAAGCCTCCTCCATTTGCGTCAGGGGCATTTAATTCAGATTGCTGCCTCATTTTCTCTAATCTTGTTGCGGCGATCTGCGGAGTCGGATAGTCCACGACAAGCAAGATGGCCTCCCGGCCGCCGAGGCGGTATTTGGCAGTTTCGGCTTCCGCTCCGGAAGAAAACCCCACCCAGTCGCCCTTCGCGCTTGCCTCCGGCCAGAATTGCGCAAGAGCTATTGGCCCCAGAAAGTAGTGGTCCGTCCTTTGAATCAAATCAGTCGTTGGCAAACGCATGGGGAGCGAGGGATAAACCGCTTCTTGCTCCTGAGATTCCAGCGGTGTCACCAGATTCTTGATAACCGCCGGCTCGCTTGTCAGTTCATCACCGCTCACATCGAGCAAGGTACTTCCCACCAGCACCAGCACTCGACTTCGTGATTTTGAGGAATGCTTGGAATACCTGGCCGGAGCCATATCGGGGGTCCGCAAGAACGAGTACGCGCCATAAGCTCCGCTGGCATCTTGAAATGAATACTCCGTCACCAGAATCGCCTGTCGAGGGCTCCTATCCCGGATGTAAGTTTTCTTTTCCGCAGACTTCGCTCCGTATTCGATCAGCGCTGGAGTTGCATCCCCGGCGATCGATTGAAGATCTGCGGCGGAAGCGGAGACTGCTTTAGCGGAATTCCAGCCGGGAAGGGAACTGGGCAGCTGATTCTGAGCGAGAGCCGCGGGAGTACAAAGGAGCAGGAAAGCCAATCCAGGAATAGGGAATCGGCGCATGGGATTATCTCAATTGCAATTATACGCCGGAATCGCGTTTTCTAGTTCTTATCGGTGTCGTTGGAAGAGGATTGGCGGTCGCTCATCAGCTTGGGCCGGCTGTAGTTTAGGCTGTTCAGGCTGGAAAGATAACTTTCCACTCCGCGGAAAATTCCCTGCGCGATCTTTTGCCGCTCAACAGGCTTTTGCAGCATTCGTTCGTCGTATTTGTTGCTTAAGAAAGAGATTTCGGAGAGGACAGAAGGCATGTCGGCGCCAATCAATACGACGAAAGGAGCTTTTTTCACGCCGCGGTCCTTTTCCGCGGTGCTGATCAGCCGGAGCTGATGCGTGAGCGAATCCTGAATATCCGTCGCCAGTTCGCGGGACTCCTCCACTTTGTCGTTGCGGGCAATCTGTTTTATCAAATCCTGCAATTCGTGGATCGAGGAGTCCGACAGCGCGTTTTCGCGCGAGGCCACTTCGAGAGCGTCGGGGGAAGAGGTGAAATTCAAATAGTAAGTTTCGATTCCGCGGGCCGCGTGGTCGTGGCTAGAATTCGCGTGAATCGAAATGAACAGATCGGCTTTGGCCTGATTTGCGATTGCGGTCCGCTCCTCGAGAGGCACGAAAATATCGGTCTTACGTGTGTATGTGACCTGCGTTCCCGGAAGTTTCTTCTGAATCAGTTTGCCGAGGCGCAATCCGACGTCGAGACAAACATTCTTCTCCAGCACGCCGTGCGAGCCGATGGTCCCCGTATCGTGGCCACCATGGCCGGGATCAATAACTATGCGATTGATTTTTAGCCCCAGCGCGCGAGTGAGCGAGCGCTCGCCGTCGCGCGTGGGTTTTGCGGCAACGCCCGGGCCAAGCGGCTGCGGTTTGCCGCTGAGAGTCCGACGCGGCACGCCTGGATTGCCGGCGTTCGAATCGGAACTTGATGCCGCGTCTGAATTTGAGGAATCGGAATTTTGCACTCCCGCGACTTGCGTCGAATTGTCGCCCGCGAGCTTTCCCACTGCCGGCATAGGAACCGCTTTTGCGGCGCTCACCACTGGCTCCGCTCCGTGAACATCGATGACCAGACGATAGGGATTCGGAAGCAGGAACGCCGAATAGCCTTCGACGCTCTTGACGTCGAGCACAAGGCGCACAACCCCGGATTTATTCTGCGCGACGCGAACGCTTCTCAAAAATCCGCTCTGCATTGGCAATTCTTTTTCCGTCACGCCGTGGCCGAGGCGCGCCTTGTACAAATCAAAATAAATCCTGTCGGGATTCTTGATCCGCGCCGCTTCGTATTTCACGGAGCCGTTCAGGTCGATGACGATGCGCGAATAGTCGTCCGCATTCCACGTGCGGATGTCGAGAACGCTAGAAGGCTGGCCGGGCTTAGCTGCGCTTTGACTGGCATCCGCAGAATCTTCATCCGTCGCGGATCCGGACGCCTTTGTTGACTGGGTTTGAGCGGATGCCTGTTGCACGGCCGGCGCCTCTTCGTCTTCCGCGGGCTGGCTTTCCTGATTTTGCAGCTCAGCGAGATCTTTTCGGGCTTCATCGGCTTGTGGCGTGTGCGGGAATCGTTTCACGTATTCCGCGAACGCATCTCTGGCATCTGCTGTTTGATGAAGATCATCGCCTTCGATTTGTCCGACGGCGAAGAGCGCGTCCGCGCGGAACTTGTTCGTCGGGTATTGCGCGAGCAGGAATTTGTAAGTGACCACGGAAGATTTGTAATAAATGCTGTCGAACGAATCTCCCATGTCGTGATAGAGCTCGGCTACCGCGAACAGCGCTTCGGTCGTCTCAGGCGCGGAAGGCGTGAGCAGATAGACTCTTCGGAAGGCGGTTACGACCTTCTTGTACTCGGCAAGAGTTCGATTGTCTCTCGGTTCGGCTTCGAGAGCCTGTCGCATCGTCTGAGCTTTTGCGAACAGCTCTTTCGCCTGCGCATGTTTGGAAGTCTGCGAGCGCGCGGCGGAAGAAAAAATCGCGAGGGCAAACACCAACAGCACAGCCGCCGAAATTCGCGGCAGCCGGAGTCCGATTTGTGCGTTGAGATTTTGTTCCTGCTGCATCATTCGTTTGTGAAAACGGTCCGGCCCTCGCGATTCGTCATTTCACGAATCTGCAAGCGTCGAGCCTCGCCTGTCGGCGAATGGCCCGGGTCGGACTGGAAGTAGGTGTTGGTCACTTTTTTCACGTAGTCGCGTGTCTCGCGATACGCGGGAATCCCGCCGAACCGTTCAACGGCCTGCTCGCCGGCATTGTAGGCCGCCAGCGATTTTTTCAGGTCGCCGCCAAAGCGGTCGAGCAAGTCCCGCAGGTACCTGGTCCCGCCCTGAATATTTTGGACGGGATCGAACACGTCCTCTACGCCATAACGTTCTGCCGTTGACGGAATCAACTGCATCAATCCGAATGCCCCCTTGCGGGAAGTCGCGCGGGGGTTCCAGTTCGATTCCGCTTGAATAACGGCCTGAACCAGCGCCGGATCCAGATTGTTCCTTGCGGCGGCGGCCCGGACCACTTTTTCGAGCTTGGGTGGCGGCGTCGTAATCACGGCAGTATTCTCCGAATCCGCCGTGTGACCGCCCCGTCGCGCCGGCGAGTTTGCATTGATGTAGGTAAGCTTCCCATGCTCATCTACATACGATGCAATTTGGGCCTGCGATGGTGGTGCTATCAGCAGTCCCAGTACCCCTCCGGCCACCGCGAACGAGATGGCCCTGAGCCGCACATCCAATCGGGAAAGGCAGAACATACCCACTTCCTCACAAACGATGCATCCGCGACCGGTGATGAAGGTTCGCCCGCCGTAGGCGGGTTATCCGGCCACGTTTCTAGCGCTTGTGAGAATTATACCAACTGCCGTTCCACCAGTGGGCAGGCCTGCGCAAGGGCTGTGTCCATAGCTGCAACATCCTTACCCCCCGCCTCGGCCAGGTCCGGCCGTCCCCCGCCCGAACCCCCTACCAATTTGGCCAATTCCTGCACTAATTTGCCGGCATGAAGCCGTTTTGTAAGGTCTTTCGTTACCGCGGCAATAAGGGCGACCTTTCCGTCCTCCGCCGTGGCCAAAACCACGACTCCAGAGCCCATTTTCTGCCTTAAACCGTCCGCCATCTGGCGCAAGGCCTCCCGATCCATGCCCGGGACCCGGGCGGCGAGGACTTTGACGTCCTTGACCATCCTGGCCTCATCCAGAAGGCCATCAGCCATCGAAACGGCGGTCTTGCGCTTCAGGCCGTCGAGCTGCTTTTCGAGCTGCCTGACGGTCTGGGTGAGCTTTTCGACGGCCTCGGCGACGCGGTCCTCGCCGGTATTGAGCATGGCGGCGAGTTGGCGAAGCGTCCCGAGCGCCTGCTGATATTGGGCCAGTGCGGCGTCTCCGGTCAGAGCTTCGATGCGGCGCACACCTGCGGCGACGGATTGCTCGAGGCCGATTTTGAAGACGCCAATTTCGCCCGTGCGGCTGACGTGCGTACCGCCGCAAAGCTCCTTGCTGTAGAACCCACGGGGATAATTCGAATCCGCGATCGTCACGACGCGGACGTTTTGCTCCGGATATTTGTCGCCGAAGAAAGCGAGCGCGCCAGAGGCGAGCGCATCATCGAGAGGCAGGATGTCCGTCCGCAATTCGAGATCACGGAGAATTTCATCGTTCACCTGTTGCTCGATTTCTTTCAGCTCCTCGGCATCCACGGCGGCGAAATGGCTGAAGTCGAAGCGCAAATGATCCGGCGCATTGAGCGAGCCGGCTTGCTTCACGTGCGTGCCCAGAATGTTGCGCAGCGCGGCGTTCATCAGGTGCGTGCCCGTGT
>Ga0209178_1000606_pt1 | contig 10603 bp, 8 predicted proteins | sample GAAS200_FD_187521 | JGI IMG/M metagenome (GOLD analysis project Ga0209178, IMG submission 187521) | Agricultural soil microbial communities from Georgia to study Nitrogen management - GA AS200 (SPAdes) (version 2) | ecosystem: Environmental > Terrestrial > Soil > Agricultural land | place: USA... | reverse complement strand
CATCGCGAATTACACCGATCGACACTTCGAGCCGTTTTCCGCCGTCACCGAAGGCGTGGGACGCGTCCGCGAGATCATCAAGGAAGCCGAGGAGCGTCTCAAGTATCAGGGACGTGGCACCATTCTATTCTGCGACGAGATTCACCGGTTCAATCGGGCGCAGCAGGACGCCTTTCTCCCCTGGGTCGAGAACGGGGTCATCACCCTCATCGGCGCTACGACCGAGAATCCGAGCTTCGAGCTGACGGGCGCCCTGCTGTCGCGCTGCCGGGTGTTCGTGCTCGAGCCGCTCGCTCCGGAGCACATTCGCACGGTAGTGGAGCGGGGGGCGAAGGAGTCGGGGAAGGGTGGGTTGACGCTTTCGGAGCAGGCGATCAACGCGCTGGTCGACTATGCGCAGGGAGACGCCCGCAGAGCGCTGAACGCGGTGGAAGCGATCGCGTCCGAGGCGGAGCATGGCGCGTCTCCGGCGCCGGCGGTGACGCCCCTCTCGCGTGATTTCGTCGCGTCGCTGCTCGAAGTCCCGGTTCCGAAGTACGACAAATCGGGGGAAGAGCACTACAATCTCATCTCCGCGCTGCACAAGGCGGTGCGGGGAAGCGATCCCGACGCCGCCTTGTACTGGCTCGCGCGGATGCTGGCGGGAGGAGAGGACCCGCTCTACCTCGCCCGGCGGATCGTGCGGATGTCCATCGAGGACATCGGGCTCGCCGATCCCCGCGCGGTGACCATCGCCAACGCCGCCAAGGAGGTCTACCACTTCCTCGGCTCACCCGAAGGGGAGCTGGCGCTCGCCCAGGCGGTGGTCTATCTCGCCACCGCTCCGAAGTCCAACCGCATCTATGCCGCCTTCGGCGAAGCACAGAACGCCGCCCGCCAGCATCCGAGCGAACCGGTGCCGCTCCACCTGCGCAGCGCGCCGACACCTCTGATGAAAGGCCTGGGGTACGGCGAGGGGTACCAGTACGCGCACGATCACGCGGAGGCCTACATCCCGCAGGAGTACCTGCCGGAGCCGCTCCGGGGCGCCCACTGGTACACGCCGTCGGCGTTCGGATACGAGAAGACCGTGCAGGAGCGGATGGAGTGGTGGGAGCGGATAAAACGCGAGGCGTCCGGAGGACGGGACCGGTGATCAGCACCAGGCGCGGGACTCTGGCATGGATGCTGGCGTTTCTGCGTATCGCGCGCAGAACTCCGGAGCGCCTCCTGCATCCCTGGAGGCGGGCGCGGGCCCGCGGGCGGCTGGCGGCAGGCGCGGCGCCGAGTACCGTCCTGGTCGTCTGTCACGGCAACATCTGTCGCTCCCCCTACGCCGCAGGGGCCCTGCGTCGGCTGGTGCCCCCCCCCGTGCGTGTGGAGTCGGCGGGCCTCGTGGGACCACACCGGAGTGCGCCACCGGAGGCCGTGGACGTGGCAGGCGAGCGGGGAATTGATCTCCGGCGCCATTCTTCCCGACTGGCGTCGCCCGCCGCCATTGCAAAAGCGGACCTCGTGATTGTGATGGAACCGGGGCAAGCCGCTTCGCTGCGCTCGATCGGGAGGCCCAAGCGCCCGATCCTGGCACTGGGAGATTTGGATCCGGCGCCCGTGACGCACCGGACCATCCGGGATCCCGTGGAGCAGCCGAGGCACGTTTTCGCTGAGTCCTACGACCGCATCGACCGCTGCTTGGCGGAGCTCGTGAATACGATCTGGGGGCGGCGCTCCGGCTGAAGCGGGAGGCGGGCCAGGGCCCGGCGGGCCCAGAATCCCGTAGCGATTCCCAGGGCTGCTCCTGCCCACTCCCAGATGGGGGTCGTCTGAAGCCCCACGACCCCGGGGACCACAAGCAGTCCGAGCGCGGCGATCAGCGACGCCCCAACCAGGGTTGACCGCGAGGTCGCGAAATACCCGGCCGGGAGCAGAATCCCCCAGAGCCATGCCGCGTTCAGGAAGCCGCGCAGCCACGGGTGGAAGCTCTCCGGGTAGATCAGCACCGACCACCCGGCGCCAGCCGTGAATCCGAGCGGGCAGTCCCGGCGTCCGTTGAGTGCGAGGCAGGTCCCGCCTCCCTCGCGCCACAGCTGGAGGTGAAGGGTGTCCCCCGGGCGCACCCCCGCCAATGCGTCACGCAGTGTGAGGTACGGCCGGTCGAGTCCCCAGGCCAAGCTTCGGGTTCGGTACCGAATCACCAGGTCGCTGTGTCGCGGCGCGAGGAGAAGAATCTCGCGTTCTCCGTCGTCGTAGATGCTGAACAGGGGGGCGAGCCGCGTTGGAGGCGGACCGGCCAGTGCCATCACTTCGATGGGCGCACCGCGGGCCAGCAGAGCGCGAACCTCCGCCTGGTTGTCCAGCTGGCGCGAGGGCAGGGGCACACCCGCGACGGAGGCGGTCAGCACGTGCCCGCGGTACCACTCGAACCCGCCATCCAAGTCGGGAGTCCACTGCCCGAAATAGCTGGAGGCGGGGTAGGACGGGCTGAGCGCAATGCCGGTGAGGGCTACGAGGCCCAGCGCGAGAACGGTGGACAGGGCGGTGGGCAGGGCCGGGGGGCGGGAGCGGCGGGCGGCCGCCACGATCACGCCCATGACGAAGAACCCCAGGACCGCGCCTGAGGAATTGGAAATCACGTCCCCCAGGGACGTATCCCGCCCCGGCACGAACGCCTGGGTCAGCTCGATGCAGGTGGAGAGGAACAGGCCGGACCAGAGGGCCGTGCGCCAGCGGGCGCCGGTCAGGCCGATCGCGCATCCGAACGGAAGGAACAGGATCACGTTCAGGATGAAATCGGCCCCGCCCCGATCGCCGCAGGCGACGCACCACCAGGGGGGCACCCGCTCCACCACATCCGCGGGTTGCAGGGTGGCATAGAGGATGGCGCCGACCGTCAATCCCAGGGCGAAGCGCAATGGGCGGGGGAGTGCGGCAATCCTCCGCAATGACACGCGGGACTCCTTCTGGTAGTGGGTGCGTCGACCCCTTAACTTATCACCGCTTCTGGGGCCGGCCTCCTTATATAGAAGCGGGGATGATGAACGGACGAGCGGTGGCGGTAGGAATCGCGCTGGCCATGGGCCTGCCCGCCTTGGCGGCCACGTCCGCCGCGCAAAGCATCACCGCAGGCGAGCTCTCCGGAACGGTGTCGGACAGCCTCGGTCAGCCGCTGGATGGGGCCGACGTCATCGTCAGCGACCGTGCCTCCGGGGTGCAGCGGGTCGCCCTGGTCGCGCGGGGTGGCCGGTTCCGCTTCAGCCTCCTCCCCGCCGGTGAATACGAAGTCTTTGCCGAAGCCCTGGGGTCCCGGCCCCGGCGAATGCTGGGCGTACCGGTACGCCCCGGCGTGGTGCTGGACGTGACGCTCCTGCTCGCCCCGGCGCCCCCGCCCGTGAAGTCTGTCGACACCAGCTATTTCGGCGCCGGCGTGTACCAGGGGATTTCCACGGCGAGCGGCCGGTGGTTGGCGCCCTTCACCGTGTCGGACTTGCCGGAGAACGATCGCACGCTGACCGGCGTGGCCGCCCTGTCGACCAATCGCGATGCGACCCTGGCCGGCGAAGGACTCCCGGCCTTCTTCTCGGGACTCGAGATCGATGGCCTGCCGGTGGCGCCCATTCGTCATCAGGGATTTCCGGCCGATCCGGGGAGCGCGTTCCCGCGCGGCGCGTTCGTCGACGTGCAGCAGGTGGATGGCGGTCCTGATGTCGAGTGGACAGGATTCGCCGGCGGAGCGCTCTCCGGGTTCAGCCGGCAGGGGACCGCGACGCCCCAGGTCCGGAGTTTCGTCGACTACACCGGCAGCGCGCTCTCCTCGTCCAAGTTCTTCGCGACCGACGGCATCTCGAACAGCAGCATTCGCGGCGGGATGTACATCACCGGACCGATCATTCCGGATACGGCGCATTTCCTGCTCGGCGTCGAGGCCCAGCGGATTCAGGCGCCGCTCCCGGCGGCGTGGTCGAACGACAGCCTCGTGAACATCGCGCGCGACTCGTTCGCCACCGACCTTACTCCCTATACCAAGACCCGCCTGGCGACGACGCAGCGCGTCTCGCTCTTCGGCCGGTTCGATTGGCAGCTGACGGACGACAACGCGCTCGGCGTGAGCGCCTACTACGGCAACGACAAGCTGACCAACGCCGATCTAGGCGCGGGGGCGATTCCGAGCATCGGATCGAATCTCCGGCAGTCGAGTTTTGCGGCGAGCGTCGTGCTCGCGTCCACCATCAGCCCCGCGTGGTCTTCCGAGCTTCGGGCCGGCGTTCAAGTCAACAGCCGCACGGACACGTCCACGGGACCCATCGGGACCTGGGTGCCGGGGGCAGGGGCGGGATTCGGGACGGCACCGGGGCTGATCGGCCAATTCCAGCGCACCGCGATCCTGGTCCGGGAATCGCTCCAGTGGCGGACGGGCCCACACCGGCTGAAACTCGGCGCCGAAGTCACGGCGCCGTCGTATCAGGTCACGTCGGCGTACGGCCAGGGGGGCGAATTCTGGTTCGGAGGCCCGGCGCAGCTGGCGGCCCGGCAGGGCGAGTTCGTGCAGGCGGTGGGGAGTTTGCCGCAGGCGCAGGTGTCCGCGCCCCAGTTCGGGGGCTTTCTCCAGGACACCTGGAACGCGGCGCCGGGATTCGACGTGCTGGTCGGTGCCCGCTACGACATCGAGAAGTTTCCGGACACGGACATTGGGGTGAACCAGGTGTGGCGGGATTCGACGAGTCTGTCCACCAATCCCGGGCGGACCAAGCTCACCAAGTTCTCTCCGCGCGTGGGTGCCACGTGGGATGTGGGTGACCGGCACCAGTGGCTGGTGAGCGTCGAGGGAGGATCGTTCTCCGCCACACTCGATCCCGCGGTGCTGGGCGCGATGGTCGCGGAGGATGGGGCGCAGGGGAGCGTCAATGTCCGGCGGGGATTCGGCCCCCTGGCGGCATGGCCCAATGCCCCCGATTCCGTGCATGCGCCCGTGATTGGGCAGCGGCTGACGCTCCTCGGTCCCAACTTCGAGGTTCCGCGTACCCGCCGCTTCGCGGCGGACATCACCGGCGCCCTGGGCGCCGGCTTCGAGCTGCATCTCGACGGCGTCTACCGGCACACCGACTTCCTCGAGCGCCGCACCGACTTGAACCTGCTACCGGGGCCTTCCGGTTCAGACCAGTATGGCCGGCCGGTATACGGGACGCTCGCGCAGTCTGGGGGATTGCTGGGGGCCCAGCCCGGTTCGAACCGGCGGTTCGGCGGGTTCGACCTCGTCTCCGCGCTCAATCCGGACGGATTCTCCGATTACTACGGCCTGACGGTGGGGGTGGAGCGCTCACTCGGCGATGTGAAGCTCATCGCGAGCTACACCTACTCGCAGACGACCGACAACTGGCTCTCCGGATGGCTGTCGGCGGGTGACCCCGCCGGGCAGCTGTCGCCTTTTCCGGCCGGGCTCGGTGGACGCGACTGGGCCAAGGGGACTTCGGACTACGACGTGCCCAGCCGGCTGACGCTGGCGACCGACTTCACGCTGCGGCGGCTCCATGGCGCCCACCTCATGGCGGTCTTCCGGTATCAGTCGGGCTATCCGTTCACGCCCGGATTCCGGCCGGGCGTCGACGCGAACGGGGACGGGGCGTCCAATGATCCCGCGTTCGTCGACGACACGGTGAACGGGATGGCGGCGGTGATCGGCAAGAACGCCTGTCTCCGCTCACAGGTGGGCCAGTTCGCTCAACGGAACTCGTGCCGGACGGCGGGAGTGAGCGCGCTCGACTTGCGCCTGGAGGTCCCGACGGTGAACGTCGGAGGATACCCGTTGAGCGTGACGGTGGACTTCTTGAACCTGCTCGAGTCCGACGTGGGGCTGGTGGATCAGGCCCTCTATCTTGTCGACCCCTCGCGGTCCACGACGACCGCGGGTGCGGTCACCACGGTGCCCCTCAAGGCCAACCCCAACTTCGGTCAGATGCTCGTTCGCAGCTCGTCGGGGCGGTTCCTGCGGGTGGGATTGCGGGTGAACTGGTGAGCGCCCGTGGGATGGGGCGCCACTGGGCGCGGACGCGCATTCTCCTGGCCGGGGTATTGGGGGCCGCGTGCAGCAACGCGGGGGCCGACCGGATCCTGACCATTCCGGGCCAGGCGCAGGTTTCGGGGTTCATCTATCTCGACCGGAACGGCAACGGAATCTTCGATGGTGCGGCACCCGGAGACACGGCGCTCGTGGGGGCGAAGGTGCGCCTCATCGCGAAGGGGACCGTAGACACGGTGGCGCTGGTGACGTCCGATGTAGGGGCGCTCGTAGGCGGCAACCCGGTCAACCTCAAGTTCGGACCGGTGACCGTGGGCAGCTATCGCGTCGTGGTGGACACGCTCACCATCCCACACGATTCGATGCGTGTGGCCCAGATCGATTCCGTGGTGTCGGCGACGCCCGGGAGCACACCCTACGTTCAAATCGGGATCAGTTTTCCGGCCGTCACGGCAACCGCCGCTCGGGCCCTTCCGCTGCGGACCAAGGTGTTCCTGGTGGGCGTAGCGCTCGCCGACGCGAATACGTTCGGTGACAGCACCAACAGCTTCGCGGACGCGAGCGGCGCCATCCGTGTGACGCAGATCAAGCCGACGACGGTGGTCGGAGTGGGCGACAGCGACCGCGTCCTGGGGACCGTGGATACCCTTGGCGGCCAGCGGGTGTTGCGCGCGGTCTCGGTATTCCAGCTGACCTTCGGGGCCACCACACCGATCACGACCCTCACCGTGGGCCAGGCCAAGACGGCGAACGGCGGGGTGGCGGACGCCGCGCTGGTGACGTTCTCAGGCCGGCTGGTCATCCTCGATACGGCCACGGGCCCGGCCGGGCGCATCATTCACGTCAAGGACACCACCGCGTCGCTGATCGACACGCTGGAATTGCATCTGGACAGCACCGCCATCGATTCCGTGTCCATGAAGCGGGACACGGTGGGTGCCCGGCTGCACTTCAGGGGCATTCTGTTTCCTTCGTCCGTTCCGGGTCGCTGGCTGCTCAAGCCGCGCGCTCCGGCCGACCAATTCTAGCGTCCTCGGGGACCACGATGACCTCACCGAAAGTCTTGATGGAGGAGCGGGGCAAGGGGATGGGTGCACTCGCCGCCAACCCGGAGCAAGCGTGGCGGGCACTGGCCTGGCTCGGTGGCTTGCTCGCCGTCGTGGGTCTCGGTGATTTCGTTCTGGCGTTCGTGCCCTGGGGTTCGGGACCGGAGTGGGAATTCGGGACCGTGGCATCCGTGTTCGCCGGTCTGCCGCTGCCCACGCTGGGCCTCGCCGCCATTCTGGGAGCTGCGTACGCACGGGGGCGGCGCCGCACCGTCATTGGCATGGGCGTGGTACTCCTGCTGCTCGCCGTGGCCGTGGGGTGGATGCTCGTCACCTTCCTGACGGACATCCCGATCGCCCTCAAATCGGGGGCGCAGGCCGAAGTCATGCTCGGACTCAAGAAGGCGATGGTGAAGACGGCTCTTCTGGGGGCACTCTTCGGGCTGGCCTACCTTGTGGCTGGGATCAGGGCACTCCGGGGCGGGCTGCGCTAGGAGGCCGCCTGGTGTGGTCATTATCTTGAAGCGCTTGCGCAACAGGTTGTGGGCCGGCAGTCGCACCAAACGCGCCATTGGGTGGAAATCCTTGTGGAAAAATGCCACGTAACTCGTTTGTATTGAATTGCTTAGGACATTTCTTGGGAGTCGCGCCGGTCGCGGCCCGGAACCTGCAAATCCGTACCCGTGGGAAAGTGGGACTCCAGTCCTCACCACACACCATACGGGTGGGTCCATGACGAAGCACCGCATGTTGGCGATGGGGCTCGTGAGCGGGTTGCTGGCGGCGCCGGCAGTGGCAAGCGCGGGCGGACCCGGCTCCCTCAACTTCGACAACTACTGCGTCACCGGAGCGATCCAGGTCTGCGCCAGCGTACGGCTCCAGTCCGTCGCCGGCCACCTGACGATGCAGGTGTGGAACCTCCAGGGCACCCTGGGTTCCGTGAACACCATCACCTCCATCGGGCTCTACCACTCGAATGCGCTGTACAAGTTCACGGGCGCGGTTTCGAGCTACAGCGTCAACTACATGCAGAACGGCCACAGCTCGAACATCTCGAGCTCCTGGACCACCGGCGGTGCCACCGACATCAAGACCCTCGGCGGCAAGAACACGGAACTGGCCCTCGGCACGGGCGGGAACAACGGCATCACGGGCTGCACCAACCCGGGCGGCAAGAACTCGCTGCACTGGTCCACCTGCAACTCGTTCCCGGGTGTTCCGTTCGTCCAGTTCGACTTCCACTTTTCGAACAACGCCCAGTTCGACTTGACCAGCACCCAGCTCCGCTGGCATTCCACGCAGGTCCCGATCGCCGGATCGCTCAAGTGCGATACCGGTGGGTACGGTGACTATCCGCCGTGCATCAGCCGGAACAACGGCGGCGGCGGGAACGTGACGCCCGAGCCGGTCACGATGGTCCTCCTCGGGACGGGCTTGGCGGGTATGGGCGGTGGTGCGCTGCGTCGGCGCCGCAAACAGGCGGCCGAGAAGCCCGCGGCCTGATCCGCGGCGCATCGGCACCTGAGAGAGCCCGGCCTAGAGAGCCGGGCTCTTTTTTTGCTACCTTAGGGGCTGATGACCACGCACTATTTCAGCGTCGACGTCGAGGAGTACTTTCAGGTTTCCGCGTTCGAGGGCAGCGTGCCGCGGGACCTGTGGGAACGCCTGCCGTCCCGGGTCGAGGGGTCCGTCTACGGCATCCTCGACCTGCTCGCACGGCATGACGCCCGGGGGACTTTCTTCACGCTGGGGTGGGTCGCCGAGCGGCATCCGAAGATGATCAAGCGGATTGCCGGGGCGGGACACGAGATCGCGAGTCATGGGTGGGATCACGTCCGGGTCACCCAGCAGACGCCGGACGAGTTCCGGAGCTCGGTTCACCGCTCCAAGGCGTGCCTCGAGGATCTGTCCGGTGCGCCGGTCCTCGGTTTTCGCGCCCCTTCCTTCTCCATTGTCCCCGGGCGCGAATGGGCGCTCGACATCCTCGTGGAGGTAGGGTACCGCTACGACTCGAGCCTCTTTCCCATCCACCGACCCGGCGGCTACGGGTACGCGTCCGCGGGCCGGGAACCGTTCGTGCTCGAACGGGCGGCCGGAAACCTGGATGAGTTCCCCCCAGCTACGCTGCGCCGGCTCGGCCTGAATCTTCCCGCCGGCGGAGGGGCCTACTTCCGCATCTTCCCGTATGCTCTGGTGCAGCAGGCCTTCCGTCACTTCGACGCCCGCGGCGTGCCGGGGACGTTCTACATGCACCCCTGGGAGATCGACCCGGACCAGCCCCGCCAGGAGGCACCGCTCTCCTCCCGGCTCAGGCACTACACGGGTTTGTCGCGGACGCTGCCGCGACTCGAACGCCTGCTGACTGAATTCCGTTTCACCGCCATCGCCGACCGCTACTCCCGCTCCGCTTCCCTCGCCGCGTCGTGACCGCTTCCCCCGACGTCACGGTCGCGCCCTTCACCGGAGCCGCCGCGGACTGGGACGCGCTGGTGGCACGCACCGCCGGCGGCACCCACTTCCACCGGTGGGGCTGGAAACGGGTCATGGAACGGGCCCTGGGCCACGAGTGCACGTTCCTCGGCGCTGAGCGCGGCGGCGAGGTCCTCGGCGTTCTGCCCTTGACGAGTGTCCGCAGCCTGCTGTTCGGCCGCTTCCTCGTGTCCATGCCATTCGTCAACTACGGCGGTCCGCTCGGCGATGCCGAAGCCGTGCAGGCCCTGGCGAGCGAGGCCGTGCGGCGCGCTGACCGGGCCCGGGTCAAGTTGCTGGAGCTGCGGAGCCGCGTGGAGCTGCCCCTCGATCTTCCCGTATCGCACCGCAAGATCACCGTCGTGCTCGATCTTCCGCCGGGAGGTCCCAAGCAGCTATGGGATCGTCTGCCGGCCAAGGTTCGCAGTCAGATCCGCCGCCCCCAGAAGGAGGGGGTGACGGTACATTTCGGCGCCGACCAGCTCGACGGTTTTTATCGCGTTTTCGCGCACCACATGCGCGACCTCGGGACACCGGTCCAATCCCGGCGCCTGTTCGAGGAGATCCAGGCCGAGTTCCCCGACGCCTGGTTTGGATGCGCCCGGCTCAAGGGCGAGCCGATCGCGGGCGGGTGCGGATTCCGGTGGGGGAACGAATTCGAAATCACGTGGGCGTCGTCCCTTCGCGCGCACCAGACGATCGCGCCGAACATGGCCCTCTACTGGGGGTTTCTCGAACGCTGCGTGGAGCAGGGGGTGACGCTCTTCAATTTCGGCCGATGTACCCCCGACTCCGGCACGCACCGCTTCAAACGCCAATGGGGGTCGCGCGACGAACCCCTCTGGTGGTACGCCCATGGAGCGGCCACCACGCCGTCCCCGGACGATGGTGCCTACAGCTGGGGTCCCCGGCTCTGGAAGCATCTGCCGGTGCCGGTCGCCAACCTCATCGGACCCCGCATCGTTCGCTGTATCCCGTGACCCCTCGTTCCCCCGAGGTGCCGGTCCTGATTTTCGGCTCCGGGCTCACGGTGCTCGGGGTTATGCGCCTCCTGCACCGCTCTGGGACGCCGTTCTGGCTGGTGGGGGACGGAGGG
>Ga0209178_1000602_pt1 | contig 10629 bp, 10 predicted proteins | sample GAAS200_FD_187521 | JGI IMG/M metagenome (GOLD analysis project Ga0209178, IMG submission 187521) | Agricultural soil microbial communities from Georgia to study Nitrogen management - GA AS200 (SPAdes) (version 2) | ecosystem: Environmental > Terrestrial > Soil > Agricultural land | place: USA... | reverse complement strand
GGCGCCTGAGCGGGAAGACGCATGATGTCCTCACGGGCCTGGCCGTCCTGCCTCTACGAAACGCAGATATCCAGCTGGCAGTGGAATCCACGCGCGTCACATTTGCGCACATGACGGCGCACGAAATCGAGGATTACGTGGCCAGCGGTGAACCATTTGACAAGGCAGGCGCCTATGCCATTCAAGGACGGTGCGGTAGGTTTATCACTCGCATCGAAGGCTGCTATTTCAACGTCATGGGCCTGCCTCTCGCTCGACTCTATTCCATCCTCCGCGAGATCGAAAATAAGCAGGTTTGAGCAGGCACCAAAAGCAAAACGGCAGCCCGTAAGCTGCCGTCAAAAAATTCTCAGGATCCTGTGCGCCCGCACTATTTCTTGGTTTCGGCTGGCGGATTCGTTGGCGCCGAAGCCGGCGGATTCGTCGCGGGCGGTTCGTCCCGCATGCCTTGCCTGAACTCCTTAACGCCTTGCCCCAAGCCCTTCATCAGTTCCGGGATCCTGCGTCCGCCAAAAAGAATAACGACGATAATCAAGATCAGCAGGAGATGCATCGGACTGAGTTCCATAAACCCCTCCCTTGCCGGACTAATCGCACGGCCGGAAGCCGCCACAGCTCCGTCCCGGAGCGAGGCAGGCTGGGTCAAAGTATAACACGCTCATCGCCCACGCGGCGCGTCAAGCGCTCACGGTCAAGGAATTCAAGGAGAGGGATGGCGTATTTCCGGCTGATTCCGGCCAACTCCTTGAAAGCGGCAATTGGCAGCTTATTGCCGCGCTCGCGCTTGTAATTTGCAAGCAAGCCGCGCAGCTTTTCCACTGCGCTCTGATGAAACACCAGCCCATCGGCCACCTTGATCAGTCTCTTTTCTCGCAGCAGCATTTGCATCAGCTTCTGCGCCCGGCGAACATCCACAGAAAGCTTGGCGAGCACTTCCGTGACAGAAGGTACCGCCAGCCCCGCGGATTCGAACTCCTTCGCTATGCGATCCTTTGCCTGCGCCTCTTCGGGTGATAGTGCGATTTCTCTTCCCGCTTTCTGCACCAAATCCCCTGTGGCTTGCAGTTTTCCGGTAGCTACAAGCTCGTCAAGCGCGGAACGGAACATTTCTGGTCTGACTCTTGACGCCGCGCGCCCGCGCAGTTCCTCCTTGGATATACCCGGGACGAGCGGATTGGCTTCGTGAAAATCTTCAACCTCGTGAAGAGTTCTTTGAAGCAATTCTGAGAATCTCGCCTCGGAAGTCACTATGAGCGGCTCCCGAGAAACCGCGCGAATCTTGCCCTCAGCCGTTAGGGCTTGAACGCTTGCCCGGATGGCGGACTCCAGCCATCCCGTCCGCGCAATAATTTCGGGAAGGCTCAAGCCGCCTGGCGCCTCTTCCGCGAGCGCATCCAAAACTTCCTCAGTGGAGCCTGCTTCCAACACGCCAAGGAAAACAGATGCGCAGGAATCGTCCTGTTTGTGCCGAGGTGCCAGGGCATCCAGGACAACCCCGCCTCCTATAGTCTCCACGGGTGAGAACTGCCGGATGATAAAACGGTCGCCGGGGAGCATAAAAACTGGGCTGTCCAGCCTGAGCTGAGCGAGCGCCGATTGTCCGGGTGCGAGCTGATTCGCTCCCAGGATGGCCACATCGGCTATAGTCTCCGCAGTCCCTTGGTGAAAATGCACACGCGCACGCCTTTTCAGAGGGCGCGCCGAGGGCAATAGCGACAGCCTTGCATCCAGCCGCTGCGTGGCGCGAAATAGGCCCGGTGCAGCAAGCACTATGCCTCTCTCAATGTCGGCGACGGCGATGTCCGATAGATTCACCGCCGTCCTCTGCCCCGCCTCGGCCTGAGCCACAGCCCGTCCTCCGGAATGCAAGCCCCTGATGCGCAAGCGGCGGTCCAAGGGCAGAAGCTCAATCTCCTGGTCAGCCCGCAAAGTGCCCGAGATAAGCGTGCCAGTGACCACGGTTCCAAAGCCTTTCATGGCAAACACTCGATCTATCGGCAGGCGCGCATACGCGGACAAATCCCTTGGCGGCACTGCTCCTGCGGCACGCGCAAGCTCATTTTTCAATTCAGCCAATCCCGCGCCGGTTCGAGCGCTCACGACGACGATCGGTACACCCTCCAGAAACGAGCCATGGATGAACTCTTCGATCTCCAGCTTCACCAGCCCAACCACGTCTGGTTCAGCCAAGTCTGCCTTGGTTATTACGACGATTCCGCGCTCAATTCCCAGCAATCTGCAGATATCGAAGTGTTCGCGGGTTTGCGGCTTGATGCCTTCATCGGCGGCCACTACCAAGAGGACAAGGTCAATTCCACCGGCCCCGGCCAGCATGTTCCTTACGAACCGCTCGTGCCCCGGGACGTCCACAAAACCGAAAGTTACTTCGCCCGTCTGAAGGAAAGCAAAACCCAGGTCAATCGTTATACCGCGGCGCTTCTCTTCTTCAAGCCGGTCCGGATGCGTACCGGTGAGGGCTTCTACGAGTGCGGACTTGCCGTGGTCAATGTGTCCGGCCGTGCCGACGATGACGTTCTTCTTCATGAAGATTTTCCGGCAATTCCAATGGGAAATGTGTTCAGACGGGGAATGCTAGCGGAGTCTCAGGCGGGGGTCAAACTCGGCGGCTAGATTGAATTGTCCGCAGCTCTTGCGCTCAAGGCCGCTGACTTTTCTCTTCTAGCCGCAGTCATTTCTTCAAGAATTGCGTCGGCGGCTTTAGCCGGATCTGGAGCGGCTGTGATAGCGCGGCCCACGACAAGGTAATCCGCCCCAAGCTGGACTGCCTCTCCGGGGGTGGCCACGCGCGCTTGATCGTGAGATGCCGTCTGCGCGATACCACTTGCTGGCCGCACACCTGGTGCGACCAACAGCATTCCGGCGCCAACGACTGACCGTAATGATGGAAATTCATGCGGCGAGGCTACGATGCCATCCATCCCGGCTTCCTTGGCGAGCTTGGCAAGCTCTTGAACTCGAGATGTTACAGGCCCGGCCAGGCCAATTCGCGCAATCTTGGCGTCATCGAGGCTTGTTAAGACTGTGACGCCGAGGAGCCTGGGAGCGTTTTTGACGCCTGCAAGGGCTTCCTTCGCGCTCCTCATCATCTCCAAGCCGCCGGTGGTATGAATCGTAATCAGGCGAACCTTGGGCAGCTTCGCCGCCGCGGCAACGGCCTTTGACACGGTGTTCGGGATGTCACAGAACTTCAGGTCGAGGAAAATTCCTGGCACAAGCGGCGCAAGCTTCTTGATGCCTGCAGGCCCGGTCGAGGTAAACAGCTGATTCCCGACCTTGACCAGGCCAAATCGTCCCTTCAGTTTCCTAACAATGCGGATGGCCTCTGGCAGGCTGCCAAAGTCCAGGGCGATAATCAGTTGACTGGCTGCTTCGCCTTTGATGTGGGCACCTCAAGCAGTTCGAGTCTCACGTGAGCCAGTCCGCGGTGGAGGAAGCCAAGCTGCCGCGCAACCTGGTAAGAGACGTCCAAGTCCCGGCCCGGGACATACGGTCCCCGGTCGTTGATCCGTACAATTGCGCTAAGGTGTGTCCGGAGGTTCACCACACGGACTACTGACCCTAAGGGCAGGGTGGGGTGTGCAGCTGTCATTCCGTACATGTCGTACAGTTCACCATCCGCCGTCGGTTGACCATCGAAGTCTTCCCCATACCAACTGGAGACGCACTCCCATGTTCTGAGAGGCTTGGGTTGAAGGGCAGGGTTTGGCGTAGCTAGACCCTGTGTCTGAACAAGCACACTACCGTTGGAGCTCGCCTTCACACTGCCGGGAAGAGCCGGAGCCTTTAGGACTGGTACCGTCAAAAGCACCGCGAACCCGGCCAGAAGCGTTTCGCGAACGAGTGATTGTGTTTGTCTCATAGTTTTATAACCCATTCAAAATCAACGCAATTCTATCACGCCGGTACTCTGCCTTGCAAGACAAATCTTCCTCGTTTTCCACATCAAATCTCTCGTATGCTATTAATATATAAAGACTTTAAGTCGATGTTCATATTCCTGAGACCTTGAACGACCTCCTCACTAGCTCTTGGGTTCGAAAAGTGCGCTGTTCCTACCTGTATAGCAGTCGCTCCGGCAGCCAGATACTCGATCGCATCCAGGCAGGATTCGACTCCTCCTACGCCGATTATAGGTACTGATACCGTCCTATGCACGTCGTAGACTAATCTCAAGGACAGTGGCCGAATGGCCGGGCCGGACAGGCCCCCGGACAGGCGGCCTAACCTTGACCTTCCGGACAGGGGGTCCAGGCTCATGGCGGGGTAAGTATTGGCAACTGTGAGGGCATCCGCACCGGCCTCCACGACCGCCTTCGCAATCTCCCCGATTCGGCTATTAGGCGATAGCTTCACCCACAATGGGCGCTTCGCCACTTTGCGCGCAGCCGAGACCACTTCGGTGGCTGGCTTGGGGTCTGCCCCAAATTCCGCTCCACCCCGGTCGGTATTCGGGCAAGAGATATTGAGTTCGTACGCGGCCACACCTTCCGCATCTTCCAGGACACGCACGACCTCCGCATAATCCGCCACTTCCTGTCCGAAGACGTTTGCAACTATGACGGTGTCGTACTTCCTTAGCTGAGGCAGTTTCTCCGAAACGAATGCTTTGACGCCTATGTTCTGCAATCCCACCGCATTCATGATCCCGCCCGCCGTCTCGCACATTCTGGGCGCAGGCGCGCCTTCCATGGGCGTGATGGAGAGTCCCTTGACTACGATTCCGCCGAGGGAATTCAGATCAACGAGGTGGGCAAACTCAACTCCGTAGGCAAAGGTGCCGCTGGCAGCCAGAACAGGGTTTTTGAGGGAAACGGAGCCGATGCGGACGCTGAGGTCAACGTCCGTGGGCCGCCGGACGCTAGCGGGCAGGCTCACGGAAAGAGTCTACCACGCAGGTCAAGCGGCAGCCGAATTGGAGTCACAGCCTCAACTGGCTCGCGTTTTCAGAGACTCTTTTTGTTTCATCCGCATGTGTTAGGATAGTTTGCCCATATGCATGTCGTGGAAAAGCGCCAGTTGATGTCCGCGGTGGAAATTCCCCGCACCCTGGATCGCTTGGCGCATGAAATCGTCGAAAAATCCGGTGGAGCGAAGGATTTGGCTCTTATCGGAGTGCGCCGCCGCGGGATTCCTCTGGCCGAGCGTCTTGCGAAGATAATCCGCGCCTCGTCCCGCGCCCAGGTGCCTGTCGGGACCCTGGACATTACGCTGTATCGCGACGACCTTTCCACCGTCGCTCCCCAGCCAGTCGTCCAGGCCAGCGAAATCCCATTTGCCATCGACGGCTCCGATATTCTTCTCGTAGACGATGTCCTTTATACAGGCCGCACGGTTCGCGCCGCCATGAATGGCCTTTTCGACCTGGGCCGGCCTCGCCGGATCCGCCTTTGTGTGCTCATCGATCGCGGGCACCGCGAACTGCCCGTCGAGGCAACCTTCGTCGGTCGCTCTGTGGAGACTTCCGACACTGAAATCATTGAAGTTCGCTTGCAGGAAATCGATCACGATGAACGCGTCATGGTTATGGACCGTGTGGACTGACGGGAAACGAAATCTAGCCCGAGGGAGATTGTGTCGCATCGCTTTCGCCACCTGCTCGGTATTGAGCCGCTAGACGCCGCGCAGATTACCTTTCTGCTGGATCAGGCGAAGCCTTTTCAGGAATTCCAGCGCCATCCGCTCAAGAAACTCGCCACGCTTCGGGGCAAGACTGTCGCTCTCCTCTTTTTCGAATCCTCTACGCGCACGAGGATCAGTTTTGCCACCGCCGCCGCGCGCCTCGGCGCGGACACCATGAATCTCCAGGCCGAATCCTCCAGCCTGAAAAAGGGCGAATCGCTGGTGGATACGGTCCATACGCTGCTTGCAATGAAGCCCGATGCAATCGTCATGCGGCACAGCTCTTCCGGCGCCGCCGAGCTCGTCGCTGCCCGCGTGGATGTGCCCGTTATCAACGCCGGAGATGGCCTCCACGAGCACCCCACGCAGGCGCTCCTGGACGCGCTCACCATCCGCGACCGCCGCGGCAAGCTCGAAGGCTGCAAGATCACGATATTCGGAGACATCCTGCACAGCCGCGTCGCCCGTTCCAACATCCATTTACTATCGAAATTCGGCGCCCAAATCACCCTCTGCGGCCCGGCCATGTGGCTTCCTCGTGAACTGGAATGCCTTGCGCCGAATATTCGCCTCGTCCCGCGGCTCGAAGAAGCTCTTAAAGGCGCGGAAGTCGTCATGGCTCTTCGCATCCAGCAGGAACGCCTGCACGAGCCCTCGCTCCCTGCCGAGGAATACATTCTGAATTACCAGCTCACGCCCGCGCGGCTTCGCCTGGCTAGCCCGGACGCTATCGTGATGCATCCCGGTCCGATGATCCGCGGACTCGAAATCGATCCCGCTGTGGCCGACAGCCCGCAATCCTGCGTTCTTGAACAAGTGACCAACGGGCTTGCCGTCCGCATGGCGATTCTCTTCGAGCTTATCGCCGGCTCCGCCGAGCCGAAAGAACAGGCAAAGGACTCCTCGCATGCTGCTGATTAAGAACGGTCGCGTCATCGATCCCGCATCGAAAACGGACGCGAAACTCGACGTCCTCATCGAGCGCGACCACGTCGTGAAAATCGCACCATCGATTTCGGCCCCGAATGCGGAAGTCCTCGATGCCTCCGGATCCGTTGTCGCGCCGGGCTTCATCGATTTGCACTGCCATCTTCGCGAGCCGGGTCAGGAAATCTCCGAAACCATCGAATCCGGCACGAAGGCTGCTGCTCGCGGTGGATTCACCGCCGTCTGCCCCATGCCCAACACGCATCCTGTGAATGACAATGCTTCGGTTACGCGTTCCATACTCGAACGCGCCGCGGCTGTTTCGCCCGTGCATGTTTGGCCGATTTGCGCTGCTTCAAGGGAGAGCAAAGGCGAGCAACTCGCCGACATCGCCGCTATGCAGCAAGCCGGCGCCGTTGGCGTGAGCGACGACGGCCGCCCCATCGCATCGGCTCGCCTGTTGCGCCAGGTGATGGAATACTGCGGCCCCCTCGGCCTTCCGGTCATCGACCATTGTGAGGATTCTTCTCTCGCCGCTGGCGGCGTCATGCGCGAAGGTCCGCGCTCGGTTCGCCTGGGCCTCAAGGGCATTCCCGCCGCTGCGGAATCCATCTGCGTCGGCCGCGATGTCGAAGTGGCGGCGGTGACCCGCGCCCGCCTCCATATCGCGCACATGTCCACGCGCGCCTCGCTCGAACACATTCGCGATGCGAAGCGCCGCGGCCTCGCGGTCACCTGCGAAGTCACGCCGCATCACTTCACGCTCACCGACGAAGATGTCCAGTACGATTCGCGCTTCAAGATGAATCCGCCATTGGCCTCGCGCGACGATCGCGCCGCGCTCCTCGAAGGCCTGGCCGACGGTTCCGTGGACGCGATCGCCACAGACCATGCCCCGCATCATCCGGCCAGCAAGGATGTCGAATTCGATCGCGCGCCCTTTGGCATCACTGGATTCGAGACGGCCATCGCTCTCGCGCTCGGTGAACTCGTACATACGAAGCGAATTTCGCTCATGCGCATGGTCGAGCTGTTCACCACCGGGCCGGCGCGCGTCCTCGGCCGCAAAATCTCGCTCGCCGAAGGTGCTTTGGCCGACATCACCATTTTTTCGCCCGACCGCGCCTGGACGTTTCGCGCCGCCGACTCCGCCAGCCGCTCGCGCAACACGCCATTCGATGGCCGCAATTTCCTCGGCGGTCCGTTGGCAACGGTCGTTGGCGGTCGGATCGTCTGGCGGCTCGAAGTTTCCGCGGCCGGAAAGACCGCAATATAATTCCCGCGCCGGGAAAGGCCACTATGATGTCGCTCTCCAAAGCAGCCAGTTTCCATCGCTTAGGAACTCTCCTCGCAGCGATTTCCCTTCTTACTCTCTCGGTATCCGGCCAATCGGCGGACAAGCGCACTCCGGCAGCTTCGACCACCTCTGAAGCCCGAGCCGCGCGCGCCTTCGATGCCGCGCGCACCAATCCCCTGGAATTGCGGGACATTCTCTACCGCATGCCAAAGGGCGCGGACTTGCACTATCACCTCAGCGGCGGCGTTTATGCCGAATCCTGGATTCGTGCCGGCGCCGAGGATCATCTCTGCGTGAATCTCTCGACTCTCGCTTTTGCGAAGCCGGCAGCCTCAGGAGACGCATCCCAGCCGTCCTGCGCTCAGGGCCAAGTGCCGGCATCGCAGGCTTTCGCGGACCAGCATCTTTACGACGCGCTCGTCGATTCTTTCTCCATGCGCAGCTTCGTGCCGTTCGCCGGCGTCAGCGGCCACGATCATTTTTTCGACACCTTCGCCAAATTCGGCGGCACCGATCCCCGCCACATCCCTGAATGGCTCGACGAAGCCGCCAGCCGCGCCGCCGCGCAAAATGAGCAATATCTCGAATTGATGGAGACTCCCGATTTCTCGCATGCGGCGATAATTGCCGCGACACTCGGTTGGAATGACGACCTGGCAAAACTCCGCGACGACTTGCTCTCACACGGCCTTCGCGACAACGTCGCCTCCGCGAGTGCCCATTTCGATCAGATCGAGGCCGCGCGCGAAAAGCTCGAACACTGCGGCCAGGCGGACGCCGCCCCTGCATGCCGCGTCCAGATTCGCTTCCTCTATCAAGTGCTTCGCGGCCTGCCGAAGCAAATCGTATTCGCCCAGGCGCTTCTCGGCTTCGAAGTCGCTTCGTCGGACTCGCGCGTCGTCGGCATCAACTTCGTCATGCCCGAAGACGGCTACGTCTCCATGCACGATTACGCACTGCACATGAAAATGGTGGGCTACCTGCATTCGGAGTACCCGAAGGTTCACATCAGCCTTCACGCTGGCGAATTGGCTCCCGGCCTGGTGCCCTACGAAGGCCTCTGTTGTCACATTCGCTTCGCCGTCGAGCAGGCGCACGCGGAGCGCATCGGTCACGGCGTGGATGTGATGTACGAAGATCGCCCGAACGATTTGCTTCGCGAAATGGCCGCGCAGCACATCATGGTCGAAATCAATCTCACCAGTAATGACGCCATCCTCGGCGTCAAAGGAAACGAGCATCCCTTCCCGGTTTACCGCAAATTCCGCGTTCCAGTCGCGCTCTCCACAGACGATGAAGGCGTCTCGCGCATCGATCTCACGCGCGAATTTGTCCGCGCAGTCGAGACTTACAATCTGAGCTATGCGGACCTAAAGAAACTCGTCCGCACCGGTCTCGAACACAGCTTCCTGCCCGGTGCAAGTCTATGGCGCGCTGAGGATGATTTCGCCCGTCCTGTCGCCGCCTGTGCGAACGACTCCCTCGGAGCCGGCAAGCCCTCCTCCACATGCGCGGAATTCTTGCAATCAAGCGAGAAAGCCCGCCAGCAATGGGAACTCGAACGCCGCTTCCGCGCCTTTGAGACAAACTTCTAGCTCTGAAATTTTATTCGGCTTGCGCTACTCGAACCTTAGGCGAGAGAGCTAGTCTGAAATCAGGTCGCGGCGGGTTCTGCGGCCGGATGCATCCCGTGTTGCGGCACTTCATGGACACCGCGCGGCGGCGGCTCCTGATGGTAACGGTAGAACTGATTGAGCGGCCCGGGGCCTTTGCCGATCCCGTAGCTTTTCTCGATGGCCTTGAAGACGTACGCTTTCGCCAGAATCACGGCCTCGCGCAATTGCTGCCCGCAGGCAAGCTGCGCCGCCACGGCCGAGGAGAACGTGCAGCCCGAACCGTGCGTGTTCTCGCTTTTCACGTGATCTCCACCGAAGGTCTCCACCGTCCCGCCCTCGCAGAGCACGTCCGTCGGCTTGTCCAGATGCCCGCCCGTCACGATTACGGCCTTCGCGCCCATCTCCGCGAGTTTCTGCGCCGCCGCTTTCATTCCCGCGACGTCCTTCACTTCCATTCCTGTCAGCAGAACGGCCTCGTCCATGTTCGGCGTGACGACGCTCGCGCGCTTCATCAGCTCGTCGCGTAGGAATTTCAATCCGCTTCCGTCGAGCAGCTCCGCATTCCCCGCCGTGGATTTCACAATCGGATCGAGCACGACGTGCGCGAAGGAATGTTTATCAAGGAATTCCGCCACCGCGGCGGCGTTCGCTTTGTTCGCCAGCATCCCGATTTTCACTGCGGAGATTTGCATGTCCGCGGCGAGCGCTTCGAGCTGTTCGCGCAGTGAAGCCGCCGGCGTCGCATGAACCGCGGTCACGCCCTGCGTGGACTGCACCGTCAGCGCCGTCACGGCTGCCACGCCGTAGCAGTTATGCGCGGCGAAGGTTTTCAGATCGGCGGCTACACCCGCGCCGCAAGAGGGATCGAACCCGGCGATGGTCAGAAGGATCGGTGGATGCGAATTTACGTGATTCATCAACTCTTCGTGCCCTCCGCGCAAGGCACAATCGCCAGCGTCGCCATCTGCGCCCGCCAGCCCAATCAAAATGTACGCGCGTTGTTGACTTCTGCGCAATACTAATTTTGTTTTTCAAGAAAAAAGATTCGCTGCTCGAAACGTGATTCCCAGGAATAGACGCGCGCGTGATGAGGAATTGCGAGCGGCAGCCGATCACACAATCATTTCTGGCTGCTGGCCGGCTTGTCGA
>Ga0209178_1000600_pt1 | contig 10675 bp, 9 predicted proteins | sample GAAS200_FD_187521 | JGI IMG/M metagenome (GOLD analysis project Ga0209178, IMG submission 187521) | Agricultural soil microbial communities from Georgia to study Nitrogen management - GA AS200 (SPAdes) (version 2) | ecosystem: Environmental > Terrestrial > Soil > Agricultural land | place: USA... | reverse complement strand
CTCGAGCCCGGCAACATCGCTGCAAAAGAGGACTATATCCACAGCATCCTGTTCGGCAGTGGTGACATCGCCCGCGCGCTGGCGGCGGCCGATCCTGCAGCACCCCACGGATCAAACGCTCCCGCGGGCTACTCCAACCGCATGAAAGTCGGAGGGCGTGTGCCCCTGTTGATCTACCAGAGGTGGTACCGGGAAGCTCTGGACCTGCTCGACAGCGTCCCCGTGAACGTACCCGATCCGTTTCTTGCGTATGTGGTGATCGGCAAGCCGCAGACGAGGGCACGGCTGTTGCGATTGCTCGGCGAGCCGGAGCGTGCCAAACCTTTATATGAACAGGTGCTGCCCATCCTGCGGACGCAACTCAAGATGCAGCAGGGCGTCGATCAGGGAGCAGTCTGGAACCGCATCGCCGAGGCCGAGCTGGGGCTGGGCCATGATGCGGAAGGTCTGGATGCCCTCGCGCAATCACAGGCCATCGCTGCCAAAAGCGACGATCATCTGGCCGCACTGAGACTGATGGAATACAACGCCGAACAATATGCCCAGGCCGGCCGCCCCGATCTTGCCGTACCGTTGCTCGCCAAGGCGCTGGCAACGCCGGGCATCGGAGCACTCTACTCGCCGGTGATGCTATGGCTCGACCCGATCTGGGATCTGATCCGCAACGACCCGCGTTTTCAGTCGTTACTGGATCAATACGCGCAATACAAACCAGCGGTGATTCCTGCCGTGCCGTCTGTGCATTGAGCGGGAACAACGCGCTCTTCCATCACGTCTCTTTCAAATACGTGTAGCCGGTCAAGCCCGTTTCCAGCGCGGCTTCGAGATGTTGCGCGGTGTCGTTGTCGAGGCCGGCTTGCGCGAGCTTTGCGCGATACGCCGCGCGCAGGTCATCGGGTCGGTAGCCGACGTAATCGAGCAGCATGTCGGCGGAATCGCCGCGGCGCGCGCCGTCCAGCGTGAAGCCGTCGCCGTCGATGCGCACGTTCACCGCGTCGGTGTCGCCGAACAGGTTGTGGATATCGCCGAGCGTTTCCTGGTACGCGCCGACCAGGAAGATGCCGAGGCGGTACGGTTCGCCCGCGCGCAGTGCGTGCAGCGGAAGACTGACGTCGAGGTCGCCCGATTCCACGTACGTGTCCACGCGCCCGTCGGAATCGCAGGTGAGGTCGGCCAGCGTGCCGCGCCGCGTCGGTTCTTCGTCCAGTCGCGTCAGCGGCATGATCGGGAAGATCTGGTCGATCGCCCACACGTCAGGAATCGATTCGAACACCGAGAAATTGCAGAAATATTTGTCGACCAGCTTCACGTCGAGCGCATCGACGATCTCGCGATGCGAACGCTCGTCGGGCTTCAGGTGCTTGCGCACGCCCAACGCGATTGCATGGAACAACGCATCCAGCTTGGCGCGTTCCGCAAGATCGAGAGCGCCTTGCGCGTACAACAGTTGCCCCTCGTTCAAATATTGCTGCGCGTCCTGCCAGACTTCGCGAACAGGACGCGTGCCCAACGCCGCCAGCGTATCCCGTAGTGATCGCAACACCGGCGACTCATTCGTCGTCGCTGGCGGCACTGCACCATCGGGTGCGGCTTCCACTTCACTGACGTTGACCACCAGCACGGCGTGGTGCGCGGTCATCGCGCGGCCGGATTCGGTGAGCACGCGTGGCGGGTCGAGGTTCCATTCCGCACATGCGGCCGCCAGCGGCGCGATCACCGCATTCGCGTACTGGCCGAGGTCGTAGTTGATCGAACATTCGCCGCGCGAACGCGTGCCTTCGTAATCGATGCCGAGGCCGCCGCCGACATCCACGTGATCGAGCGGCAATCCCGCCGCGCGCAGTTCGGCGAAGTGCCGCACCGCTTCGCGCATGCCGGCCGCGATGTCGCGCAGGTTGGAAATCTGCGAGCCCATGTGGAAATGCAGCAGGCGCATCGTGTGCGTCAGGTTGGCCTCGCGCAGCCGCGCGACCAGCGCCAGCAGTTGCGTCGGCGTCAGACCGAACTTGCTCTTGTCGCCGCCGGTGTTCTGCCACTTGCCGGCGCCGATGGAAGCCAAGCGCACCCGCACGCCGAGTTTCGGTTCGATGCCGAGCGCCTTCGATTCCGCGATCACGTGCTCGAGTTCCGACGGTTTCTCGATCACGATCACCACGTCGATGCCGAGCTTGCGGCCGATCAGCGCGATGCGGATGTATTCGGCGTCCTTGTAGCCGTTGCACACCACCAGCGAACCCGGCTCGGCGAGACCGAGCACCGCCAGCAGCTCCGGCTTGGAACCGGCCTCGAGGCCGAAGCCCGTGCCCGCTGCGCGCGGCGACTGTGGCCCTTGCGCCAGCGTCGCCGCCACCGCGCGCTGCTGGTTGACCTTGATCGGATACAGCGCGGTGTAGCCGCCGGCGTAATCATGCGCGTGCATCGCATCCGCGAACGCTTCGCGCAGGCGCGCGCGCCGGTCCAGCAGGATGTCGGGAAAGCGCAGCAGCAACGGCAGGCGCAGGCCGAATTCGCGTGCGTGCGCGACCGCATCGTCCAGCGCGATCGCGGGGCCGTCGGCGCCGCGCGGACGCATCACGGCGCGTCCTGCGTCATCGATGTCGACGTAGCCGTCGCTCCAGTGCGCGACCGAATAGGTGTTGCGGGCAGCATCGACGTTCCAGGCGTTCGTCATCGTGGGTCTCCGGATAACGAGGGGTCAGAACGTCGCAGCGGCGGGCCTTGACGCGAACGAAGGGTCGATCGGAAGCCAGCATCGCCGCGGGATCGACCGCGACATTGTAACGCGAGGGCGCGGGCGGGCCGCTACAACAACCCGTTAGAATCGGGCGTTCCCCCACAGGATCCCCGGCATGTCCAACTGGTTCACCGAAAAGCACGAAGCGTCCGGTTCATCCATCGGCTATCGCGTGGACGACAAGCTGGCCGAAGCTTCCACGCCGTTCCAGCACATCGAGATCTACCGCACCACCGACTGGGGCAACCTGATGGTGATCGATGGTTGCGTGATGCTGACGTCGCGCGACAACTTCCTCTACCACGAAATGATGACGCACCCGGCGCTGTTCACGCACGCGGACCCGCGCAACGTGGTCATCATCGGCGGCGGCGACTGCGGCACCTTGCGCGAGGTGCTGCGCCACCCGGACGTCGAGTCGGCGGTGCAGATCGAGATCGACGAGCAGGTGACGCGGCTGGCGGAAAAACATTTTCCGGAGTTGTGCGAATCCAACAGTGACCCGCGCGCGAAACTGCTGTTCGACGACGGCATCAAGTACATGGCCGACGCCGCGCCCGATTCGCTGGACGTGGTGATCGTCGATTCCACCGATCCGGTCGGCCCAGCCGAAGGCCTGTTCAACGCGAAGTTCTACGCGAGCTGCTTCCGCGCGCTGCGCGAAGGCGGCATCCTGGTGCAGCAATCGGAATCGCCGCTGGTGTTGCTGGATCTGATCCAGTCGATGCACGCGGCGATGCGCGAAGTCGGGTTCTCGTGCACCCGTACGCTGCCGTTCCCGCAGCCGTGCTATCCGACGGGTTGGTGGAGCTGCACGCTCGCGCGCAAGGATGGCGGCCTCGACGCCTTCCGCGAACACGACGCCGCCGCGAAGCCGTTCGCCACGCGCTACTACAACGCGGACGTGCACCGCGCCGCGTTGGCGCAACCGGAATTCATGCGCAGCGCGTTGCACGCCTGAGTGAACGCGGTCCCTGCGACGCGGGCACCCGGCCAGTAAGCATTCATCCATTCGACACTAGCTTCACCCAACTTCCATCCGGAACCCATCATGCGCCCTGTCGTGACCCCTGCCGTTGTTGCCGCGCTGCTCGCCTGCGGTGGCGTGCTCGCGAGCGCCCCTGCCGCCGCGCAACTCACCGCGCCGGCCTCCGCGGCGACAAGCAGCCCCGCGATCGCCAGCACGTCGGGTCCGGCGCCGCAGCTGTCGTCCGCGGACCAGAAGCGCGTCGAGGCCATCCAGCAATACCAGCACGATCTGGTCAACGTGGTCGCGCTGCGCGCCGATCCGGATTACCTGCTGGGCGCCGCGATCCTCAGCAAGCCGTTCAAGAACCAGACGCCGGGCCTCGACTTCGATTCCTTGAGCCGGCGCGCCGCCACCGCGCCGAACTCGGGCGCCGCGGCCCAGTGGGTGCGCTTGGACCTGTGCACGAGCAAGGACGATTGCCCGAACGCGAAAGCCTTCGATTACCTCAAGAAGAACGCCGCCGACAACGCCGCGGTATGGCTCGTGGCGATGGATGTCGCCGCCGAAAACAAGGACGCCAAGGCCGAGCACGCCGCACTGGACAAGGCCGCGGCCGCGCAGACCTACGATGACTACTTCGGCAAGGCGCTGGCCGGGGTCGCCAAGGCCGTCGAGGTGCTGCCGCCGCTGGCCGACACCACGCAGGGTGCGCACGACGGCCAGCCGGACAACGGCGATGGCGTGCGCGTGCTGGTCGCCGCCAGCGCGACGCAGAACCATCTGCGCCCGAACCTCAAGCCGGTGGTGGATGCATGCAGCAAGGACGCGGTGGCCAAGCATCACGAAACGCGCCAGGCCTGCCTGAAGCTCGCGCACACGTTGACCTGGGGATCGAGTCCGATCGCGCGCGCGGTGGGCCTGCACATCCAGGGCGAACTCGAACCCGCGAAGAAGGCGGAAAACGACCGGGCGGCGCGGAATGTCGCCTGGCAGGTGCAGGCCTATTCCAGCTTGTTGCAGCGCGCGCTCACCGACCAGACGCTTGCCAAGCAATGGCTCGCGGCGGCGGGCAACGGCGGCACCGAACTCAGCCTGGTGCTCGCGACGCTGCGAGCCAACAATGTTTCCACCGATGCGCCCGCCGATGCCGCGCCCGCATCCGCCGGCTCCAGCGGACGATGAGCGGGTTCTGACGATGCGCGAATTGTTGTTGCTGCGGCACGCCGAGGCCATGAACGCCGGCCCGGACGGACGCGACGCGGAGCGTCCGCTCAGCGTGCACGGCCAGGCGCAGGCGCGCGCGGTCGGCGCCTGGCTCGCCGAACAAGGCGCGCAACCGGATGCGGTGTTGTGTTCGCCGGCGCGTCGCGCGCAGATGACGGCAGACGCCGCGTGCACGGCACTGCGCACCCGCACGCCGCAATTCCTGCCCGGCATCTACCGGGCCACGCCGGGCGAACTGTTGTCGCTGGTCGAAACCCACGCGCCGGACGCGCGCCAAATCCTGCTGGTCGGGCACAATCCCGGCATGGAACAGTTGCTGGCGTTGTTGACGGAAGGCCGCTCCGCGGGCGCACGCGGCATGTCGCCGGCCGAGTTGGCCTGGATCGACATCGCCGACGACGCGCTGGAACCGGGACACGGGCGCCTGCGCGCGCTGTGGTCGCCTTGAAGGTTCAGCTGGCGCTGTGGCTGGTGCTGGCTGCATTCGGCATCGCGCACGCCGCCGAACCGGTGCAAACCTGGTCGATCGATCCCGCGCAATCGCAGGTCCAGTTCGGCGTGCGCAAATTCTGGTTCGCCCATGTGCGCGGCACGTTTCCGGCGCTGTCGGGCACGCTGCATCGCATCGACACGCACATCGGCGCCGACCTCGGCCGCGTCCACGCCGACCTCGCGGTCGACGGCCTGCAGATGGACGATGCCGACGATCGCGCGCGTGCGCTCGGCACCGGCTTCTTCGACGCGGCGCAATTCCCGTCCATCCATTTCGATTCCGATCCGTTTCCCATGAGTGAACTGGTGGCGGGCGGCACGCTGCGCGGCATGCTGAGCCTGCACGGCGAGCGCCATCCGGTGACGCTGGCGCTGCAGCCTTCCGATTGCCCGCGGCAACCGCTGCAATGCGTGATCCGCGTGCAAGGCACGATCTCGCGCTCGGCATTCGGCATGCGCGGCTGGCGCGGCGTGTTGTCGGACAAGGTGGATCTGGATCTGCGAATTGTCTTGCGTTCGTCCGGTTGACGCGCCCGTATGATGCGCGGGTGATGCGAAAGACCGTTCGCGCGAAACTGGGATGGTTCGTCTGCGCCTTTGCATTGGTGCTGGCGGGCTGTGCGCCGCTTTCGACGAAGCGCATCCAGCGCGCCAACAACATCGTCGCGATGTCGGCCGACACCCGCATCAATTGCGACAAACCCGACCGTTGCGCGGAAGACTCGCCCTTCCTCGCGCAGGCGGACAACGCGATCGCGGCCTCGAAGCCGGACGCGCCGCGCAACACCGTGACGCTGCTGAACATCGGCCAGAACGCGTTGGCTGCGCGCATCAACCTGATCCGCGCGGCGCAGAAGTCGATCGACATCCAGACCTACATCTGGTCGAAGGACGACGCCGGCATGCTGGCGCTGGACGAGCTGGTCAAGGCCGCGCGGCGCGGCGTGAAGGTGCGCATCCTCGCCGACCAGCTGGGTTCGTTGAACGATCCGCAATTGCTGTCGCGGCTCGCGCGTGCCAGCGACAACCTGCAGATCAAGCTGTACAACCCGACCTTCGACAGCGCGCGCAGCAACTTCGTGGAATACACCGCCAGCGTGTTGTGCTGCTTCCACAAGTTCAACCAGCGCATGCACAACAAGCTGTTCCTGGTCGACGACAAGGTGGGCATCGTCGGCGGGCGCAACTACGCCAACGACTATTACGACTGGGATCCGCAAATGGATTTCCTGGACCGCGACGTGCTGGTGGCCGGCATCGCGGGACGGCAGATGGAGAAGAGCTTCGACATCTTCTGGCACAACAGCCGCGCGGTGCCGCTGACGCACCTGAAGGACGTCAATGCCGAAATCCTCGCGCATCCGTTCGATGCGGAGCCGTGGACGGAGCCGCGCTTCGCCGATCCGCAGCGCGTCGCGACCACGCGCGCCGAGGCGGAAGACCCGCAGTGGCTCGCGGACAACCTGCTCGACCACAGCCTGAACGTCGGCCTCGTCGATTACTTCTACGATCTGCCGTCCAAGGACGAGGCGGTGCACGGCCCGGATTCGCGCGAACTGACGCGCGACCTGATGAAGATGATTTCGGATGCGCACGACCAGATCGTGCTGCAGACGCCGTACCTCGTGCTGACCAAGCGTGCCGGCAAGATCTTCAAGGCGCTGCAGCAGAAGCAGCCGCCGGTGCAGGTGATCGTGTCCACCAATTCGCTGGCGTCCACCGACGCGCTGCCGGTGTACGCGCTGTCGTACAAGCACCACAAGAAATTCCTGGTCGATTTCGGCTTCAGCATCCACGAGCTGATGCCGCACCCGGCCGACGCCGACGAAATGCTGGGCGATTACAACCGGCTGTCCGGCTTCGGTTCGGAAAAATCATCCGAACACCACGGCGGTCGCGCGCCGTTGCAGCCCGGCAGCCAGGGGCCGCGCATCAGCCTGCACGCGAAGTCGCTGGTGGTCGACGGCCGCATCGCGATGGTCGGCTCGCACAATTTCGATCCACGCTCGACCCACTACAACACCGAAGACGGCGTGATCATCCATGACCCGGCGTTCGCTGCGCAGGTGCGGTCGGCGATCCTGCGCGATGCCGCGCCGCGCAATGCGTGGCTGGTCGCGCCGCGGCGCCCGATTCCGATCCTCGGCAACGTCAGCCAGGCCATTGGCGATGTCTCGCGCAGCCTGCCGATCTTCGACATCTGGCCATTCGGCTACGCCACGGATTACCAGTTGAAGCCCGGTTGCCAGCCCATTCCGCCCACCGATCCGGATTTCCTGGAGTGCTGGCAGCCGGTGGGCGATTTCCCCGAGGTCAACCTGTCGCTCACCGCCATCATCACGCGTTTCATCACCGCGTTCGGGGCGGGCATCCAGGGCATTCTGTAAACCCCCGGCGCCGGTCATTGACGGGCCAAAGGCCGCTCGGTAGGCTGCCGGATTCAGCCGCCCGTTCGAGGATCCAAGCCATGCCGATGGACATCAACATCCAGTTGAGCGACGACGACCTGCAGTTCTTCGTCAAGGGCATGCATGACGTGCAAGCCAGCGTCAAGAACGAGGATGCGGAAACGATCATCGCGGCCGCCCAGAAGTTGCTGGAAGAAACCCATGCCGCCTACGCGCCGCCGTTCATCGCCGAGCGCATCGGCAGCGTCGAATCGCTGATCGCGATGTCGCGCGACGTCGGTTTCAACCTGCCCGAGGCCGATCGCAAGCGGGTGCTGGCCGCGCTGGCCTACCTTGCCGACCCCAACGACGCGATTCCCGACAACGTGCCGGTGCTGGGCTTCCTCGACGACGCGATCATGATCGAGTTGTGCCGCCGCGACCTGCAATTCGAAATCGAAGCCTATGACGATTTCGTTTCGTGGCGTGCCGAGGAAGCGCGTGCACGCGGCATCGACCCGGACAAGCTGATGGTGCAACGCGCCGACTGGGCAGATGCGCAAGCCGCCGAAGCGATCGCGCGGATGCAGCGCCGCCGCCGCGATTCCTATTCCAGCGGCGCGTGGCGACCCACGTTGTTCAAGATCAGCTGAGCGCGAAATCCGTAGGTTGGGGCGAGCGGCTTTTCGCGAACCCCAACGACGCGAACCGTGTCGAGTTCATTCGCAAGAGCGGGGATCAACCAACCTGCCGCTCCAATATCGCGACGACGCCCATCCCGCCCGCGGTGCAGATCGAAATCAGCCCGCGGCCGGAACCCTTCTGCACCAGCAGCTTCGCCAGCGTCGCCACGATGCGCGCGCCGGTCGCGGCGAACGGATGTCCGGTCGCGAGGCTCGATCCGTTGACGTTGATCTTCGCCGGATCGATCGCGCCCAGCGCCGCATCCAGCCCCAGCCGGTTGCGGCAGTAATCCGCCGATTCCCAGGCGCGCAACTGGCACAGCACCTGCGCGGCAAAGGCCTCGTGGATTTCGTAGAAATCGAAATCCTGGGGTTTCAAACCCGCGCGTTGCAGCATGCGCGGCACCGCGATGGTCGGCGCCATCAGCAAGCCCTCGCCGTGCACGTAATCGACGCCGGCGACTTCCGCGAATGTCAGATACGCCAGCACCGGCAGCTTGCGCGCCGAAGCCCAATCCTCGCTCGCCAGCAGCACCGCCGCCGCGCCGTCCGACAAGGCGGATGAATTGCCCGCGGTGAGCGTGCCCTTGCCGGACGATTTGTCGAACGCGGGCTTCAATGCAGCGAGTTTTTCCAGCGTGGTGTCGGCGCGCAGCAGGTTGTCGCGCGCGACACCGCGGAACGGGATCACCAGGTCATCGAAGAAGCCGGTGGCGTACGCGGCCGCGAGCTTGCGGTGGCTTTCCAGCGCCCACTGGTCCTGTTCGGCGCGGCCGATCTTCCATTCGCGCGCCATCTTTTCGCAGTGCTGCCCCATCGAAAGTCCCGTGCGCGGCTCGACCACGCCCGGCACCTGCGGCTTCAGTTCGCGCAGGCGGAAACCATGCGTCGCGGCGCGCAGTTTTTGCCCGAAGGTTTTTGCGCGATTCAAATCGAGCAGGCGCTGCTGCAGCCGGTTCGAATAGGTCAACGGCACCTGGCTGGTGGTGTCCGATCCGCCGCCGATGCCGGCTTCGATCTGGCCGGTCGCGATCTTCTGCGCGATCAGGATCACGTTGTCGAGCGAGGTGCCGCAGGCGCGCGCGGTGGTGATCCCGGGCGTGGTCATCGCGAGGCCGGACGATTGCAGCGCCTCGCGCGCGAGGTTCCAGTCGGCCGGATGCTTCATCACCGCGCCGAACGCGACTTCGCCGAGTTCCAGGCCGTGCAGACCAAACCTCTCGACCAGCGCACCCAGCACTTCCACCGACATCCCGAAGTTGCCGAGGTCGGCGTACGCGGTGTCGCGCTTGCAGAACGGAATGCGCACGCCGCCCAGCACGGCGACACGGCGGGTTTGCGGAATCATGGCGCGGGTTCCTCGCGGATCATTGCTTGATTGTAGGAGCGCGCCTGCGCGCGATCCTGTTCCAAAATACACCGAGTACGATGCAGTCGCCCGCAGGCAGGCTCCTACGCGAAATCGATGAAACTGCGCCGCAGCATCCTGTACGCCTCTTCTTCCATCCCGAGCGACGCATAGGTCTGCTGCGCTCGTTCGTTGTCACGTTCGACGTACAGCCGCAGGCCGATCGCGCCGGCTGCGCGCGCACGGCGTTCGACATCCGCGTACAGCGCGCGAAACACGCCGCCCCGGCGCGCGGCTTTCGTCACGTACACGCTCTGGAACCACCACCAGTCGCCGTTGCGCCAGTCGCTCCATTCGTAGGTGATCAGCAGGCAACCCGCGCGTTCGCCCTCGCATTCGGCAACGAGGTAAAAGCCGCGGTGCGGGTCGTCGAACACCGCGCGCGTGCCGCGCGTCAGCACGTCGCGGTCGAGTGTCTTGTGTTCGGTCTCCAGTGCCATCGCGGCGTTGCATTCCACGAGAAACGGCACGTCTTCGGGTTTGGCCTTGCGAATGAGGATGGCCATGCGTCAATGCTCCTTCGTATCCCGTCGCTTGCGCGAGCTGCCCAGCTTGCGCGTCAAGGTGTTGCGGCCGAGGCCGAGCGCCTGCGCCGCGTTCCGGCGGTGGCCGCTGTGCGCGGCCAGTGCCGCATCCAGCAGCACGCGGTCGAAGCGTTCGCGCGCCCGTGCGTGCAGGTTGTCCGCATCGCCGGCCAACTGCGCATCCGTCCACGCGCGCAACTCCGCTTCCCACGGCAATGCGCCGTGCGTGGATGGTGCGCGTGCCGCACCGGCA
>Ga0209178_1000598_pt1 | contig 10692 bp, 8 predicted proteins | sample GAAS200_FD_187521 | JGI IMG/M metagenome (GOLD analysis project Ga0209178, IMG submission 187521) | Agricultural soil microbial communities from Georgia to study Nitrogen management - GA AS200 (SPAdes) (version 2) | ecosystem: Environmental > Terrestrial > Soil > Agricultural land | place: USA... | reverse complement strand
GCGAGATCGACAAGCAGATCGCCGCGTATAAGCAGAAGCTCGAAGACCTGTTGTTGAAATATACCGACGAATACCCCGACGTGGTTTCCACCCGGCGCATGATCAAACAGCTCGAGGATCGGCGGGACAGCATGCGGCGACATCCGGGCAGCGCGGTGGTCGCCGAAGCGCCGGCCGGTGCTGGCAGAGCGTCGAATGCAAGCAACTTCAGCGCGCGCAGCTTGGCCGCACAGGTCGCCGCGCAAAAACACGAGATCGCCGATCTCAAGAGCAACGCCGACAAGATCACGGACGCACAGGTGACGCTGCAGCAGCTCACGCGCAATTACGACGTGACCCGCAAGCAATACGACGAATTGATGTCGCGCTTGAATACCGCGCAACTTTCACAGGACGCGACGCAAAGCGGCAACAACCTGAAATTCCGGGTCATCAGCCCGCCGATCGTGCCGCTACTTCCCGACGGACCCAAGCGGGGCCTGATGTTGTTGGCGGTGTTCGTGCTGGCGCTGGGCATCGGCGGTGCGTTCGGATTTTTCCTGCACAAGATCAAGCCCGTTTTCCTCAGCCTCAAGAGCCTGCGCGAGTTTGGTGATTACCCCGTAATTGGTACCTTTAGCTTGATAGCGTCGTCCGGGCGTCTGGAACAGCGGCATCGGGAAATCGTCGGGTTCTGTGCCGGCGTGGCATTGCTTGCGGTGGTGCTGGTGCTCGGCCTCGCCTTCAAGGCGCCTCTCGCAAGCATGATGCAACACGTGTTCGTACTGGGGGCCACATGAGCATTGTCGAGAAGGCAGCCGAAAAGCTCCGGACACAGCGACCGGCCGAACAGCCGGGATTGCCGCAGGTCGAGGAAGTCATCGAAACGCCCACCGCGCCGACTGTCGAACGTCTGCAGGAGCAGCGCCATGCCGCTCGTCGCAATGCGGTTGCCGGGGAGGTGGTGCACGTTGATCTGGATGGCTTGATGCGCGCGGGGCTGTTGCCCTCCGAAGACGAAGCATCCGGTCGTCTTTCCAATGAGGTGCGGCGCGCCAAGCTGCCGCTGTTGAACAATGCGACGGGCAAGAGCGCCAAGGTGCCCGAGTTCGCCGATCGCATCGCGGTGACCAGCGCGGTGCCCGGCGAAGGCAAGACCTTCTCAGCGATCAATTTGGCATTGAGCCTTGCGCGCGAGCCGGATTTCGAAGTAGTGCTGCTGGACGGCGACATCCCCAAATCCGACGTGACCCGCACGTTCGGGCTCCAGGGTTACCCGGGGCTGATGGACATCCTGGCGGACGAATCGCGCAGGCCCGCGGATGTGATCCTGCACACCGACGTCCCGAATCTTTTCCTGGTGCCGGCTGGTCAGCGCAACTCATTGGCGGCTGAACTGTTCGGCGGGCGCCGCATGGGTCAGGTGCTGGAGGATCTCGGCGCCAGCAGCAAGCAGCGTCTGCTCGTGTTCGACTCGTCCCCGCTGCTCGCGACGCCCGAGGCCCGGGTGCTCGCTTCGCAAATGGGTCAAGTCGTGGTGGTGGTGGGTGCCGGACACACCCGCCGGTATGAATTGAAATCGGCGCTGGAGGGTTTGGGCGGCTCACAGTACGTCGGGTTGATCCTCAACAAGAGCCGCCTGCCTGCGATTGAAAATCCCTACTACGGGTACTACGGACAATACGGAAACACCCAGCCGACCAATCGCGACCGGCTTCTGGGCCGGTGACGGAGGGGCGCATGCGCAGACCATCGGCCGGGGTGACCTTGTCAATGATCGTCCTGACCGGCTGGATGACCGTCGCCGGCGCGCAGGACACCGGCATCGAGCCGCCCCCCACGAACCCGGCGCAGGGCGACACGACGGATGCGATGCAGAACCCGCTTGGGGTCATTCCCCAACCGACGCCCGAATCACCCGGTCTGGTAACCGGCATCACGTTGGGCGAGCTCTATACGGACAATCTGCGGTTGGCGGGTCCCGGCCAGAACAAGCAGTCGAGCTGGATCACCGAAGTCCAGCCATTTGTGAAAGCCGCTACCGGGGGGCCGCGCTTCAGCGGCACGGTCGATTATTCGATCACCGGTTACTTGTACACGGGCGGCGCGCACACGCATCAGGTCGCGCAGGATCTGAAAGCCAAGGGCGTACTCACGGTGGTTCCCGACCACTTTTTCGTTGCGGGCGATGCAACCTATGGCCGCGCCGTGATCAACAATGCGATGCCCTCGGGAGCAGGCACGTTTTTCCTGGACCACAATCGCGCCAACGTCGCAATTGCCAGCCTGAGCCCCTACTGGATCCAGCAATTCGGCAATGTCGCAACGGCCACCGTGCGTTATACGCACGGGCGGATCATGTACAACACCCGCGGCATTCCCAACGAGGGTCGAAGCGCGCCGGCCGGACCGATCAACTTGGACAATCCCGGCCAGAGCCTGCCGGTGCTGGCCGGAATTTCGAATGTCAACAGCGATGCTGTCCAAGCCACTCTCGTCAGCCCTGATGGCAACCGGTTCGGCTGGAACCTTGCTTATTCGGAACAACGTCTCGACTACGGCTTCGGCCCAACTTCGCGATTTGCGATTGCCCAGGGCGGCGTCTACTGGCAATTGAACGCCAACACTCGCTTGCTGGCCGATGCCGGCAAGGAGAACAAATATCTTCCCGACGGCACGATCGAGACGCTGGCTGCGCCCTTCTGGGACGCGGGATTCCAGTGGTCGTCCACGCGCGACAGCGTGAAGGTGCTGGTGGGCCATCGGTTCTTCGGGCGCAGTGGCGAGTTTTCCTGGAGCCATACCGCGGCGCTGTTGACCACGACTGTCAGCTACACCGAGCAACCGACCGACCTGAACCAGCAGTTGCTCGGGCAGAATCCGGGCAGCGTGGTGCTGCCGCCCATCTACACCGGACAATTCCCCTCGCTGGCCGAGCGGCGGGTCTATCTGATGAAGCGGGCCATGGCATCGGCCTCGTACGAGATGCCGCACGGCAACCTGAGGTTGACGCTCTACGATGAATCGCGCCGCTACATCACGCTGGACAACGCGCGCGAAAAAGTCGCGAATGCCGATCTCTCGTGGCTTTACGAGATCGGCCCCTACACCACGTTGACGCCCACTTGGGGTTGGCAGCGCTACCGTTTCCGGGGTGGGCAGGTCAACTACACCCAGTTCGGCCAACTGGCGCTGGTGCACCAGCTCAATCCGAAAAATTTCGGCAGCCTGCGCTATCGCAATGATTCGCGGAATGCCTATTTCGGTACGCCCGGCACGCATGGATATCGGGTCAACGTGCTTTTCCTAGAGTGGACCCATCTGTTCTGAGGACGGTATGTACGAGGCGTTTTACAAATTCCAGGGAAAGCCGTTCCGGTTGACGCCGGACCCGTCCATGTTGTTCCCGAGCAAGGGCCACAAGCGCGCCATGTCGTACCTGATGTACGGGTTCGAGCAGGGCGAGGGATTCGTGATGGTCACCGGCGCCGTCGGCACCGGCAAGACCCTGCTGATCCAGAAGCTGTTCGAGGACCTGGCACACCGCAACGTCACGGTTGCCAGCATCGCCTCGGCCAACCTCGACAGCGAGGATGTCCTGCCGGCCGTCGCGTCCGAATTGAACCTGCCGTTCGAGGGCCGCAGCAAGGAAGCCCTGCTGCACGATCTCAAGCAGCACCTGATTGCGCGCAGCGCACGCCATGCGCGCACCCTGTTGGTGGTCGACGAAGCGCAGACGCTCACCCCGCCAGCGCTGGAGATGCTGCGCATCCTCACCAATCTCGAACAGCGGGGGCGCGCCCTGCTTCAGGTTTTTCTGGTCGGCCAGAGCGATCTGCGGGAAATCATCGTCGCGAACCGGATGGAACAGTTGCGCCAGCGCATCATCGCGACGTTCCGGCTGGAGCCCATGGAACCCGAGGAAAGCCGGGAATACATCCTGCACCGGTTGCACGCGGTCGGCTGGAAGAACGATCCGCAATTCGATTCCACGGTCTTTGCGGGCGTCCACCATGCCAGCCGCGGCATTCCACGCAAGATCAACCTGATCATGGACCGGTTGCTCCTGTTCGGCTACTTGGAAGACCGCCACGAACTGGATCATGCCGCGCTCACGACCGTCCTCGGCGAACTGCGCGAGGAAATGCCGGATGTGCCGCAGACGCTGGAGCCGACGATGCCATTGCGCGCCGTGGCAGCAGCGCCTTCCAATTCGGCTCTGGAACACGAAAACGAGTTGCTGGAACTGGAGCTCAAGCGCAACAACATCCTGATGCAGTTGCTGCATGAAGAGGATCGGCTGAAAAAAATCCTGCAGGGCGGGACTGGCGCGCGTGAAGACGCTGCGGGCAAGGCCGACCTGCGACCGCTGGGCCTGGGCAGCGGGAGCAAATGAGTATGTCCGCGCAGCGCGGGTCGATCACCAATGCCATGACCGTCGATGTCGAAGATTACTTCCAGGTCGCGGCGTTCGATCGTTGCATACCACGCGAGGATTGGTCGCGTTGGCCCGCTCGGGTCGAGGCCAACACCCGGCGCATTCTCGAGCTGTTCGACGCAAGCGGCGTGCACGCGACTTTCTTCACGCTCGGCTGGGTAGCCGAACGCTGGCCCGCGCTGGTGCGTGACATCGCCGCCTCGGGTCACGAGATTGCAAGTCACGGGTTCGGACACGAGCGATTGACCGCACTGGATCGCAGCGCCTTTCGCGACGGCATCGTGCGCACCAAGCGCCTGCTGGAAGACATCAGCGGCACGCGAGTGTCCGGCTATCGCGCGCCCAGCTGGTCGATCGGGCCCACCACCTTGTGGGCCCACGAGGAACTTCGCGAAGCGGGCTACCGGTACAGCTCCAGCATCGTTCCGATCCGGCACGACTTGTACGGGATGCCGGCGGCGCCCCGGTTTGCCTTTGTCGCGGGGCCGTCCGGACTGCTGGAAGTGCCGGCCACGACGGTGCGGTTCTGGGGCCGCAATTGGCCTTGTGGTGGCGGCGGCTTTTTCCGTCTGCTGCCCTACCCGGTTTTCAGCCGCGGCCTGAAGCGCGTCAATGGCAAGGAGCGGCGGCCGACGGTTTTTTATTTCCACCCGTGGGAGATCGATCCGGGCCAGCCACGGGTGCCGGGCTTGTCCCTGAAAAACCGCACGCGCCATTATTTGAATCTCAAGCACATGGCGCCGCGCGTGGGACGATTGCTGCGCGATTTTCGATTCGACCGGATGGACCGGGTGTTTCCAGTGGACGCCGATGTGGAATATCCGGTCGTTGCACTTGCGGCAGCCGGAACCGGCGCGCAATGAGGGGGATGTTTCATGCTGGACCACGTCAACGAGAAGCGCCCGGTCGGCGCCTGTGCCATCAAGCGCTACACCAGCGACGATGCCAATCGCTGGGATGCGTTTGTCGGCGCGGCGGACGGCGCGACATTTTTCCATCGCGCGGCGTGGCGCGACATCATCGAACATGAGCTCGGTCATCGCGCCCATTATTTGTACGCGGAGCGCGACGGCGCGATCAGCGGCATCCTTCCGCTGGTCGAGATTCGCAGCAGGCTGTTCGGGCACGCACTGATTTCCACGCCGTTCTGTGTTTACGGCGGCGTGGTCGCGACAGGCGCGGACAGCGAAGCGGGCCTGATCAAGTCTGCCGCGGCACTTGCCGACGAACTGCGGGTCGACTATCTGGAATTACGCAACCGCGAACCGCGCTCGACGGACTGGCCGGTCAAGGATTTGTACGTCGGGTTCCGCAAACCGATTTCGGAAGACCACGACGTGAACCTCAAGGCCATTCCGCGCAAGCAGCGGGCCATGGTCCGCAAAGGCATCGCGGTGGGTCTCGAGGCGCATTGCGGGAACGACATCGATGCGTTTTACCGGGTCTATGCCGAAAGCGTGCGCAACCTCGGTACGCCGGTGCTGCCGCGCCGCTGGTATGCGCGGCTGCAGCAAGCCTTTGGCGAGGATTGCGAGATCACGGTGGTCACCCATGAAGGCGAGCCGATGGCTGCGGTCATGAGTTTCTATTTCCGCAATGAAGTGCACCCCTATTACGGCGGCAGCGTGTGGCAAGGTCGCGATGTCGCCGCCAACGATTTCATGTATTGGTCGGTGATGCAGCGCGCCGCCGACCGCGGCGCGCGTCTGTTCGATTTCGGTCGGAGCAAGCAAGACACCGGCTCCTACCATTTCAAGAAGCACTGGGGCTTCCAGCCCGAACCGTTGCCGTACGCCTACCACTTGGTGCGGGCCACGGAAATTCCGAACGTCAGTCCGACCAACCGCAAGTACCGCCTGTTCATCAAGGGATGGCAGCGGCTGCCCTTGCCGGTCGCCAACGCGCTGGGCCCATGGCTCGCGCGCGATCTCGGTTAGTCCCATGCAATCGGCGCTGTTCCTCTGCCACCGCCTTCCCTGGCCTCCCGACAAGGGCGACAAAATCCGCTCGTATCATGTCTTGCAGCGGCTGGCGCAGCATTACAAGGTGTATCTCGGCGCGTTCGTGGATGATCCGGCGGACTATCGACACTTGGCCGCCGTGGAAGCCGTGTGCGCCGGCATGTGCATTCGGCCGCTGCCTGCGTGGCGGGCGCGCGGGCGGGCATTGGGCTCGCTGCTGCGCGGCGAGCCGTTGACGGTGGGTTGCTACCGCGACGGAACCCTGCGCCGATGGGTCGACCGGGTTCTCGCCGAGCAGCAGCCGGGCGTGGTGCTGTGCTTTTCATCCGGCGTGGCGCCCTTGGTGATGCGGGACACCGGCGCGCGTCGCGTAATGGATTTCGTGGATGCCGATTCCGACAAGTGGCACCAATATGCCGAAGCGCATCGCGGATTGGCGCGCATGGTTTACCGGCGCGAGGCGCGTACGCTGGCGCGCTTCGAGCGCGCGGTTGCCACGCGGTTCGACGCGAGCCTGTTTGTTTCCGAAGCAGAGGCAGCCTTCTTCCGCAGGACCAACCCGGACATGGCCGACAAGATTCATGGCGTCCCCAACGGCGTCGATGCCGCGTACTGGAATCCTGCGCAGGTGCATGTCAGCCCTTACCAGTCCAGCGAACGAGCGGTGGTCTTCGCGGGCGCCATGGATTACCGCGCCAACGTGGATGCTGTCACGTGGTTCGCGCGGACGGTCTGGCCGCGGGTGCTGGCCGGCTGCGCGCAGGCGCGCTTCTACATCGTGGGTTCCAGGCCGACGCGCGAAGTGCGGGCGCTGGGCGAACTTGCAGGTGTCACGGTGACTGGGCGAGTGGAAGATGTGCGGCCGTACGTCGCGCATGCCCATGTGGTTGCCGCGCCGCTCCGCATCGCACGCGGCATCCAGAACAAGGTGCTGGAAGCGCTCGCGATGGAAAAGGTGGTCTTGGCGACGCCTGAAGCCTGGGAAGGGATCGAGGACTTTGCGGGTCGCCAAGGCTGCATCAGCAGCTCGCCCGAGATCATGGCTGAAACAGCATTGCAGTGGCTTGCGACGCCGGAGCCCGCGCCGGTGCCGGCCGCACGCGTGATGGTGCAGGCGCGTTTCGATTGGACGCGCAATCTCGACGCCTACGAACGCGTGTTGCGCGGTTCGCAGCGCGCCACGTTCGCCGGATCGGTGCCTGCCTCGGCCCGTGCAGGGGCATGCCCATGAATACGTTGCTCGGCACCGGTGATGGATTGTCCACGCGCGTCTCTGGCTGGAAACTCGCTGCTGGGGTCTTCGCGGTCGCAGTGGTCGTGTTGCTCGCGTGTTACTGGCGAACGGTGGAGTCGCTGGTCGGCATATGGGCCCACGATGGCACGTACCAATACGCATTCCTGATCTTCCCGCTGAGCGCGTGGGCAGCGTTCGACCTGCGCGGCCGGGTGCAGGCGAATGCGCCGGTGCCGAGCGCGTGGGGGCTGGTCGCCGTCGCGCTGCTGGTGGCGATCTGGTATGCCGGGCGCATGCTGGCCATCAACCTGCCCCAGCACTTCGCGCTGGTCGCGATGTTTCCCGCACTGGTGCTGGCCTGCTGGGGCTGGCGCGCGCTGTGGGTGTTGAAGTTTCCGCTCGCCTACCTCGTGGCTTTCGCCGTGCCGTGGGGCGACGCGATGGTCGGTCCGCTGCAGGACATCACCGCGCATTTCGCCGTGCACGCCCTGAACCTGACCGGCGTGCCGGTACTGATGAACGGACGCGAACTCATCACACCTTCCGCGACCTGGATGGTGGAGCAAGCATGCAGCGGCGTGAAGTTTTTCATCGCCTGCACCGCGCTCGGTTGTATGTTCGCGTGGTTGATGTATTCGCGCTGGTGGAAACGCGTGGGCTTCGTGGTGTTGGCCACCATCGCACCGATCATCGCCAACGGTCTTCGGGTGTATTTCACGATCCTGATCGGCGAAACGTGGGGTGTCGAGTACGCCAGTGGCACGGATCACATGATCTTCGGCTGGCAATTCTTCGGCACCGTGCTGGTGCTGCTGTTGCTGGTGGGTTGGTTCTTCCGTGATCGCCTGGTTCCCGGCGGCAAAGTCGTATCGAGCCGTGACGGAGTTGCGGGATCTCGCACGCTGCTGTGGCCCGCCGCGTTGGTGTTGCTGGTGGCCGGACCGCTTGCCGCCGCGAACATCGCGAGTGCGCCGGCTCCCGAAGCGGTGCAGCTCTCGCCACCTTCGCTTGCCGGGTGGAGCGCTCCCGAGGCTTTGCAGAGCGATTGGCAGCCAAGGTTCCAGGGAGCGGCGGGCCAGTTCCGCTTCGGCTATCGGTCGCTTGTCGATGGCACAACGATCGAAGTGTTCCACGCCGTCTATACCGGCAAGCCGCGTCGCGGACACAACCTCATTACCTACGGCAACAACGTGTACAACCCGGAACAGTCGCAGATCCTCGCCGGCGCCAAGCGGCAGATCGAACTGGCCGGCGGAGCTGCCGTCACGGTCCGCGAGTTGCGTTTGACCGGAACGACTATCCAGCCGCGGCTGGTGTGGTACTGGTATTGCGTGGATACGCGCTGCACCGCGTCGCCCGTATGGATCAAATTGGGCCAGGCAAGGGACATCCTGCGCGGGCGCTCACCGCGTTCATCGGTATGGGCCTTGTCATTGCCGATCGACCATGGCGACGTGGCGAAAGCGCGCAAGCATCTCGATGCATTCGCGCACGGCTTGTCGTTGTCCGACGTGGAAGGGACGACACCGTGAGCGCGAAGCCGCTGATCGCGCACGTGCTTTACCGGCTCGACACCGGCGGAATGGAGCAGATCGCGATTTCCGTAATCAATCATACCGACAAGCGTTACCGTCACGCTGTGATCGCGCTCGCCGGCATCGGTGCGATGCGCGACCGGATCACGGATCCGGCGGTGCCAAGCCTTTCCCTCGACAAGAAGCCGGGGAAGGATTGGGGTTGCTATTTCCGGTTGTGGAAAATGCTGCGCCGGCTGAAGCCGGACTTGGTGCAGACGTACAACATCGGCACGCTCGATATGGCGCCCGTCGCCTGGCTCGCCGGCGTCCCCCGGGTCGTGCACGCCGAACACGGCCGTGATGTGGCCGACCCGGATGGGGCGAACCGCAGGTATCGGGCAATGCGGCGTTGGCTGGGGCCTTTCATTGCACGATACATTGCGGTCTCGGCCGATCTGGAAAGCTGGCTGCGCGAGCGTGTCGGCATCGCGCCAGCGAAGCTCGCCTGCATTCCCAACGGCATTGACACCGTGCGCTACGCGGGGGTGGCCGGATCGCGCACGCTTCGCCCGTTGCTGGGCGCGTTCGCTCCGCCTGGCACGGTCGTGGCGGTCAATGTGGGCAGGCTGGATCCCGTGAAAGACCAATCGGGACTCATTGCCGCGTTCAAATTGTTGTGTGATTCGTCACCCGCCACGGCTGCGCGATGCCGGCTTGCCATCGTCGGCGAGGGGACTTGTCGAAAAGATCTTGAAACGCAAATCGCGCGCCTCGGCCTGGCCGATCGGGTATGCCTGCTTGGCGACCGCAAAGACGTGCCGGAAATTCTGGCCGAGTGCGACGTGTTCGCGTTGTCGTCCGTTGCGGAAGGCATTCCGCTTACACTGCTCGAAGCGATGGCAGCCGGGTTGCCCATCGTCGCGACCCGCGTCGGAGGCGTGGGCGAAGTGGTGGTCGATGGCGTGACCGGCACGCTCGTGGAGTCGGGCAACCCCGATGCACTTGCGCGTGCATTGCGCAGCTATGTGGAAGACGCGTCGCGTCGCGGTCAGCATGGTGACGCGGGGCGGCAGCGTGTGGAGCAACGCTTCAGCTTGTCCGCGATGCTGGCGGGTTACACGTCGCTGTACGACGAAGTACTGGCGAGGCGCGACCATGCGTCATCAAGGGCGTCCATCGGATTCGCCGAAAGAAGGGAACGCTGACATGTGCGGTGTGACGGGGATCGTCAAAGCCCATCTCGATGAGATGCCGAACGAAAAGGTGCTGCTGGCGATGCGTGATTCCATGCATCACCGCGGACCGGACGAGGCGGGGATGTACCTTGCCAAGGGCATCGGCCTCGGCCATCGCCGTTTATCCATCATCGACCTCAGTCATGGCCAGCAACCCATGGTGGACGGGGCCGCGGGGCTCGCGCTCGTCTACAACGGTGAGTTGTACAACTTCGAGCAGATCAGGGCCGAACTCGAAACCGCGGGTGTTGGGTTCACCAGCCACAGCGATACCGAAGTATTGTTGAGGGCCTGGCAGCAATGGGGCGAGGCTTGTCTTGGGCGGCTG
>Ga0209178_1000597_pt1 | contig 10699 bp, 10 predicted proteins | sample GAAS200_FD_187521 | JGI IMG/M metagenome (GOLD analysis project Ga0209178, IMG submission 187521) | Agricultural soil microbial communities from Georgia to study Nitrogen management - GA AS200 (SPAdes) (version 2) | ecosystem: Environmental > Terrestrial > Soil > Agricultural land | place: USA... | reverse complement strand
AGGGCGAATTAAGCCACGGGCCATGCTGCAGGCGCATTTCCAGGCGACCGCCCGGCGTAAACACATCGACGTAGCCAGAGCCGTCGCCCGGCACGTCATCGTGCCTTGCCGAATCCTGCCTGGCATAGGTGACGAAAAGGCTTCCACCGATGTTCTGAATGTTGAACGGAGCGAAGCCCCGGGGAATCCGAAAATCTTCGAACGGTTGCGCGAAGTCATTGTCCAGGAATGCCCCGAAAAGACTCTGACCGAAATTGTTATCCTTGTGAGTAAATTTGACCGGCTGGAAATTTGTGTCGTAAATCTCGACGCGACCGGCACGGAAGTTGGTTACGTACAGATAGAGGTTGCCGTTGTGTTCGGCGATTGTGGCGCCTTTGTACACGGCTCCGTCGGCAGGGTCAGGAATCTTCGAATTGTCCACTTTAAGAACCGCAGCAGCTCCGCTAGTCCAAGCCGAGATGGTTCCATCTTCAGTTGCGAAGATGAAATGAGAACCTCCGAAGCTGCTAGTCCCGTTGAAGACCGTACCTGTGGGTGTGGCGGAAAAATCCGCTGCGCTGCCCATTGGACCGGGAATTTTCACGACCAAGGCCGATGCTGTTCCGTCGCCGCTGTGGAGCGTCGAAACGCCCGCGCCGTTGTCGCTGACCCACCATGGCGAACTGGGGCTCCGTGCGAGGCCCCAAGGGTTTTTGAGATTCGCATCGTAGTGTGCAGCAGTGGCTGTGGTGGACGCATCGGCGACCAGATTCGTCTGGTTGTAATGTTGGGCACGGGCTACGCTCGGTATCGCCATCGCGACGAGAGCAACTGTCGTAAACAAAACGGCCAATCTTGCGAAGAGTTTCATCGCCCTTCTCCTTGTCAGTGGGTCTGCGGCTCTGCAGGATCAGGACGATGCTGTTCCAGCACATTGCGGCGCGCAAGGGCTCGGAGCTTCTTTTGACAGTCTTTTGACAAGCCTGAGAAACTTGCCGAAACAGGCGGGAGGTGACGCCGCGCTGAGCAGGAATTTCAGCCAAAACTGCGGGAATTTGGGGGAGGAACGGACGCCGATTTCGTTTTATTTGAACGCGGTGCAGCTAGTCGCGAACGATCGGGAAACCCGATTCCGTCCAGCCACGCCAACCGCCGTCCATTGAGATCACGTTGTGGTATCCCATCTTCTGCAGATTATCCGCGGCCAGCGCTGACCGGAAACCACCGCCACAATACAGCACGATGGTAGCATCCTTGTCGGGAATTGCGTTTTCGGCATCGCGTTCGATGATGCCCTTGCCAAGGTGAATTGCGCCGGGAATATGGCCGCGGGCCCATTCCGTATCTTCCCTTACATCAACAAGGACAAATTTCTCGCCGGAGTCCATCCGCTTCTTCGTTTCGCGAAAATCTTCTTCCTTGATGTGCTTCTTGGCCTCTTTCACAATTTTCAGGAAACCTTCGGAATGTGCCATAGCCTAGCTCCAGATTACACACAACCACCAAAAACACGATCACAAGCGCCCACCAAGCAGCATCAGGCCGAACGCTTCTAGTTGCCGACGCGCAGCGTACGCGTGAGATTCGCCAGCGTGGCAAGCGCCGAAAAGGCCGCAAGCTGCGACGTGCGTGGATTGGCGCGTGACGGCACGTTTTTTACGTCCACCGCAAGCTCGCCGAATTCGCCTTTTACGCGGATCTCGTGAACGTTTTGCGTGCCGCCGGGAACAGCCATCACGCGGACTCTGACGGGGACGTTCGAATCGACTGAAAGACGAAGCGAAGCCGCCACGTTTGACGTAGTTGGAAACGCCCGGGCGGCCTCTTCGGCCGTGCCGTCGAAGATCACGGTCTCTTGCGTCATGTCCTCGACGGCGATACCGCGTTCTATAACGTATTTCGTGCCTTTCAGTGCGGCTGTGGGCTTGCGGCTGGTGAGCACGGCGCAATCGATGCGGCCCATGGATGCGGATTTGATTCCGTCTAGACCCGCGATCGCGCCGGAAGGAACGTAAATTCGGCAGCCCTTCTCCTCGGCTTCGCGAAACCAGTCGTTATGGCCGAGCAGGCCGCCCACGCTCAGAACGAGCAAATCACGTCCCCGAGCGAGCGCCTTGGGAACGAGTTCGCAAAGAGCCGCCTGACCAGCCGCCTCGACCACCAGATCCGTGCGGTCGATCAGTTCGTCCATAGACACGATTGGCGGATGGCAGGAGAGACCGGACACGAAACCCTCTGCCCGGCTGACATCCTGATCGCAGATCGCTGCGAGTTCAACATTGATGCGGCCGCGATCAATCGCGTTTGCGACCGTCTGGCCGATAGAACCCACACCAAGGATTCCGATTTTCAGTTTTGCCGGCATCGGGATCCTCACGCGAACTGCAACATGCGATCGATCGCGCCGCGTGCCTTTTCAGCTATTTCGGCAGGTACGCGGACTTCCGGTGACATTGTTTCGAGTGATTGGATCACGTTGTCGAGCGTAATCGTCTTCATGAAAGCGCATACTGCTTCCGGATTCACCGGATAGAACTTCTTGTCCGAAAAGTCCTTATTCAGACGATGCATGATGCCCAGTTCGGTGCCGACGGCGAATTCGGGAGCGGGAGATTGGCGAATGTGCTTGATCATGCCCTCGGTGGAAAGGAAGAATGTCTTTTCCTGCGGCAAAGTGCCGTCAAAAACCTTGGCCATGCACGAGCTGACGCAGCCGCATTCGGGATGAAGCAGCAACTCGATGTCCGGATGATCTTCCATTATTTGATTCACTTGCTCAGGCTTGATCGTTTTGTGAACATGGCAATAACCGGGATACGCGATCACGTTGCTCCGCTGGGTTTGGCGCGCGACGACCGTGGCGAGGTATTTGTCCGGGACGAACAGGACTGGCCTATCCGCGGGAATCGAAGCGACTACTTTCGCCGCATTTGCGGATGTGCAGCAATAATCGCTTTCGGCTTTCACGGCCGCGGATGTATTGATGTAAGACACGACGACTGCGTCCGGATATTTTGATTTCCACTCGCGCAGTTCTTCAACTGTGAGCGAAGCCGCAAGCGAGCATCCGGCGCGCAGGTCGGGCAAAAGCACGGTTTTCTCAGGACAGAGAATCGAAGCTGTCTCTGCCATGAAGTGGACGCCGCAGAAAACGATCGCGGCAGCGTCCGTTTTTGCCGCGGTCTGCGAGAGACGCAGCGAATCCGCCACGGCGTCTGCCACTTCCTGAATTTCCGGGCGCTGATATAGATGCGCCAGAATGATTGCTTTTCGCTCGGTGCAAAGCTCGCGAACCCGTTTCTGCTTGCGGAGGATTTCTTCGGGCGAGTCGCCAATATTTTGAATCACGGGGAGCTCATACCGTTCGTCGAATGATTTCCGTGGTGCCGCTGCTGTACTCATTTAGGTTCCTTTCACCGGAAAATAGGATTATGAAATTCTTTGTGCAAGGTCGAGCGCCCCCACGGAATGCGTCAGGGCGCCGGCCGATATGGCGTCTGCGCCGGCCGCCGCATATTCCTCGATGTTGTTTTCCGCAACTCGGCCGCTGGCTTCGATCAACACCTCGTCATAGAGACTCTTCGCGCGCAGGTTCTCAATAATCCGTGCAATCTCCTGAGGTGCCATATTGTCCAGCAACAACAGACACGGATAAGGCTTGTCATCCTGCTCGCGGAGGCCGCGGAATTTTGTGGCCGCCGCAATCGCAGCCGGGGCGCTGCGTACCTCGACCTCGATAAAGGCAGATTCGCGACGGAGTTCCCAGGCGCGTTCGATGGCTATCGGCACAGCGCGCTCTTCGCTGGGCGCGAGCACGGCGAGATGATTGTTCTTCACGAGGATGGCGTCGCCCAATCCGAGCCGGTGCGTTCCGACGCCGCCGAGATGGACCGCGCGTTTATCGAGCAGACCACAAGGAGTCTTGCGCGTGCCGACGAGCCGCGAGTCAGGATTGCGGCGGGCGACTCGGCTTTGCAGACGATGAGAGACGGTGGCGATACCGCACATTCGTTGAAGTAAATTCAATCCCACGCGCTCCGAAGAGAGAAGTCCGGATTCGTCGCCTTCGATGCGTGCGAGAATTTCTCCCGCATTAAATGGACTGCCGTCTTTAACGAGTAGAAAAACCGCAAGCTGCGTCGTTCGAAGCAAAAAGGCCAGCTCTTCAAGACCAGCGGCAATGCCGGGCTCGCGCGCCACGATGTCCGCTTTTGCTTGCCTTCGCGGGAGGCGTAGCGCTGCAACAGTGATATCGCGTGGCGCCGTGTCCGATTCAAGGAGGCTATCCAGCAGGGGACGGACGGCATTTCGGTATTCGGCATTTGCCAGTGTGAGCGAACCGCCGCGGAAAAGCGCTTCTTCGGTGCGTTGTACACGCGTTTGGGGGGCGGCGATAAACGATGCGGCGGTCATTTCAGCAAGAACCCTTGTTCGCGCAGATGGGCCTTGGCCCGTGCCACCATTTCCGCGCGATGCGCTTCAACCGTGTGCAGATGTACTCCGCCGGTAAGAGATGAGAGAAGCGAAGCCTTCTTCGCACGGACCTGTTGCAGAAAATCCTGCACGTCTGCGCGTGATTCAATCATTAGCGAGCCGCGAAGCTCGCCATAAAGCGGATGCTCGACGATTACGTCGATCACTTTCACGCCATGATCGACCAGAATATTCAGCTCTTCCTCCGTGCGCTCCGGAGAATGATCGCAGGCAAGAATTTCTCGATGACCAAGTTTGAATGCGTCCGGCAGGCGATATCCACGAGGCGTGGCAAGAATTTCAGACCCTGCAGCGCGAAGGATGGCGATATCTTGAACGATGCACTGCCGGCTGACGTCAAAGTGCTGGGCCAGCTCGCTGCCGCGCACAGGTGCACGATGCCGCTCTATCCAGGACAAAATGCGGCGGCGCCGGTCTTCGCCCGCGTCGTTCGCCAGAGAAGGTGGAGGCGTCGCGCGCCTCGATGGCCGAGAGGTGGCCAGCATCGTGCCTCACAGCTGTCTTGTCAGCTAACTAGACAGATGACAAGCATAGCAAAAGAATGGGCTAAGAGCGAGTCATTAGCGATGAACAGCCTAGGAGAGGACTTTGCGAAGGCGTTCGTAGGTGGTGCTGAGTTCTTCGGGTTCAGTACGGGTTTCGCCGATCACCGTCATGAAACTGGAGTCGCCAGACCAGCGCGGCAGGACGTGTAGATGCAGATGGCCGGTTATGCCGGCGCCCGCCGCCCGGCCCAGATTCATACCAATGTTGTAGCCTTCCGGGTGGTATAGCTGTTCTTGCGCCTTCTGTACCCGCTGCGCCAAGAGCATCATTTCAGACAACACATCCGGCGGCGCGGCCGTAAGCTCCGCTGAATGGGCATAAGGCACGATCATGACGTGCCCGCTGGTGTAGGGATAACGATTCAGGATAATGAAATTTTTCTCGGCGCGATGGACGATCAGCGTTTGCCTGTCGTCGTTCGCCTCAAGTGAACGGCAGAAGACGCATCCATCGTCCTTGGACGCTTCCGCCACATACCGGTAGCGCCACGGCGACCAAATGTAATCCATCCGGTCAGCCTTGCGTTGTACCGCTGCCTGCCGCGCCCGCCGCGGTGGATTTGGGATTATTGACGTAGTCCTTCAGTTCTTTGCTCGGCTTAAAGAAGGGGATTTTCTTTGCGGGAACTTCGACCTTTGCGCCCGTCTTGGGGTTCCGGCCGGTGCGTCCGCGGCGCTGGCGCGTGCGGAAGCTGCCAAAACCGCGAATCTCGATCTTGTCATCGGTCTGCAATGCGCCGATGATGCTGTCAAAAATTGTCTCGACGACCGCCTCAGACTCCTTGCGCGGCAACTCGGTAACCCGTGTGACCTCTTCAACGAGGTCTGCCTTTGTCATCGTGTGGTTGTCTGGTCCAGCCGCGGCTTCTGCCATGAGATGCGAGCCTCCTGTGAATGCTGAATGCGTTATCTGCGCGCCAGGCGGGGTTAGCGCACAATCTTTGGATACCATCAAATGGCTGCAACGTAAAGATTTTCCTGATAGATAGCGGCCTACCAGAAACCCGCCGGGCTGGCTGCTTCTAGCTCGACGCCTGGCGCTTGGCCAGGATTGCGTCACCAATGGTCGCGTTCGGCGAAGATTTCGACGAACGGAATGACTCGATTTCCTGTTTCTCCGCCTGCTTCTGGGCGGCGCGGTAGCTCAAGCTAATTTTGCGCTGCTCTGGCTCAAGGCGAAGCACCTTGAAATCGTAAGACTGCCCCTGATTGAGCACGGCCGTCACGCGATCGGCGCGCGACAGCTTTTCCCGATCCCGCTCGCCCTTCGGGCGCCGCTCTTCGATTTCGGAAACGTGGCAAAGCCCCTCGATGCCTTCTGCCAACTCCACAAACGCGCCGAAATCGGTCGTGCGAACCACCTTGCCCTTCACAAGATCGCCGATCTTGTTGCCGGCAAACCAGTTCGCCCAAATATCGTTCACCTGCTTTACGCCGAGCGACAAACGCCGGTTCTCCGAATCAACTTTCAAAACTCGCGCTTCGACCGTCTCGCCCTTCTTGAATTTTTCGCTCGGATGCTTGATGCGCTCGGTCCAGCTCATGTCGCTGATATGGATCAAGCCCTCCATACCGTCTTCAACCTCGACGAACGCTCCAAAATCGGCCAGATTGCGAATGCGACCGGTCACCACCGTGCCGACAGGATATTTCTGCGCAGCGGCTTCCCACGGATCGGGCAGCGTCTGCTTCAGTCCCAAGGAAATGCGCCGCTGGTCCATCTTCAGCTCGAGCACCACCACATCCACCAAATCGCCGACCTTCACGATCTTCGAAGGGTGCTTCGTACGCTTCGACCAGCTCATCTCGCTAATGTGCACCAGTCCCTCGACGCCAGGCTCGATCTGCACGAAAGCGCCATAATCGGTGACGCCAACAATCGCTCCCTGAATCCGCGAGCCGACCGGAAAACGCTCCGCCACGGTCGCCCATGGGTCGGGCAAAAGTTGCTTGCGCCCGAGCGAAATTCTCTGTTTCTCTTTGTCAAACTTGAGGACCTGCACCTGAATTTCGTCGCCCGGCTTCACCAACGAAGAAGGATTCGGCACGCGCCCCCACACGAGATCGCTCACGTGGAGCAGGCCATCCATGCCGCCCAAATCGACGAAAACGCCATAATCGGTCACGTTCTTCACGCGGCCAGTGACTACAGCACCCTCGGCGAGGGAATCCGCAAGCGCATCACGCTTGGCCTTTGCGTCCTCTTCAAGAATCGCGCGCCGGCTGACGACCACATTACCGCGCTTGCGGTTCAGCTTGAGGACGCGCACATCGATATCGCGATCCTTCCATACGTCGAGATCGTGCACGGGGCGCAATTCAATCTGCGAAGCAGGCAGAAACGCGCGCACGCCGATATTTACGACCAAACCGCCCTTAATCCGCTCGACGATTTTGCCGTTGATCGTAGTGTGATCCCGATAGGCCTTCTCGATGCGTTCCCAAACGCGGCGCCGATGCGCCCGCAAGTGGGAAAGAAGAACGTAACCATCTTTCTGCTCATGCAGCCGCTCAACTTCAATCGTCTGCCCAGGACCAAATTCAATCGGGCTGCCGGAATCGAGAAACTCCTGCGCTGGAACCAATCCCTCGAACTTGCCGCCGACATCAACCACAACGCCCGCTTCGGTCACTGCCAGAACGTGCCCCTCGAACACCTCACCCTGCGCCGCCACAGGCTCTTGCGTCGCAAACTGATCCATAAGCTGGTCCATCGTTTCGGCCGATTCGGTAGCTTCGGCCGCTTCTGAACCAGGTGTTTCAGCAACGGGTGCCGCAGATTCGCCCTCAGAAGGCGTACCGGAAGCACTCGCCTCGGGCGCATCCTCAATGGCGACGGCAGAAGCTTGCGGAGCAGACTGCGGCTCACGCGCCACAGCCGTAGCTACGCCAGCCGCCTGAAAGTCAGCCGCAGCTGATCCAGCCGGAGCAGCGGGCTCTTGCGGTGCTACCGAACTAGCTGATGGTTCGAATGTAAATTGCGTTTCCTGCGGATTCTCGGTTGACATGTGTGCGGCCTCCCTGCAGATTCATGCCCCGCGTGGCGAGACGTGTGCCTCGTTTGATTCCCTCCAACGTGGGGGATGGACCAAGAGGGGAAATAGGGCGCCCGCGCTCGACGCCGTATCGCAAGGATAATACCTGCCCAGTTTATCGGTTGTCAACAAAAGGGCTGTGAAAAACGCCCCTGCCCTTTGCAGCTAAAGTGTTTATGGTACAGTCGGTTATCCATGCGAATCTTCGTCCTCGGGGCAGGCGGAGCAGGCTCCCTTCTCGCGCATTTGCTGGTTCGGCAGGGACATACCGTCTGGTGCGGCGACCGCGATCTCGACCGGGCAAAGAGGTTTCTCGGCAAGAAGAGCGAGATCCCGCTGGTTCTCGCAAACGCGCGCAACATGTGGTCAATCGTACGCGCTGGACGCGGGGCGCACCTGCTGGTGAATGCGTCTCCGGCGGTTTTCAACGAAATCGTGATGCGTGCCGCACTTCGTCTGCGCGCGCATTACCTCGATTTGAATGCACACCTTACACGGAATCCCTTCAGGCCCGAGCAGTTCCGCTTTGCGAAAAAATTCGAAGCGAAAAACCGGGTTGCGCTCATCTGCGCCGGCGCGGCACCCGGTCTCACAAATCTGCTGGCGAAGCGCGCATCCGAAATGCTCGATTCCGTCGAATCGGTGCAGTTTCGACTGTACGAAAGCACGGAGAGCCGCGATCCAATCTCGACCTGGTCTCCTGATGTGGCTTATGACGCCGCAATTTCCCGTCCGCGCCTCTATCGCGACGGCCGCTTCGCCTTGACCAAGCGGTTCACGGAGAGGGAGAAGTTCGCTTTTCCGAGGCCAATCGGAACCGCTCCCGTTTATCTGGCGGCGCAAGACGAAGTCTGCATGATCCCTTATTCAATCGAGGTGAAAAACGTCGACGCGAAAATCGGAGGAAACGATTTCGAGAAGTTGCGCCGTTGGTACAAACAAGGACGTCTCAATCGCTCGCAAGGCCTCGTTCGCAAGCGTTTTCCTGCACCGCCCACTCCGCGGCAGGTCGCGAAACTGATCCGCACCGGAATCCTCGAGAACGCGCGATTCGCCGCAGCCGTGCTCATCAAAGGAGTGAAAGCCGATCGGCCGCTGCTGATTCGTTGGGACGTGAGTTTTCCGACGCTTTATCAAGTAAGGCAGCGTGGACTGGTCGCCACGCCGATTTCTTATGCTACGGCGCATCTCGCCGCCGTTTTTATCAAACATTTCCCGAAGGACTTCGCGGGCGTCGCCAGCCCGGAGATGCTCCCGCGCGAAACACGAAAAGCACTCCTCGCTGATGCGCGAGGCCGTGACTTTCGAATGAGCATTAAGATTCGACGGTTGAAACCCGTGGAAGAGGAAGAATTTTAGGATCGTAGACCGCTACGCAAGAATTTCGTTCGCCATTCCGCTGACGTATTCCGCGATCGCCCCGGCCGAGGTGAGCCCCGGCGATTCCATTCCGATCAGATGAATCACGCCGCCGAAATCCGCGTCGCGCTGAATGATAAAGTCCGGAGCGCTCTTGGAATCGTGCCCGCCCTTGGCCGTGCCTGGTGCCGTCAGTTTGGGACGAATGCCGGAGTAGGCAAGCACTAGATCTTCTTTCGTTACCTCGGGCAAAAGCCCCTTCGCTCCTTCGACGAACATTTCGATGGAATCGCGGTTCTTTTCGTAATTGTTTTTGTCATCCACGTACCGCGCCGTCGGCCCGAGCAACACCGTACCATGCAGCGTTTTCGTTAAATGGAGGCCCAGGCTTAGGCCTTTCGGATGTGGCATCGGATACACGAGGCCTCGCACCCAATCTTGCCGCGCGCGCACGAATTCGCAGTATTCGCCGCGGACCGGATAAATCTTGTGCTCCGCTGCCTTTGAGTCGAGCATTGCGGCAATTTCATCGGCATAGAGCCCAGCGCTATTGATCAGGCAACGCGCTTCGATTTCTCCCACCGAGCTCTCCACGCGAACTCCGGTCGCCCTTGGCTCAAGCCTTTCCACCTTTGCATTCGTCACAATATGCGCGCCTTGGTCTGTCGCCAGGCGCGCATAAGCCTTCACAAGGTCCTCACTCGAAAGAATTCCGGTCGATGGCACTTCCAGCGCCGCGTGGCCTTCGATGTGGGGCTCGCGTTTCCGAAACGCGGCGCGATCGATGATCTTCAGCCCTTCGACGCCGTTCGCTTCGCCGTTTCTCTTCAGCGTCTCAAGCCCGTGTAAATCTTCCGATGGAGCGACGACGATTTTCCCGCAATTGCGAAACGGAACGCCGTGAGCCTTGCAGAACTCATATGTGAGGACATTGCCGCGCACGCAAAGCTTCGCCTTCAAGGAGCCTTGCGTGTAGTAAATCCCCGAATGGATCACACCGCTGTTGCGCGTACTTGTCACCATGCCGATCTTCGGAAGCGCTTCGAGCACAAACACATCGCTATGCGTCTTCGAAACAGCCCGGGCAATCGCGCAGCCGATCACGCCGCCGCCAATGATTACAATGTTCGCTTGATCCACTCTATGTCCTCTCGCATGCAGTTGCAGATCGCAATTGAGCGCTTTTTGGCAATACTTTCGGAACGCCGCACTCTGCGTTGATCCAGATCATTCCTATTACAGACATAATTACTGCAAGGCACAAATCGCCGACCGAAATCGGTT
>Ga0209178_1000596_pt1 | contig 10710 bp, 6 predicted proteins | sample GAAS200_FD_187521 | JGI IMG/M metagenome (GOLD analysis project Ga0209178, IMG submission 187521) | Agricultural soil microbial communities from Georgia to study Nitrogen management - GA AS200 (SPAdes) (version 2) | ecosystem: Environmental > Terrestrial > Soil > Agricultural land | place: USA... | reverse complement strand
AACTTCTGGATGTCCGGCGCGGGGGGTCTGGGACGGCTCATGGACGATCCGGATGCCGCCCAGGGGGCGAAGGATTCGCTCTCCGGGAACGTCTCGGATCCGCGGGCCATCAGTCTCCTCGTCGCTACGCTGAGCACGAATGACCCGTGCGTCCGCCGTGTCGCGGCGAAACTCTTGGGTCGCAGCACCGTGACCAATGACGCGCTGCGGGAGCTCCTCGCGAATCCGTCTTCCCGGGTACGGGAAGCCGCCGCGATGGCGACCGGCGAGAACGAGCGCCACGAGCTCGTGGGCCCGCTCGAACACCTGCTCGGCGATTCCGTGGCGGGACCGGCGGCCATGGCGGCATGGGCCCTGGGCGAGATCCAGGATCCGTCGACCGAGACGGCGCTCATCCAGGCCGTCCACTCCAGTGCCCCTCGCGTCCGACTCGCCGGCGTCTGGGCGCTGGGCGAGCTGCAGGACGCGAGTGCGGCGAAGGAAGTCGTGCCCCTGCTCCGCGACCCCGACGCCGCCATGCGCGCGACGGCCGCCGAAGCGCTGGGAGCAATGAAGAGCGCGCGGACCGGCGCCGCGCTGGTCGGCGCGCTCACCGACCGGAGCGCCAACGTCCGAGAGGCGGCGGTGCGGGCCTTGAGCGATCTCCGCGAACGCTCGGCGATCCCTGCGCTCGAGGGGCTCGTGGTGAATGACCCCGAGGCGGATATCCGGCGCGCCGCGGCAAGCGCGTTGGGGGACTTCTCCGCGGCACGCTCGCTCGATCCCCTGACCCGGGCCCTGTCGGACCGTGATCCCGACGTGCAGCGGGATGCCGCGGAGGCGATCGGCAATCTCGAGGACATCTCGAAGGCGCCCACGGCGCTGGTCCGGGCCTCGAGCTCCCCCGACCTGGAGCTGCGACGCCGCGCGACCAGGACCCTCGGGAAGATCGGCGACCCGGCCACGTTGCAGGCGCTCGCCGACCGCCTGACGGACGAGGACAAGGACGTCCGCCTCGCGGCCGTGGAGGGACTGGGTGAAATGAAGGTCCAGTCCGCCGTCCCGTCGTTGACCCGCGCGCTCGGCGACCGGGACCCCGAAGTCCGCCGCGCCGCGGCGGAGGCGCTCGGCAAGTCGCGCGAGTAGGCCATGGGGGTTATGTTCTCGCCCCCATGAGCTTCGGTCACGTCGTCCTCACCGCCGTCGTCGCCTGGGTCGCCTACTTCGTGTTCGGCGGCGTGGTCTTCATGGGCGTTCCCGCCCTCAAGCGGGAATTCGAGAAATACGCCCACATCTACCGGCCCCCGGACGACATGAAGAAGGTGATGCCCTTCGGCATGGCAGCCACCTTCGTCGCCATCCTGGTCCTGACGCACATCTATGCCATGGTCCATCTGCACGGGTCCCCGCTGGAGCGCGGGCTGATCTTCGGCGGGCTGATCGGCATCTTCTTCGACTGCGTGTTCGTCGCGCACAACTACGTGAATCTCAACATCGGCGCCAAACTCTCGGTCCAGCAGGCGATCGCCTATTTCTTCGAATGGGTGTTCGTGTGTGTCGTGATGGCGCTGGTGTACGGGACTCCGACCTGAGTTCCCGAGCTGAGAAAGCAGGTCCTTCGCGCCTTCGGCGCTCAGGATGACACCGTCGCTCCTTTCTCTAACAAAAGAAGCCCTGTCATCCTGAGCGAAGGGTGCGCAGCGCCCGGAGCGAAGGACCTGCTTTTCGCCGAGCTTAGAAGCTGATCCCCGCCAGCAGCAGAAACGACCTGGTCTTGTAGTTCGACGACGACGTCACCGTCGAAAGCTTCAGGTCGGTCAACCCGTAGACGTACCGCCCTTCCAGCTGCAATCCCGGATTGCCCAGCCGCACCCCCGCCCCGATCACCGCGGCGTAGGTGGTTTTCGGCATGTCACTCGGACAGGGGCCCGGTCCCGCGCTGCAATGCACCTGGAAAGAGACCTGGGGTCCGGCATACGCGAAGGGCGCGATGCCGGGGGTGGGGAGGGTGAACTTCACATACGCGGGGACGTCGATGTTGTCGATCCGGCGTGAGCTCGTGTCGGTCGAGCTTCCCACGCCACGCTGTGCGTACAGGCCTTCGATGCTGACGTTGAGCGGGTCACCACCGAACAGCGAGAGGGCCAGACCGCCCGCGAATCCGGTCCGGGTGCTGAGGTTGCCGGGCAGGACGCCGCGGTTCGAGACATTCCCGAAGGAGGCACCGGCCTTGATGGTCATGCCGCTCTGCGCCGCGACGGCGGCCAAGGGCGCCGCGCCGAGTATGAGAGCGAGACCAGGGATGAGTCGATTCATGAATTGCTCCGTAGGGTCAGGGTCTCCCTGCCCTACCCCCGGTTCGGCGAATCGGTCACCGCATTGCGCCCCGGATCGATGTGATGTCTGTCACGCCGTTCCTTTCATTTATTAGGCGTCGCGAATAGGAAGGTCAGCGGATCAGCGAGGCGTGCGCGCCACGAGGTCTCATTGTGGGTCGCGCCTGGGTACGTCCGCACGACGAAGTCCTTCCCCTCGACGAACCCCTGGGACAAAAGCCATTGTCTCGCCGCCGCGTAGGTCGGGCCGTACGCCGAGTCGAGACCGAGGGTGCCGCGATCGAACCAGTAACGGGCGCCTCTGGGAGCCTTGAGTCCGGCGGCGATGTCTTTGACCAGGTATGGCGTGGTGTCCGGAGTCGCGTCGCCCGGCCCGGCGGGGAATACCTGCTTCGCAACCGCGGGCGAGAGCGGGAAATGCGTGGACATGCACGCGCAGGCGCCGAACGCTTCGGGATGATGGGTGACGAGGTAGAACCCAAGGAGCCCGCCCATGGATGAGCCCATGTGCGCCGTGTGCTCGGCGCCGGTGAGGGTCCGGAATTCACGATTCACGCGCGGCATCAGTTCGTCGATGAGGAAGTGCGCGTACCTCGGCGCGTCATGCCACGGCGAGTACTCCGGGAATCGCTGCGCGGAATTCCACACGCCGACCACAATGATCGGCGGGATAATCTTCCGGTTGACCAGATCCATCACGACCGAGTCCACACCCCAGTCGATCCCGCCGTACGAGAGCCGTGGGTCGAAGAGGTTCTGTCCGTCGGACATGTAGAGGACGGGGTACCGCCGCGTCGTGTCCTGATCGTAGCCCGGCGGGAGCCAGATCTCGACGTGCCGGGTGGGGCCGAGAAACGCCGACTTCACGTCGGTCCAGTAGACGAGGCGGCCGAGGACCCCTGAGCCCTTCCAGTCGGCGATGTAGGCTCGTTGATCCTTCTTGAACTGAAAGACCAGGTCGACGACGTCCGTATCGCGCGTGACCACCAGCCGGTGATTAGGCGGGACGATGGCGGGGTTGGCGCCGACCGCTTCGCGGTCCCAGGACCCGAGCGTGTACTTGTACTCGAACACCGTGCCGGCGGGGACGGTGAATCGGGTGGTCCGTTCCGCACCCGTTCCATCCAGCATCTTCCCGTCGGCGTGCCAGGGGCCGAGCTCGGCGAGGGAGCCGCCGATGTAGACGGGGCCGGTGCCGGCGGGCACGTGAACCCGGAGGGAGACGGTGCAGCAAGGGGCCTGCGCCTGCGCGCCCGGACGCGCAAGCAGTGCCAGAACCGCCGTGATGATCCACTTCGACATGAACCCTCCGAAAGTGCCTGAAGTGCACTCTTGAAAAATTCGGCCTTTTACCCCGGTTCGTCGGCGCGGGTTCACCGGCGTTTGACAGTCCGTTACACAGACGTTACTTCATCCCCGCTCTCGAGGCCCGGACATAGCCGGGTCAGAGGCAAGAGCCCTCTAGGCTTTCGAGGAGACGGGTATGAAACCTGTACGGTTCATCGCGGGCGCGCTCCTGACGATAACGGGACTCGCCCCACTCTCCGCCCAGACCGGGACGGTCCGCGGTCACGTCACGTCCAGTGATGGCGGTCCGATCGCGGGCGCCACGCTCACGATCACGGGGCACCGCACGCTCACGTCGAGCGACGGGAGCTACGTGATCAATGGGGTCGCGGCGGGATCGGACTCGGTCCGGGCGCGGATCATCGGGTACGCCCCGCAGGCCAAGGCGGTCACGCTTCAGGGAGGCGACACCGCGACTGTGGACTTCGCACTCACGGCGCAGGCCGTAGCACTCGCCGAGGTGGTGGTCCAGGGCTATGGAACGCAGGCGGCCGGTGATCTGACCACGGCAACCAAGCAGATCAACGACTCGCAGTTCAACCCCGGCGCGGTCGTTTCTCCTCAGAATCTCATCGAGAACAAAGTCGCTGGCGTACAGGTCATCGACAACAACGATCCGGGCGGCGGGCTTTCGATCCGCATCCGCGGCGCCTCGTCCGTCAACGCGTCGGCAGAACCGCTCTACGTGGTCGACGGCGTACCGCTTGGCACTGGATCTGGCGGAGGTCTTTCGGGCGGCCGCGATCCGCTGAACTTCCTCAACCCGGACGACATTGCGTCAATCACGATCCTCAAAGATGCGGCTGCCACCGCCATTTACGGCGCGAACGCGTCGAATGGTGTGGTGCTGATCACGACCAAGACGGGGACGGCGCCGGGGACGACCCAAGTCCAGTACGGCGGATCTTTCTCCTCATCGTCCATCACCCGCGTGCCGTCGATGCTCAATGCCGCCCAGTTCAAAGCCGCGGTGAACACCTACTATCCCGCCAAAGCCGGGCTCCTGGGCAACGCCAACACGGACTGGTTCCCGCTTATCTCGCAGACCGGCACGGGCATGCAGCAGAACGTGTCTCTCGCGGGTGCCGGCGCGAACAACGGCTACCGGCTGTCGTTTGGGTATCTCAAACAGAATGGCGTGATTCAGGCGTCGTCGACGGAGCGCATCTCGCTCGGGCTCAACTACGATCAGCGGCTGTTCAATAACTTCATCGACATGCAGGCGAGCCTCAAGGGATCGAGAGCGCTCGACAACTATACGCCCGGTGGCGTGCTCTCCAATGCCGCACAGATGGGCCCGACCCAGCCGGTCTTCGACCCCACCACCCCGACCGGGTATGCCAACTGGGTTCCGCTGACGCTGAATTCAGCGGACAATCCGGTCGAGATTCTGACCACGTCGTTGGACCACGCCTCGACCTATCGCAGCATCGGCAACCTGAAGACCCACGTCGACTTCTCACGCTGGCCGGCACTCCAAGGGCTCACGGGGACGGTGAACCTGGCATATGACGTGACTCAGGTCGATCACGTGAGCTTCTTCCCCAACAACATTCACGCCCAGACGCGGAACGGAAATGATGGCAGTTACTTCCGCACCCAGCCCTACCAGCTCAATGAGCTGCTCGAGATGTATCTCGATTACCAGCCTCCCGTCTCTTTGGGCCCGGGCGCGTTGGACTTCACGGGAGGGTACTCGTACTCGCAGTCGCACGCCGACTTTCCGTCGGTGTCGGCGAATCAGCTCTTCACCAACCTCCTCGCGGACAACGGCCTTCCCCAGACCGCGAACCCGCCGGTACAGGCCGACTTCATTGACGACGCAAAGCTGATTTCGTTCTTCGGCCGCGCGGGGTACAACATCAACGACCGGTACCTCGCCTCCGTAAGCCTGCGCCACGACGGATCGTCCCGCTTCGCCGCCAGCCACCAGTGGGGAGACTTCCCCGCAGTGTCGCTGGGATGGCGCATCTCCCAGGAGCCGTTCTTGAGCTCGGTCACGGCGATCTCCGATCTGAAACTGCGCGGGTCGTGGGGGAAGACCGGGAACCAGTCGATCGGTAACTACCTCGGGAGCTCCAGTTTCCAGCCCTGCGACTCCAAAGGTGAAGTACAGTTCGGGAACGATGCCTTGGGCAAACCGATCTTCATGTGCCCATTCCGGCCCAGCGCGGTCGATCCGAACATTCAATGGGAATCCACCACCACATGGGACTTCGGCGCCGACTACAGCTTGCTCGGCTCCTTCCTCAGCGGTTCCGTGGACTACTACAGCAAACACACCGACAACCTGATCTTCACGGTTCCGGTGGCGGCGGGCTCGAACTTGTCGAACTTCGTGACCACGAACATCGGGACGATGTCGAACAAGGGATTTGAGCTCGACCTCACCGCCCGGCTCATGGACCGGCCGGGGCTCTCATGGACCGTCAGCGCCAATGCCGCCCATAATGTGAATGAGATCTTGAGCGTCAATCCCAACGTGACGGCCGCCACTCAGGTCCTCACCGGGGGCATCGCGGGCGGCGTGGGAAGCACTATTCAGGTGCTCGAACCTGGGCAGCCGATCAATTCGTTCTTCGTCTGTCAGCAGGCGTACAGCAGCGGGAAGCCCGTCGAAGGGAAGTACGTGCCGCAGGTTACGGGCGACACATCGACCACCTGTTCCCTTGGGCACAACACCCGGGCATTCCACGACCCGGCGCCGCATTGGATTTTTGGGTTGACCAACACGATGACGTACAGACACTTCGACTTCAGCTTCACACTGCGGGCCTGGCTGGGTAACTACGTGTACAACAACGTGGGCTCGAATCTGGGCAACTACATCCAGCTGTCCTACGGGGCCCCCTTCAACCTGCAATCGTCCGTGCTCCAGACCGGATTCAAGACTCAGCAACTCCTTTCGGACTTTTACGTTGAGGATGGCTCGTTCCTACGGATGGACAACATCGCCGTCGGGTACAGCTTCCCCTTCCAGGGACGCCAGATCCGGGCGTATATGGTTGTGCAGAACGCCTTTACAATAACCGGATACTCGGGCGTCGATCCCACGTCTGGCCTCAACGGCATCGACAACAATATTTATCCTCGGTCCCGTATGTTCACGGGAGGTCTCGATGTCAAATTCTGAGACGCTCGTGAATCGCACCCTTGGGAAACGGAGCGGCAACATGTTCACCGCACGCGCAAAGGCGTTCAGCATCACCGCCGTCCTGGCCGTGATCGCCGCAGTCGCCTGCACCGATCCGACGGTGGCGCCGAAGAGCACGATCGCGCCCGGAACCTTCTTCGGAAGTGATCCGAACGCCTACGCCGAATTCCTGGCGAAGGTGTACGGGGGGCTCGCGGTCGGTGGACAGCAGGGCGGCGATGGCTCGACCGATATTCAGGGCATCGACGGCGGATTCTCGCAGTACCTGCGGCTCTATTGGGAGCTCGAGGAGCTGCCGACTGATGAAGCGGTCATCGCGTGGGGCGACCAGGATCTTCCCGATCTGAACACCCAGACCTGGAATCCCGGCAATCGCTTCAGCACGGCGATGTACTATCGAATCTTCTTTCAAGTCGCGATGGCGAACGAGTTCCTCCGCCAGACGACGGATGACAGCCTCAATGCACGAGGCGTACCCGCGGCAAAGCAAACAACGATTCACCAGTACCGGGCTGAGGCGCGCTTCCTTCGGGCGCTGTCCTATTGGCACGGTGTGGACCTGTTCGGCAACATTCCCCTGGTCACGGAAGCTCAGCCGCTCGGGGCCGTCGCGCCGCAGCAGGCGACGCGGGCACAGGTGTTCAACTTCATCGTGACCGAGCTTCAGGCCATCAAGAGCCAGCTCCCGATGCCGAGCACTCAAGTGTACGGACGGGCCACGCAGGCCGCCGCCGACATGTTGCTCGCGGAGTTGTACCTCAACGACAGCGTGTATACGGGAACCGCAAACTATGCCGGAGCGCTGGCTCAGGCGTCCGCGGTGATCAGTTCGTATGGCTACACGCTCGCGTCAAACTATTTCAGCAACTTCAGCGCGACGAACAACAATTCCCCCGAGATGATCTTTGCGATCCCCGAAGATGGCGTGCACACCCAAACCTTCGGCTCGACCAACTTCCTTATTCACGCGTCTTGCGGTGGTTCGATGGACAAGAACACCTACGGCGTGGACGGGTGTTGGTACGGATTGCGGATGAAACCGTCGGCGCACGACCTCTACGCGACGGGCGACACACGCGCTAACGCATTCTACACGCCCGGCCAGACTATCGGGATCACGAGCATTTCCAACTTCAACGCCGGGATCCCGAACCCCAAGTATTCGAATGTTGGTGGCTCCAACCCGCAGTTCGCCGACACCGACTACCCGATGTTCCGCCTTGCCGAGGCGTATCTCATTTACGCCGAAGCAGAGGTTCGGGGCGGCGGCGGCGATACCACCACGGCGTTGAGCTACGTGAACGCCCTCCGGCTTCGTGCGTTCAACGGCGACTCGACGAAGATGGTCAACAACAGCCAGATGACGTTGCCGTTCCTGCTTGCGGAACGGGGCCGGGAGTTGATGTGGGAGGCTCGCCGTCGTACTGATCTGGTCCGTTTCGGTGACTTCTCAGGCGGTAACTACCTCTGGGCGTGGAAAGGCAAGAACCCGGTCGGCTCTGACTCGATTGGCGTCGCCACAGCTCCGCACCTGGATCTGTACCCGCTGCCGGCCAGTGAGCTGATCGCGAACCCGAATCTGAAGCAGAATCCGGGTTACTGATTATTCAGGAGTGTGGCCGGGGCTCCCCATTCTGGGTGGGCCCCGGCCTTTTTTTCAATGCGATGAACTCATTTCGATCACTGGCCCTCTGCACACTGGCGCTGGCAGCGTGCGCGACGTCACCTCTGACCCCGCCCGACAAGGGCGAGCCACCGCCCCCGCGCCCTACCCTGCCCCAGACCTACCGGCCCTCCGGTCACGCCGCCGCGGGAGACGTCTTCGTCCACCTGTTCGAATGGAAGTGGACCGACATCGCGTCCGAGTGCGAGAACGTCCTCGGCCCCGCGGGATTCACCGCGGTACAGGTCTCGCCCCCCCAGGAGCACAGCATCACGCCGAGCTACGACTGGAGTGAGCGCTACCAGCCGGTGAGCTACAGTGTGGCGCTCTCCCGCTCGGGGGACAGCGCCCAGTTCGTGGACATGGTGACGCGCTGCAAGAACGTGGGCGTGGGGATCTACGTTGATGCCGTGATCAACCACATGACGAATTTCCCGAGCCCCGGCACCGGCTCGAACGGCACGAGCTACTCCAAGTACAACTACCCGGGCCTGTACAACGTCAACGATTTCCACCCGACCTGTACCGTCACGAACTACGCGGATGCCGCGAACGTCCAGGATTGCGAGCTCCTGGGACTCCCCGACCTGAACACCGAAAAGGACTCGGTCCGCCACAAGATCGCGAACTATCTCATCTACCTGGCGGACCTGGGGGTGGCAGGGTTCCGGATCGATGCCGCGAAACACATCCAGCAGGTCTCGCTGGACAGCATCTTCTGGATCGTCGACTCCGCGCTCACGGCCCAGGCGAAACCCCTGCCCTACTACTTCCTCGAGGTCAGCGCGGGCTTCGGCGAAGCCCTCTCCCCGCGCGACTTCTTTGGCGAGGCCTATTCATCGGGGGGCGCGGCCGACATCACCGAGTTCATCTATACCGGCGTCGGCGACAAATTCCTCGAGAAGCCCGGCCAGTACATCGCCCAGCTCAACCCGAACGGCACGCCCGGCAACCAGTTCTCGGAGGCCGCCTGGGGCCTGATGCCGTCCGACAAGGCCGTGGTCTTCCTGCAGAACCACGACACCCAGCACTCGGACGGCACCATCAGCTACCGGGACGGCGCGGTCTTCCGCCTCGCGAACGTCTGGATGCTGGCCCAGCCCTACGGGTACCCGTCCATCCTCTCGAGTTACGCGTTCCAGCGCCCCGCCGAGAACAGCATGGGGCCGCCGTCGGACGCCACCGGTCACACCGACAACGTCGCCTGTGCCGCCAACCCCGACTCCGCCACGGATGGCCAATGGGTATGCGAGCACCGCGAGCCCTACATCCTGCACATGGTGAGCTTCCGGAAACTGGTCCACGGGACTGACCAGAACCACTGGTGGGATGACGGCGCCGAAGCGATCGCGTTCTCCCGCGGGAGCCTGGGATTCGTGGCCATCAACCGGGAAGATTCGACCATCGCCCACACCGTCACCACGGGTATGCCCGCGGGCCACTACTGCGACCTGCTGACCGGCGGCCGCACCGGGACTACGTGCGTCGGCACCCTGATTACCGTCGACTCCACCCACGCCGTGGCCGTCAATCTCACGAAGCTCACCGCCATCGCCATCGACACGGCTACCCAGGTGCCCTGATGCGACGCCTTCCCCTCACGTTGTTCACCCTCACGTTTTTCCCTTACGCCGTTCGCAGCCAACAACCGGCACCGAAGTGGACGAAGGGTGCGACCTGCTACGAAGTCTTCGTCCGCTCGTTCTATGACTCCAACGGCGACGGCGTGGGCGATCTGAACGGCCTCACCGCCAAGCTCGACTACATCAAGGGCCTCGGCGTCCGTTGCATCTGGCTGATGCCCGTGGCCGAGTCGCCGTCGTATCACGGGTACGACGTGTCGAACTACTACAAGGTCGAGCCGGCGTTCGGGACGAACGACGACTTCAAACGGATGGTGACGGCGGCCCACCAGCGCGGGCTCAAGATCATCGTCGACATGGTCCTGAATCACTCGTCGGACCGCCATCCGTACTTCCAGGCGGCCCTCCACGACACCGCCTCGCCTTACCGCAGCTGGTACATCTTCTCGCCGGCCGAGGGCGGAAAAGGTCCCTGGGGTGCGCCGGCCTGGCACAAGTCGCCGGTGCGGGACGAGTACTACTACGGAATCTTTTACTCCGGGATGCCCGACCTGAACTACAACACGCCGGCGGTGCGCGCCGAGGGAATGAAGATCGCGGACTTCTGGATGAAGCAGATGGGCGTGGATGGCTTCCGGCTGGACGCGG
>Ga0209178_1000595_pt1 | contig 10711 bp, 6 predicted proteins | sample GAAS200_FD_187521 | JGI IMG/M metagenome (GOLD analysis project Ga0209178, IMG submission 187521) | Agricultural soil microbial communities from Georgia to study Nitrogen management - GA AS200 (SPAdes) (version 2) | ecosystem: Environmental > Terrestrial > Soil > Agricultural land | place: USA... | reverse complement strand
CCCATCCCCGACCATCGCGACCTTCCGGCCCTTCCGCTGAAACTTCCGCACCAGGTCGGCCTTCTGCGACGGCAGCACCTCCGCCACCACGTCGTCGATGCCGACTTCCTTCGCCACCGCCTCGGCCGCCCGCCTCGAATCCCCGGACACCATCGTCACTTCCAGCCCCCGGGCGAGCAGCGCAGCCACCGCATCGCGTGCACCCGATTTGATCGGGTCCGCGATCGCAATGATGGCGAAGACGGTGTTGTTGACCACCACGATGACCGGCGACCGTCCCTCGCCGGCCAGCCGGTCGGCATCGGTGGCCAGGCCCCCCAGATCGAGCGACCGCTCGCGCGCATGCCGCAGGGACACCACTTCGACGATGCGCCGGTCGACGGTGCCCCGTACTCCGCGCCCTTCCATCGCGGCGAACTTATCGACGGCCAGCATGGTCACGCCCTTGGCCTTCGCCGCGTCGAGAATCGCCAGCGCCAGCGGATGCTCCGAACGCTGCTCCACCGACGCCGCCCACTTCAGCACGTCCGCCGGTGACACCGGAGCGCCGTCACTGCGTTTGGCCGTGAGGATGTGGGTCACCGCGGGCCGGCCTTCGGTGATGGTTCCCGTCTTGTCGAGCAGGATCGCCTTGACCCGGGACAGGTTCTCGATCGCCTGACCACCCCGGATGAGGATGCCCAGCTCGGCGGCCCGGCCCGTCCCGACCAGAATGGCGGTGGGGGTGGCGAGCCCCAGGGCACACGGGCAGGCGATGATGAGGACAGTGACGAACGCGACCGTGGCAAAGAGGATGGCCGGAGACGGCCCGAGATCGAACCACGCGACGAAGGCCGCAATGGCGATCGCGATCACCACCGGTACGAATACGCCCGCGACGCGGTCGGCCAGCGACTGGATCGCCGCCTTGGAGCCCTGGGCCTCTTCCACCATCCGGATGATCTGTCCCAACGCGGCATCCTTGCCGACCCGCGTGGCGCGAAAGACGACGCTGCCCGTGGTGTTGATGGTGCCGCCGATGATCTCGTCGCCGACCTTCTTGGTCACCGGCATCGGTTCGCCGGTGAGCATCGATTCGTCGACCGACGACACCCCTTCCGTCACGATCCCGTCCACCGCCACCCGCTCACCGGGGCGGACGATCACGAAGTCGTCGACGACCACGGCCTCGACCGCGACATCCGACTCGGCAGTGCCCCGCCGTACCCGGGCCATCTTGGGAGCGAGTCCCGCCAGCCGGCGGATGGCCGCCGACGTCCGGCCTTTCGCCCGGGCCTCGAGGAGGCGCCCGAGGAGAATCAGCGCGATGATCGCCGAAACGGCTTCGTAGTAGACATCGGCGGGCAGCCCGGCGCTGAGAAAGACCCCCGGAAGGACCGTCGCAATCACCGAATAGAGGAAGGCGGCACCGGTCCCCACGGCGATCAGGGTGTTCATATCCGCCGTGCGATGCCGGAGGCCGCTCCAGGCCGCCCGATAGAACTGCCCACCCGACCAGACGATCACGGGAATGGTGAGGAGGCCGAGGACGCGGCGAATCCAATCGGAATCGAGGGGCCACTTTCCCTGTATCAGATCCCGCAGCCGTTCCGCGACGGGCATCAGCACGCGGCCGAGCAGATCGAAGCGGTGAAACGTGTCGAGGGGACGGTCCGCCATCAGCAGCATGCCCCCCAGCATCGCAACGACGGCCACGGCCCCGGCGAGCGCCACCTTCCAGGTGAGACTCCGGATCTCGAAGGCCCGGGCCACCCGTTCCCGCTCTTCTGGATCCTCGGACGGAATCGGCTCGGCGACCGCGAACCCGGCGGCGCGGACGGCGGCCTCGAGGTCCTGCGCGGAGACGACGCCCGGGACGTATTCCACGGTGGCGGTCTCGAGCGCCTGGTTGGCCACCGCTTTCACCACGCCGGGCACCTGCGCCAGCGCCTTCTCGAGGGGCCCCACGCTCGGCGCGTAGTGGAGGTCCACGACCAGAATGGTCACGGTGGCGAGCCCGCAATCGTACCCCGCGCCGCGCACGGCCCGGACCATCTGCCCGATGCCCACGCCCGCATCGTCGTAATCCACGGAGGCACGCCCCGTGGCGTAATTGACGCTCGCGACGGTAACGCCGGGCTGGGCGGCGAGCGCCTCCTGTACGGTGATCGCGCAGGACGCGCAGCTCATCCCCTCGATGGGCAGGGTGATCCGGGCGTCAGCCATGAGCGGGGTGCGGTGAAGGGGCGGCGCGGCGTTCCACGTCCGCCGCTTCCACCACCAGGCGGCCTTTCAGCATGCTCATTCCGCAACGGAACGGAAACTCCCCGGGTTCCCCGGGGGTGAACTCGATGGCCGTGTTCTGAAAGGCGGGAAGGGCCTGATCGATGCCGAAGTGCTCGAAGACCACGCGCTCCGAGCAATCGGCCGTCTCATCGCGATAGAAGACCAGCCGTACCGGCTTGCCGGCCTGGACCAGGATGGTGTCGGGCGAATACCCGCCCTTCACCAGGATGCGGACTTCCTGCACCCCGCCGGCATCCCGGGCGGCGCTGGGCGCCGCCCGGGATCCGAGGAAATACCACAGCACCCACCCGATGGCGCATCCGCCGAGCACGGTGACGGCGAGCTGCACCCCGGTCATGTGGGGTTACTGCGACTCGATCCGCATGCTGTAGAAGGACCGCCAGACGAAGACCACGGAGAGCAGGAAGAACACTGCCGCGATCGCGACCGTCAGGCCCGTGCCACGCTCGGCCGTGAGCGAGACCGCGAGCTCCACGGCCAGGAGGCCGAAGAGCGTCGTGAACTTGATGATCGGGTTCATGGCCACCGACGACGTGTCCTTGAACGGATCGCCCACGGTGTCCCCTACCACGGTGGCGTCGTGGAGCGGCGTGCCTTTCTGCTTCAGCTCGGTCTCCACGATTTTCTTGGCGTTGTCCCACGCCCCGCCGGCGTTGGCCATGAAGATGGCCTGGTACAGCCCGAAGAGCGCGATGGAGATGAGGTAGCCGATGAAGAAGTACGGCTCGACGAACGCGAAGGCGAGCGTGGCGAAGAAGACCGCCAGGAAGATGATGAACATGCCCTTCTGCGCGTACTGGGTGCAGATCTCGACCACCTTCTTCGAGTCCGCCACCGACGCCTTCGTGGCGCCTTCGAGCTTGATGTTCGCCTTGATGAACTCCACCGCGCGGTAGGCGCCGGTGGTCACGGCCTGCGTGGAGGCTCCGGTGAACCAGTAGATCATCCCGCCGCCCGCGATCAAGCCGAGCAGGAAGGGCGGGTGCAGGATCGACAGGTTGTTCACGAGCTGGGGGTCCAGGCCGTTCGTAAGGGCCACGATGATCGAGAAGATCATCGTCGTCGCACCCACCACCGCCGTGCCGATCAGCACCGGCTTGGCCGTCGCCTTGAACGTGTTCCCCGCCCCGTCGTTCTCTTCGAGATTGTCCTTCGCCTTGGCGAAATTCACGTCGAAGCCGAAATCCTTCTTGATCTGCGCCTGGACGCCGGGGATCTGTTCGATGGTCGACAGCTCGAACACGGACTGGGCGTTATCCGTCACGGGCCCGTACGAATCGACGGCGATGGTGACCGGCCCCATTCCCAGGAATCCGAACGCCACGAGGCCGAACGCGAAGACGGCCGGGGCGATCATCAGCCCGCCCAGGCCGGTGGTCGACACGCCGTACGCGATGGCCATGAGCGCCAGCATGGCGAAGCCCAGCCAGTAGGCCGAGAAATTGCCGGCCACCAGGCCCGAGAGAATGTTGAGGGACGCCCCGCCCTGCTTGGACGACGTCACCACCTCGGTGACGTGCCGGGAGTGCATCGACGTGAACACCTTGACCAGCTCGGGAATGATCGCCCCCGCCAGCGTGCCGCACGTGATCACGAGCGAGAGCTTCCACCACAGCGTGGGGTCGTTGCCCAGCGTCGGGATCATCAGTTTCGACACGATGAACGTCGCGATGATGGAGATGATCGAGGTCAGCCACACCAGCATGGTCAGCGGTGCCTCGAAATCCATCTTCTCGACGGTGGCGTACTTGGCTTTGGTGATGGCGGCGTTGATGAAGTAGGAGAGCCCCGACGTCACGATCATGATGATCCGCATCGCGAAGATCCACACGAGGAGCTGGACCTGCACCAGGGGATCGCGGACCGCCAGCAGAATGAACGTGATGAGGGCGACCCCGGTGACCCCGTAGGTCTCGAAGCCGTCGGCCGACGGGCCGACCGAGTCGCCGGCGTTGTCGCCGGTGCAGTCGGCGATCACGCCGGGGTTGCGGGCGTCGTCTTCCTTGATCTTGAACACGATCTTCATGAGATCCGAACCGATGTCCGCGATCTTCGTGAAGATGCCGCCGGCCACGCGCAGCGCCGCGGCGCCGAGGGACTCGCCGATGGCGAAGCCGATGAAGCAGGGACCCGCGTAGTTCCCCGGGATGAAGAGCAGGATGATCAGCATCATGATCAGCTCCACGGACACCAGGAGCATGCCGATGCTCATCCCCGCCTTGGTGGGCACGTCGTGGCAGGGGAACGCCTTGCCCCCCAGGGCGCCGAACGCCGTCCGCGAGTTCGCGAAGGTGTTCACCCGGATGCCGAACCAGGCCACCCCGTACGACCCCGCGATCCCGATGAGGCTGAACAGCAGGATGATGACGACGGTGCCCATCGGGTAGCCGTGCACCGTGGCGCCCGAGGCGTCGACCGTGGTGGCGAGCCCGCCGAAGTAGATCGCGGCGATGGCGCCGATGAACACCCAGAGGATCAGCAGGAATTTCCCCTGCGTGATCAGATAGGTCTTGCACGTCTCGTAGATGAGTTCGGAGATCTCCCGCATGGACTGGTGCACCGGGAGGTTCTTGAGCTGGGTGTAGATCATCAGCCCGAAGCCGAGGCCCAGCACGCAGACCAGGAGGCCCCAGACGAGCAGCGAGTGGCCGTCGACGCCCAGGAAGTGGGCCTGATGCAGGTCGGGAAGGATCATCGCGGCTTCGCCGCCCGCTTCGTGCTGCACCGGGGCGGCGGACGCGGCGGCGGGACCCTGCGCCATCAGCGTGCGAGCCGGCGCGAACGCGGCCAGCATCCCCAGCACCAGCACGGCCGGGAGGGCGGTGATCGTCATGCGGCGGAGGCGCTCGAACATCGGCGTCATCATGTGACGGTCATCTCCTATGTGCGAATCCGGTTGGGTACGGCTGATCACTTGTCCCCGTACTCGTAGTATTCGACTCCCAGGTGGGTGATCTGCTCCTCACCCATCAACCACCGGAGAGTGTTCTTCAGCTTCGTCTGCTGGATGAAGAGGTCGTGCTCCGGGTAGAGTCCCGGCGCGGTCTGCGGGCTCTTGAAGTAGAACGAGAGCCACTCCTGCACGCCGCCCAGTCCCGCCCGCTGCGCCAGGTCGAAGAAGAGCGCCAGGTCGAGCACGATCGGCGCGGCGAGAATCGAATCGCGGCAGAGGAAATCGACCTTGATCTGCATCGGGTAGCCCAGCCACCCGAAGATGTCGATGTTGTCCCAGCCCTCTTTGTTGTCGCCGCGGGGCGGATAGTAATTGATGCGGACCTTGTGGAAGACCTTCCCGTACAACTCCGGATACTGATCGGGCTGGAGAATGTACTCGAGCACGCCGAGCTTGGACTCTTCCTTCGTCTTGAACGACTCCGGATCGTCCAGCACCTCGCCGTCGCGGTTCCCCAGAATGTTGGTGGAGTACCACCCGGACAGACCCAGCATGCGGGCCTTGAACGCGGGCGCCAGGACCGTCTTCATCATGGTCTGGCCCGTCTTGAAGTCCTTCCCGCCGATCGGGAGCCGCCGTTCGTCGGCGAGGGCGGCGAGGGCCGGCACGTCCACGCAGAGATTCGGCGCCCCGTTCGCGAACGGCACGTTCTCCATCAGGGCCGCGTAGGCATACAGCATCGAAGGCGCGATCGCCGGGTCGTTCTGGTCCATCGCCTTCTCGAACGCCGCCAGCGTCTGGTGCGCAGGACCCGGAGTGATGAACACCTCGGTCGAGGCGGCCCACACTACCACGACGCGGGACACGCCACTCGACTTCCGGAACTCCCGGATGTCGGCACGCAGCTGCTCCGCGAGATCCCGCTTGCTCTTCCCGTGCTTGACGTTCGTGCCCTGGAGCCGCTTCACGTAGTTCTGGTCGAAGGCGGCCGGCAGCGGCCGAATGGACTTGAGGAAACCGGCGATCGGCTCGACGTGATCGCGCTCCAGCACGCCCGCGCGCACCGCGGCCGTATATGCGTCGTCGGGAATCGGATCCCAGGCCGCGAACACCAGGTCCTTCAGGTCAGCCAGCGGGATGAACTCCTTGATCTTGGGCGACCGCTTGTCGGTGCGCTTCCCCAGCCGGATGGTCCCCATCTGCGTGAGCGACCCGATCGGCAGCGCCCGGCCCTGCCGGATGTTCTCGACCCCCGCAATGAACGTGGTCGACACGGCGCCCAGCCCCACCAGCATCACTCCCAGCTTGCCCGTTGCGGGCGCGATCTCGCGCTTCCCCCCAGCCCCCACCATCACTGTCCTTTCCGCAGCGCCGCGGGATGCCCCGCGAGCGTATCGCGTTTACGCGAAGTGGAGCCCGGGCCCGGCGTGTCCGCTACCCGCGCCACGTGCACCACCCGCTGAATCACCGTGACTGTCGTCGTGACCGCCAGGAGCGCCATGATCCAGAAAATGAGCTGACCAGACGGCCCCGCCCCGAAAAACAGCGTCGGCGCTCCCAGCACCAGGAACCGCTCGGCCCGCTGCGCGATCCCGATCTTGGCCTCCATCCCCAGCCCTTCGGCGCGCGCCCGCGTGTACGACACGAGCAGACTGGCCGCCAGCGCCACAATGGAGAGCCCCACCGCGAGATCCCGCTGATCGACCGGCACGCCGCCGTGGATGAACCAGATGGCGAGCCCGAGGAACACGGCCGATTCACCCACCCGGTCCAGCGTGGAGTCGTAGAACGCGCCGAACTTCGTGGACAACGCGCCGATCCGCGCCACCTGGCCGTCCAGGATGTCGAAGAGCCCGCTCGCGAGCAGCAGCGCCCCGCCCCACCGCGGGAACCCCTGCCAGTACGCCACCGCCGAGCCACAGACGACCGCGGCTCCGAAGGTAGTGATGACATTGGGCGTGAGGCCGGCCCGGATGGCACCCCGGGCAATCGGTCCGACGGCTCTCAAGAACCCGTCGCGGATCGACTGGGGAATGAGGATCATGGCCGGGGGGAAGGTAATGAAGGCCCGAGAGGGATGGAAGGAGGGAAACAGGACTGAACCCTCAATAGAGCAAGTACTTGGCCCGCTCCTTCCGGAAAAGTGCGAGCCCTCCGGCCCAACCCCTCGTCAGGACTGACACGGACTGTCCCTTTTCGATTCCTTGCCGCACACCGTCGCCCGCCAGGCGGTCGAATTGCGTGGGCCGGAACGCGAACTGGACTGGATACAGACGGTGGAGCGTGGCGAGCAGCAGGATGGCGTACCGGGTCGGGTCGTACGTCCGCCGGTTGGTGACGCGGAGCCGGAGCCCGTGCAAGGCGACCCCGTCGTCCTTCCCGTCCGTCGGGTGCAGTGGAGTGAACGTGACGGTGTCGGCGGCGACCCCAGGGGCGTGGCCGACGGCCTCCCGCAGCTTCACGGCGTCGATCCAGGGCGCGCCGATCACCTGAAACGCAAATGGCGTCCCCCGCCCGACCGAGAGATTGGTCCCTTCGAACAGACAGAGCCCGGGATAGTGATACGCGGATTCGAGGTCGGGCATGTTGGGGGACGGCTTGATCCACGGGAGGCCGGTGGAGTCGTACGGCATGCGCCGGTGCCACCCCGCGACGGGAACGACGGTCAGCCGCGCATGGATGCGCAGCAGGTCGTTCGTCATCCTGAGCAGCTCGCCGAGCGTCATCCCGTGCCGCATGGGGACGGGAAGGAATCCGACGAACTCGGAATCGGGGTCCCCGATCCGGGTACGGACGTTCCCCTGCACCACATCTCCGCCGATGGGGTCGGGGCGGTCCAGCACCACCACCGGTTTCCCGGAGGCCGTTGCCTCCCGCAACAGGCTGGTCGCGCTCGCCGGGTAGGTGTAGTACCGGGCGCCGATGTCCTGGAGGTCGATGAGCAGGACATCGATGGTGGTGAGCGCGGCCCGTGTCTTTTCCGCCGAGCCGCCGTAGAGACTATAGATTGGAAGGCCCGTGGCCGAGTCGACGGCATCGGGGAGGCCCGGCCGATCTTCCTTGCCCTGAAAGCCGTGCTCCGGACCGAAGAGGGCGGTGACCTGGAAGCCGTGGGCGCGCAGCACGTCCACGTCCCGGTCGCCGCGCCGGTCCACGCCGGTCTGATTGGACAGGAGACCGAGGCGGTGGCCGGCGATGAGGCGGGCCGAGTCCGTCACCAGGACCTCGATGCCGGGCCGCACCTGCGCCGAGGCGGTGGCGGCCGCGACCAGACTTACGACGATTGAGAGATGATGCGCGCGCATAGACCCCTGTTCCTGATCGCCATCGCTGCCCTGGGATGTCAGCCGGCCCACGCACCCGTGGCGACCGCACCGGCCCCCGTCCCCGCCACGCCGGCGAAGGATCCCACCGATTCCCTGATGGCCGCCATGTCGATCCGCGACAAGGTCGGCCAGCTGATCGTGCCGTGGCTCCCGGGGAATTACACCGCGCTCGATGATTCGTCGTTCCTGGTCGCCGCCCGGTGGGTCGACAGCCTGCACGTCGGGGGCATCATCATTTCGTACGGCTCCCCCTTCGACATCGCCGCCAAGCTCAACGTTCTCCAGCTTAGGTCACGTCTCCCGCTGCTCATCGGCGCGGACCTCGAATATGGTGCCGGCATGCGCCTGGCGGGGGGGACGTCCTTTCCCGCCATCATGGCGGCGGGCGCCACGGGGCGGCCCGAGGACGCCTATACCATCGGACGGGCCGCCGCGCGCGAAGGCCGGGCCGTGGGCATCCACGTCGATTTCGCCCCCGACGCCGACCTCAACAACAACCCGCTCAACCCCATCATCAACACCCGCTCTTTCGGTGAAGACCCGGCCCAGGTGTCCAGGCTCGTGACCGCATTCGTGCACGGGGTGCAGGACAACGGGATGCTCGCCACCCTCAAGCATTTCCCCGGGCACGGCAATACGGGCATCGATTCCCACATCGGACTCCCCTACATCGGCGCGGGGTACCGCCAGCTCGACTCGCTGGAGCTGGTGCCGTTCCGGGCCGGCATTGCGGCCGGCGTCGCCGTCGTGATGAGCGCGCACATCGCACTGCCGGCCATCACAGGCGGGGACGATCCGGGCACGCTCTCCAAGGCCGTGCTCACCGGCATGCTGCGGGACTCGCTCAAGTTCAAAGGCCTGGTCGTCACCGACGCCCTGACGATGGGCGCCATCGTGAGCAAGTATGGCGCGGGGGAGGCGACGGTGCGGGCGTTCCTCGCCGGCTCGGACCTCCTCCTGATGCCCGCCGATCCCGACTCCGCGATGACGTCGATGACGCAGGCGGTCGTGTCGGGCCGGATCACCCCGGTGCGGCTGGACTCCTCCCTCCGCGCGGTCCTCGAGACCAAGTACAAGCTGGGCCTCTTCGCGCGGCGCACCGTGCCGCTCGACTCGATCATGAGCATCGTCGGCAGCAAGGCGACGCAGGATCAGGCGGACGACATCGCCGCCAGAGCTCTCACGCTGGTGCGGGATACGACGGGCACGCTGTGGTCGGTGAGACGCCGGCGTTCCAAGATCGCGCTGATCGCCTATGGGGATGAGCTGAACAGCTCCGTCGGGCAGTTGTTGACCACCGAGCTCCGCGCCGGTGGCGACACCATCGAGTATTTCCGGCTCTGGCCCATGTCGGGGCCGGCGAGCTACGACTCCGCGCGCACGGTGATGGCCCGGGCGAACACCGTCGTCTTCACGTCGGTCGTGCGGCCCCTCTCAGGGCGCGGCACCATCGCGCTCCCCGACTCACTGGCCCACCTCATCGCCGTGACCGACTCCGCCAAACCGACCCTGCTCATCTCGGTCGGCAGTCCGTACCTCCTCGATCAGGTCCCCACCGCACATTCGTACCTCCTTGGCTGGAGTGACGCTCGAGCCGTGGAGCGTGCCCTCGGGGATGCCCTGCTCGGGAAGAACACCATCGGAGGGCACCTGCCCATCCGGGTCCCGCCGTACGCCGTCGGTTGGGGAATCACGCTCGCACCGGGAATGCCATGCGATTGTATGCGGCGCTGATCTTCGCGGGGGCCGTCGCCTGCCGCGCCCCGGCCGTGCCCGAGCCGGTGAGCACCGGGATTCCCGCGGCGTCCCCCGCGAGTCTGGGGTTCGACAGCGCGAGGCTCGACAGCGTGGTGGTATATCTCAGGTCGCAGGTCGACAGTGCCTTTCCGGGCGCCACCGTCGCGATCGGACGCCATGGACGGATGGCGCTGGTCGCCGCCGTCGGCCACTACTCCACCAGCGATCCCCGGCCGGTGACCACGGCCACCCTGTATGATCTCGCGTCGTTGACCAAGGTCGTCGGCTGGACCACCGCCTGCATGCAGCTGGTCGATCAGGGACGCCTCGACCTCAACGCACCTGTATCCTGGTACGTGCCCGAATTTCGCGGGCCCCAGAAGGACCAGGTGAGGATCCGGAATCTGCTGACCCACACCGCCGGATTCCCCCCCGACCTCCCCCTCTGGCAGGACACCAGGACCCGGGA
>Ga0209178_1000593_pt1 | contig 10716 bp, 9 predicted proteins | sample GAAS200_FD_187521 | JGI IMG/M metagenome (GOLD analysis project Ga0209178, IMG submission 187521) | Agricultural soil microbial communities from Georgia to study Nitrogen management - GA AS200 (SPAdes) (version 2) | ecosystem: Environmental > Terrestrial > Soil > Agricultural land | place: USA... | reverse complement strand
GGCTGCCGGGGTCCCCATCCTGGGCACCTCGCCCGATGCGATCGACATCGCCGAAGACCGGGAGCGCTTCGACGCCCTGGCCCGCCGGCTCGGCGTGACCCAGCCGGCCAACGGCATGGCCCGGTCGGTGGACGAAGCGGTCAAGGTCGCGGAGCGGATCGGGTTCCCCGTCCTGATCCGGCCCTCCTACGTCCTGGGCGGCCGGGCCATGGAGATCGTCTATGATGAAGGGTCACTGCGGCAGTTCTTCGAAGTGGCGGCACGGGTAGCCCCGGAACATCCGGTCCTGATCGACCGCTTTTTAGAGGACGCCTTCGAAGCGGACGTGGACGCCATCGCCGACGGCCGGCGGGTGGTGATCGGCGGGGTGATGCAGCATATCGAGGACGCCGGGGTCCATTCGGGAGATTCGGCCTGTGTGATGCCGCCCTACCTCGTGGGGGACCGGCAGGTGGCCGAGATGCGCCGACACACCAAGGCGTTTGCGGAAGCCCTGGGCGTCGTGGGCCTGATCAACGTCCAGTATGCCGTGAAGGACGGCACGGTCTATGTGCTGGAGGTGAACCCCCGGGCCTCCCGGACCATCCCGTTTGTCAGCAAGGCGACCGGGGTATCCCTGGCCAAGCTCGCCGCGGCCGTGATGGTGGGGCATGGACTGGACGAATTGGGGGTCCCCGATGAGCTTCCCCTCCCCGGAGTGGCGGTGAAGGAGGCGGTATTCCCCTTCACCAAGCTGCCCGGGGTGGATAGCGTGCTGGGCCCGGAGATGCGGTCCACGGGGGAGGCCATGGGCTTTGCCGACAGCTTCGGCATGGCCTTCGCGAAAGCGCAGATTGCGGCCGACTCGGGGTTGCCGCTGGACGGGGCGATCTTCGTGACGGTCAATGATTCGGACAAGCCCACGGTGCTCCCGATCGTGCGGCGGTTCCACGAGCTGGGGTTCCGGATTCTGGCGACTGCCGGAACGCAAGCGTATTTGCGGGCCCGGGGCGTGCCCGCGGAGTCGGTGCGCAAGGTACACGAGGGACGGCCCAACGCGATCGATCTCCTCGTGTCCGGCGAAATCCAGCTCCTGATCAATACGCCGCTGGGGAAGTTCACACAGCAAGACGATTACGCGATCCGCCGCGCCGCGTTGGTGCATCGGATCCCGTACACCACCACGATGTCCGCGGCCAGCGCCGCGTGCGACGCGATCATCGCACTACGCAGCCGGACCGGCAGCGTGAGGAGCTTACAAGCATGGCATCCAAAACCCCTCGTCGGAAACCTGCCGCCTCGGGCGGCAAAGCCGCTCGCCCCAAGTCCCGGAATTCCGGTAAGAGCGTAGCGAAACCGGCCGCCGCGGCGAAGCCGGTCAAAGCGCCCCCGGCTCCCCCACAGCCCCCCAAGGCCAAGTTCCGGGGCCGGCTGCTGGAGCAGGAGCCGCTCGCCCGGTATACGACCTACCGCATCGGCGGGCCGGCCAAGTATCTGCTGTTCCCGGCCGACGTCGAAGACGTTCAACGGGGCCTCGAGATGGCCCAGAGCCGCAATCTGCCCTGGGTCGTCCTGGGCCTCGGCTCGAACGTCCTGGTGAAGGACTCCGGCTTCCCGGGTCTCGTGATCCGGATCGGCAAGGGCCTCGACCGCTTCGAGATGAAGGGTGCCACCGCCATCGTGGGGGCGGGGATGCCCACGCCCATCCTCGCGCGCCGCACCGCCGAGGCGGGGTTCGTCGGGGTCGAGCGCTTCGTCGGGATTCCCGGCGCGGTCGGGGGCGGCATCTACATGAACGCCGGCTGCCATGGCGCCGAGTTTTCCGAGGTGGTCACCGAGATCACCGTGATGGATGCCAAGGGCAAGATCAAGCAGATCGGTCGCAAACAGATCTCCTTCAAGTACCGCGCGTCGAATCTCGGCCCGGTCATCGTGCTCGAGGCCAAGCTGGTGCTCGGCGAGGAATCGCCGGCCAAACTGAAGGAGCTGCAGAGCCGGCTCTTCCGGTGGCGGAAGGCGGGCACGCCGTACGATCAGCCCTGCTGCGGGTCCGTCTTCAAGAACCCGAGCCTGACGCGCACGGCGGGTATGCTCATCGACGAGGCGGGCCTGAAGGGCCACCAGGTGGGAGGCGCGCAGGTCTCCACCATGCACGCCAACTACTTCGTCAACCTGGGGACCGCGACGGCCGCGGACGTGCAGAAGCTGATGGAGCACGTGCGGAAGACGGTGCAGAAGAAGACCGGAGTCGAGCTCGAGCCGGAAGTGCGGGTCATCGGCTGATGGCGGACTTCTACGTCCACCCGTCCAGCTTCCTCGACGAAGGCGCCGTCGTCGGCGCCGGCACCAAGATCTGGCATTTCTGTCACGTGATGAAGGGCGCGGTGATCGGCGAGCGCTCGAGCCTCGGCCAGAACGTCGTGGTGATGCCGGGAACCACGATCGGCAACAACGTGAAGATCCAGAACAACGTGTCGATCTACGAAGGCGTGCACCTCGAGGACGACGTGTTCTGCGGGCCCTCGTGCGTGTTCACCAACGTGCTCAATCCGCGGAGCCACGTGTCCCGGAAGCACGAATACCGGCAGACGCTGGTGCGGCGGGGCGCCTCGATCGGCGCGAACGCCACGATCGTCTGCGGCACCACCCTTGGCGAGTACGCCTTCATCGGCGCGGGCGCCGTGGTGACGTCGGATGTGCCGGCCTACGGCCTGATGGTGGGGGTGCCGGCCCGGCGCGTGGGCTGGATGTGCCAGTGCGGCGAGCGCCTGTCCGTATCGGGGGGGATCGCCCGGTGCGCCGCGTGCGGCGCTGAGTACGCCGAGTCGGGCGGGACCCTCCGCAATACCAAGCCGCCACTTTGAGCCTCTGGAGAATCTTGTGAACGTACCGATGCTGGACCTGGTGGCCCAGTACCAGACCATAAAGAAGGAAACGCTCGCCGCCGTCCACGAGGTGATCGAGGCCCAGCAGTTCATCATGGGCCCGGCCATCGGGAAGCTCGAGGTCGAGGTCGCCGCCCTCTCACACGCGAAATACGGCATCGGGTGCGCGAGCGGAACGGACGCGCTGCTCCTGCCCCTCAAGGCTCTGGATCTGAAGCCCGGGGATGAAGTCATCACCACGCCGTTCACGTTCTTCGCCACCGCGGGGACCATCCATAACGCGGGTGGTACGCCGGTCTTCGTGGACATCGATGCCGACACGTTCAACATCGATCCGGCCGCCATCGAGGCCGCCCTGACGCCGCGGACGCGGGCCATCATGCCGGTGCACCTCTACGGGCAGATGGCACCGCTGGAGCGGATCCTCGCCATCGCCGCCAAGAAGGGGATTCCGGTCATCGAGGATGCGGCGCAGGCCATCGGGGCGCGCCGGAAGATCGCCGGCGAGTGGCGGACGGCCGGCGAGCTGGGCTGGGCCACCGGCTATTCGTTCTTTCCCAGCAAGAATCTGGGCGCCTGGGGTGACGGCGGGATGATCGTCACGTCGGACGAGAAGGGCGCCGAACGGCTCAAGAAGCTCCGGTTGCACGGCGGCGCCAAACAGTACCACCACGAGGAAGTCGGCACGAACTCGCGGCTCGACACGCTGCAGGCGGCCCTCCTTCTCGCCAAGCTCCCCCATCTGGCGAGCTGGTCCGCCAAACGGCGTGAGCACGCGGCCTGGTACAGCAAGGCGTTCGCCGGGCTCGGCGCCGTGCGCGCACCGGTCGTGGACCCCGCGAACGAACCCATCTTCCATCAGTACACGCTGCGCGTCGAGCGCCGCGACGGGCTGCAGGCCCATCTGAAAGAAAAGGGGATCGGGCACGCGGTGTACTATCCCATTCCGCTCCATCTCCAGCCCTGCTTCGCGCATCTCAAGTACGCGGCCGGCCGCCTGCCGCGGGCGGAGCGTGCGGCGCACGAGGTGATCTCGCTGCCCATCTATCCGGAGCTGACGGACGCGCAAAAGCAGGCCGTCGTCGATGCGGTGAAGAGCTTCTACCGGTGAGCCGGCTGAAAATCGGTGTGATCGGCGCCGGCGCCTGGGGACGGAACCACGTCCGCACGGTCGCCGGCCTGGCCGATGGCGAGCTGGCGGCCGTGTGCGACACGAGCGATGCCACGCGACAGAAGCTCTCGCGGCAGTATCCCTCGACCCTCGTCACCGGGGACGTGGATGCCCTGCTGAAAGCCTGCGAAGCGGTGGTCATCGCCGCGCCCGCCAAGATCCACGCCGACCTCGCCCTGCGCGCGATCGAGGCGGGGAAGCCCTGTCTGGTCGAGAAGCCGTTCGCCCTGTCCGTGGCGGATGCGCAACGGGTGGCTGAGGCGGCCGTAGCACGGAAGGTGCCCGTTCTGGCCGGACACCTCCTCGTCTACCACGCCGCGGTCGAACGCCTGAAAGCGATGGTGCGGGGCGGAGACCTCGGCAGGATCTATTATCTATACGGCCTCAGGGTCAACCTCGGCCAGGTCCGGGCGGACGAAAACGCCCTCTGGAGCTTCGGTCCCCACGACGTCTCCGTGGCCCTGGAAGTGCTAGGGGAAGCACCTGTGCGCGTGGCCGCGCAGGGCCATTGCTATCTCCAGCCTCACGTCGAGGACGTGGTCTTCCTGACCATGGAGTTCGCGAGCGGCGTCCTGGCGCACGTCCAGCTGTCGTGGCTCGACCCTCACAAGGAGCGAAAGTTGACGGTGGTAGGCGCGTCCAAGATGGCGGTCTTCGATGACATGGAAGCCCGCGAGAAGCTTCGCATCTACGACAAGGGAGTGGAGCGTCCGCCCGAGTATGCGTCGTTCGGCGAAAGCCTGTCCATCCGTGAGGGCGATATTTTCATTCCCCGTCTGCCCAACATCGAGCCGCTGGCGGCGGAGCTGTCCCATTTTGTACGCGTGGCACGTGGCGCGGAGGCGCCGCGGGCCGGCGTCAAGGAAGGAGTCCAGGTGGTGCAGGTTCTCGAGGCCGCATCCCGTTCGCTGACGGCCGGCGGCGCGCCGGTGACGCTGTGAGCCCCGCCCCCGCCCCGCCGGGAACGCCCGCGGATGATTTGATCGCGAAGGCACGGGACCGGAGCGCCGTCTTCGGAATCGTCGGGCTGGGCTACGTGGGCCTGCCGCTCGCCATGGAGCTGGTGCGGGCGGGGTACCGGGTCGTCGGGTTCGACGTCAACCAGCGGACCGTGGACGGCCTCAACGCCGGCAAGTCGCACATCCAGGATGTGCCGACCCAGGCGGTGGCCGATGCGGTGAAGGCCAGGAAGTTCTCCGCCACCACCGATCTGTCCCGCATGGGCGAGCCGGACGCGATCTCGATCTGCGTGCCCACGCCCCTTTCCAAAACGAAGGACCCGGACGTCAGCTACGTCCTCGCGGCGACGGAGTCCGTCAAGAAGACGCTCCGGAAGGGGCAGTTGATCATTCTCGAGTCGACCACCTACCCGGGCACCACCCGGGAGCTGATGTTGCCGGCGCTCGAATCGACCGGCATGAAGGTCGGCGTCGACTTCTTCCTCGCGTTCTCCCCTGAACGCGTGGATCCCGGCAATCCGAAGTACAACACGCGCAACACGCCGAAGGTCGTGGGCGGCATCACCGACCACTGCCGGGCGGCCACCGTCGCGCTGTATCAACCTGCCATCGACACGCTCGTACCGGTGTCGAATCCCGAGGCGGCGGAGCTGGTGAAGATCCTCGAGAACACTTTCCGTTCGGTGAATATCGGGCTCGCCAACGAGATGGCCATCGTCTGCGACAAGCTGGGCGTGGATGTGTGGGAGGTGATCGAAGCGGCGTCCACCAAGCCCTTCGGATTCATGAAATTCACCCCGGGCCCCGGCGTGGGCGGGCACTGCATCCCCCTCGACCCCCACTACCTCGCCTGGAAGATGCGGACCCTCAACTACAAGACCCGGTTCATCGAGCTGGCCGGCGAGTTGAACGCCGAAATGCCCGAGTACTGGGTCACCAAGGTCGCGAACGGGCTCAACGATCAGGGCAAGGCGGTGCGGGGGAGCAAGGTCCTGGTCGTGGGCGTCGCCTATAAGAAGGATATCGACGACATTCGCGAGAGTCCGGCGCTGGACGTCATCAAGCTGCTGGAGCAGCGGGGCGCGCAGGTGTCGTACCACGACCCGCACATCGCGAGCCTTCACGAAGACAAGCTCGACCTCAAGTCGGTGCCGCTGACCGCCGACGCCCTGAAACAGGCGGATTGCGTCATCATCGTCACGGACCATTCCGCGGTGGATTACCACCTGGTGGCCAAATCGGCCCGGCTCGTGGTTGACACCCGTCATGTCCTGCCCCGCGGGAGCCGCGGGTGAGAGTCGGCGTCGTCGGCACAGGATACGTGGGCCTGGTGGTCGGCGCGTGCCTCGCGGAAACCGGGAACGACGTCGTCTGCGCGGATGTCGACGCCCGGAAGGTCGACGGCCTGAAGCGGAATCAGCTGCCGATCTATGAGCCGGGGCTCCAGCCCCTGGTGGAGCGGAATCAGACGGGCGGGCGGTTGTCCTTCACCACCGACGTGGCGGGAGCGGTCGAGCAATCCGACATCATCTTCATTGCCGTAGGGACGCCGCCCGACGAAGACGGCTCGGCGGACCTCCAGCATGTCCTGGCCGTCGCCCGTACCATCGGGCAGCACATGAACCGGTCCAAGATCGTGATCACCAAGAGCACCGTCCCGGTGGGTACGGCTGAGAAGGTGCGGGGAGAGATCCAGAAGCACACGCAGGCGCCGTTCCACGTCTGCTCCAATCCGGAGTTCCTGAAGGAAGGGGCGGCCGTCGACGACTTCATGAAGCCCGACCGCGTGGTGGTCGGCGTCGACGCCGACGAAACCGCCCGGGCGCTCGAGGAGCTCTACGCGCCGTTCGTGCGGACGGGGAATCCGCTGATTTTCATGGACATCCCGTCGGCCGAAATGACCAAGTACGCCGCGAACGCCATGCTGGCGACGCGGATCTCATTCATGAATCAGGTCGCGCGGCTGTGCGAAGCGGTCGGCGCCGATGTCTCCCTGGTCCGCAAGGGGATCGGGAGCGACCGGCGGATCGGTCCCGCCTTCCTGTTTCCGGGCCCGGGGTACGGCGGGTCGTGCTTCCCGAAGGACGTGAAGGCGCTCATCAAGACCGGCGATGACCGCGGCGTGTCCCTGGACGTCCTCAAGGCCGTCGAGGCCGCGAACGACCGCCAGAAGCTCATCCTCTTCGACAAGCTGACCCGGCATTTCCCGGACGGCCTGAAGGGAAAGACCGTCGCCATCTGGGGTCTGGCGTTCAAGGCCGAGACCGACGACGTGCGCGAGAGCCCCGCGCTGGTCCTCGCAGAAGCGCTCCTCGAAGCGGGCGTGAAGGTCCAGGTCCACGATCCGGAGGCCATGGAGACGGCGAAGATGCAGCTGGGGAACCGCGTGACGTACGCGCCGAATGCCTACGCCGCGCTGGAAGGCGCCACGGCGCTCGCCATCGTGACCGAGTGGCGCGAGTACCGCAATCCCGATTTCACCAAGATGAAGGGCCTGATGCGGCAGGCGCTGATCGTGGACGGCCGGAATCTCTACGAGCCGAGCCGGCTGGCCGACCTCGGGTTTACGTACGACAGCCTCGGCCGCCGCCTGGCATGCGCCTCCTCGTAACCGGCGCAGCGGGGTTCCTCGGCTCCCACCTGTCCGACGCGCTGATCGCGCGGGGGCACCAGGTGGTGGGGATGGACAACTTCATCACCGGCAATCGCGCGAACATCGCCCACCTGGCCGGCCATCCGGCCTGGCAGTTCATCGAGCACGACGTCACGACATTCATCAAGCTCGACGGACCCCTGAACGGCATCCTGCACTTCGCCAGTCCCGCCAGTCCCATCGACTATCTCGAGCTGCCCATCCAGACCCTGAAGGTGGGATCGCTCGGTACCCACAATGCGCTGGGGCTGGCCAAGGCGAAGGGCGCGCGCTTTTTCCTCGCGTCCACGTCCGAAGTCTACGGCGACCCCCTGGTACATCCGCAGCCGGAGAGCTACTGGGGGAACGTGAACCCCATCGGGCCGCGCGGGGTGTACGACGAAGCCAAGCGCTTCGGTGAAGCCATGACGATGGCGTACCATCGCACGCACCAGGTGGATACGCGCATCGTCCGGATCTTCAATACGTATGGCCCGCGGATGCGCCCGCACGACGGCCGTGTCGTCTCCAACTTCATCGTCCAGGCACTCGCCGGAGAGCCCCTCACGGTCTACGGCCACGGCGACCAGACCCGCTCGTTCTGTTATGTGGACGATCTGATCGAAGGCATCATCCGGCTGTTCGAGCGGGGCGGCGACGCACCCGTCAACGTCGGGAATCCGATCGAGTTCACCGTCCGGCAGCTCGCGGAGCGGGTGATCGCGCTGACCAGGAGCCAGAGTCCCATCGTCGAGCGGCCCCTGCCCACGGACGACCCCAAGGTCCGCAAACCCGACATCACCCGGGCCAAGGCATTGCTGGACTGGGAGCCCAAGATCCCGCTCGATGAAGGCCTGCGCCGCACCATCGCGTACTTCCAGGGTCTCACGCAGAAGTGACCGCCCGGTGGGTCGTCACCGGCGCCGCGGGGTTCATCGGGTCCCACGTGTGCGACCGGCTGGTGGGTCGCGGGGACGCGGTGATCGGGATCGACAATTTCGATGCCCTGTACTCCCGGACCATCAAGGAACAGAACCTCGCCGCTGTGGCCAAGGCGCCGGGGTTCCGCCTGCTCGAGCTCGACTGCGGGACCGCCTCGATTCCCTGGGATGGGGTGAGCGGAGTGCTGCACTTCGCGGCGAAGCCGGGCGTGCGCCCGTCCCTCGAGAATCCCGGGGCCTATGTCACGGCGAACGTCACCGCGACGGCCCAGGTGCTGGACGGAGCCCGGCGCGCCGGCCTCACCCGGGTGGTGCTCGCGTCATCGTCCTCGGTCTACGGAAACGGCACCCCGGCGCCCTTCCGCGAGGATGCGGTGGCCGACACCCCCATCTCGCCCTATGCGGCCAGCAAGCGGGGGGCGGAGCTCGTCGCCCGGGCCTTCGCGCACCTGTACGGCATGCGGATCGCCTGTCTCCGGTTTTTTACGGTGTACGGACCGCGCCAGCGCCCCGACCTGGCGATCCACCGGTTCACCCGGGCCCTGGCCACCGGCGCCGCCATCCGGATGTTCGGCGACGGATCGACCGAGCGGGACTATACATTCATATCGGATGTGGTGGACGGGACCCTGGCCGCGCTGGACTGGACCGGCCGCCCGGGCGCGGCGGAGGCCCGGGTGTTCAACCTCGGCGGCGGAGAGCGGGTGCGGCTCGACCGGCTGATCGCGCTGATCGGAGGAGCCCTGGGGGTCACGCCGCGCATCGAGCGGGCGCCGGCGCAACCCGGCGACGTGGACCTGACCGCCGCCGATCTGACCCGGTCGGCCGCGGAGCTGGGGTACCGGCCCCGGGTGGCGATCGAGGATGGCATCCGGCAGTTCGTGACCTGGTATGAGGGAGCCTATGGACGCCAGTCCTGAGCATCTGGTCAATCAGGCGCGGGAGCGGTTTCAGCTGGGCGACTACTACGGCACCATCCATCTCATCGAGGATGTGGTCGCCACGGGCCGCGCGTTCGCCGACGCGCACCATCTCCTGGGGCTCTCCTACTCACTGGTGGGTCAGCACGACAAGGCCCTGGAAGAGCTGGACGAGGCCCTGGAGCTCAACCCCCGGTATGTGGAAGCGCTGGTGCACCGGGCGCTCGTACTGAACCAGCTGGGCCGCGAAGACGAGGCCGACGCCGCGTTACGGCGGGCGGGACAGGTGGGCAGCGATGCACAGCGCGGGTTCGCCGGGCACGTCGCCGCGAAGCTTGCCAACCACCACGCCAGCCTCGGCGATGCCTACGTCGAGGCCGGGGGTCTGGGGGAGGGGATCCAGCAATACCAGGCGGCGCTGGCCCTGGGACCCGGCTTCCATGATTTGAGGTATAAGCTCGGGCGGTTGTTCCTGGAGGCGGGCCGGGTGCTCGAAGCACGGGAGCAGTTTGAAGTGATCGTCCGCGACCGGCCCAACTTTCTGGACGCCTCGGCCATGCTGGGCCTGGCGTGCTACCTGTCGGGGGACGGCCTCACCGCCCGCCGCGTGTGGGAGGACCTCCGTGATCGCCGGCCGGAGGACCCGCGCGTCGAAGCCTATCTCGGCATGCTCGACCGCGGGGAAGAACACCCGCCCGTCGCCAAGAAGGCGGAAGCGGTCCGGACCAGGAAGAAGAAAAAATCGTGAAGCGTGTGGGAATCGTCCTTCTGGTAGCCGCACTGGCCTGTGCGCGGAGCGCGGCGGACCATGAGACGCTCGGGGACCAGAAATACGCGGCGGGGTCGTACCGGGACGCGCTGGCGGAGTATCAGCTCGGCCTCAAGGCGAATCCGGAGAATTCGGGTTTGCACGCGAAGACCGGAGCCGCGGCTCTCCACACCGGCGACGCCGGCCTGGCCGCTGCGGAGTACCGGGCACTGGGGGTGAGCGACCGCTCCCGCGCCGACGAGGCGGCGGACGGTCTGGAGCGTGCCGCGCGACTCGCACAACTGTCGCAGGATCACGCGACCCTGGCGTTCGCCGTCGCGGCCCTGCGCGCGCTGGCGCCGGGGCGGCCCCTCGGGGCGTACGCGCGGGCCGCGCTGGGTGACGCGTTGACGCGCGGCGATGCCGGAGATGCGCTCAGTCTGCTGCCGATCGCGATCGCGACGACGGCGGACCCCCGAGC
>Ga0209178_1000591_pt1 | contig 10740 bp, 2 predicted proteins | sample GAAS200_FD_187521 | JGI IMG/M metagenome (GOLD analysis project Ga0209178, IMG submission 187521) | Agricultural soil microbial communities from Georgia to study Nitrogen management - GA AS200 (SPAdes) (version 2) | ecosystem: Environmental > Terrestrial > Soil > Agricultural land | place: USA... | reverse complement strand
CGCGTCGAAGCGCTGATCGTTGCGCTGGGCATGCTGCTGACCTTGCGCCGCCTCGCCACGCGACTCGGGATGATGCCGCGCGACGCGGACAACGCGATGTGGCTGCTGGCCGGTTGTCTCGGCTTCAGCGTATTCAGCACGGCGATCATGTTCGATCTGCTGCTGGCGCTGTGCGTGCTCGGTGCGCTGCACGCGCTGCTGGATCTCGACGCGGGCAAATGGACGCGCGGCATCGTCGCGCTGGGCGTCACGATCGGACTCGGCATCCTTGCCAAGGGACCGGTGGTGCTGTTGCACGTCGCCGCCATTTCCATCCTTGCGCCGCTGTGGAGCGATACCGCGCGCAGGCACAAGGCGCGCTGGTATCTCGCGCTGCCCGCGGGTTTGCTGATCGGCATCGCCATTGCGCTGTGTTGGCTGTTGCCGGCCGCGCTGTACGCGGGGCCGACGTATTGGCAGCCGCTGCTCGACAAGGTCAGCGGACGCATCGCGCACAGCTTCGCGCACAACCGGCCGTGGTGGTGGTACTTGCCGCTGGTCCCGGTGCTGCTGTTGCCGTGGTTGTTGACGTTGCGCGCGCCGGCGACGGCTTGGAAAAATTTGTGGCGCGGGCGATTCGGGCGCTTCCTGTGGTGCTGGTGGGTGGTTCCATTCGTCGCGTTCTGCGCGATCAGCGGCAAGCAGATCCATTACGTGTTGCCGCTGCTGCCTGCATGGGCACTGGCGGGCGCATGGCTGCTGCAACAATCCGGCGCGCGCCTGTGGGCGCTGCTGTTCGGCCTGCTCGCGTTGTTCGCCGCGATCGGCATGGCGGCATTGCCGTGGCAGGCGGCGAAGACCTTCGGTTATCCAGTGCGGCCTGCAATCGCGGTGTTCGCACTGGTGGGCTTGATCGTTGCGGCCGGCGTGTGGCGCCTGTGGGGACGCGACGCGCGAGCGCTGGCGTTGTCCGCGACCGCGCTGGTTTCGGCCGCGATGCTGGCGGGCGCGCTCGCGTATCTGCCGGCGCTGGATGTCCGGCCCGAAGCTGCGTTCGTGAAGCAGGCATTGGCGGAACACGTCGCGATCGCGCATGTCGAATGGCACAACGGCTTGTTCGGGTATACCGGCCGCCTGCACCAGCCGCTGCCGTGGATTCCGCACGACCGGATGCAGGCCTGGTGCCGCGCACATCCCGACGGCATTCTCCTGACCAGCGATCGCAGCGCTGAACCCGGCGGCGCCCAGCCGTTCCGCACCTGGCCGTATTTCCTTTCCGGCGATCATCGCATCGCGGCGTGGCGCGCCTCGCAGGTTCTGGCCACAGGCCACCACTGACTTCTCTCACGTGCAATCGCGCGGCGCCGGGTTTACGCTCGGCCGGTTGAGTTCGGAGAAACCCTCATGCTGCGCACGCGTATGTTGTCCGCCGCCATCGCCGGCGTCTTCGTGACCGCTGCCGCTTTGGCGGCGCCACCACCCCAGAACAACCATCCCGAATTGCACGCCATCGCCGGCGCGGTGAAGGCGTCCAACCTGCACGCGACCGATGCGGCGCTGGTCGGCTTTGGCACCCGCCATACGCTTTCGACCACCACTTCGAAGACGCGCGGCATCGGTGCGGCGCGGCGCTGGGTCGCTTCGCAGTTCGAGGCGATTTCGAAAGGCTGCAGCGGCTGCCTCGAAATCGTGACGCCCTCGCAGGTGTTCACCGGCGAGCGCATGCCGAAAGCCGGCGCCGAAGTGATGGACGTCGTCGCAATCCAGCGCGGGACGTCCGATCCGAACCGCGTGATCGTGATCACCGCGCACCTCGATTCGCGCCGCAGCGACGTGATGGACGCGACCGGCGACTCGCCCGGCGCCAACGACGACGCGGCCGGTGTCGCCGCGCTGATGGAAACCGCGCGCGTGCTCTCGAAATACAAATTCCCGGCGACGCTGGTGTACTCGGCCGACTCGGGCGAAGAACAGGGGCTGTACGGCGGCAAGATCATCGCGCAGTACGCGGTCGACCACGGCTGGAACGTCGAAGCCAACCTCAACAACGATATGGTCGGCAACGACCACGGCGGCAACGGCGCGTTCGACCCGCACACCATCCGCGTGTTCTCCGAAGGCACCAAGTCCAACGAAACGCTCGAGCAGGCGGCCTACCGACGCTACCACGGCGGCGGGGTGGATTCGCCCTCGCGCAACATCGCGCGTTACATGGCGGCGCTCGCCGATCAATACCTCGATGATTTCCATGTGCGCATGGTCTACCGCACCGATCGCTGGGGCCGCTCGGGCGACCAGGTGCCGTTCCTCGAGCAGGGCTTTCCGGCGGTGCGGCTGTCCGAATCGAACGAGGATTACGACCGCCAGCACCAGAACGTGCGCGTGGAGAACGGCGTGCATTACGGCGACGTGATCTCGGGCGTGGATTTCGATTACCTCGCCAACGTTGCGCGCCTCGATGCGATCACGATGGCGTCGTTGGCGATGGCGCCGATGCCGCCATCCGATCTCAAGGTGAAGGGCGCCGTCGCCTACGACACCACCCTGTCATGGCAACCATCGCCGGGCGCGTCGAGTTACAACGCGTGGTGGCGCGAAACCACCGCGCCGCAGTGGCAACACGTGCAGGCCGCCAGCAGCGCCAATTCCACGGTGCTGAAGAACATCATCCTCGACGATTATTTCTTCGGCGTATCGGCGGTCGGCAAGGACGGCTGGGAAAGTCCCGTCGAATTTCCGGGCTTCGCCGGGAGCTTCGCGCGTTCGCCCAAGCTCGGGCCGGATGGCAAGCCGGTGGATGCGTTGTACCCGAGCCTGTTCGGCAAATACGGTGGCGATGCGGTGGGCGAACCGTCGTGGCGGAAGAAATCAGGCGGATGATGCTCAGGAACGTTTTTTCGCCCGATGCGTAGGCGTTGCCGACCACGGATCGTCGGGCCAAGGATGCTTCGGATAGCGTCCCTTCAATTCCTTCTTCACTTCGGGATAGGTGCGATCCCAGAAGCCGCGCAGATCCTGCGTGACCTGGATCGGTCGCCCCGCGGGCGAGAGCAGGTGCAACGTCACCGGCATGCGGCCGTGCGCGACGCGCGGCGTTTCGGCGAGCCCGAACAGTTCCTGCAGTTTGACCGCAAGCACGGGAGAGGCGACCGCCTCATCGCTGTGTTCGCCCACGTCGTAATCGAGCCTGCGCGTCATCCCGCTCGGCACGGTGATCGCATCGGGTGCGGCTTCATCCAGCAGCTTGCGTTGCGGCCAGTCGAGCAATCCCGCGAACGCGTTCGACAAGTCCTCGGCCGACAACGTATCCAGCTTGCGTTTGCCGGCCAGCATCGGCGCAAGCCATGCCTCCAGCGAGTCCAGTAGCGCCGCATCGGAAACATCGGGCAAGCCGGCGTCGGGCATCGCGCGGCGCAACCAAGCCACGCGGGAGCGTAGGCGCGTCGCCGCATCGCTCCACGGCAGCATGGTGATGCCGCGGGCGCGCACGGTTTCGAGCAACGCGGGCAGCGCGTCTTCCGTGTCGACGGCGACGGCGCGGCGCTCCAGCACGATGGCATCGAAACGCCTTTCTTCGAAGGCTTCGACCACGTCGTTCGCGTTCATCCGCACCACGCGTTCGCGTTTGAACCATTGCGGATAATCGCGTTCAAGCAATGCAGGATCGAACGGCCCAGCGGCGAGGACCAAACTGTCGCGCGTGTCGAAGCGCGCCTCGGTGACGACGAGCCACGGTTCGCCGAACAGCACGGAGGCTTCGTGCAAACGCGCGCCGCGGCCATTGGCGAGCTGATAGCGTCGTGGATCTTTCGCGTCCTGTTTCGCGACGCGATCCGGAAACGCGTGCAGCAGCAGGTTGCCCACTGCCAGCGCGTCGGGCGTGCCGCTGGCACCGTGGCGGACGCCGAGCCGTTTGCGCCAGCCCCGAGCGGCTTGTTCGATGGCCGACAACGCGCCGCTGTCCGCATCGCGTGCCGTCCGCGCGCCGCCGTCGCGGAAGCGATGCAGCGCGTTGACGCGCGCGCGCACATCGTCGTTGAATGCGCCGCGCAGCGGCGAGCGCATTTCCAGCAGCGCCAGCAGGTCGGCGACCAGCGGGCGCAACGGTTCCGGGGCGCGCAGCGCCGCGGCGGCCATGCGCGGCGTTGACCCCAGTTGCAGCATGTCGCGGCCGAGCGCCGTGATGCGCAGTTCGGCATCGATTGCACCGAGCCGTTGCAGCAGGCCGCGCGCCGCAGCCATCGCACCGGTTGGCGGCGCATCCAGCCAATGCAACGCCGACGGCGCGTCCGCACCGATGCCCCACGCCGCAAGTTCCAATGCAAGCCCGGACAACTCGGCTTGCGCAATCTCCGGCGTGCGCGAAGCTTCGAGGCGCTTGCTTTCCGGCCACAATCGCCATGCGACGCCTGGCCTGACACGTCCGGCGCGACCGGCGCGCTGGTCGGCTGACGCCTGCGAAATGCTGACTGTCGCGAGCCGCGTGAAACCCGAGTTCGGATCGAAGCGAGGCTCGCGCGCCAATCCCGCATCGATCACCGCGCGCACGCCGGGCACCGTGATCGAGGATTCGGCGACATTGGTCGCGAGGATCACGCGGCGGATGCCGTGTTCGCCCGGCGCCAGCGCGGCCTGCTGGTCGGCCAGCGAAAGTTCGCCGTGTAGTGGCAGGATTTCGATCTGCGATGCGGATTCCGCCAGCATCCGCTGCGCCTGCGCGATCTCGCGCCGGCCCGGCAGGAACACCAGCACGTCGCCATCGGTTTCCTCCAGCGCCACTTGGATCACGCGCCGCAGTTGCGCGAGTTCGTTCTCGCCGCGGCGTGCAGGCGGATATTCGATGCGAACGGGAAACGCACGGCCTTCGCTGCGCAACACGGATGCGGACAGCCACTCGGCGACGCGCGTGCCGTCGAGCGTCGCCGACATCACCACGATGCGGAGATCCGGCCGCAGTGATGCCTGCGCATCCAGTGCCAGCGCTGCGCCGAGGTCGCCGGCCAGGTGGCGCTCGTGGAATTCGTCGAACACGATCGCGCCGACGTCCGGCAGTTCCGGATCGTCCTGCAGCATCCGCGTCAGGATGCCTTCCGTGACGACCTCGATGCGCGTGGCATCCGACACGCGCGACTCGAAGCGGATGCGATAACCGATCGTTTGCCCCACCGCTTCGCCGCGCTGTGCCGCCATGAAGCCGGCCGCCGCGCGCGCCGCGATCCGGCGCGGCTCCAGCATCACGATTTTTCTTCCGGCCAACCATGACGCATCGAGCAGCGCGGGTGGCACCTGCGTGGTCTTGCCCGCGCCAGGCGGCGCTTCCAGCACCAGGCGCGTGTGCGCGGCAAGCGAGGCGCGGATGCGCGGCAGCAGCGGGGTAATGGGCAGAGTTCGGGTCATCGGGGAACGCGTTTCGTGGAGGGAAATTACCGTACGCGCATTTTCCTTTCCACGTGGCGGCGCAGGCGTGGAGGTTGGCGGGTGCGCGCCAGCGGACTTTCGGAGGCATCGGCCTGCATGTGCCTTTTGCTTGCCGGTTTTCCGGCGCAGCGCATCGTCGACTTTGAAAACTGTCGGAACTCGCGTCAGTTTTTCATTCGTTGACAAAGCCGAAAGCAAAACGATGTGACCGCGGTCGCGCTTGGCATGCGGCGTGCATTGACGCTTGCGCTGAGGTCGCCTCCACAAAACATTCACGTTCATCCGCTCCCCGCCTTTGCGGGCGGGGCCGGATCGCCATACGCCCGACAAGCCCCCGAGGAATTCCCAAATGAACAAGATTTACAGCCTGGTGTGGAACCGTTCGCGCAAGCAGGTCGAAGTCGCTTCGGAATTGGCGCGCAGCCATGGGGATGGTGGAAGCGCGGCCGCGGGTCGCGCGACTGGAATGCCGCCTGCGCTGAAAGCGCTCACGGCTGCGATCCTGTTGGCCAGTTTCGGTTGGGCCGGGCAGGCTTTCGCGGCGACGGTCAATTGCACCTATGCGAATTCCGGAAACTTCGCCGTACTTTGCGGAAACGGCGCCAAGGTCAACGGCAACAATGCCGTCGCGATCGGTACCAACGCGTATGCGATTGGCAATGGCTCCATTGCCGAGGGCAATGGCGCGTACGCCACTGGCACCAACGCCACCGCTGAAGGCGGCGGTGCGAAAGCTTATGGCAACGTGTCCACCGCATTGGGCGGCGGCGCGCAGGCCGGTGCAACGGGCGGCGTCACCAATCAGTCCATCGCCCTGGGCGCTTACACCGGCGCGACCGGCGATCAATCCACCGCGCTCGGCAACAACGCACAGGCCAGCGGCAATTCCGCCATCGCGATCGGTGGTGACGACGTGGACAAGGTGGCGACGAAGACCTACACGGCGATCGTCAACGGCACTTCCAAGACGGCGACGGGCGCACAGTTGTTCACTGCGCTCACCGGCAGTACCGCGATTGCGTCGGGTACCTACGTCACGCCCGAGGCCGGCGATGCGTCCATTGCGCTGGGCGCGCAGGCGACGGCCGGCGGATCGTTCAACGGCTCCACGCCTGCAGGCACCTTCACGCCAAACGGCGTGTTTGATATTGCCATTGGCACGCAGGCCAAGGCCATCGGGTTTTCCTCGATCGCGCTTGGCACGGGCGCAAACGCGAGCGCGGACACCTCGTTCGCGATCGGTCCCAATGCGCAGGCGTCGGCAGTCGAAGCCATGGCCTTCGGCGTTTCGGCGAAAGCTTCTGGCGTCAACGCCGTTGCCATCGGCACCGGTGGCACGACGGCGGCTACTTACACGCAAGCGACGGGCGCGGGCGCCACGGCGCTTGGCGGCAATTCCACGGCCGGTGCCAAGGCTTCGGGTACCAACGCGATTGCCATCGGCGGGCAAAGTGTCGGCAGCGGCACTTCGGCCGTGGCCATCGGCGTGGGTGCGACGGCAGCCAACGGCAATGACGTCGCGCTCGGCGCAGGCAGCGTGACGGCGGCTCCGCACACGACGAATCTCACGGTCATCACGGGCAGCGCCGCGCCGGCCGGCACGCCGCTGGCGGCCAATGGCGTGGTGTCGGTCGGCACCGCCGGCAAGGAGCGCCAGGTCCAGAACGTCGCGGCGGGCACGATCAGTTCGACCAGCACCGACGCGGTGAATGGTTCGCAGCTTTACGCGGTCGGCGCGCAGGTGAACACCAACACCGCGAACATCGCAACCAACACGGCTTCGATCAATACCGCGGCAACCAATCTCAGCCAACTCGGCACGACCGTCGCCAGCACGTTGGGTGGAAGCGCGGTTTACAACAGCGCCACGGGCATCACGGGCTTCACCCAGCCGATCAATCCCGTCAGCGCAGCCGGTGTGGTGGGCAGCGCAGTCAACCAGACCACGGTGGGCGGTGCGCTGACGCAGTTGAACACCAACGTCGACAACGTTGCTGCGATCGCCACGAAAGGCTTCAACGTGACGACGGCAGCGACGGGCACGGGCGTGGCCAATGGCACGAGCGTGGCGAACGTCGCGCCCGGCGGGACAGCCACGTTCACGGCCGGCAACAACATCATCGAGACGCAGAGCGGTACCAGCGTCGCCATCGGCATCAATCCGGTGTTGACGGGCCTTACCAGCATTGCGCTGGCGAGCGGTCCGTCGCTCAACAGCGCCGGCATCAACATGGGCAACACCAAAATCACGAACCTGGCGCCAGGAACATTGAGTGCGACCAGCACCGATGCGGTGAACGGCAGCCAGTTGAATGCCACCAACCAGAACGTGGCCTCGAACACCACAGCGATCAACAACGCCGCGACGGACATCAACAATCTGGGCACTTCAGCGGCGAGTGCGCTGGGAGCAGGGACAACGTACAACAGCGCGACCGGAACGTTGAGCGGCTTCAGCCAGCCGATCAATCCCGTCAGCGCAGCGGGTGTGGTGGGCGGTGCAGGCAACCAGACCACCGTCGGCGGTGCGCTGACGCAATTGAACACCAACGTCGACAACGTCGCAGCCATTGCAACCAAGGGCTGGAACCTGATGGCGAACGGAGTCGGCGGCGTGAACATCGCGCCTGGCGCGACCGTGAACGTGGCGCAGGGCACCAACATCGTGGTGACGCAGGCCGCCAACACCCTGACCATCGCGACCTCGCTGACGCCGACCTTCACCACCGTGGCCACGACCGGCAACATCACTGTCGGCGGCAACGCAGCCATCACCGGCAACGAAACCGTCGGCGGCACGCAAACCGTCACCGGAATGTTGAACGCGAATGGCGGCCTCACCGTTGCGGCAGGCAAGACCGTCAACATGGGTGGCAACGTGGTAAGCGGCGTTGCGCCGGGTGTGGCGGGCACCGATGCCGCCAACATGAATCAGTTGAACGCGGTGAGCACCGTTGCCAACGAAGGGTTCAACGTGACGACGGCGGCGACGGGCACCGGCGTGGCGAACGGCACCAGCGTGGCGAACATCGCGCCGGGCGCGACGGCAACATTCACGGCCGGCAACAACGTCGTCGAAACGCAGAGCGGCATGAACGTCGCCATCGGCATCAATCCGGTGCTGACGGGTTTGACCAGCGTCGCGTTCGCGGGTGGCGGCCCGACGTTGAGCAATGCCGGAATCAACATGGGCAACACGGCCATCACCAATCTGGCGAATGGCACCGTCGGGACCGACGCCGTCACCGTGAATCAGATGAACGCGGCGATCGCCGCAGTGGGCGGCGTGAATGATTTCAGCGTCAACAGCACCACGCCGGGCACCGACACCAATTACAACAATGGCGGCGCGACCGGCAGCGATGCGCTGGCGGCTGGCGTATCCGCAAGTGCGGCTGGCAACGCTGCGACGGCGATTGGCAAGGGCGCCGATGCGAGCGGCAATTATTCCGCGGCCATTGGCTACGGCTCTAGCGCCGGCTTCTCCGGATCCGCATTGGGCGATCATGCACACGCCAATGGCGGCTTCTCGGTCGCGGTGGGTCGCGCCAGCAGCGCCGGTTACCAGTCGGCGGCGGTTGGTTACGCAGCCGCCGCCAACGTCAATGCCGGCGTCGCACTCGGCAACGGTGCTGTCGCCAACAATAACAACGACGTGGCGCTGGGCGCGGGCAGCAGCACCGCTACGCCTTCGACGGGACCGTACACGATCAACGGCGGGACGATTGCCGCGACCACGGACACGAATGGCGTGGTGAGCGTGGGCTCGGCAGGCAAGGAGCGCCAGATCCAGAACGTCGCCGCAGGCACGATCGCGCAGAACAGCACCGACGCGGTGAACGGCTCGCAGCTGTACGCGGTCGGCACGCAGGTCAACACCAACACCGCAAACATCGCGACGAACACTGCCAACATCGCGACCAACACCTCGAACATCGCCACGCTGCAGGCGGACCAGACGCATTTCTTCAGCGTCAATGACGGCACCACGACGGATGACAACTACAACAACGACGGCGCCACCGGCACCGACGCGCTGGCCGCAGGCGTAGCCGCGACCGCCGCGGGCCAATACAGCACAGCGATCGGTCGTCAGGCGCACGCAAGAGGCAAGGTAAGCACGGCGGTTGGTGCAGGTGCATACGCCTCCGGCGATTACAGCGCCGCCTTTGGCGAAGGCTCGAACGCGGTCGGCCAATGGTCCGCAGCGATCGGCCCCGGCACTTACGCGAGCGACTACAGCGCCGCAGTTGGTCCCGGCGCGAATACGCATGGTCGCAACAATGTCGCGCTGGGCTTCGACAGCCAGGTCAACGGCAACTCCGGCGTTGCGGTGGGCGATCACGCCTACCTGTATGGCAACAATGCGGTGGCGATAGGCACGTTCGCGCACGCAGGCAGCTACACCAACAAGACCTACGGCAACAACGGGATCGCCATCGGCAACTACGCCTATGCGGGCAGCGCGACCGGCGCGGATATCGCGCTGGGCAATGCTGCGCAGGCTACGGGCGGCAGCAGCATCGCGTTGGGCAATGGGGCGACGGCAAGCAGAGCCAACGATGTCGCGCTGGGAGCCGGCAGCAGCACCACGGCACCATCGACAGGTCCGTACACCATCAACGGCGGCACGATTGCCGCGACCAATGACACAAATGGCGTAGTGAGCGTCGGTTCGGCGGGCAGCGAACGCCAGATCCAGAACGTCGCCGCCGGCACGATTGCGCAGAACAGCACCGACGCGGTGAACGGTTCGCAGCTGTATGCGGTCGGCACGCAGGTCAACACCAACGCCGCCAACATCGCCAGCACCGCCGCGAACCTCGGCAACCTCGGCAGCAGCGTCGCCAGCGGCATGGGCGGCACTTCGAGCTACAACCCGGCGACCGGCACTTTGACCACCGGCTTGAAGGTCGGCGGCAACAATTACACCGACGTCAACACCGCATTGAACGCGGTGGACGCGACCGCCAGCGCAGGCTGGAACCTTTCCGCGAACGGTGGCACCGCCGTGAACATCGCGCCGGGTGCAACGGTCGACGTCGCGCAGGGCAACAACATCGTGGTGACGCAGGATGCGACCACGGGCAATCTCACCATCGCGACGTCCGACACGCCGGTGTTCACCAGCGTGACGACGGGCAACACGGTGATGGATACCACCGGCGTGACGATCACCGGCGGTGCGAACGGCACGGTCAGCTTGACCGGCAATGGTCTCGACAACGGCGGCAACAAGATTGTCAATGTCGCCGACGGCACCGATCCGACCGATGCGGTGAACCTGGGGCAGATGGACGCCGCGGTCGCGGGCGCGAAGACGCATTACTACAGCGTCAACGA
>Ga0209178_1000590_pt1 | contig 10744 bp, 11 predicted proteins | sample GAAS200_FD_187521 | JGI IMG/M metagenome (GOLD analysis project Ga0209178, IMG submission 187521) | Agricultural soil microbial communities from Georgia to study Nitrogen management - GA AS200 (SPAdes) (version 2) | ecosystem: Environmental > Terrestrial > Soil > Agricultural land | place: USA... | reverse complement strand
CATGATGGCATAGCCGTGGCGCTCTTCGCCGGCGACCGCGGTGAGGATGTGAAGGGCCGCAGGCGAAAGCGGGAGGAGGGATGCGATCGGGTCTTTCACTTTCATAGTCGGAGTCCGTTATATCGGACTCCGAGTTAATAGTCAAGGCGAATTTTTAGAACTCCGCATCGAGGCTTTGGGCAGGGTTTGTGCGACATTCCCCTGGCGGACCGGGCACGAACAGCACGTATGCGGAAAATCTACGGAAGTGTTCGCGCCGGGCTTTTGAGACAACAGTCGCACGAACCATGCCGAAGATCTTCATCCATAGGGGCAAATTGATAGGACGGTGCAGGCGTTTACCTTCCTCCGACAGATAGCGCGCCTCTCTTGCATGCCACCCGTGCTGCGCGAAAAAGCCGAACCAATCGCCCGGCCTGAATTTGAATGGAGCATTTTGCAGTTTTTTCTGAACCCCTGTGCGTTCGCGAAATTTAATCACGTCGGGCGAGAAGTATTCAGCAATCCAGTAGCAAATGTGGTTTAGAGAGTGCAAATCAGCGGCCAAGGCCGCGACCTGCTCGTTAGACAAATAGGCAATCACGCCTTCGGTGAGCACGAGCAATTTCTTTGCGCGGGCGTCAACGGCGTCGAACAGGTTCCGACGTGCGACATTGTCGCCAAGATCGATTTTGACGCGTTCGAGACGACAGCACGGCCTCTCATTTGCGAGGCGTTCCTCTTTGTAGGCAATCATTTTCGGATAATCGGCTTCGATCCAAAGAAGAGAAGAAGGCAACTCCATGCGATAGGGGCGCGTGTCAAGGCCGGCACCGAGATTGACGACCGTATCCACGCCTTCTTCGAGAGCTCTCTTGATGAAACCGTCGATGATGAACGTGCGGATGGTGAGGGTCCATGCGGTGACACGCGACAATGGAATCGAGTCGGCGATCTTTTTCCCATGCTCGCCTGCGAGACGTGCTGCGAGGGGATCGCGGAAAAGCGCGTCAGGGCGCTCGTTCTCCATGGCGCGATAATGAGCGACCCAGAATGCGGTGTCGGATACGTTTTCGACGGCGCCGTCAGGCATCCGTTTCTCGCAGAGCCGCAATGGGAGCGGCGTTTACCGAAATTATCATAGGAAACCGCACCGGGGGGATTATAATGCGCGCCATATCGTCGTGCGATTGACACTTGCACGACCCGGCCAGTTCTATTTCAACTCGACAACAGATGAAGGAGCACCAATATGAAAACTATGCGGCTTGTTCTATCTCTTTTGGTAGTCGGGTTATTCGTCTTGTGCTTTCCAGCCAAGACACAGAATGCCGATGAGCAAAAGCTAATCGAAATTGAGAAGGCATTTGCGGCACAAGCAACTCCGGGGCCTGAGGCAGCAGCGGTTGCCAAGCAACATCTTTACGAAGGTTCACTCAATCAACTGACACCTATGGGACGCGTTGGAACCTTGCCAAAAGCGAGAATTGTGGAACTTTCGTCAAAGCCCGATCCGACCGACCCCAACACGAAGGTGGCAACCACTCCCTCCGATTTTCATGTTGATATCTATGGAGACACAGCGCTGGTGAGCTACAAAATGGCGGAGACAGACACGGGCCACAAAGATACGGCGCTAAATACGACCGATCATTTCGGCTGCCTTGACACGTTTCTGAAGCGGAACGGGCAATGGTATGTGGTCGGCAACGCATGCGCACCATCGGCTCCTCTGCCGGCCTCCGAGTGGAATGCCGTAAAGAAAGCAATCGCTCAGGAGCCAAAAGACCTGCAGCAGGCCTACCACTGATTTCTCATAACGTCATAGGCAGCCAGCCGCCGCGTCGAGTAGCGTGTGCAAACTGCTCGCCGGCGTAGAGGCTGCAAGGTGCTCGACTGCGGCGCGTGACTTGGCTGCATCGCGTGGTTGGCGTGCAAGATGCGTCGCGATGGCCTTGAGCGCGCGCCGCATATTGCTTTGATTTTTCGGGACGAGACTTTCTGCTATGGCCAGATAGCGGATCGCGCGTGCAGGATCGGGCGGCGGCAGAATTCGCGCATGGAATGAAAAATTGCCAGAGCGGATCGCCTGCACGTCAATGGGAGCCTGATTTCGTGCGCTTCCCGAAGTGCGCAGTAGCTGTACGTCACCGCGGATGAAACGAATTACGTCCGGCGAGTGATTTTCGACGACGATTCGCAGCGCGTCGACTGTCCCTTCGGCGCGGACGAAGAGCTTTCCTTTGCGGCCTGGCTGCAAAGGCGGATTGGGCCGTACAAAATCGAGAGCGACGAGCGATGTAGAACCAGATGCGTGCGCACCTGCTGCATCGATTTCAATCTTCGCGGCGCCAGCTAACGTGCGCGTCTGCGGAAGAACCACGGCGCAAACGGGCGAAGCGGCGAGGACAAATGCGGCGTCGCCATTAATCGTGACATGGTCGGCAGTGACATCCCCACTGAAGCCCGAACCGCAGATGGTAAAGCGATCGTGCTGCGAAACGTCTGGCGCGATGCTAAGGGCTAGAGATGAGGCTGCGCCAGGCGATACGGCATCCACGAGTGCCGCGACGGAGACGCCTTGCGTTTTCGCAATGAAGGCACCGTCAGGCGGCGCGGTGAATCGAGCGCGGCCGGTTGCGTCCGTTGTGACGTGCTGGCCGTTGCCGATATCAACGATCACGCCCGGTGCGAGGTGGCCATCCGCGCCGAGAATGGCAAGCGTTGCCTGCGCGTCGGCGCGCAGGCGTGGCGGCAGGACGATCGAGAGCGGCGCGGTTTGTGCGCGCGCAACTGAGAATGCGGAAATAGCAAGCAGAATTAGCAGCAGGCGTCGCGTCATAATCTAAAATGCAGAATACCGCAGGCGGTAATTTGCCGGTGATATAAAAGCGTCACCGGGCGACGCAACCACGAGGTGAGAAGAATGCCGCGCTATGCATTTCGCTTAAGGATAAAACCGGGCAAGGAAGCCGAATACGATGACTCACATCGGCACGTCTGGCCGGAGCTGCTTGCGAAGATCAAAGAGGTTGGAATATCGCGGTATTCGATTTTTCGGCGTGAGCTGGATTTGATTTTGGTGATGGAGGCGGAGGATTTCGACGCGGCTTGGGACGCCTTGGCGAAGGATGCGACGAATCTGAAATGGCAGAAGAAGATGGCGCCGATTTTTGAGGCGGTTCCCGGCATCAAGCCTGGCGAACGATTCGCGATGATGGAAGAGGTTTTCTATCTCGAATAGTGCGGGCGTTTAGTCGGCCCAAGGTTGCGGGATGCGGTCCCAGCGATGCGCCTTCAGTTTTTGCAGGAGGGCGGCGTCGAGGGGGCCGGCGTCACTGGCGGCGATGTTGGCGCGGACGTGTTCGTGCTTGCGCATGCCGACGATCGTGGTGCTGACGACGGGATTCGAGAGAATGTAACGGAGCGCCATTTCGGGCAGCGTCATACCGGCCGGCAGAATTTTTTTCAGCGCTTCGACGCGCTGAATCGTTGGCGGGAGATTCTCCGGACCGAAATACATGGCGCGCCAATCGTCGGCGGGGAAGCGCGTTTCCAGAGTCATTTTGCCGCCGAGGCTGCCTTCATCCAGGGGCACGCGCGCGATGACGGCGATATCAAATTGCCTGCAAACGGGAAAGAGCTTGTCTTCGGGCGCCTGATCGAAAATGTTGTAGATCACTTGTACGGCATCGACCAAACCGGTCTTTATGGCCGCGATGCCGTTTTCCGGCTCCCAGCGATTGATGCTGAGGCCAAAGGAGCGAATCAGGCCGTCGCTCTTTAGCTTCGCCACCGTTTCGCGGAACTCGGACTCGACTACCCAGGAATCATCCCAGACGTGAAACTGCAGAACGTCAATGGCGTCTGTTCGCAGCGCATCGCGGATGAGGCGAGCGTGCTTGAAAACATGATCGGCAGGAAAGACGTCGCGATACTTGTATTCGGGACGTGCGGGCCATTGGAGATTTTTTGGCGGAATTTTGGAGGCGGCGTAGATGCGTTTGCTCTTATTTCGCGCCATGATTTCGCCGAGCAGCTTGTCACTATGACCGTCGCCGTAAGCCCATGCGGTATCGAAGAAATTGCAGCCATTGTCGATGGCAAGCTGAAGCGCGCCGAGCGATTCTTTGTCGTCCGAGCCGCTCCAACCTCCCATGCCCCAGAGACCTTGGGCCATGTCACTGACAGAAAAATTCGTGCGGCCAAAACGGCGATATTTCATAAGCGAGGAGTATAGCGAAAAACGGCGACGGCGCGGAGATAAAGGAGGTCGAGGAAATAGAAGAAGCACGAAGAAAAGCCATCGGGGACAATGCGGAAACCCTTCGGACCGCTTGCCACTCCTGCTAGAATCTGGGGTTATAGTAAAAATTCGCAATGGCTGAAAATAAGCAGTGTTGGACGAATGCGCTGCGAAAGCCCATGCGGGAGCAAAACGCGACGGAGGATCGCCTCGATGGCCGACGGAGTGGCGGAAAAAGTGATCGCGACGCTGGCATCCGTGAAACGGATTCCGGCTGAGGGCATCAAGCTCGATACGAATTTGCAAGAGATCGGGATCGATTCACTTGATGTCTTCACGCTGCTTTTCGAGCTGGAAAACGCATTTAAAATTTCGATTCCCGATGACGATGTGCGCTCGATTCGCACCGTTAGCGATATCGTCGACGGTATTAAGAAGCTGCTCGCCGCCGCGCCGGCAACACCTCCACCGGACGGCTCGACCAGCCCGGCGAATCCGGCGGCTTAGGGATGGCCCGTCGCAGAGTCGTTGTCACAGGCCTCGGCATAATTTCCCCCCTTGGATTGAACGTCGAGGAAAATTGGAAGAACCTGAGCGAAGGGCGCTCTGGCATCGGCCCAATCCAGTCCGTGGACTTCACGAGAGCCCCCATGCGGTTCCAGAATGGCGCGGAAGTGCGCGGATACGATCCACTAACACATTTTGAAGGCGGCAAAGAGGCATACATTGATCGGTTCGCCCAATTTTCGGTGGTTGCGGCGCGCCAGGCGATGCGCGATTCAGGCCTTGAGTTGACGCCGTCACTTAAAGAACAGGCAGCGATCGTCTGCGGTTCAGCCGTCGGAGGGCAATCCGCAATCGAGGCCGGTTTCGAAGATTTGTGGGTTTCCGACCGGGGCCGCGTTCATCCACTAACCATTCCCAAGACGATGGCCAATGCCGGTGCGAGCCACATTTCGATGGATCTTGGACTGAGCGGGCCAGCATATACCGTCTCGACTGCCTGCTCTTCCGCGAATCATGCGATCGGACAGGCTTTTCGGCTTGTGCGCGATGGCGAAGCCGAGATGGCCATGACCGGCGGCAGCGAAGCAATGTTTACGATCGGAATGCTGAAAGCGTGGGAAGCGATGCGCGTGATCGCGCCCGACACTTGCCGACCGTTCAGCAAAGACCGGCGAGGGATGATCCTTGGCGAAGGCGGCGCGATGATGGTGCTGGAGCCGCTGGAAGCGGCGCAGGCACGCGGTGCAAAGATTTACGCGGAAATTTGCGGCTTCGGGATGACATCTGACGCGCATCATTTGACTCAACCGGCGATGCATGGGCCTTCGCGTGCGATGAAGGCTGCTTTGCGGGAGGCGGGGCTTGCGCCCGAGGAAATAGGCTATATCAACGCTCATGGCACAGGCACGCCAGGCAACGATCCCGTCGAAACCGCCGCGATTCATGACGTTTTTGGCGATCATGCAAAGAAGCTGGGCGTGAGTTCGACCAAATCCATGCATGGTCACGCACTCGGGGCGGCTGGAGCAATTGAAGCCGTTGCGACCATTTTGGCGATGAAGCATGGGATTTTGCCTCCCACGGCGAACTTCACCGTCGCCGATCCTGAGTGCGATCTTGACTACATTCCCAACGAGCCGCGCAAACAGCAAGTGAGCGCGGCCCTCTCGAATTCGTTTGCGTTCGGCGGATTAAACGCGGTGATCGCCTTCCGCACAATCTAAGACTGCCTTCAGCAATCGCATCGGCCCGCGTCCATGCAATTCCCGAGGATCCGAAGCGTTTTTATGAGGGATATGGCTTCATTGTCTCGCCCGCGGAGCCAATGACTCTGATGATCACATCAACCGAGGCGGAGAAAGCACTGCCTGGAAGATAGTGTGCCGCAGTGATGCGAGCCTCAGAAAAACAGGCGCATGATATGGGGAAGATGAGACATGTGCGGAATCAACGCGCTCCAAGGCGCCGGATTCAGCTCCCATTTGCGGGTCAGTTCGTCTGAGAGAGTGAGCGTCATCATGATGCCGAGCCAGAAGAAGGCGCAGAGAATCGCGATCCGCGTCAGCCCCGGCTGATATTTCACGTGCATGAAAAAGAGGATCACGAGCAGCATTTTCATTACTGCTATGGCCAATGCAACCACAGTGTTGAAAACGCCCAAGTTTATATAAGCAACGCCGGTCGTCGCGCCCGTGAGAATCAGCAGAGCAATAAAAGTTAGCACATACGTTTTGACGGGTACGATGGCTTCAGAATGATGGCCGTGTTCCTGCGTGCCGTGCTCGTGCATCTTCACTCCCTGAGCAGCCTAATAACGGGCTGCGAAAAAGGCAGAAGCGGTACTTCAGGGGCTAAGGCCCCGCCCTTCCATCCAAATCAACTGCGTCAGTAACGCCCGCCGATCAAGTATAAAAGCGGGAAGAGAAATATCCAGACGATATCGACAAAGTGCCAGTAAAGACCGCTGATCTCGAGCGGCGCCACATAATCGGGCGAGAACTTATTGCGGGCCGTCATGATGAGGAGCACCGTGAGAATGCCGAGGCCAACTACCATGTGCAAGGCGTGCAAGCCCGTCATGAAAAAGTAGAAGCACATGAACATCTGCACCTGGCCCATCTGCGACCCGAGAGAGGCCCATTCCGGCCGATATTGGAATCCGAGGCCGGGAACGAAGTGGTGGAGGTAATCCTCATACCATTCGAAACGCAGCTTGATGCCAAGGAACGTCAAGCCGAGGATCATGGTGAGGACCAGCCACATCATCGTGACGCCCTTCTTCTTGCCCGAATGCGCCGAGTGGATCGCCATCGCCATGGTGAGGGAGCTGCAGATTAAGACCGCTGTGTTGGTGGCGCCGAATCTCACTTCGAGAATCTCGCGGCTGCCTACCTCAAACGCGGGCAGATGCAGGGAGCGATAGACGGTGTATGCAGTAAACATGCCCCCGAAAAACAGGATTTCCGTCATCAGGAAGAGCCACATGCCCAGCCGACCGGCGTCCCGCTGCTGCTCAATCGTCTCGAACTGATGAGCGAACCCGGGCGGGTGGGCGTGAGCCTCGTGAGTTACGGCGGCGTCAGACACTATGATGCGCTCCCTTGAGTGGTTGATAGTTGTAAGCGTCCTCGGTGACGACGGGCATCACGTCGAAGTTTTCCGTCGGCGGCGGAGTGGGCGCAGCTTCCCATTCCAGGCCCTTTGCTCCCCACGGGTTCTGCGGCGCGATGGGTCCGTAGCGTATCGACCAGAAGAGATAGATCAGGGGAATCGCGTAGCCGACGGCAAGGATCGAAGCACCTGCCGAAGACAAAACGTTGAGTACCTGGAATTCGGGCGGATAGACCGCATAGCGGCGCGGCATGCCAAGATAGCCCAGCACAAACTGCGGGAAGAACGTGAGGTTAAAGCCCAGGAAAATCAGAGCCGCAGCGATGCGCGCCCACATGTCCGGATACAAGCGGCCCGTTATCTTCGGCCACCAGAAGTGAATGCCACCCAGGTAAGCCATGACGGCGCCGCCCACCATGATGTAGTGGAAGTGGGCGATCACGAAATACGTTCCGTTCAGATGAACGTCGACTGCCAACGATGCGAGGAACAGGCCGGTAAGCCCGCCCATCGTAAAGAGGCCGATAAAGCCGAGCGCGTAAAGCATCGGCGCTTCGTAGGAGATCGAACCCTTATAGAGAGTTGCGGTCCAGTTGAAGACTTTGACGGCCGAAGGAATCGCGACCAAGAAGCTCAGCACCGAGAAAATCAGTCCGGCATAGACTGACTGACCGGTGACGAACATGTGATGGCCCCACACGATGAAGCTGATCACCGCAATCGCAATGCTGGAAAAAGCGACGAAGCTATAGCCGAAAATCTTTTTGCGCGAAAACGCCGTGATCAATTCGCTGATCACGCCCATGCCGGGCAAAATCATGATGTAAACGGCCGGGTGCGAGTAAAACCAGAACATGTGCTGGAAAAGGAGCGGATCGCCGCCAAGGGCCGGATCGAAGATTCCGACATGCAACGTTCTTTCGAGCGCCAACAGAAAGAGAGTGATGGCGATGACGGGCGTGCCCAGAATGAAGATGACGCTCGTTGCATACATCGACCAAATAAACAGCGGCAGACGGAACCACGTCATGCCCGGTGCACGCATCTTGTGAATCGTGACAAGAAAATTCAGCCCGGTGAGGATCGACGAGAACCCGGCGACGAAAATTCCCATTGCCATCCAGGTGACGGCCGAATGGGAGTACGTGCTGCTGTAAGGCGTGTAGAACGTCCACCCGGTGTCGACTCCGCCGGAAAAAATCGCGATAAGCGCCAGCAGGCAGCCGGTAACGAAGACGTACCAACTGAGCAGGTTCAGTTTCGGGAACGCGACGTCTCGCGCCCCAATCATTAGAGGGATGAGGAAATTACCCAAGGTTGCCGGAATCGACGGCACCAGAAAGAAGAAAACCATGATGATGCCGTGGATGCTGAACAGCTTATTGTATGTCTCCGGCTCGACCAGCGCTCCCTGAGGTTCGATCAGCTGCAGGCGCATAAAGAATGCCGCCAAGCCGCCAATCATGAACATCAGTGTGATGGTGGCGAGATAGAGCAGCCCGATTCTCTTGTGATCCTTTGTCAGCAGCCACGACTTGATGCCAGTAGTGGCGTTCAAGTAGGTGACGCGAGATTCGGCCGGTACTGCCGGTGGTAGATCTAGGGTGGCCGTACTCATTGCCCGTTCTTCCTTTCTTGCGGTCCCAACGACTTCACATACGCGACCAACTGGAGCATCTGCTCTTCATCAAGTTGACCCTTGAATGTGGGCATGACGTTTTTGTAGTTCGGAAGCTGGACGGAATCCGGCTGGATAATGGCTTGCCGAATCAGGGTATCGTCGACTACGTGCGTGGAGCCATCCGCAAACTTTTCGGTTTGACCGTATATCCCCTGAAGCGGAGGCCCATCTCCGCCGGGCGTGTGGCAGCTACTGCATCCGAGGACGCCGAAGAGATGCTCGCCCGCTTTGGACATCGATTCATTCTGTTCGCCGCCCGCGAGCCACGCCGCATAATCCGATTGCGGCATGACGTAAACCCAACCGATCATGTGCGAATGGTCGGTGCCGCAATATTCGGTGCAGTATAGATGATAGGTTCCCACCTTGGTGGCTTCGAACCAGATCGATGTGTAACGACCGGGCAAAGCGTCTTTTTTGACGCGAAATGCAGGGATATAGAAGCCGTGGATCACATCTTGGGAGGTGATCGTCACCTCAATCGGCTGGTTCACGGGCACGTGAAGTTCGTTGATTTCGCGCGGTCCTTCGGGGTGCTGGATGTGCCACATCCACTGCTTGCCGATGACAAAAATCTCGCTGGAGGCAGCCGGCGGACGCGAATTCCGCACATAGAGGTACGAGGCCCAGAAAAAGATGACCACGCAAATCGCCGAAGGAATCAGAGTCCAAGCAAGCTCAAGGGCGAGAGGCGCGTGAGTTTCCGGCGGAACCTCATCCGGCGCGCGCCGCCGGTATTTGATCATGAAGTAGAAGATGATCGAAAAAATCAGGACCGTGAAGAACAGCGTGATGCCAGTGAGAAAATAATAAAGCTGGTCGACGCCTCCGGCAATCGTGGAGGCGGCAGGCGGCTGAATCGGGAATAAAGCCGCTATTTCGTGCAATCCGGTTTGCGTTAGAACCGTCATCAACATTCCGTCACAATCCTTCGCGGCGCGCGATGCGGGGCGCCTCGATCATGCGTGCCCGCTGCGCGGCGAATAGTTCTCGGCGCGCGATAAACAGAAAATCAAAATGGCCAGTGCAAGCAACGTCACAGCGCCACCAACCTGAATGGCGCGCGAGATCACCAGCCCGTATTTACCGGTGTGCGGGTCATAGTGGTAACAGAAGAGAAGCATCTGATCCACTTTCGATCCGATCTTGCCGCTCGACGCGTCCTCAAGGCTGAAGCGCAGGTCACGCGAGGGGTAGTTCACGCCATATATATATCGCGAAATTCTACCTTCGCCGGTAAGCACCGTGAGGAGCGCGGCGTGCGCAAACTGCTCGGACTCCGAATCGTATGCGTAGCGGTAGCCGATCGCGTCCGCCAGAGCCTTGATCTGCGTGTTTGTCTCGCCTTGAACCGGCTCTTTCGCGCTCGACTTGACGTTAAACTGCGGATCCGCAGTCAAAAAATGCCAACCGGCGACGCCGCTCGGGCGCCCATACATCCCGGTGTATAGCTGATGCTTTGCATCGGCCATGATCGGCTGATCGGAAGGATCGATGCTGATTGTGACGACCTGAAAATCCTTCCCGACCGACATGGGAATCATTTTCAAGGCGCGATCCAAACCGTTCAACTCTTCCGTGCAAAGCATCGGGCAAGTAAAGTACACGAGCGAAAGCACAACGGGTTTTCCTGGCGCGAAAAACTGGCTCAAAGTGACAGACGTGCCATGCTCGTCACGGAAAACCAGATTCATCGGAATCTGGCCGTTCAACTTCTGGTC
>Ga0209178_1000589_pt1 | contig 10763 bp, 8 predicted proteins | sample GAAS200_FD_187521 | JGI IMG/M metagenome (GOLD analysis project Ga0209178, IMG submission 187521) | Agricultural soil microbial communities from Georgia to study Nitrogen management - GA AS200 (SPAdes) (version 2) | ecosystem: Environmental > Terrestrial > Soil > Agricultural land | place: USA... | reverse complement strand
ACCGCGCGTGCCGACCGGAATGCGCTCCCATCCCCTCGGGCACCCTGGATCGCCGGTTCCGACCACGCCACCACGTCCGCGGCCTGACCAGGCGCGAGCCTCCCGCCCGCTCCACCCCGCCCCGCCGCCATCCACGCCGCCGCCGTGTACGCGTGAAGGACTTCGTCGAACGACAGCCGCTCGGTGGGTCGCCACCCTCCGGCGGGCCGGCCCTCCCGGCTGACCCGGTCGAGGGCCGCGTAGACACCGTCTCTGGGGTCGATGGTCTCGACGGGAACATCCGAACCGAACACGAGCGCCGTGCCCGCCGAGCGAAGGCTCTTGAACGCGAACGCACCTACCCCGCGGGTCCCCCAGTGCCGGTCCACGAGAGGAATATCGGTGAGAAGATGCGCCGGCTGCATGGAGGCGACGATGCCCGCCCGGGCGGCGCGTTGCAGATCGGCAGGGTGCACCAGCTGGAAGTGCTCGATGCGGTGCGCGATCGCTACGGGGGGCAGGGTCTCGATAATGTCGAGCGCCCGCCGGACGGCCGCATCACCGATGGCGTGAACGGTGGCGGCGATCCCGCCGCGCGCCGCCGCGGTCAGGGCCTCGCGCGCGTCCAGCTCGGTGGTGAGCACGATGCCGCGGTCGGTCGAGTCCTCATACGGCTCCAGCAGCAGGGCGGTCTGACTCCCCAACGCGCCATCCAGAAAGACCTTCACCCCTCCCGTCACCAGCCACTCGGAACCCCAGCCGCTCCGGATCCCGATGCGGAGGGCCGCCTCGAGCCCGTCCGCGGGCAGGTGGGCGAGCACCCGGAGTCGCAGGGCGCCCTCCTGCTCGAGCCGCTGAAAGGCCGTCAGGGCATCAGGTCCTTCGACGTTCTGGATGCCGGTGACACCGAGCTGGTGGGCCGCGGCCTGCGCCGCCCGGACCGCCTCCACCACCAGGTCCCGGCTCACCCTGGGGAGGTGCCGGTGCACCAGCCGGACCGCGTGCTCCAGGAGGAGCCCGGTGGGCTCACCCGAGGCGTCGCGGACAATCCGCCCGCCCTCGGGATCCCGCGTGCTTCGGTCGATCCCGCACCGGACGAGGGCTGCGGAGTTCACCCAGAGGGAGTGCACGTCGTGGGAGTCGAAGGCCGCCGGCGTGTCCGGGAGAACCTGGTCCAGTGCCTCGCGCGTGGGCGGAGCCTCCCAGCCGTTGGGGTCGAACCCCTGGCCCTGGATCCAACCGTCGGTGACGATCCCCTTGGCCGCCCGGGAGACTGCCTCAGCCCGGGTGCGACAGCCGCTCAAGTTGACCCGCTGCCGCCCCACCGCCCACTCCGCGAAATGGGTGTGGCCATCCACGAACCCGGGGGTGACCAGACAGCCGGGAAGCTCGATCAAAGCGGGCGGCGGACCGCTCGCGGCGTTCGCTGCAGCGCGGACGTCGGCGAAGGCGCCCACCGCCAGAATCCGCCCCTCTGACCAGCAAATGGAGTCAGCCGGGGTGCCCGAACCCACGACCGATCCCGCTCGAAGCAGGGTTTTCAACATTTCTTCCCAATGGCCGACATGTGGATAACTCGATGGTCAGGCCGCGATTTCCCGACCGTCGTGAATTCGCGCCCGCGCGCGTGGTAAGTGATTGCTCAAGAAGCCCGTGAGAGGGCGGCGCTCGCGCTGTTTCTCACGTTGAATGGCGTTGCATACGCCTGTATAAAGATACGCACACGTGAATATGGCTAGCGGAGGACCTCGATCTGACGCCCTTCCAGCCTCCGACGGTACTCCTGGAGCACGTGGATGGTCCGCTGGATGGCGGTGGCGGGCATGCCCTCGATGGTGCGGGCCGACAGACGGCGTTCGAGCTGCCCCACGCGGAGCAGCACTTCGAGGCCGTGGCGCGTGAGCGTGACCCGCACCCCCCGGTCGTCGTCCTGATCGGGTGTGGTCTCCACCAGCCCCTTGGCTTCGAGCCGCTGAATGAACGTCGTGGCGGCCGCCCGGGTGATTCCCAGCGCCTCCGCCACCTCCCGGGGCCTGATGCCGTCGGGACCACCCTGATCGACCGCGTAGAGGGCCGTGTGGGCGCGATGCGTGAGCCCGTAGGCCCGGAAGGCCCGGTCCCCGGCGCGGCCGACGGCAGACTGCGCCGCGGTCACCGCGTCGGTCAGCTGCAGGGCCAGCTCCGATCGGTCACTCATGCCCCCCCACTTAGCGCCTTAGCGCCTGCTGTTAGTGACACCCACCAGCCACTCGCGACCACCGATTGTTAATATGTTGACTGTTAATATATAAACGACTTGACTCCTCCCGCAAGTCCCTGCCCCGCCTAGATTGCCGTACCCCAATGCTCCGGGTCAGCGGTCTCACCCGCCTGTACGACCAGCTCGTCGCGGTCGAGGATTTGTCGTTTTCGGTGGCGTCAGGCGAGGTCCTGGGACTGGTAGGCCCGAATGGCGCCGGCAAGACCACCACGCTCCGGTCCCTGTGCGGCGTCATCCGCCCCACCCGGGGGACCATCGAAATCGGCGGCGTGGACCTGGGCCGGGACCCGGTGCGGGCCAAGGGCCAGATCGCCTTCATGCCGGATGAGCCCCACCTCTTCGACTACCTGACCGTCGAGGAACATCTCCGATTCACGGCCCGGCTCTACAAGGCTGCCGGAGCCGAGTCCCGGATCCCTGCCCTGCTGGCCGAGCTGGAGCTGTCCGAGAAGTCCTCCGCCCTCCCCACCGAGCTGTCCCGCGGCATGCGCCAGAAGCTGGTGATCGCCTGCGGCCTCATCCACGACCCCAAGGCGCTGGTGTTCGACGAGCCGCTGACCGGGCTGGACCCCGCCGGGATCAGGCGGATGAAACAGACCATTGTGGACCGGGCCCGGCAGGGGGCAGCGGTGCTCCTATCGTCCCACCTGCTCCACCTGGTGGAGGAGATCTGCACCCGGGTGCTGATCCTCCAGCGGGGGCGGATGGTGGCCATCGGGACCATCCCCGAGATCCTGGCGGGGCGCCCCGACCTTCAGGGGAAGAGCCTCGAGGACATTTTCCTGGCTCTGACGGGGAGCACCGGGTGATCGCGGCCGCCCTGTACCTGAGCCGGCGATCCTGGGCCAACTCCCTCCGCACCCGCCTCCTGAGGCTCCGCCAGCCGAAATACATGGTCGCGTTCTCGGCCGGCGTCTTTTACCTGTGGGTGATGTTCCTCCGGCCCGGCGGCGCCGTGAGCGCCCTGAGCCTTCTGGCGCCGGAGTCGCGGGAGACCGTCGCCATGATCTTCCTCGCCGGCCTCCTGCTCGCCAACTGGACCTTCAACACCAACGAGACCCCCTTCCCCTTCACGCTGGCTGAGACCCAGTTCCTGTTCGCGGCACCCCTGACCCGGCGCCAGGTCCTCCTCTTCAAGATCTTCCGCTCCCAGATGGCGCTCGCGACCTCCGCGGTGATCACCGTGTTTCTCTTCCGGCGGGGCACCTGGAGCCTGGCGACGCCCATTCAGGCCCTGGGCCTCTGGCTGGCGTACGCGGTGGTGAACCTGAACAACGCCGGGATGGGCCTGCTCCGCCTGTCCCTGGCCCAGCACGGGGTCGCGGGCGTGCGGCGGCGCATCGGGACGCTCACCGTCATCGCCGGGCTCGTGGGCGCGATCTGGTGGGTCGGACGCTCAGAGGTGCCGGTGATCGGCGCCGCGTTCGGCGCGGGCTGGCGCTCGGGCTTCGCCGCCCTCACTGAGGCACTCCACACCGGCGGGGGCGCCATTCTTTCCTGGCCCCTGCGGGCCGTGGTGGATCCCTTCCTGGCCAGGTCCCCGCACGAGCTGCTGAGCGCGCTCCCGGCGGGGCTCCTCGTCTTCGGTCTGCACGTGTGGTGGGTGGTCGGGTCTTCGATCGCGTTCGAGGAGTCCGCCACGGACCACGCCCAGCGCACCGCGAAACGGATCGCCGCCCTGCGGGCGGGCCGGGGGTGGACCGAGCCGCGCGCCGGCCGGAGCCGCCCGCTCACCTCCGCGACCCTCACCCCCGCGGGGTCGGCGGCGGGGGCCATCGTCTGGAAGAACCGGCTGGGGATCAAGCGGGAGTTCACGGTGCGGTCGCTGGTGCTCGTCGGGGTCGCCACCGCCATCGGCGTCATGTCCCTGCGCGGGCAGCGCCTCACCACTACCGATCTGCTCGGCGCGTTCCTGCTGTTCGGCGCCTGCATGGTCACGCTGCTCGGACCCATCGCGCTCCGCTTCGACCTCCGTCGCGATCTCGAGATGCTCGAGGTGCTGAAGACCTACCCGGTGCGGGGGCGCACCGTGGTCATGGGCGAAGTCGGCGCGCTGCTCTTGGTCCTGTCGCTCGTCGCCGGCGGACTCACGACGGCCGCGTTCCTGCTGACCATCGCCGAGCCGTCCCTGCCGCCCCTGGGAGACCGGCTCGCGATCCTCGTCAGCGCGCTGGCCGGCATCCCGGCGGTGATCGCCGTCTTTCTCCTGGTGCAGAACACGTCGGTGTTGCTGTTCCCCGCCTGGATCACCGTGGGACCGCAGCGGGCGGTGGGCCTCGAAGCGACGGGGCAACGGTTGATCCTGACGATCGGCAGCCTGCTCGCGCTGGTGGTGGCGCTGGTGCCGGCGGCGCTCTTGTTCGTGCTGGTGATGGTCGTGAGCGAAGGACTGGTCGGGGGGCCCTGGTCGGTGGCGCTCGGTGCGGTGACTGGTGCGGCGGCGGTCGGCGGGGAGTGCTGGCTGGCGATACAGCTGCTGGGCGGCGTGTACGACCGGCTGGATCCCTCCTCAGCGGGAATCCCCTCCGCCTAGCAGAGCTCGGTCCAGTCCACCTCGGAGGTCACGTTGCAGCGGTCGCACTTCAGGTCGTGGGGGCGGCCGGTGAAATCCTGCCGCTCGGAGCACTTGGGGCACACGGCGTACGTCGTCACGAGATCGCGTCCCTGCCCGCCCAGGGTGGGCCGCAGCACGCCCGTCCGCACGACGATGCTCCACCGCTTAGGCTCGTCCTGACGCACGCGGACGTCGTGCAGGGAAAGCCGGATGCGGCGGTTCTGCACCGCCACCACGACGGACTCTTCGCCCGCCGATTCCACGATCGGATACCACGCACCGCGCCGCAGGGTGTCCGCGATCCGGTCGGTGCAGCGGGCCCAGCCGAGTTGTGCCATGAGGTGCCCTCTCCGGTCGCAGGAAGATACTCCTTTCCACTAGATTTCGTTATGCGACCCATCGGGCGCCTCGTGCTTCTCCAGGTGCAGCGTACCACGCTGAAAACCGGCACCAAGCCCAACCGGACCTACGATCCCGCCCCGCTGCTTCACGTACCGCGCGCCGCCGTGAGTCCGGACGGCGTGATGGGGTGGGGAGACCGGGACGCCTGGGTGGTGGACATTCACCACCGGGCCCACCCGAACACGAAAAACGACGACGGCGTGCACGGCGTTTCGGTGGGCTTCACCTCCCACTACCGCGCCATGCAGGACCGGTTCGGGGACCGGATGGTGGTGGGGTGCGCGGGCGAGAACCTGATCGCCGAGACTGATGGGATGCTCACCTGGGACGACGTGTCGCGCGGGTTGGTCGTGACGGCCCCGGACGGCCGTGAGAAGGTCCAGCTCACGGTGCTGCAGGCGGCGGAACCGTGTCGCCCGTTCACCGGGTGGGCGCAGGGGCATCCGACGGAGGCCAATGTGCTGAAGGAGAACCTGCAGTTCCTCCGCGACGGGATGCGGGGGTACTATCTGCAGGCGGAGAACAGCGCGGTGGTCGAAGTGGGAGATCTGCTGCACGCGATGTAGTGGCCAGATGTCGGTGGTCAGTTGTTGAGCAAGAGAAAGGGGAGCCCGTCATCGGCGCTCCCCTTTGCACATCTGGTAACCGGAAACTGAGTACTGGCAACTTCTCCTAGCTCAACTCATCCCATGCCACGTTGGCCCGCTGATGGCAGCGATCACACGTGAGCTCGGTGGGCCGCATCTCGAAGCCCTGCCGGTGCCGGCACGCGGGACACACGCCGTAGGTGAGCGGGAATTCGCGATTCAACCGTCGCATGGTCGCGGGCTCGCAGTGCACCACGCTCCAGCGCTCGGGGGGATGATACCGGAGCTCGAGGAAGCGGCGATCGACCGGCACGTTCTGCCGGTTCACGTCCAGCACCACGATGCTCGAAGTGGACACTCGGACGACGGGGTACCAGGCACCCCGTCGGAGCGCGTACGCGCCGGAGGGACCGACGCGGGCCCAACCCTTGGGTTGGAGGCGGGTGGGGGCGATCGCTGTCATATCAAGAGATTTAATCGGGACCGTCACCCCGCGTTGTGACCGATCTCACAATTTCCGGCGGATCAGCCGCACTCACTGAAGCCGCAGACATGGCATTTGGCGCATCCTTCGATGAACGCCAGCTGCGAGCCGCAATCAGGGCACGCCCCGATGAAGTCCTGCGCCCCGTCCCCTTCCCGCATCCCGAGGGTCCCTTCCGCGCCGGTGATGATCTCGCGGGCCGGGACGCCCACGGACGGGCCACCGGCGAGCAGGTCCTGCTGGATGCCGTGCTTTTCGTTCATCCACTTCTCGATGGCGATGCCGATGGCGTCCGGCACCGACATCACTTTGTTCGGTCCCAGGCCCACGATGCGGTCCGAGGAGATGCCGCGGACCTGCCGGTGGATCTCCTTCATCGGGATGCCGGAGCGCAGGGCCAGTGAGATCAGCCGGCCCATGGCTTCGACATCGGCCATGATCGGCGCGCCCGCCTTGCCCAGGGACATGAAGATCTCGAACGCCTGACCTTTGTCGTCTTCGGTGATGTTCACGTACATGGTGCCGAGCGGCGTCTCCACGCGGCGGGTGGTGCCGCGGAGCAGATCGGGACGCGAGCGCTTGGCGCGGCGCTGGAGGTTCTCCGCCTCGGCGTCGTGCAGTTGGGCGCGCGTCCGCTCCAGCTCGGCCTCGAGCTCGGCGATGCGGCCCGCGGTCTCGGCCGCTTCACTCCGCGTGCCGGTTCCCCCTCCCGTCGCCCCCTGCTCCTGGACCTTTTTGGCGGTCGTCCCGGTCGAGAGCACCTGGCCCTCGCGCGCGCCGTCGCGGTACACCGTCACGCCCTTGCAGCCGAGCTTGAACGCGTCGCGGTAGATCTTCTCGACGTACTCCTCGGTGGCGTCGTTCGAGAAGTTGCAGGTCTTGGAGATCGCCGAATCGGTGAACTCCTGGAACGCGGCCTGCATCTGGATGTGCCATTCGGGCGTCACGTCGTGGGCGGTGACGAACGTGCGCTGCCACTTGGCCGGCACGGCGTCGAAGTGGATGTTCCCCGCCTCGGCAATCTTCCGCATCAGCTCTTCGGAGTACCAGCCCTCGCGCTTGGCGATGGCGACGAACTGCTCGTTGACGTCGGGCATCAGGACGCCCGCCTGGTTCCGGAGGAACGCGACGGCGAAGAGCGGCTCGATGCCGGACGAGCACCCCGAGATGATGGAGATGGTGCCGGTGGGCGCCACGGTGGTGAGGTTGCAGTTCCGGAGCTTCCGCATGGGCCGGACGCGCTCGCCCTGGGGTCCGCGGGCGCAGGTGGCGTCGGGTCCCCAGATGGACTTCTCCCACTCGGCGAAGGGCCCGCGCTCGAGGGCGAGCTTCTCCGACGCCGCGAGCGACTCCTCCTCGATGAACGCCATCATCTTCCTGCCGAGGGCCACGCCCTCGTCCGAGTTGTACGGGACCCCGAGCTCCACCAGGAGGTCGGCCCAGCCCATGACGCCCAGGCCGACGCGACGGATCCGCTTGGCCAGGTCGTCGATCTCGGGCAACGGGTACTTGTTGGCGTCGATGACGTTGTCGAGGAAATGCGTGCAGAGATGGACCACCGTGCGCAGCCGGTCCCAGTCCACGTCCCCGTTCTTGACGAACAACCCGAGGTTGATGGAGCCCAGGTTGCAGACGTCGTACGGGAGCAGGGGCTGCTCGCCGCAGGGATTGGTCGCCTCGTAGCTGCCGAGGTGCGGGACGGGATTGTAGTAGTTGGCGCGGTCGATGAAGTACACGCCGGGCTCGCCTGTCTGCCACGCGCCGTGCACGATCTTCCGGAAGACTTCCCGTGCGTCGAGCTGCCCCACGACCTTCTTGGACTTCGGGTGGATCAGGTCGTAGCGCGATCCCGCTTCCACCGCCTGCATGAATGCGTCGGTCACCGCCACCGAGATATTGAAGTTGGTGACCTGGGTCAGGTCTTCCTTGCAGGTGATGAAATCCATGATGTCGGGGTGGTCCACGCGCAGGATGCCCATGTTGGCACCGCGGCGGGTCCCGCCCTGCTTCACCACGTCCGTGGACGCGTCATAGAGCTTCATGAACGACACCGGGCCCGAGGCCACGCCCATGGTGGAGCGGACCACGTCGTTCTTGGGACGGAGCCGGGAGAAGGAGAACCCGGTGCCGCCGCCCGACTGATGCACCAGCGCCATGGCGCGCAGGGTGTCGTAGATGCCGCTCTTCCCGTTGGACAGGGCGTCTTCGACGGGGAGCACGAAGCAGGCAGACAGCTGTCCGAGGGGGCGGCCGGCGTTCATGAGGGTGGGCGAATTCGGCATCCAGGCCCGCGTGGCCATCAGCTCGAAGAATGTCTCGGCCAGGCCGGCCACGGCCTTCTCCGAGGCGCCGTAGGTGGCGTCGGGAGCGGCGATGGTCCGGGCCACCCGCCAGAAGAGGTCTTCCGCCTTTTCGGTGGGTTTGCCGGCATCGTCCTTCACGAGATAGCGCTTCTCGAGAACGGTGAGGGCGTTGGCGCTCAGGTCGAGCGCGCCTTTGCGGGAATTGGAAGCAGTCATGCGGGCTCGTCCCTCACGGTAAGAGCGTTACACAGAGCCTTAGGCGCTGAGATAGTTGATGGCGGCGTGCGCTCGGTGGAATCAGAAGCGCGGAGGCCCAAGGTAGGCGGGTCCAAACGCCCGAGCAAGCTCTCACAACACCTTCGACAACATCGCGGGTCTTGACAATCAACATCACAAATCTGCCTTACGGAGTTTTCAGGAGCGGGAACACCCCGCTCCGGTGACGTACCGCCTCCGCCACGTAGTGTTCCCACGTGCCCCGAATGCGGGCAGTCAGCGCTTCATCCACCTGCCGCACCACCCGCCCCGGCACCCCCATCACGAGCGACCGCGGCGGAATCACCATCCCCTCCCGCACCACCGCGCCCGCGGCGATCACGCTCCCCGTCCCCACCACCACGTCGTTGAGGAGAATGCTGCCCATCCCGATCAGGCAGTCCTCCTCGATGGTGCACCCGTGGATGATGGCGCGGTGGCCGATCCCTACCCGGGCCCCGATGCGGGCCGGCTTCCCTTCGTCTACATGAACAATGGTGCCGTCCTGAACGTTCGAGCACTCGCCCACCACGATCGGAGCCATGTCCCCCCGCAGGACGCACCCATACCAGACGCTGGACTGGGGCCCCAGCGTGACGTCCCCCAGCACCGTGGCACCGGGAGCGATGTAGGACGTGGGATGGAGGCTCAGTTCTGCCTTCTGGGCACGAACGGCTGCTGGACCCAGGCATCCACCGGGGTTCCCGCTTTGAGCGCAGGGGTCCAGACGATGGATTTCGACATCTCCATCGCCTTGGTGGTGATGCTGTCCACATTCGACGGTGAGAACAACCGGGACTCGATGGTCTGGCCTTCGGCGGACACGTGGACATACAGGATCGCCAGCCGCGGCACCTCGGGGGCGTCCGCCGGCAGATTGATGAACGTGGCGACGGTGGGCCGTGGCGGGGTGTCGAAGCATTCCTTCCGCCGGTTGTACTCGGGGCCGGGTTCCGCGCAGATCACCGCGAGGGATGGAGGCGGCTTCGGCTTGGGGGTGGCCGCCGTACCGGCCGGCGCCTGGGTCGTGTCGTGCTTCGTCGTGTCCGGCGCCCCGCCGGCGGCCGTGCCGGCCAGGGACGTGGAGTCTTTTGCGGCGAGCGTCGTGGTATCCACCGGGGCGATCGGAACCGCCTTGGAGAGCACCCGGCTGATCAGGCCCTGCTGAATACCGAAGTACCATACGGCGCCGCCGACCACCAGCAGCACCGCCATGAAGATGGCGAGGCCACCCACCGTGGACTTCGGCTTCGCGGCCTCCCCCTCCCCCTCCCCCTCGGCCGCGCCCCCCCGCCCCGTCATTCCCGTGGTGACGCGGGGTGAAGCGATGGAAGGCATCGCGCGGGTCGCCGCGGTCGAGATGCCTGTCGCGACGTATCCCCCCGCTTCGACGGCCTCCACCATCTGTTCGGCGGTCTGGAAGCGCTCGTCCGGCACTTTGGCCATCATCTTCTTGACGATCTCGAAGATGTGGCGGTGCTCGTCGGTCTTGAGCTCCGGCGTGGGGAGCGCCTCCATGATGTGCTTGTAACCGATGGAGAAGGAATCCTCCCCATCGAACGGCACGGCCCCGGTGAGGCACACGTAGGCGACCACGCCCAGCGAGTAGATGTCCGAACGGCCGTCCAGCGGCTGGGCGCGGGCCTGCTCGGGGCTCATGTAGTGCGGCGTCCCGATAGCCATCCCGGTGCCCGTGAGCTTGCCGCCGCTCGCGGCTTTCGCGATCCCGAAGTCCGTGACCACCGCCTGCCCATGCTCGTCGAACATGATGTTGTCGGGCTTGACGTCGCGATGGACGATGTTGCTCTTGTGCGCGTATCCCAGCGCGCGCCCGACCTCGGTCAGGATGCGCCGGATGTCGGCGGGCGGCAGGGCACCCCGCTGCGAGAGCACCGCGGAGAGCGGCTTCCCGCGCAGGAACTTCATCACGAAGTAAATC
>Ga0209178_1000587_pt1 | contig 10792 bp, 12 predicted proteins | sample GAAS200_FD_187521 | JGI IMG/M metagenome (GOLD analysis project Ga0209178, IMG submission 187521) | Agricultural soil microbial communities from Georgia to study Nitrogen management - GA AS200 (SPAdes) (version 2) | ecosystem: Environmental > Terrestrial > Soil > Agricultural land | place: USA... | reverse complement strand
TTGCTCGTCATTCCGGCGCAGGCCGGAATCCATTTTGGCTTTAAGGATAAAATCACAATGGATTCCGAGTTCCGCGCTGCGCGCGGCCCCGGAATGACGACAACGTTTGTAGGCTTTCCCGAGCCCCGAGTCCCGGCTCTTACTCGAAATCGAGGAACGAGCGAAGTTGCTCCGAGCGCGACGGATGCCGCAGCTTGCGCAGCGCCTTGGCCTCTATCTGGCGGATGCGCTCGCGGGTCACGTCGAACTGCTTGCCGACTTCTTCCAGCGTGTGGTCGGTGTTCATGTCGATGCCGAAGCGCATGCGCAGCACCTTGGCCTCGCGCGGGGTCAGGCCCGCCAGCACGTCGCGCACGGTTTCGGTCAACCCGGTGTCGGTCGCCGATTCCACCGGCGAGCCGGCATTTTGGTCTTCGATGAAGTCGCCCAGATGCGAATCCTCGTCGTCGCCGATCGGGGTTTCCATCGAGATCGGTTCCTTGGCGATCTTCAGCACCTTGCGGATCTTGTCCTCGGGCATTTCCATCGCCACCGCCAGTTCCTCCGGCGTTGGTTCGCGGCCGTACAACTGCAACATCTGGCGGCTGATGCGGTTCAACTTGTTGATGGTCTCGATCATGTGCACCGGGATGCGGATGGTGCGTGCCTGGTCGGCGATCGAACGCGTGATGGCCTGGCGGATCCACCACGTCGCGTAGGTCGAGAACTTGTAGCCGCGGCGGTATTCGAACTTGTCGACCGCCTTCATCAGGCCGATGTTGCCTTCCTGGATCAGGTCGAGGAACTGCAGGCCGCGGTTGGTGTATTTCTTGGCGATCGAGATCACCAGGCGCAGGTTGGCCTCGACCATTTCCTTCTTGGCGCGGCGGGCCTTGGCCTCGCCGATCGACATTGCGCGGTTGATTTCCTTGATGTCGGTGAGCGGCAGGTACAGCGCGCGCTCGATCTCGGTGAGCTTCTGCTGTTCCAGCAGGATGTCGTCGCGATGGTTCTTCAGCGCCGGCACCCATTTCTGGCGCTTGCGCGCGAGTTCGTTGGTCCAGTCGAGATTGGTTTCGTTGGACGGGAACAGCTCGATGAATTCCTTGCGCGGCATGTGCGCCTGGCGCACGCACACGTCCATGATCACGCGCTCGTGCTGGCGGATCGCCGCCACCACTTCGCGCAGCTTGCGCACGAAGCCGTCGATCAGCGCGGACGGAAGCTTGAGCTTCAGGAATTCCTCGCCCATCTTCTCGCGCAGCTTCTGCGATTTCTTGTCGGCGACGCCGAACTTGTCGGCGGTCTTCTGGAACTTGCCGTACAGCTCGCGCAACACGTCCATGCGGCGCGCGACCTCGACCGGATCGGGGCCGCTCGGGCCGGCTGCTTCCTCGTCGCCGCCCGCGGAATCGTCTTCGTCCTCGTCGCTGTCGGCGTCGTCATCACTGTCGTCGGACGAAGCGTCCGCGGCGGGCGGTGCCACGCCGAATTCCTCGGCCGGGATTTCCTGGTCGGCGAAACCGGCCAGGATTTCGCTCATGCGGCGCTTGCCGTCGAGATGCAGGTCGTATTCTTCGAGCAGCAGGCCGATCGCCCACGGGAAGCTGGACAGCGCGGTCTGCACCTGCGTCAGGCCTTCCTCGATGCGCTTGGCGATCGCGATTTCGCCTTCGCGGGTCAAGAGTTCCACCGTGCCCATTTCGCGCATGTACATGCGCACCGGATCGGTGGTGCGGCCGACTTCGGCGTCCACCGCGGACAGCAGCGCGACCGCTTCTTCGGTGGCGGTTTCGTCGTCGTCGGTGCTGACCCCTTCGGCGCTGATGGTGTCGGTGTCGGGTGCGATTTCGTGCACCTCGATACCCATGCCGTTGATCATCCCGATGATGTCTTCGATCTGCTCCGGATCGACGATGTCGTCGGGGAGGTGATCGTTGACCTCGGCGTAAGTCAGGTAACCCTGCTCACGGCCCTTGGTGATCAACTGCTTGATTTCGGATTGCTGCGAGGGGAGGTTTTCCATGGGTGTATTCGACACGACAAGACCGCTCAGTATAGCAAAATGGAGGTGACCCGGCGATGGATCAAGGCCGGAAAAAGCGTGACGGGACAAGCGACTAGGCCGGATCCGGCATGCAAGAATCGGCCCAAGGGGCCAGCAAAGCCGCTTCCGGCATCATTCGAAGCGGCTGTTGTGAAAAGTCAGGGCAGGAAACCCGTTCTGGTGTTCACCGGAGCTGCGGAACGTCAGGCCTTTGAGCGCCGATTAAGCCGCGGTCATGGATGACCGCAAAAGTACGGTCACGGGCCCATCATTGACCAGCCGCACCTGCATATGGGCACCGAAGCGGCCGGTTGCAACCCTCGGATGCGCAGCACGGGCGAGGTCCACCAGCCGGTCGAACCAGCGCCGCCCTTCTTCGGGCGATGCGGCGGTGGTGAAGCTCGGCCGCGTGCCCTTGCGGGTGTCCGCGGCCAGGGTGAATTGCGGCACCAGCAGCAGGCCGCCATGGATATCGGCGAGGGAAAGGTTCATCCGTCCGGCATCGTCGGAAAAGACCCGGTAGCCGAGCAGGCGCTCGCACATCCGCTGCGCCTGCGCCTCGCCGTCGCCCGGTTCGACCGCGACCAGCACCAGCAAACCGGCGTCGATGGCACCCACGGTTTCGCCATCGACGACGACCGATGCGGAGGTGACGCGTTGGAGGAGGGCGATCATGTTGCGAGGGGACAAGGGGCGAGGGATGAGGGACGAGCAAAAGCGGAGTCGTGAAGCCTAGCAACGAAGCCGTCATTCCGCGCAGGCCGGGATCCATTTTGCCTTTGCTGCAACGAACCGGCATGGAACGGCGCGAGATGTTTGGCGCGCCCTCGCTACTCGCCTCTCGCCCCTGCTCCATCGTTAAACTCCCGCGATGCACTGGTACACGAAACTTGCCTACGGGCTGATGTGGCTCGCCGCCCGCTTGCCGGCGCGCGTATTCCGCACATTCGGCATCGCATTGGGCGGGTTGTTCTGGGTCGGCAACAGCCGCAAGCGGCGCGTGGTCGAAGCCAACCTTGAGTTGGCGCGGCGCGATCTGGATGACGCGGCGCGCCGCAGGCTCGCACGCGCATGCGTTCGCGAATGCGGTATCTCGCTGGTCGAGGTGTTCGGCATCTGGACGAATCCGCGTCGTACGCTGGCCGACGTGCGCGACGTGCGCGGGCAGGAACTGTTCGATGCCGCGATTGCCGCGAAACGGGGCCTGATCCTGTGCGCACCGCACCTCGGCAGTTGGGAAGTCGCCAATTACTGGATCGGTGCGCGCACGCCGTTCGCCACGTTCTATACGCAACCGCGCTACCGCCAAGCCGAAGTGCTGCTGCGAAAATTGCGCGAAGGCGGCGCGAGCATCCAGTTTCCGATCGACGACTCCGGCGTGCGACGCGTGTTCCGTCATCTCCGCGACGGCGGCGTGGTGTCGATCATGCCCGACCACGTGCCGCGCGCGGGCAGCGTGGTCGTGCCGTTCTTCGGCGTGCCGGCGCTGACGATGACGCTGCTGCCGCGCCTCGCGCAACGCACCGGCGCGCGCGTGCTGATGCTGTTCGTCGAGCGCCTGCCGCAAGGATTCCGGGTGCACTTCCGCGAACCGCCCGCGGCATTGCTCGATCCCGATCCGCTCGTCGCATGCACGGCGATGAACGCGGCGATCGAAGCCTGCGTGCGCGACGCGTTCACGCAGTACCAGTGGAACTACAAGCGCTTCAAGGCGCGCGAAGGCAGCGGCCTCACCGACGACGCCTACATCGCGACGGGTGTGCGCACGTGAAGTGGTACGTCGCCCTGACCTGGTGGACGCTGCGCGCGTTGGGCGTGCTGCCGCTGCCGCTGTTGTACGCGATCGGCACGGTGCTGGGCCGGCCGCTGTGGTGGCGCAGGCATGCGCGCGAACGCGTGCACACCGAAGTGAACATGCGGATCGTGCATCCCGAACTCAATGACAAGTCGCGCGACGCCTTGGTGCGCGAATGCCTCGTTGAAACCGGGCACGCCGTCACCGAAATGGCCGCGGTGTGGGGGCGCGGTGCGCGCCGCGCGCTGGAACTCATCCGCGAGGTCGATGGCGTCGAGCATTTCGATGCCGCACTGCAATCGGGACGCGGATTGATCGTCGCCGCGCCGCACCTCGGCTGCTGGGAACTCCTGAACTATTGGCTGAGCGCGCGCACGCCGATCGCGATCCTGTACGCACCGCCGCGCAACGTCGCATGGGAAGCGCTGCTGGTGCGTGCACGCGGCGACTTGCATCCCGAACAGGTGCGCGCCGAGGGCGCGGGCGTGCGCGCGTTGTACAAGCGCCTTGCCGCGGGCGGCGTGGTCGGGATTCTTCCGGACCAGCAGCCCAAGCGTGGCGAAGGGCAGTTCGCGCCATTTTTCGGACTGGACGCGAACACGATGGTGTTGCTGCCGCGCATCGCGCATCGCACCGGTGCGACCGTGTTGTTCGCATTCGCGGAACGGCTGCCGCGCGGCGCGGGTTTTCGCATTCGCGTCTTGCCGGCGCCGCAGGGCATTGCCGATCCCGATCTGCGCGTCGCCTGCACCGCATTGAATCACGGCGTCGAGCAATGCGTGAACCTCGCCTTCCCGCAATACCAGTGGACCTACAAGCGTTGGGCCGAGCGGCCGGATCCGTACGAACACGATCCGTACTGGCTGGCACGCAATGGAAGGATTGACGAATGGCGCCGATGACCTGCATCGAAGACCTGCGGCAGCTGTACCTGAAGCGCGTGCCGCGGATGTTCGTGGATTATTGCGAATCCGGTTCGTGGACCGAAACGACGCTGCGCAGGAATCTCGAAGACTTCGCGCGCCTCCAGTTGCACCAGCGCGTCGCGGTAGGTGTGGAAGGCGGTACCACCACGACCACGATGCTGGGCGAAAAAGTCGCGCTGCCGGTGGCGCTGGCGCCGGTCGGCCTGTGCGGCATGCAGCACGCCGACGGCGAGATGCTGGCCGCGAAAGCGGCGCTGGATTACGGCGTGCCGTTCACGCTCTCGACCATGAGCGTGTGTTCGATCGAAGATGTTGCAGCTTTCGTGAAGCGGCCGTTCTGGTTCCAGTTGTACGTCATGCGCGACCACCGTTTCATCGAAAGCCTGATCGATCGCGCGAAAGCGGCCGGGTGTTCCGCGTTGGTGCTGACGCTGGATCTCCAGGTGATGGGCCAGCGTCATCGCGACATCAAGAATGGCTTGTCGACGCCGCCCAAGCCGACGCCGGGAAATCTGGCGAACCTCGCGCTGCATCCGCGCTGGTGTTGGAGCATGGCGCGCACGCGGCGGCACCAGTTCGGCAACATCGCCGGCCACGTCGAAGGCGTCAGCGACATGTCGTCGCTGGCCGCATGGACGGCGGAACAGTTCGACCGGGGCCTGAACTGGAACGACGTCGAATGGATCAAGAACCGCTGGGGTGGCAAGCTGATCCTGAAGGGCGTGCTCGATCCGGATGACGCGCGCCGCGCGGTCGACTGCGGCGCGGACGCGATCGTCGTATCGAACCACGGCGGCCGCCAGCTCGATGGCGCGCCCTCGTCGATCAGCGTGCTCCCGGAGATCGCATCGCGCATCGGCAAGGATTGCGAAGTGTGGCTCGACGGCGGCGTGCGTTCCGGTCAGGACGTGCTCAAGGCGATCGCACTCGGCGCTCGCGCGGTGATGATCGGCCGTGCGTTCGTGTACGGCCTTGGCGCGTTGGGTGAAGCCGGCGTCACTATGGTGCTGGAATTGATCCGTCGCGAACTCGACCTGACGATGGTGTTGTGCGGCGTCCGCACCATCGCGGAAATCGATCGGCGCGTGTTGCACGAACCTCGAATGTAGCCCGGATTCCGCTGCGCTTCATCCGGGCTACGTGCTTACAGCAACACGACCAGCGCGACCAGCACCGCTGTAACCACGAGATAGGGAACCGACCACGCATGGAAGCGCCAGCCGATGCCGCGGCTGCCGTCGAGGCGCAGCGCGATCAGATTGGCCAGCGAGCCGATCATCAGGCCCGATCCGCCGACGTTCACTGCTGCGGCGAGCAGCGTGAGGTCGGGCGCGTAGTGCTGCAGCGCGACCGCGGCGGGCACGTTGCTGATGAACTGCGAGAGCACGATGCCGCCCGCGTACGTCACGCGCGGGTCGTGCCAGTCCAGCGTGCCGACGTGCGCCCGCACGAACGGCAGCGCGGCGAGATGCCCCAGGCCCACGAACATCGCGGCGAACGTCACCAGCAACATCCAGTCCACGCCGGCCAGCACGCGCCGGAAAAACACCAGGCCGATCGCGATCACGATCAACGCCGCAGGCACCGGCCAGCCCTGCTGCAGCGCGAACACCATCCCCGCCAGCAGCACGACGGCGCCGATCGCGAGCGGCGTGTTGGCCGCGGAATGCTCCACCCGGCCTTCGTCGAGTTGCAGCGGCGCGCCCGAAAATGCAAAACCGCATGTGACCAGCAGGACGACCAGCAACACCGCGCCGGCTGGGGCCAGCGCCGCGACATAGCCGAAAAATCCGAGTCCCGAGTGTTGCCACAACAGCAAGCTTTGCGGATTGCCGATCGGGCTGAACGTCGAACCCGCGTTTACCGCCAACGCTTCGAAGATCACCAGCCGCTGGCGCGGGATGCGCGCGATGCGGTCGATCGCCAGCGTCAGCGGCACGACCAGGAACAACGCGACATCGTTGGTGAGCACGGTCGCAAGCGCCGCCGCCAGCAGCACCAGCACGAACGCCAGCGCGCGCACGCTGTGCAGCCGCGCGACCAGCCGCAGCGCGAAGCGTTGCACGTGCCCGCTCACCCGCACGCCCTGGGTCAGGATCAGCAAACCGCAGAGGCCGGCGAGCGTCGGCAGGTCCAGCCAATGCAGGTATTCGGATGGCGCGCGCGGATCCGCGATGGCGAGCGCGAGCACCAGCAGCAACAACGCCTGCAGCAGGTGGTCGCGTCGAAGGCGGTGCATCAGGGCAGAAGGATCGGACACGGATTTCCCGGCAGTTCGCGACATGCTGCACGGCGGATGACCGCCGGTAAAGGGCCGCACGCGCCGTTCACGCGCGGCCGCGCATGCTGGAAGACATGTCGTCGCGTGAACTATGGCGGTGGTTGTTGCGTGGCGTGCTGGTCGTCGTTGCCGTCGGCGCGGTGACGGCGTTTTTCGTTTCCGGCGCGCAGAAACACTTCGACCTGGAGACGCTGCAACGCAGCCGCGCGTGGCTCGCCGCCATGCAGGCCGCGCACCCGTGGCGGCTGGCGTTCACCTTCCTCGGGGTGCTGATCGCGGTGGTGCTGTTGTCGCTGCCGCTGTTGACCGTGATGACGCTGGCGGCGGGCGCGATCTTCGGCTTGTTCGAAGGCACCGTGCTGATGTCGTTCGGCTCGGCGATCGGCGCGGTGCTGGTGATGCTCGCGTCACGCTTCGTGTTCAAGGACGCGTTGCGCCGCCGCTTCGCGCACCGGCTGCACAAGATCGACGTGGGCATCGAACGTGACGGCGCGTTCTACCTGCTCAACATCCGGCTGGTGCCGATCTTTCCATTCTTCATCGTCAACCTGCTGATGGGCCTGACCCATATGCGGGTGTGGACGTTCTACTGGGTGACGCAGATCGGCATGCTGGTCGGCACCGCGGTGTACGTGAACGCCGGGACGCGCGTCGCGGAAGCGCACAGCGCGCGCGAACTGGTGTCGCTGCCGATGATCGTGTCGTTGGCGCTGCTGGCGGTGCTGCCGTTCGCGTCACGCTGGATCATCAAGCGCGCGCGGCATTGGCGGCATCAACGGCGCTGGCATCGCCGGGGAATGGATGAATGACGAGCTTCATCGGGTTGGCGCTGATCGCCGGCTGGCGGAGTGAAATATGTTTTGGTTCGCAGGGCGGCGGACGGAGTCCGCCCTACGGCGCCATGTAGGGCGGACTCCGTCCGCCATCTGTTGGCAATGGACGGCTAAATACCGGCATACCACTGGTAGCCCTGGTCCTCCCAGTAGCCGCCGTTGCCGTCGCCGATGGATTTGAAGGAATCGACCAGGTCGATTCGGCGCAGGTACTTCGCCATCTTGTAGCCGAGCTGCCGCGGCACGCGCAGGCGCAGCGGCGCGCCGTTCGGGATCGGCAAGGTCTTGCCGTTGAGTTCCCAAGCCAGCAGCGTTTGCGGGTGGTAGGCGTCGTCGAAGCCCAGCGATTCGTAGTATTCGCTGCCGTCGTCCATCGCGTCGTAGCAGCGGAACACCACGTAGCGTGCGGCCTTCGTGGGTCGCGCGAGATCGAGCACGCGCGACAACTGCACGCCGGTCCACTTGCCAATCACGCTCCAGCCTTCCACGCAGTCGTGGCGGGTGATCTGGGTGCGGGTCGGCAACGCGCGCAAATCGTCCAGTGAAAGCGACAACGGATGCGCGACCAGGCCGCCCACGGCGAGCCTGTAATCGCGAAAACCGTTCGCGGCGAGCGTGCGGTATTCGGCCGATTGCGGATCGGTGCTGCCGTTGGCCCGGAACACCGGCGAGATGTCGGCTTCGCTGTATTCGCGCGCCATCGCGTTGCGCGACAGCGCGTGTTGCGCGGCATGGCTCAAGCTCGTTGCACTGCCCAGCACCTTCGGTGCCCAATCGGTTTCCGACAATTTGTCGCAGCCGCCCAGTGCCACCGCGCCGGTCAGCGCCAGCGCGTCGCGCAGGAAGCGGCGGCGCCTATTGATGAGTTTCATCGCGCGCCTCCGCGTCGATCGCATAGCGGCCGGTGATGATCGAGCGCAGGTTGTTGCCGACACCGGTCACGATCACCTCGAAGATGTGGATCAGGAAGAACGCGATGAAACCCATCGCGAACAGGAAATGGATGCTGCGCGCCGATTGCCGGCCGCCGACGAGGTCCACCAGCCAGCCGAGCACCGAATCCATCCGCGGCGACATCGCGAGCCCCATCAGCACCACCCCACCGCCGAAAAAGAAGATCACGACCAGGTAGGCGATGCGCTGCAGCACGTTGTAGCGCAGCGCGGCTTCGCCGTGCGGGTGGCGCAGCAGCGCGTGGTCGATGATCGAACGGCCGATGCCGCGCCAGTCGCGCCGCGTGGGCACGAGGTCGCGCGTGAGGTGCCGCGTCCACAGCGCGTACAGGAAAAAACACGCACCGTTGATCACGAAGATCCACGCGAAGAAGAAATGCCAGGCGCGGCCCATCGCCAGCCATTGCGGACCGGGGATCGTCGCCCAGCTCGGGAAACCGCGCACCGTCGGCTGGCCGTTGGCCTTCGATACGCCGAACCAGCCGGTGGTGTCGAAACGATGGCTGCCGATCGCGGTCACGCCATGCAGCTTCCCATCGTGGGTCTGCGTGGCGCCCAGGCTCAGCCACGGGCGCTCGAACGTCGAACGCTGGCCCCAGTACAGCGCCGGGTGCGCGTTGAAGATCTGCAAGCCGCTGCCCAGCAGGATCAACAGACAGATCGCGTTGATCCAGTGCATGATCCGCAGCGGCAGCGTGTGGCGATAAACCACGCGACGCAGTTTCCGCGCCGGCGGCGCCTCGACCGGCGAAGAAGGCATCACGTCTTCGGGAATGCTGGCCATGCTCGTTGGCACTCCGACCGTTCGGATGAGCTTACTCGCACTTGCTTTCGCTGGAAGATGCCCCGGGGTTACATCCTGCGGGTGGCCGGCGATATCCTCCCCGGTTGTCCATCCACTATCCGGCGCTGCGGCGCCGCAGGAGAGCCGCCATGTCCCTCGCAGGCAAACGCATCGCAATCACCGGCGCGTTCGGTTCGTTGGGCGCGGCGGTGGTGCAGGCTGCATTGAAGGCCGGCGCAGAGGTTGCCGGGATCGACCGTGCGGATGCGCCATCGGCCGGGACGGATCTCGGCGACGCCAAACGCTTCGGCGGCGTCGATCTTGCCGACACCGCGCAGGCGAAAGCCGCGATCGACGCCGCGGCGAAAGCGCTGGGTGGACTGGACGCGCTGGTCAACATCGCCGGCACGTTCCGCTGGGAGACGCTGGCGGACGGCAGCGCCGAGACTTTCGACCTTCTGTACCGCATCAATCTGCGCACCGCGGTCGCGGCCAGCAAGGCCGCGCTGGCGCACCTGCCGGACGGCGGGCGCATCGTCAATATCGGCGCGGCGTCCGCGCTGAAGGCCGGTGCGGGCGTCGGCGCCTACACGGCCTCGAAATCCGGCGTCATGCGTTTCACCGAATCGCTGGCCGAGGAATTGAAGGAACGCGGCATCACCGTCAACGCGGTGCTGCCGTCGATCATCGACACGCCGCCGAATCGCAAGGACATGCCCAAGGCGGATTTCGGCAAGTGGGTGAAGCCGGAACAACTCGCTGACGTGATTGTGTTCCTGTTGTCCAATCAAGCGTCGGCAATCACCGGCGCACTGATTCCCGTGGTCGGACGGGTGTAGCCGACATCCCCACGATGCTTCGCATCCACCCCCTTCGTTCCGAAGGGGGTGAAGTGCGCGCGCTTTGCTTCCCCCTTCGGAACGAAGGGCGTAGCGCAGCGAGCGCGCGCGAAGCGCGAGAGGGGGATGGCTTTCATTGCGCGCCACCGCGATCTGCATCCAGGTGATATTTCGTCGCCGTCTCCACTTCGTTCCTTGACCCCAAAAACACCGGCACGCGCTGGTGCAATTGCGTCGGTTGCACATCGAGGATGCGTGAACGTCCGGTGGTCGCGGCGCCGCCGGCCTGCTCGACGATGAAGGCCATCGGGTTGGCCTCGTACATCAGGCGCAGCTTGCCGCCCTTCGACTTCAC
>Ga0209178_1000585_pt1 | contig 10807 bp, 11 predicted proteins | sample GAAS200_FD_187521 | JGI IMG/M metagenome (GOLD analysis project Ga0209178, IMG submission 187521) | Agricultural soil microbial communities from Georgia to study Nitrogen management - GA AS200 (SPAdes) (version 2) | ecosystem: Environmental > Terrestrial > Soil > Agricultural land | place: USA... | reverse complement strand
TCTGGATCCATACCTTCGATCCAGCCGTACACTGATAAGCGGAAGGTGTCACGCTCTGCGCATTGGATCTCACGGCTTGCCGGCCCGCGGTGCGTGGTGCAGCGCAGGCCGATGCAGCAACGCCGACACCGACCGCCACTACCACGAACACGGTGAGCTTGGGGCTGCGTTTCATGCTGCGCAAAGCGAGATCGAGGCAGTGGGTGAACATTCCTTTACTCCGTCGCACGTTTGCGGCTGACCGCCACTTGCGGCAATTTTCTACCAGCGCATGGCGCATAGCTTTTACGCGCCCTTTCATCAATTCCGAAAACGCCCACTCCGGAAGTCTCGTATCCGCGGATACATTGCGGACAACCCAGTCAGTTTTCACCCGGGTTGGTGGTGTCCTGTGGAATCATCCCGCGCCGTAGCCGCGTCCATCCGAGCGGGCGAGGTGACGGGAACCTCGAATATTCGATCACCTAGAAAGCTGCCAAGCCAGTACGTGCCGTGGTATTTGACCGCCGCGGACGCGGCGCCAAAATGCGTAGTCGGCGGAATAAACTCTCTCTTGGCAATACTGTTTTGCACCGGGTTGAAGACCACAAGCACCGATGGTGTGTCGCAAATTTTCGGCGGACCGCGAGACAGTATCTTGGACGCATCGCCAACTTCACCCGCGATCAACAACGTGCCGTCACGTAGCCAATGGATATTGTCCGGATGGAATTGTCCAAGCGGAACACGCACCGCTGCCCGGTGTCCATCTCTGGAGAGGATCCATAACGCGTTATTTGTCCAGGCGTTCACGTAAAGAGTCCGGCCATCGGGTGAGCTTTCGATGCCATTGTCCCCGGGTAGATCGCTGCCCTTGAGGTGCACCCAGCCGGTTCGCTTTGACCAGGTCATGACGAACCCGCTCGGGCGACCAGCAACGAGATTGACCATCTTCGGATCGTCGGGTGAACCAAAGCTCGTAACCGCTACGCCGTCAGGGAACGGTGCCACGGCATTCGCCAAGACGGTGGAGGGGACGTGGACGCAACCCCGCCAAGTCAAGGCGACGCTCCTAGCCTGCACATGCCATTCGAACATCTCGATGGACTGCTTGCCGCCATGATTGACCACATAGAGCCGACCGCGATCCGGACTGTCGGACCGGCTCGATAGCCCATGTGTGATCAGCGTGCCGAAGTTCTGTGGCGGAGTGCAGTTGGGATCCAGGGAGCGCTGCGTGTCTGGATCCATCGTGGGGACAAGCGGTGTTGCAATCCTGGATGCCAAGTCCACCAGATACAGATGGCTGAGTGAGCGGGGGGCACGGGCCAAACTGGACGCAATCGCGAACCGGGTGCTACCCAGTCGTACGACATCCTCCGGATTCCTGAGCCCGCATATCGCATTGCGTCCGCAGGAATCCACGCCCACATGCGCGATCCCATCCGTTACATGCATGGCACCCGCCGGCGAAAGCACCAGAACGGCACCCGTAAACAACAACCAAGCGACATATTTCACGGTTTTGCTCCAGAACATTTCGCCAAACTCGGCGCGCGGCCGGCGTGGCCGAGGGATGAAATCGAACTGTGCGAGAAACACCTAAAGAGACCAAGGCTATCGAACCCGGCCAACACGTTCGGCGCTATCCGAGCCATTGACCATACGTCCTTTACGAAGTGTTGGGCCATCGGTGTCGCTCGATACCTAAAGCTCCAATACCGATTGGTACACGATCACCGCTTGTCCAGCCACACGCACGGTTTTTGGCGACCCGTCCTCAACGTCGACGGAGACTTCGGCGGCGCCCGGTCGCCCCATCGCTTCACCTTGCCGCGCACGAAACACCAGCGTGCCGCCAGCAGGAGATGCCAAGCGATGGCGCACGAGATAAGCCCCCAAAGGACCGTTGGCATTTCCGGTCACCGGGTCTTCGGCTATACCTATGGCCGGCGCGAACATTCGACCATGTACAAGGTATTCATCAGTTGTCAATACGAACACGTAATAGCCGTTGCAACCGATGCCACGGCTGATTTCCGCCAGTTTCGACAGGTCCGGCTGCAACGAGTGCAGTTTGTCCAAAGTTCGAATGCCTATCATGACCTTCGAATGGCCGGTGGAGACAATTTGAACGGGACAGTCGCCGCGAACGTCCTCAACGTCGAGTCCGAGCGCCCGCACAATCCGATCACGCTGCCTTCCCGACAAGGGCTTCTGGAACTCCGGCTCCGCCTGCGTCATTACGAGGTGGTAATCCGTGTCGTTCCGCACGACCTCTACCGGCAAGATGCCCGCCCCAATCTTCTGAACGACCGTGCACGTCGGCAGTGCATGCTCGACGGCCCGCACGTAGTGCGCTGCAATCGTCGCGTGACCGCACGATGGGACTTCCGTCTTGGGGGTGAAGAAGCGGACCCAGACATCATGGCCTGCATGCTGCGGCACGCAGATGAACGCCGTCTCCGAGTTGTTCAGTTCCCGCGCGATCGCCTGCATCTGGTCATCACTCAGCCCATCGGCATTCGGGACGACCCCTGCGGGGTTGCCGGCGAACCTCTCGGTCGTGAAGGCGTCCACTTGATACAGTCTGTATTGCGCCATGATCCGCTTCTTCGGCCCTGCAACTAGCCACGCTTGAATGGAACCGCGCGGTGAAGTGGCGCCAGCTTTACCTGGCTGCGGCGCTAGCCGTTTCGCGCGTGTCGTACACGCCCGGGATCTCCATCAATGCATTGCGTACGGATGGCCCGCCCGCATAAAAAAGCAACGTCAACAGCGATTCGACCATTTTCTCGCGGCTCACTCCAAGCTTGGCGGCGGACTCCATATGCGCCCGCAACTGCGGCTGTGCGTTGCCGAGGGTTACGCAACTTGCCACCAGCAGAAGTTCGCGGGTCGCAAGGTCCAGGCCCGGCCTTCCCATGATTCCGTTGATGGCCCACTCGATCGTCATGGTGGCGAAATCGGGGCAGATGGCTTTCATCTCCGCCACCATGGCCTCGCCAACGTGGCCTCCATGCAGAGTGTCGAGCAGTTCCAGTCCGCGACGGTGTGCGTTGTTTTTGTTGTCCATATCGATCTCTTCTGAACGATGTTCGATCTCGGCCAGCAAACTCCGGCCCGTGGGTCGGCTGTTGGGATTCGCGTCGCGCGTTATCAGGCCTCAAAGACCGCACGCTGATACTCGCGCAGCAAGTCAGCGTCATCGATGGATCCGTGGTGGTGCATCTGTCTCCATTCACCGTCAATCAACCGAAAGATACGGCTGGTGCGAATCGACATGACAAGCTTGCCTCGGTTCGATGCGTACTCGCCGCGTTCCCGGCCCACGGCATAAAACACGTCCCCTGCTTCGTGGAGGCTGTAGTCGTAGAACTCGAACCAGAACGACGCCGCGCTGCTGAAAAGCCTTTCATACACCGCCCCGATTGCGGGCCAACCCCGCTTGATACCACCGACGGGATTGTCCATGACAGCTTCTTCGGTCTGAGTCCAATTGCGAGCCATCAGCTCAAGGTCACGGTTGTTCAGTGCCCGATAAAATTGCGAAAGAGCACGCATTTTGGGGCCGGCCAAGGTCTCTGATTCACGGCCAGTGACGGGCAGTTGTTCGAGTTTCACAGTTGGCCCTTTTTGCGAATCTTCGATGAGTGGTGCTCGTGATGAATTGCACTGTATGCCTCACTGGCGTGCGCATCCAACGGATATTTCTCATGCTAGATATGAATTCAACTAATATGAACGGATGCCTGATCGCCTGCCCGCCCTGCGTGCCCTGCAAGTCTTCGAAGCCGCCGCCCGCCACTTGAGTTACAGCCGTGCCGCGGAAGATCTTTTCCTCACCCAGAGCGCGGTCAGCCACCAGATCAAGGCGCTTGAATCGGAACTCGGCACGAAGCTGTTTCGACGCGCGGGACGCGCCATGTTGCTCACCAGCGAGGGCCAACGGCTCTATACCCACATACGCGACGGCTTGGCGTCTTTCGCCAGGGGCGTGGCTACCCTGCGCGCGGGCAGCGGCCCCCAAACGCTCAACATCAGCGCGACACCCTCGCTTGCGGCCGGCTGGCTGGTGCCGCGGCTCTCGGATTTCTACTACCGCCATCCCGACATCGACGTCAATTTGCGCGCCACCACCGCGTTGGCGGATTTCGACCGCGATGAGGTGGATCTGGCCTTGCGCTACGGCTCCGGCCAATGGCCGGGCATGCGCGCGGAAAAGTTGCTGAGCGCGAATGTTTTCCCGGTATGCAGCCCGCACTATCGCGGCGGCAAGTTGCCCACCAAGCCTACCGATCTGCTGAAAGGCGATTTGCTGCACGTCGGCGGATTGCCGTCATGGGAAGAGTGGTTCAAGTCCGCCAACATCACGCTTGATGGGCCGCTGCGCGGGCCGCGCTTCGGCGATTACATGCTGGCCGTCCAGGCCGCGAAACGCGGGCAGGGCGTGATGCTGGGTCGCGAGGCCTTCATCGCCGAAAAGCTGGCCAGCGGACAGTTGGTCCGGTTGATGAAGAAGCTGCCTTCGCTGCGCACATTCGATTACTACATCGTGTATCCGCAGGGATTCGATTTGCCGCGCAAATCGCGCGCGTTCCGCGACTGGATGCTCGAACAGGTTCGCGACGCCTCGCATTGAGTGCGCCCGGGCAATTCGCTCGCGGGCAATGGCTTGCTCGGCGAATCGAAGCGTGTGCAGTTGAAGCTCCAACGATTGACTTCTTCCATGACGACGCTCGTGGGTGTTTTCATTCACCACACCCGGGCAGAGTTTCAATCGATCGCTGCATTCTTGGGCCGCAGCGCGGCCTCGATTATTCCGGTTCCGACCATCTGCACGTCTCCCGCCACCGTCACGGATGCGGGCACGGCAGCCGACCCCGCTACCTCGACCCGCATTTCGCTCGGACGGCCAACGAACCGTCCCTGTCCAATCACGAATGGCTGTTTCGCATCGATGATCCGATGCCGGAAGAGGTAAGCGCCCGTGGGCCCTGCCGCGCTCCCCGTGGCCACGTCCTCCACAGCCCCGGCGTTGTCCCATGTCCGTCCTTCCCGCCCCTCGGCGTCGAAGACGTAGACAAATTTGGCCCCAATCCTTTGGAGCAGGCCATCAAGGTCCGCCGCGCGAATCCAGGCGCGGGCGAGACCATTCGGCGTCACGGGCACGATGAGGTATGGAAGGCCTGTCGACACTACTTCCAGCGGAAGATCACGATCGCGGTGTTCCGGTTCAAGGCCGAGCGCATCAAGAAAGGGCGCTTCTTCGTCCTCGCGCACCACGCGCCCGAATGTCGGGCGGCCCTGCGCCATGGCGACGCGGTAGGCGCCGTGTCCCATGCGTTCGGAATCGAGACGTACCCGTCCTGCGGGTAGGGCGAGGACGAACGTAGCCTTGTCGTTGCCGCGAGCTTGCATTTCGTGGATGACGGCGCCGGCACCCAGTGCAGGATGCCCGGCAAAAGGAAGTTCTTCTTCGACGGTAAACACCCGCGCGTCGAACACGCATGGATCAGCCGTGGCAGCCAGGAAGATCGATTCGAACTGGCGGAGTTCCTGCGTGAGTCGAAGCATGAACCTGGCGCTGAGCCCGCCCGCATCGGTAAAGACGGCGAGACCGTTGCCCGAAAACGGTTCACGCGCGAACACGTCGACATGGTGGTAACAGAGTCCGTTCATTTCGAAGGTGCTGGACTGAAAGAGGATGCCAAATGCGTGAGTTCAGCATCGAGGGCTCGTCAGACGGATCGAACTTCAGCGGCAGCAATTGTTTGGGCGTTACGCTTCATCCGCTAGTACGACGCCGCCGGTTTCCGCCCACGAACAGAAATCATGGGTGGTTGAGCGATATCCAGTACACCCGCCTGCACGTTTTTGAGATGTTGTTCGATTTCGTGTTCGGTGGCGACGCTGTTCTTCAAGAGGTCGCTTCGGATCATGCGTATCGTCGCGACCTCCAGCGGGATGCACTCGGGCATGGCGACTGGGAAGTACGCCTCGGCCGAAAGATCGACCATGCCCGCGTTGCGAAACATTCGCGGAAGCCTTCGTCCAAACGAAATGTCTGCTCCCCGGCTCGACAACAACGCCCTGAAGCCTTGCCTGATCCGGTTGGCCAGTTCCTGTTCGGGGCCGTACGCATCGATGCAACTCAAAGGTTGAAGCGCGGGGTCGGCATCTTCCAGCACCAGCCAACCGCCCGGTTTCAGGACGGACATCATGTTCAGGAACGCACGTTCCCGTTCCGGAAGGTGGACCAATACGAGGCGGGCGTGTATCAGATCAAACCATTCATCGGGTGGAGGGTCCTGCGCAACGTCGTGGATGCACACTTCGATGGTGTGGGACGCGGCCTCTTTTGCCCAGGAAGCATCAATATCGGTCGCCAATACGCGGCCTGTATCGCCAACGCGTTCTGCAATCTTGCGTACCAGCGTGGGGCCGCCAGCGCCCACTTCCCAGCATCGCCAGCCCTGGCGCATGCCACAAGCATCGAATTGCCGCAGTGAAGCGGGATCGAACAACGCCGACAGCAAGACCAGACGTTGTGCAGCCTCCTGTTTTCGGTTTTCGAGCAGGTAACCCGGATCGGTCATCAAAGTCTCCGTCGTTCGTGCGTTATGGATAGCGAAGCAAGCGGGTGTCGCTCACTCACCGAGCAGGGCATGCAGGTCGATCGCCTCAGCCATGACGCGATTGCCGGCATCACCTGGATGCAGATGGTCGCCGGAATCGTATGCAGGCAGCAGTCGGGTCGGGTGTTTCGGGTCGCGCAGGATGGCATCGAAATCGATGACCGCATCAAATGCGCCGCTGTGGCGAATCCAGTCGTTGACCTGCTGCCGGACGCGTTCCTTGCTGGCGCCGTAGTAGCCGCGCATCGGCGTATCTTCGAGCGCGCCCTCGAAGGGCGTCAGCGTGGCGCCGATGATGCGCACGCGGCGAGCGTGAGCACGGGCGATCAACTGCTGGTAGCCGGCGATCAGGTCCTGGGCGGTGGTTGATTCGTCGGACAAGGCCAGCGGCGTGTCCTTCCAGGCAATGTCGTTGATGCCCATCAGCACGATCACCGTCCTGGTGCCAGGTTGCGCCAGCACGTCACGCTGGAAGCGCGCGAGCGCGTTCACACCCATCTTGTCGCGCAGCACGCGCGCGCCGGAAATGCCGGCGTTGAGCACGGCCACGTCGCGTGGTGCCAGTCGTTGCGCGAGAAAATCCGGCCAGCGCGCGTCGGCATTTATGTTGGCACCGTCGCCATCGGTGATCGAATCGCCGAATGCCACCACCGTGCGCGTTCCGGGTGCGGCTTCCACCTGGATGGCGGCGAGGAACACGCGCGTGGTCAGGGTGGAGTCGACCTTCAGTGACGTCGCCGCCGTCTGATTGCCGGCCCCGATATAAGCGGTCTGGCGTGCATCCCAGTGGAAGGTGGCGGGCGCCGTGGGATCGGGCAGATACAGGCTGACGGCAAGGTGCGAAAGCGCCGCAACGTCCAGGTCGACCGGGTCGCTGAGCATCGGCGCGCCAGGCGGAATGACCACCGAGGTTTTGCCGCCGAAGGTCAGCACGCGGTTGCTGCCGGGCACGATCGAGGCGGTGTCTTTTCCCGACAAGGCGATATCTGCCGCACCGATCTTGAGAGGGTGCATGCCGTAGGCGTTCGACAACACGATGCGCACGCGTGAACCGCCGATACTGACCCGCGCGACCTGACGCACCGTCTGATCCCAAAGCTGGTGCGGCAGATTGGTGGGCAAGGGGAAGTCGCCGTTCCAGCGCGCTTCCGGGCTGGCTATCCAGGTCGCGATCCATGCGGGTTGCGCTTGAACCTGTTCCGGTGCGGCGTGCGATGGCTGGGCCATGCCGGCCATCGTCAGCAAGGCCGCGAGCAGGCCAGTCCAGCGACGTGTCTTCGTGCTCATGTCTTTTCCTGATGCAGCGGTGCGAATGGTGTTTCAGCGGAGAGCGCGGATTCAGGTCTGCGGACAGGCCACGGACGTGCGGACGGTGCGCCGGCGTTCGCTCCGCACCGCAAACAGTGCCAACGCAATACCGACCAGGGTGACCAGGGCTGCCACCCACGGCAGCGCGGTGAGTCCGAACCCACGCGCGATGGTTTCGCTGCCAAGCCACGCGCCAAGCGCATTGGCGAGGTTGAAGGCGCCGATGTTGAGACTGGAAGCCAGGCTCGGAGCGGCGGCGGCCTTTTGCATCACCCACAATTGCAGCGGTGCCACGGTCGCGAACATGGCGGCGCCCAGCAGCGCCGTGAACAGAACCATCAGCACGCGGTTGTCCAGCACAAGCGCGAACGCACCAAGCACCACAGCCAGTGCCGCAAGCGTGCCGAGCAACGCCGGAACCAATCGACGGTCGGCCAGCCGGCCGCCGAGCGGATTACCGATCAGCATGCCGACGCCGAACATCAGCAGGATCGGCGACACCGCCGAGTCGGCAAAGCCGGTGACTTCGATCAGCGTCGGTGCGATGTAGGTGTAGATCACGAACACCCCGGCGAAACCGAATATGGTCGTGACAAGCCCCAGCAGTACCGGAGCGCCGGCGATGGCGCGCAGCTCAGTAGCGAGCGCGACCGGTTTGGCGTCTTCGCGGATGTTTGGTGCCAGCCACGCCAGCGCTGCGATTGCGGCCACGCCGATGATCGAAACTGCCCAGAACGAGGCGTGCCAGCCGAAGTGCAGGCCCAGCCAGGCACCCGCCGGCACACCAAGCAAGGTGGCTATGGCCAGGCCACTGAACATGGTGGCAATGGCTGAGGCTTGGCGATCGCGTTCCACCAGCGAGGCGGCTACGACCGAGCCCACGCCGAAGAAGGTGCCGTGCGCCAGCGAGGTCACGATGCGCGCCGCCATCAACATGGTGTAGTCGCTGGCCAGCGCGCTGAGCAGGTTGCCCAACGTGAACGTAGCCATCAAGGCCAGCAGTACAGCCTTGCGCGACCAGCGCCTGGTTCCCAGCGTGATCAGCGGTGCGCCGACGAATACACCAAAGGCATAGCCGGAAATCAGCAGCCCTGCGACGGCGATGCTCACGTTCAGATCGGTAGCGATCTGCGGCAGCAGGCCCATGGGCAGAAATTCAGAGGTGCCGATGCCAAAAGCACCGACGGACAGCGCATACAAAGCGGGCGGAGTGCGCGAGGCGGGGGCCATGGCGTGAACGCTCTAATCGAAAGCGCGCAGCCTAGACACTTGCCTCTCCAGCAAAAACCACCAGTATGCTGATTCATTTTCAATGAATCGTTGAGAATCGTGGACCACCTCGATGACCTTTCCCTGTTCCTGCGGGTGCTGGATCAGGGCTCGATCAGCGCGGCGGCGCGTAGCCTCGATCTTTCCGTGGCGGTGGCCAGTCAGCGGTTGCAACGACTGGAGCGACGGCTGGGCGTGCGCCTGCTGCAAAGGACCACCAGGCGGCTGCACCCGACGCCGGAAGGCCGCCTGCTGGCTGAGCACGGACGCGTGCTGGTGGAGGACCTGGATGCACTCACCACCGGATTGCGCGAAGGCTCGACCGGTGTGTCGGGCACATTGCGCGTCACCATGTCGGCCGGGTTCGGTCGCGAATACGTTTCGCCGCTGCTGCCTGAATTCCTGGCGCGATATCCAAAGCTGCGCCTGTTCGCACATCTTTCCGATGAACTGGTGGACGTGGTCGGCGCGGGTTTCGATTTGGCCATCCGCATCGGTCAGCTGGGCGATTCCAGCTTGGTGGCGCGACCGCTGGCCAGCAACCGGCGCCTGCTGTGCGCCGCGCCGGCCTATCTCGATCGACGTGGCCGTCCGCGTACGCCTGGCGATCTGGCGCGGCATGAATGTTTGCTGTTGACCGGTCGCAACGGTGTGCAGGACGTATGGCGGCTCGTCGATCGACGCGGTCATGAGCATGTGACGCGCGTGAAGGGACGTTTCGAAACCACGCTGGGCGAATTGATCCGCGATGCAGTGCTGGCCGGTCAGGGCATCGCCTTGCACTCGCTGTGGCACGTGCATAAAGAGCTGGCGAACGGCCGCTTGGAAGTGGTGCTGCCGCGCTACACACTGCCGGAAAGCAGCATCTGGGCGGTGATGCCGCAGCGTCGGTTGGTGCCACCGCGCGTACGCGCCTTCACCGATTTCCTGATCGAGAAGCTTGGCGATCCGCCGCCGTGGGAACGTCAGGCGCTCCGCCGCGCGGGCTGACATTGTTCGCGGCAATCAATCGGGTGAGCTCATCGCGGAGTCAGGTACGTCGGCCAGAGCTTCTCCCAGAAGAAATGCTCGAGAGGGAACGAAAGCGAAACACCCAGCCAGAAGGATGGGTTGAGCGGGACTTAGCTCACCGGAGGCGTGGCTGGTAGTCACGCTAATTGAACGCAGGATTCGTACCGGCGGAGCCGCTCGGATAGCTGGGTGAGTGGGCTCGCAGCCTTCGCCTGCTTGACATTCGCAAACATAGTTTTATATTTTGCAAATTATGAAACAGACGACAGCCGTCAAGGCCTTGAAAGCGCTGGCCCACGACACCCGGCTGGCAACCTACCGCCTGCTGGTGCAAGCCGGTCCCGAAGGGTTGGCTGTCGGTGAAATCAGCGACCGCCTCAAACTGCCGGCACCGACGCTCACCAGCCACCTCAATGTTCTGCGCCGTGCCGGCCTCGTGCGCGATGTGCGCGAAGGCCGCTCGATCCGTTGCCGCGCCGATTACACGCGCATGAACGCGTTGCTCGGTTTCCTCACCGAAAAGTGCTGCGGCGATGAGACCGCTTCCTGCGCACCCGTGTGTGCACCCAACCCCAAACGGAGATCATCTTGATGAAACGTTT
>Ga0209178_1000584_pt1 | contig 10810 bp, 6 predicted proteins | sample GAAS200_FD_187521 | JGI IMG/M metagenome (GOLD analysis project Ga0209178, IMG submission 187521) | Agricultural soil microbial communities from Georgia to study Nitrogen management - GA AS200 (SPAdes) (version 2) | ecosystem: Environmental > Terrestrial > Soil > Agricultural land | place: USA... | reverse complement strand
TGGCCGGATTCTCCCGCGTGCGGATTGAGGCCCAGCACCGCGATGCGCGGTTCCGCGATGCCGAACTTCGCGATGAGTTCCGCGTGCACGATGCGCAGCGTGCGCGCCAACGCTTCGCGCGTGATTACGGCCGGCACCCTCGCCAATGGCAGGTGCGTGGTCGCGAGCGCGACACGCAGTTCGGGCGACGCGAGCATCATCACCACCTCGCAGCGCGCGCGTTCCGCGAAGAGTTCGGTGTGGCCGGTGAAATGCTCGCCGGCATCATTGATCACGGATTTCTGCACGGGCGCCGTCACCACGCCGTCGAACGCGCCGCTCATGCAACCGTCCGCGGCCTGCGCAAGCATGTTCAACACGTGGAAGGCGTTGCGCGGATCGGGTTGGCCGGGCACTTCCTCGGCGCGCAGCGGCACTTCCAATACGCGCAGGCTTCCCGCCGCGCGCAAGTTGCGCGGCTGACCATCGTCGGCTTCGAGTTTCAACGTGATGCCGCAGCGTCGCGCGGCGCGTTCCAGCAGGCCGGTGTCGCTGATTGCGACCAGGTCGGCGGCCAGCGGTGAAGCCGCCAGCCGTGCGACCAGTTCCGGGCCGACCCCCGCGGGATCACCACTGGTGATGGCGAGGCGCGGGAGTCGCGTGGGCCGGTTCATGTCCGGCCCACTGATCATTGGGCGGCGCTGTTCGAGTATGGATTGGCGTCGGCCAGTTCCGGAACCCGGATGCTGATGTAGGCCGAGGATTCCGTATCGCGCAGGAACTGTTCGTAAGCCTGCCGGCCCTTGCGCTCGGCGATGGCCTGGCGTGCCTGCGCGCGTTCGATGTCCTTGGCCTTGTCGGCCTGGCGCGTACCCAGCAGCTTGATGATGTGCCACGAACCGTCCGGACTCTTGAACGGCTGCGTCACCTGGCCGGGCTGCATGCCCGCGAGCATCTTGCCGACCTGCGAACCCCAGTCGTCCTGTGTGAACCAGCCCATGTCGCCGCCGGCGTTGGCCGTGGTCGGATCGTCGGAATCCTGCTTGGCCAGGCTGGCGAAGTCGGCATGCTGGTTGACAATTTCGTTGTAGAGCTTTTCGATCTTGTCGTGCGCGCCCTGTTCGCTCAGCACCTCGGTCGGCTTGATCATCAGGTGCAGCGCGTGGAATTCGGTGACGATCTGCTTGTCGCCGGGTTGGCGCTTGCCTTCCAGTTTCAGGATGGTGAAGCCCGATGCGTCGCGCAGCGGTTCGGTGATGCCGTTCGGTTGCAGCGAATCGACGATCTGCTGGACCGCCGGCGGCAATTCATCGACGCGCCGCCAGCCGAGGTCGCCGCCGTCCAGTGCTTCGGGCGCGCTGGAATTGCTGACTGCCAGGGTGGCGAAATCCTTGCCGGCCTTCAATTCGCCCTCGATCTGGTCGGCCTTGGCCTGCGCGGCGGCGATCTGCTTGGCATCGGCGCCGTCGGGCAGCCCGATCAGGATGCGTGCCAGGTGCACCTCGCCCTGCCGGAACGCCGGGCTGGCGATGAGGTTGTCGATTTCCGCGTCGGAGACCTGCGCGGATTGCTGCATCACCTGCTGTTGCAGCGCCTGCACCAGCAACTGGTCGCGCAGCTGCTCGCGGAACGAGGTGTAATCCACGCCTTCCTGCTGCATCGCCGCCTGCATCTGCGGCACGCTCATCTTGTTCTGTTGCGCGATGTTGGCGACCGCGGCGTCGACCTGGTCGTCCGAGATGCGGATGCCCCCGTCGTGCGCCTTCTGCACCAGCAGCTGGTTGAGGATCAGCCGCTGCAGCACCTGCTTGGCCAGCACATCGGTGGGCGGCAGCTGGCCGCCGGATTGCTGGATCTGGTGCGCCACCGTGCCCATCGTCTGGTTGAGCTGGCTCTGCAGGATCACGCCGTCGTTGACCACCGCGACGATCCGGTCCAGCGGCTGGACGCCGTTCGATGCGGGTGCCGGCGCGCCGAGCAGCGAATTCGGTTGTGCGCTGGTGGCAGGCGGGGCGTTGGGGCTGAGCAATTGCGCGGAAGCGGGCAGGGCGAACGCCGCCGCCGCGAATGTCAGGACCAGGCTGGCAAGGTGCAATGATTTCATGTTCGTGATGTGTGACCGGATTCGGAGGGCGGAGCGGATTCCCGCGCGGCCGCCGGCTTGGACAGCCCGGCAGCGAAAAAGTTGAGTGTTCGGACGGCCCGTATCCCGGCCGGACGGCGCTTATTGATAGCCAAGAATAGCATTGCGCAGGAACGTGCCGGTGCGCTCGCCGTAGGCGCCGAGGCCCTTGAACTCGATTTCGAACATGATGGCGCTGTTCGAATCGCCCTGGTAGTCGTACACGTAGTGGCGGGTCAGCAGGCGCACCGCCGTGCAACAGCTGTCCCATTCGATGCCGGCGAACGCATCCACGGCACGCTTGTCGCGCAGCGAATAGGTGTAGCCGCCGACCAGCTTCCAGGCCGCGCCCACCGGGACTTCCGCCGACATGTCAGCCTGTTCCAGCAAGCCGCGCCGGTAGCGGTAGTCGAAATTGACGATGCCGTCGCCCCACAGGCGCCGCTGCAGGCCCACGGTGGAAACGTCGGTTTCATCCGTGTTGGGATTCCACTGCTGCGACGAAGTGAGGCGCCAGTTGTCGTTCAACGAGACGGTGAGGTTGGCGACGTAATTGGAACCTGAGTAGTCCACTGCCTTGCCGCCGGGAAACAGCGTGACCTTCTGCGGATCGAAATAACGGATCTGGCCGATGCTGGCGGACAGCCGCTCCACGCCGGTGTCGTCGAGGAAACGGGTGGTCAACGCCAGCGACAGGTTGTTGGCGTTCATCTGGCGATCGGCACCGCTGAACGTATTGGTGGTGAACAATTGCCAGAAATCGAACGTCATCGGCTGGGTATCGAACAGCGGCAGGTCGTTCTGGTTGCGGTAGGGCACGCGCAGGTAAAAGATGCGCGGCTCGAGGGTTTGCGTGTAGTCGCTGCCGAACAGGTGCACGTCGCGCTCGAAGATCAAGCCGGCGTCGACGTCGAAGATCGGTGTGGTACGCGAGGGATGTTCCGTATCGCTGCCTGCCACCGGCTGCGGCAGGTTGTACGCGGTGTAGCGCACGCCGACTTCCGGACGCAGGAACCACGCCGCGCCCTGAAGGGGCCACGCGAGGTACGGATAGAAATCGAAGCGGTCGCCGCCGATCGCCTCGGGTTTCACGAAGCGCACCGCCTCGGCATTGATGCCCCACTCCGGACCGCCCGGACCGCCGATCGGCCGGTCGGCATTGAAAAACAGACGCGGCATGCGGCGATAGGGTGCGGCCCGGTCGGAGATTCCCGGCGTCACGACCTGGTACCAGTCGGCCCCCACGCCGGCGTTCCACCAGTCGCCTGCGCCGGTCACGTAGGACGACGAGCTCAACAGGGTCACGGTGGAAGTGGTGAGATTCTGGCCGTAATCCTGGAACCACTCCTTGTCGCTCGCGCGCCGGATCGATGTGGTCCACACCAGGTTCCACGGCAGCCGGGTCTGGTTGCCCAGGGTGAGGAACCAGCGGTCGCGGTCGGCGACCTTGTCGTCGGGCATGTAATCGAAGTCGATCTGGCCCTTGCTGACGGGGGTGAGATAGCGGAACTCGCTGTCCAGCATGGCACCGCGGTCGGCGAACCAGACCGGCGTGAAGGTGGCGTCGTAGTTGGGCGCGATGTTCCAGTAGAACGGAATCGACGCGAAGAAGCCGGCGCGGCTGCGCTGGCCGAACGAGGGATACAGGAAACCTGTCTGGCGGCGATCGTCGAGCGGGAAACGCATGTACGGCAGCCACAGGAACGGCACGCCCTTCAGCCGCATGACCACATCGTGCGCGCGGCCGACGCCTTCGTCGCGGTTCATCGTCATCGTTTTCGCATCGACCTCCCACACCCGGTGGTGCAGGTCGCACGTCGAATAGGTGACGTCGTGCAGTTTGTCGCGATCCTGGTCCAGCATGATCGCCTGGCTCGCCACGCCGTTGCCGCGCGAGGTCAGCAACTGGTACTGGACGTGGTTGGCGACGCCGTATTCGGGATTGGTGGTGCCCTTCATGTTGTCCGCCGAGAACAGCATCCCGCGTTCCTGGTAGCGCACGTGCCCTTCGGCGTCGTAGGCGGTGGTGTCGGCGTTGTAGGTGAGGTCGTCCGCGCGCAGCAACTGGTCGAGACGTTGCAGCGAGGTATTGCCGGAGAGATGGAAGAGGTTGCTGTCGGGACTGCTGAATCGATCGCCGTAAACCTGCGCCGGGCTGGCTTCGCGATCGCCTTCGGTCGGCAGGCCGGGCTCGTAGAAATTCAGCAGGTCGTTCTTCCTGCACAGCGCGAAATCGTTCTTCACCACCGGGCAGACAAAAGCGCCGAGCGGACAGACATCCGTGCTTGCCTGCGCCAACGCCACGCCGGGCGCGACCGCCAGCGTGATCGCGAAAGCCAGTGCACGCGGGGTCAGCGGCATCGATCGGCGCGGCACGGGACATTCCCTGGTGGACAAGCCGCGTAAGCTAGCAGAACGCACCCGTTCTGTTGAGCTTGTCGCGCGTGGCATTCAGCGGCTAGGCCGCTTTCGCCGCGGCCAGTGGCGCGCAGCGCGCATCCAGCCAGGCGCGGTCGGCGGCATCGTCCAGCAGCGGCGCCAGCCGTTCGCGAACGGTCGCGTGATAAGCATCGAGCCACGCGATTTCGGCGGCGTCGAGCAGCGACAGGTCGAGCAGGCGCGTGTCGATTGGGCACAGCGTCAGCGTTTCGAACGCCAGGAACTCGCCGAATTCGCCATCGCCCGCGGGAATGGTTGCGGCGAGATTCTCGATGCGCACGCCGTGCCGGCCGGGCTTGTAGATGCCGGGTTCGATCGAGGTGATCATGCCGACGTCCATCGCTTCGAGGTGCTGGCCCGAGCGCGGCGGCCGGATCGACTGCGGGCCTTCGTGCACGTTCAGGCAGTAGCCGACGCCGTGGCCGGTGCCGTGGCCGTAATCCACGCCCGCGGCCCAGATGGGTGCGCGCGCCAGCGCGTCGAGTTGCTGTCCGGACGTGCCGCGCGGAAATTTCGCGCGCGACAGCGCGATCACGCCCTTCAGCACCAGCGTCACGTCGCGGCGCTGCTCGGGCGTGGTCTCGCCCAGCGCCCACATGCGCGTAATGTCGGTGGTGCCGCCGAGGTATTGCGCGCCGGAGTCGATCAACAGCATGCCCTTGGGCTTCAGTTCCGAATGCGATTCGGGCATCGCGCGGTAATGCGGCAGCGCCGCGTTGGCCTCGTAACCGGCGATGGTGGAAAAACTCTCGCTGACGAAGCCCGGCTGTTGCGCGCGAAACTCGCGCAGCTTGGTATCGACGTCCAGTTCGGTCAGGCGTTGGCCGCGCTTCAGCGATTCTTCGAGCCAGCGCGCGCCGCGCACCAGTGCCACGCCATCGCGGCGCATCGCTTCGCGCACGTGTTCCATTTCCTTCGCGGTCTTGCGCGCCTTGGCGACGGTGATCGGGCCGGTCGCCTCGATCAGCGTGACCTGATCGGGAATCGCGTGCGCGACGGCGGCGGAAATTTGCGCAGGCGCGAGCAACAGTTTCGTGTCTTGCGGCAATTTGCCCAGCGCTTCGGCGATGGATTCGTACGGCGCGACGCGGACGCCGTCATGCTCCAGCGCCGCTTGAAGGTCCGGATTCAGCTTCGACGCTTCGACGAACAACGTCGCGCCTTGTGCATCGATCAAAAGATGCGCCAGGAACACCGGGTTGTATTCCACGTCGCTGCCGCGCAGGTTCAGCACCCACGCGATTTCGTCCAGCGCCGAAACGATGTGATGCGTGGCTCCGGCCCGTTTCATCGCGACACGCACGTCCGCAAGTTTTTCGGTGCGACCATGAATGGCGAACTCGAGCGGATGCTCGTACACCGGCGCATGCGGCAGCGGCGGGCGATCATTCCAGACCGCCGCGGGCAAATCGTCCTCGACCAGTTCCGCGCCATGCTTCGCCAACTGCTTGCGCAGCGAACGTTCGGTCGCGAGCGACAACATGTCTGCTGCACAAGCGATCTTGTCGCCGGCATGCAGTCGCGCGCACAGCCATTCGACATGCTCGGGCGTATGCGGCACGTTCAACTTCACCAGTTCGACGCCGCTGCCGGCGAGTTGCCGTTCGGCTTGCGAGAAATAGCGCGAGTCCGTCCACAACCCGGCGAAGTCCTGCGTCACCACCAGCGTGCCGGCCGAGCCGGTGAAACCCGACAGCCATTCGCGCGCGGTCCAGTGTTCCGGCAGGTACTCGGACAGATGCGGGTCGGCGGTCGGCACGATGCAGGCGGCAATGCCGCGCTGCTGCATCGCGCCACGCAGCGCGGCGATGCGTTCGGGGATGGTGGCGAGGGTCATGGGAAGCGGCCGTTGCAAGGATGATGTTGTGAAAAGTCAGGCCATGGAAGGCCGCGGTGGTGCTTCAAGACGCCGAACTGCTCCATGTGCTTTCGAGGCTTCTTTGCGCGGCGATCAGGGATGATCGCAAAAACGTGTTCGCAGGGGAAATCCGCGGGGTCGCGCGCACGCAAACGTGCCGCTAGAATATGCCTTTCCACGAACGGTCCGACCATGACCTCCCTGATTTTCGTCACCGGCGGCGTGGTGTCCTCGCTTGGCAAGGGCATCGCCTCGGCGTCGCTGGCGTCCATCCTCGAGGCCCGCGGCCTCAACGTGACGTTGATGAAGCTCGATCCTTACATCAACGTCGATCCCGGCACCATGAGCCCGTTCCAGCACGGCGAGGTGTACGTCACCGACGACGGCGCCGAGACCGACCTGGACCTCGGCCATTACGAGCGCTTCGTGCGCACGCGGCTGTCGGGCAAGAACTCGATCACCACCGGCAAAATCTACGAGGCCGTGATCCGCAAGGAACGCCGCGGCGATTACCTCGGCGCCACGGTGCAGGTGATTCCGCACATCACCAACCAGATCAAGCACGCGATCGACGAGGCCACCCGCGGTTTCGATGTCGCGCTGGTCGAGATCGGCGGCACGGTGGGTGATATCGAATCGCAGCCGTTCCTGGAAGCCGCGCGTCAACTGCGCATCGAACGCGGCGCCGACAAGGTGCTGTTCATGCACCTGACGCTGGTGCCGTACATCAAGGCCGCGGGCGAGATCAAGACCAAGCCCACCCAGCATTCGGTGAAGGAACTGCGCGCGCTCGGCATCCAGCCGGACATCCTGGTGTGCCGTTGCGAGGAACCGCTGCCGGAGAACGAGCGCCGCAAGATCGCGCTGTTCACCAACGTTCCGGAAAACGCGGTGATCAGCGCCGCCGACGCCGACACCATCTACAAGCTGCCGTTGTGGCTGCACAGGGAAGGCCTGGACGACATCGTCGTCGAGCGCCTGCACCTCGATGCCAAGCCGACCGACCTGTCGCAATGGCAGCGCACGGTGGATGCGGTGGAAAACCCGAAGGACGAAGTGCGCGTTTTCATCGTCGGCAAGTACGTCGAACACAAGGACGCCTACAAGTCGCTGGGCGAGGCGCTGCGCCACGGTGGCATCCACAACGCCACGCGCGTCCAGCTCGAATGGGTTGATTCCGAAGACATCGAGACGCGCGGGCCGGACGCGGTGCTGCATGACGCCGATGCGATCCTGGTGCCGGGCGGTTTTGGCAAGCGCGGTTTCGAGGGCAAGATCCAGACCGTGAAATATGCGCGCGAGCGCGGCATTCCGTACTTCGGCATCTGCTACGGCATGCACGCCGCGGTGGTGGAGTTCGCGCGCGACGCGGCGGGCATCGCCGGCGCGGGTTCCACCGAGAACGATCGCGATTGCGCCGACCCGGTGATCGCGCTGATCACCGAGTGGACGCAGGGTGCGGGTGACGTGCAGCGCCGCGACGAACAATCCGACCTCGGCGGCACCATGCGCCTCGGCGCGCAGGAGTGCCTGCTGAAGGCGGGCACGATCGCGCGCGAACTGTATGGCGCCGACACCATCCGCGAACGCCATCGCCACCGCTACGAGTTCAACAACCGCTACCGCGAACGGCTGGAGAAAGCCGGCCTGGTCATTGCGGGCGTGTCGGTGGACGATCTGGTCGAGATCATCGAACTGCCGTTGCAGAAGCACCCGTGGTTCCTGGCCTGCCAGTTCCATCCGGAATTCACGTCCACGCCGCGCGACGGCCATCCGCTGTTCAACGGCTTCGTGCAGGCCGCGCGCGAGTACAAGGCGATGCGCGATGCACCGCGGCTTGCGAAGGAAGCGGCGGGATGAATTTGTGCGGCTTTGAAATCGGCCTCGACCGGCCATTTTTCCTGATCGCCGGCCCGTGCGTGGTCGAGTCGGAGCAATTGCAGCTCGACGCCGCCGGCCGCTTGAAGGAAATCACCGGCAGGCTAGGCATCAACTTCATCTTCAAATCCAGCTTCGACAAGGCCAACCGCACCTCGTCGCAGAGTTTCCGCGGGCTCGGGATGGAAGAAGGCCTGCGTATCCTCGGCGAAGTGAAAAGGCAAATCGGCGTGCCGGTGCTCACCGATGTGCACGAATACACGCCGTTCGATGAGGTCGCCGAGGTCGTCGACGTGCTGCAGACGCCGGCATTCCTGTGCCGGCAGACGGATTTCATCCAGAAGGTCGCGCGCGTCGGCAAGCCGGTGAACATCAAGAAGGGCCAGTTCCTGTCGCCGTGGGACATGAAGAACGTGGTCGAGAAGGCGCGCGCGGTCGGCAACGATCAAATTCTTGTCTGCGAACGCGGTGCGAGCTTCGGCTACAACAACCTCGTTTCCGACATGCGCTCGCTGGCGGTGATGCGCGACACCGGCTGTCCGGTGGTGTTCGACGCCACGCATTCGGTGCAGTTGCCGGGCGGGCAGGGCACGAAGTCCGGCGGCCAGCGCGAATTCGTGCCGGTGCTGGCGCGCGCTGCCGTCGCGGTCGGCGTCGCGGGCGTCTTCATGGAAACCCATCCCGATCCCGACAAGGCGCTGTCCGACGGCCCGAACGCGTGGCCGCTGGGCAAAATGGAAGCGCTGCTCGCCACCTTGAAAGAACTCGATGCCATCGCGAAGCATTCCTCGCTTTTGTAGGAGCGCGCCATGCGCGCGACCGTTGTTGTGATATTGCGAGTCGCGGCCATGGGCCGCTCCTACATGGAAATCACTAAACCATTTGGACCAACATGACCACGATCAAAACCATCCACGCCCGCGAAGTGCTGGACAGCCGCGGCAATCCCACGCTCGAAGCCGAAGTCACGTTGAGCGACGGCGCGTTCGGCCGCGCGATCGTGCCGAGCGGCGCATCCACCGGCACACGCGAAGCGGTGGAACTGCGCGACGGCGACAAGGCGCGTTATCTCGGCAAGGGCGTGACCAAGGCAGTCGCCAACGTCAACGGTGAAATCGCGGAAACGCTTGCTGGCTTCGACGCTGCGGATCAGAAGGGACTCGACGAAAAACTGATCGCGCTGGACGGCACGCCCAACAAGTCGCGGCTCGGCGCCAATGCGACGCTCGGCGTCTCGCTCGCGGCTGCACATGCGGTTGCGGCTTCGCGCAAGCAGCCGCTGTGGAAGTATCTCGCGGGCGACCGCGCGCCGGTGCTTCCGGTGCCGATGATGAACGTCATCAACGGCGGCGTGCATGCCGACAATCCGCTGGACATGCAGGAATTCATGGTGATGCCGGCCGGCTTCGAGCGGTTCTCCGATGCATTGCGCGCAGGCGTGGAAATTTTCCACGCGCTGAAGACGCAACTGAAAAAGCGCGGCATGAACACCGCGGTGGGCGACGAGGGCGGTTTCGCGCCGGCGCTGCGCACGCACGAGGAAGCGATCGAGGTGATCCTCGAAGCGGTCAATGCCGCGGGTTACGAGGCCGGCAAGCAGATCTGGATCGCGCTCGATCCCGCGTCGTCGGAATTCTTCGAGGACGGCGTTTATGACCTGAAGGGCGAGAACCGCAAGCTCGACGCCGCCGGCATGGTGGAACTGTATTCGGATTGGTGCAGCAAGTATCCGATCATCAGCATCGAGGACGGTCTGGCCGAGGGCGACCAGGCGGGCTGGAAACTCATCACCGAAAAACTCGGCAAGCAAATCCAGCTTGTCGGCGACGACCTGTTCGTCACCAATCCCGCGATCTTCCGCGAAGGCATAGCCAACCACATCGCCAACGCGATCCTGATCAAGGTGAACCAGATCGGCACGCTCTCGGAAACGCTGGAAGCCGTGGCGATGGCCGACAAGGCCAGGTACGCCGCGGTGATGTCGCACCGTTCCGGCGAAACCGAGGACACCACCATCGCCGACCTCGCGGTCGCGACCACGTCCACGCAGATCAAGACCGGTTCGCTGTGCCGCTCCGATCGCATCGCCAAGTACAACCAGTTGCTGCGGATCGAAGAACAACTCGGGTCCGCGGCGAAGTATGCTGGCCGCGATGCGTACCCGAACCTGTCGGCATTGCCCGGCTGATCCCGCGCGTGTGAGGCGAGTCGCGTGCTCAAGTGGCTCGCACTGATTTTGATTGCCCTGCTGATCGGCCTGCAGATCAAGCTGTGGGTCGGCGACGGCGGCATGCGCGATCTGCGCGCGATCCGCGCGCGCGTTGCCGAACAGCAGGCGCAGAACGCCAAGCTGAAGCAGCGCAACGACGCGCTGCATGCCGACGTCGAGGACCTGAAGCACGGCCAGGACGCGGCCGAGGCGCGGGCGCGTTCGCAGCTCGGCCTGATCAAGCCGGGCGAGGTTTTCTACCAAGTCGTCAACGGACCTGCGGGTGCGACGAGCGCCAAGCCGCCTCCGGCGTCCAGCGTTGCAC
>Ga0209178_1000583_pt1 | contig 10811 bp, 6 predicted proteins | sample GAAS200_FD_187521 | JGI IMG/M metagenome (GOLD analysis project Ga0209178, IMG submission 187521) | Agricultural soil microbial communities from Georgia to study Nitrogen management - GA AS200 (SPAdes) (version 2) | ecosystem: Environmental > Terrestrial > Soil > Agricultural land | place: USA... | reverse complement strand
TCACCGGCGCCGCCGGATTCATCGGGTCCGCCCTAAGCCTGCGCCTGCTGGCGCGCGGCGACGAAGTGCTGGGCGTCGACAACCTCAACGACTATTACGACGTCGCCCTGAAGCAGGCGCGGCTGGACCGGCTGGCACCGCATCCGAATTTCAAGTTCGCGAAGGTCAGCATCGAGGATCGTCCCGCGCTGGAAAAAGCCTTCCGCGATTGTCGGCCGCAGCGCGTGGTGAACCTGGCCGCGCAGGCCGGCGTGCGCTATTCGCTCGAGAACCCGTACGCCTATGTCGAAGCCAACCTGGTCGGCTTCATCAACATCCTGGAAGCCTGCCGGCAGGGCAAGGTCGAACACCTCGTGTACGCGTCATCGAGTTCGGTATATGGCGCCAACCGCAAGCTGCCGTTCTCGGTGCAGGATCCGGTGGACCACCCGGTCAGCCTGTACGCCGCGACCAAGAAAGCCAACGAATTGATGGCGCACACCTACAGCCATCTCTACGGATTGCCCACGACGGGCCTGCGTTTTTTCACGGTGTACGGTCCGTGGGGCCGGCCGGACATGGCGCTGTTCCTGTTCACCCGCAAGATCCTCGCGGGCGAGCCCATCGATGTGTTCAATCACGGCCACCACACCCGCGATTTCACCTACGTCGAAGACATCGTGGAGGGCGTAGTCCGCACGCTGGATCGCGTGCCCGAACCCGATCCGGCCTACGATCCGCTGCAACCCAATTCGGCCACATCGTCGGCGCCTTACCGCGTGTACAACATCGGCAACAGCCACCCGGTGCAGCTTTCGCACTACATCGAGGTGCTGGAGGATTGCCTCGGCCGCAAGGCCGAGAAAAACCTGCTGCCGCTGCAGCCGGGCGACGTGCCGGATACCAGCGCGGAAGTCACCGAACTGATGAACGACACCGGCTACCGGCCGGACACGCCGGTGGAAGAGGGCGTGAAGCGCTTCGTGGAGTGGTACCGCGGCTACTACGGCGTTTGAGCAGACGCGCGACGCGCCTGCCGCCACGACAGGAACCGGTATTCCACGCTGCCGATCAGTTCATGGAAGGCGATCGCCGTCTCGCGGATCGCGCCCCCTTGCGGCAACCACGCACCCAGCCACAGGTCCGGGCTGTCCTTCACCACGCCGCTCGGCCACGCACACGGCTCGAATCCCCATGCGCGGAACGCCTCCAACGCGCGCGGCAGATGCATCGGCGAACTCACCAGCCAGATGCGCCTGGGCAACGGCGGCGACAACGCGGCGACGTTCCGCGCGTTTTGCCATGTATTGCGTGAGCGGTCCTCGATCTCGACGGACGTTTCCGGAACCCCCATCCGCATCGCGAGATTGGCCATCGGCACCGCTTCGCGGATGTGGCCGCCGCCGCCACCGGCGATCACGACCCGCGCGTCGGGAATCTGTTGCCATAACGCCACGCCAGCAAATACCCGCTGCAGCGCGGTGGTACTCAACGATCCGTAATCGTCCGAAGCCCGTGGCGGATAATCGAACCCGCCGCCCAGCACCACGATCGTGGTGGGCGTGGGCGCCAGGCAAGCCTGCACCGGCGGCACCCGTGCGGCGGCCAGATGCACCAGACCTGCGGCGCCCAGCGGCGTCATCAATGCAACCAGCAGGACTTCGATCGCGATGCCTACCCAGCGCAACCCAACCGGCAACCGGCGCCAACCGAGCGCCAGCAGCACCAGCAGCAGCAACGCCCAGGTGAGTGGCGAAGTCGCATAGATCGGAAAGCTCATGCGGATCGGTCCGTTTCGAACGCGCCGCGAACCGCCGCCGGGGCCGAGCCAGTCACGTCGCAGGGGACGCGAGCTTGCGTTCCCACGCCAGCGACGTTCGCGCGATGAAATCCAGGTCGTCGTGCCGCGGTGTCCAGCCGAGAGTTTCGCGAATTCGATCCGACACCGCGACCAGCGAGGGCGGATCGCCCGCACGCCGCGGTTGCTCGACGCACGGTACCGGCGAACCGTGCGCGCGCCCGACCGCGTCCAGGACCTCGCGCACCGAATAGCCGTGGCCGTATCCGCAATTGAGGACGGTCGAATCGCCGCCGCCACGCAAGTACGCCAGCGCATCGAGGTGCGCGCGTGCCAGATCGGCGACATGGATGTAATCGCGCACCCCAGTGCCGTCGACGGTCGCATAGTCGGTACCGAATATCGACAGCCGCTCGCGCTTGCCCAGCGCTGCTTCGCAGGCGACCTTGAACAGCAGCGTCGCGTGGCGTGTCGACTGCCCGATGCGGCCGGCCGGATCGCAACCGGCGACATTGAAGTAGCGCAGCGCGACATAGCGCGGGCCACCCGCCGCCGCCAGATCGCGCAGCATCCATTCGCTCATCAGCTTCGACGAACCGTAGGGATTGATCGGCGCAGTCGGTGTGTCTTCAGCCGCCTTGCCGCCTGCGGGAGTGCCGTAAACTGCGGCGGTCGAGGAGAACACGATTTGGCTGACCGCCGCATCGCGGCAGCATTCCAGCAGATTGCGCGTGGCGCAGGTGTTGTTGCCGTAGTAGCGCAGCGGATCGGCCACCGACTCCGGCACGATGGTGCGCGCGGCGAAATGCATCACCGTGTCGACGTCGTGTTCGCGCAGGACTTTCTCCATCAGCGGCCGGTCGCCGACATTGCCGATGATCAGTTCGGCGCCGATCACGGACTCGCGGAAACCGGTGGAAAGGTCGTCCACCACGACCACGCGCTCTCCGGCCTCGGTGAGCTGCAGCACCACGTGGCTGCCGATGTAACCGGCGCCACCCGTGACCAGAATGGCCCGCTGGCCGCTTTCTCCCGCTTGTTTCATGGAGTGTCCTTGCAATGTGCCGCGGTGCCGCTACGCGGCGCGCGAGATCGGTGATTTACTTGCCGGCACCACGACCCGCGGTGCCATTGAGTTCCTGGTAGAGCTTGTCGGCAGCCGCCTTGCCGGGGAAATCGGCCCCCGATTTCTGCAGCGCCTCCAGCGTGCTGCGCGCGCCGGCGCGATCGCCGCTGCGTGCCTGAGCGACCGCTAGGTGGTATTGAATGGCGGGTACCTTCGGCGCGGCCTTTACGGCCTCCCTCAGGACCGGCAACGCGGTTTTGGCTTGTCCGGCCGCGACCAGCGCCCAACCGTACGTATCCTGGATGCTGGCCGAAGTCGGGGCGAGCTTGTAGGCACGTTCGGCGAGTGCGAGCGCCTTCGGGTTTTTCCGCTCGGTGTAGATCCAGGCAAGATTGTTGAGCGCACCCACGTTCGACGGGAACGCCTTCAACACCTGCTCGTACTGACCCGCGGCGTCTTCGTTGCGGTCGTGGTCGAGGTAATACTGGGCCAGCATCAAGCGCATTGCCGCGTCATCGGGATGCTTGGCCAGCCAGTCGCGCAAAAGGCTTTCCGATGCCTTCGGGTCGCTGTGCTCCAGCGCTGCGAAATTCTTCATGACCAGTGGGCGGTTGTAGGTCACCTTCAGGCCCTGCTGGTACGCGACGGCGGCCTTGGCGTAGTCCTTGGTGGCCATGTACAAGTCGCCTTCCAGCCCGAGTCCGGCGGCGCGGGCCGCGGGCTGCTTCTGCAGGGTCCGCGCAAGCGCAATGGCGCCGGCCGTGTCATGGTCCTGCAGCTTCATGAAAGCCAGCAGTGCGACGGCCTGCGTTTGCGCCGGATCGGCCTTGATCACGGTTTCGAGATTGGCCGTAGCGGCCTTGGCATCCTTGTTGAGGATCTGTGCACGCGCGAGATTGATCCGGAACAGCGCCGATTCGGGCGCGAGGTTCACGGCCTTTTCGAGCGGTTGCAACGCCTGGGCGTGGCGCCCTGCGTTGAGTTCGGCGGCACCGAATGCATTCAGTGCCGCGGGATTGTCCGGCAGCGCATCCGCCAGTTGTTTCGCGACCCCGGCAGCATCATCGAACTGGCCGTTCTGGCTGTACACCAGCACCAGTTCGACATACGCGACAGCCGATTTGGGCTGGGCGGCGATGGCCTGCCTGAACTGCTTGATCGCTTCCGCCTTGTGGCCCTGGATCGCGGCGACCTTGCCGAGCGCCACCATTGCCGCGGCATCATGGGGGTCCTGCTTCAGCACCGCGCCATAATTTTTTTTCGCATCCTCGTAATGGCCTTCCACCGAATCCAGGCTGCCGAGGCTCATCAGCGCCGCCGTGTTCTTCGGATCGATGCGGATGGCCTCGTCGTACTGCGCGCGCGCGTCGTCGCGCTTGCCCGCCGCGACCAGCGCGGTGCCGTACAAAAGGTGCGCCGAACTTTGCTTCGGATGCTTGGCGGCGTAAGCGGCGGCGGTCTTGACCGCTTCTTCCGGATGGCGGTCGTGCACGTAGGCGATGGTGAGCATCGTGGTGCGTTGCGCCTCCACGCCCGCATCGCCCGCGGGCATCGCCTTCAGCAGGCGAATGGCTTCGGCTGAATCATTGGCGGCAAGCGCCTTTTCGGCAGCCGCAAATGCCTTGCCCGACGGAGTACCGGCACTGGCCGCATTCGCCACCGCGGGGACGCCCGTCACGGCTTCCGTTCCGGGTTTCGGCGGCATGCCGGCGCCCTCCGACGCGGCGCGCTGCAACTGCGCCAGCAGTTCGGCATCGGTTGCCTGTGCCGGAACCATCGGCCGCAACATGTTCAGCGCCTGGGTGGACCGGCCTTCCCGGTAATACGTCAGCGCCAGCAGCTTGCGGGCACCCTCGTTCTCCTTGTCCACGCCCATGACGTTGCTGAGATACATTTCCGCTTGGCCGTAGTTGCCCTGCGCGTAGTTGACGGCGCCCATCAACATCTGGGCGGGTGCGCTGTCCGGCGCGGCCTTCAGGACCTGCTGCAATTGCGCGGTCGCCTCGTCGAGATGCCCCTGCTGATAAAGCACCACGGCGTGCAGGTAATGCGGGCCCGGCTGACCGGGGGCCATCTTCTCCAGCGTCGCCAAATTGGAAAGCGCCTGCTCGTACTGCTTCTGCCGGGTTTGCGCTTCGACCAGCCGCAAGCGCGCATAAAAGCCGTCCTGCGGCAGCCAGTCGGGATGCTTGATATCCAGCGCTTTCTGGTAAGTCGTCTCCGCCGCCGCGAAGTCTCCGGCCGCCGCAGCCAGATCGGCCTTGGCCACCAAGGCCTGCGAACTCTCGGGCGTCGAGGCCAGCGCCTGATCGACATAGCGGCCGGCCGCTGCCGTGTCGCCCGCATCGGCCGCGAGCCGGCCCAAACCGACCAATGCGAGCGTATTCCCCGGTTGTTTTTGCAACGCGGCTTCATAGGACTGCCGGGCCTGTTCCGGCTGCTTCAGACCGCGTTGGGCGTTGCCGCGCAACACCGCGAGCTGCGCCTGCACCTTCGCATCGAGGCTGCCGTCCGGGGCCGCGGTCGCCACCACCTTGTCGAAGTCGTGGGTCGCGAACAACGCCTCGGAGGTCGGCACCACCCAGCGCGACTTGGGCACGCCATGAGTCTTGGCCTGGTCCAGCTCGTTCAGCGCATCCTTGGTATTGCCGAGCATCAGCGAGGACTCACCGAGCAGCAGCCACGCGTCCCCGTTTTTGTCGTCGCGCTGCAGGACTTTCTTGGCTTCGATGTAGGCAGCGCGATACTTGCCGCTTTCCTGATATTTGAGGCCGGCGGCGACGCTGCCCTTGCCACTGCCAAAACCACAACCGGCAAGCAGCAAGCCCACCGCAACCAGCACCAGTCCACGGCGTAGCGTCGATCCATTCAAGGTTTTCATGGGAATCCTCACCCCTGTCGGTTGAGCGGGCGCCGCATCAGTCGGCATCGTTGGGTTTCTTGAGATCATACTTTTCGAGCAGGTCGTACAACGTTGGCCGGCTGACACCCAGCAGGTGGGCGACCCGCGAAAGATTGCCACCTTCGCGGGTCAGTGCGCGGCGGATGGCGCGCTTCTCGGCCTCCGCGCGCACTTCGCGCAAATCGAGCGCTTCTTCGGCGCCGCCCGCATCGAGCCGCAACGCCTCGGGTCCGATCTGCTTGCCCTCGGCCATGATCACCGCGCTGTTGATGGCGTTCTCGAGTTCGCGCACGTTGCCGCGCCATGGGTACGCCTCGATCGCCTTCAACGCCTTGCTGGTGAAGCCGCGCACTGTCCGTCCGTGGCGGCTGGCGGCCTGCTCCAGGAAGTGTCGCGCCAGCAGCACCGCGTCGCCGTGCCGGTCGCGCAAGGGCGGCAACTGGATGGTGACCTCAGAGATGCGGTAGAACAGATCCTCGCGAAAACGTGTCTCCTGGATGAGCGACCGCAAGTCGCGGTGGGTCGCGCAGATGATGCGCACGTCCACGGCAATCGGTTCGCGTCCACCGATGCGTTCGACCATGCGTTCCTGCAGGAACCGCAGCAGCTTGGCCTGCAACGGCACCGGCATGTCGCCAATCTCGTCCAGCAGCAGCGTGCCGTTGTGCGCCAGCTCGAACTTGCCCTTGGTCTGCTTGTGCGCGCCGGTGTAGGCACCCTTTTCATAGCCGAACAATTCCGCTTCCAGCAGATTCTCCGGGATGGCCGCGCAATTGATGGCGACGAACGGTCCATCGCGCCGTGTGCTCATGCGGTGCACGGCCCGCGCGACCAGTTCCTTGCCGGTGCCGGTTTCGCCCAGCAGCAGGACGCTGGCGTTGGTGGGCCCAACCTTCTCCACCAGCCGGAATGCCTGGGTCATCGCCTCACTGGTGCCGATGATGCCTTCCATCGCCGCACCCGATTCGCTTTTCAGCTTGCGGTTCTCGGCTTCCAATTCGTGCACGCGAAACGCGCGATCCACGATCAGCCGCAACACCTCGACATCCAGCGGCTTCGAGCAGAAATCATAGGCACCGGCGCCGATCGCCTTGACCGCGTTGTCGCGGTCGCCATTGCCGGTGGCGACGATGATCTTGGTGTAAGGCGCTTCCTCCAGGATCGATGCAATCGTTGCGAAGCCTTCGCTGGTGCCGGCGGGATCGGGCGGCAAGCCCAGGTCCTGCAACACCACCGCAGGCTGCTTTTCGCGAACTTCGGCAAGCGCGGATTCGCGATCGCCGGCCACGATCACCACGTATTCGTCGAAGCTCCAGCGCAACTGCGTCTGGAGCCCGGCGTCGTCCTCGACGATCAGCAAGGTGCGCGCAACCGCATTCATGATGCTGCCCCCATGGCACGCGCCGCAGCTGTGTCGTCCGCAGGCTGGGCCAGCGGCAAGCTCACCGTGAACACGCTGCCGCGTCCCGGCGTACTTGCCACCGACAGAGCGCCCCCCAGCGCGCGCACGTATTCGCGCGCCTGATACGCACCGATGCCCATCCCCTTGCTCGCCTTGGTGGTGAAAAACGGCTTGAACAGCCGATTGCGGATGAAATCTTCATCCATACCCATCCCATCGTCCTCGATTTCGATCATGGCCTGCCCCCCACTTGATCCCAGCCTCACCGAAACATGTCCCTGCGATGTCGCCGCGTCCTGCGCGTTGCGGATCAGGTGTCCCAGCACGGTCGCCAGTTGCCCGGCATCGGCGCGAACCCAAGCGGGCTCCGGCGGTGGCGTCCAGTGCGGTCGCGGCGCCTGTGCGCCGCATTCGCCCAATGCACGCTCGACGACCTCCGCCAGTTTCACCCGCGCGCGTGCTGCCGGCGCCGCTTCGCCGCGCAACTGTTCCAGCAGACGCGTGATCCGCTGGACCGAATTTTCCACCGTGGCCAGCATGTCATCGACGAATGCCGGATTGCTCCGGTGCCGCACCGCATTCTGCAGCAGCAGCGATTGCTGGGCCGCGACATTCTTGAGGTCGTGCATCAGGAACGCCGTCAGTCGATTGAAGCCCTCGAACTGGCGCGCTTCCGCAAGCCGCCGCGCATTCGCAGCCTGCGCCAGGGTTCCGGCGACTTGGCTGCCCGCCGTCCTGAGCAGGTCGATGTCTTCCCAGTCGAGTGCGCGCCGCGCCCGTGCCTCGGCCAAGACCACCACACCAATCAAGCGATTTTCGAGCACCAGCGGTACCAGCAGCCATGCGCGCGGCAACGCGGTCAACTCGGCCGGGGCCTGCAGTTGCGCGTCATCCAGTGGCGGCGGCTCGCCGAGATCGTAGATCCAGCGACGCTTGCACATGAATTCGAACACCGGCTGATTGGCCGCAATCTTCAGGTCAGCCGGTACCGGCATGTTGGATTGCGCCTCCGGCACCAGCGCGCCGGCGTCGTCGCACACCCACAACGTACCGGCGGGGCTATCCATGATCTGCTGCATCGCACGGACTGCCCGAAGCGGCAAGCCCGTATCGCTGTCACTTGCAGACAAGGTGGCGGTGAGGCGCAGCCATTCCTCGCGATAGTCATGCCGGAAGCTGAAGAAGTTCTTGTGCAGGAAAATCCGCAGGCGCGAACGAACCTGACCCGAGCCCGCGACCAGCAACACCGCGAGCAGCGCGAAGAAGATCAGGGTGATTTCCGCCACCCGGCCCCAGTCGCCTCCGTAAAGGCGCACGTAGTAACCGCCCACGGCCGTGCCGATGAAATACAGCGCAATCACCAACAGGCTGGTCGAGTAGAACACCGCTCGCCGCGATACGCCCACTTCCGGCGTCCAGCCCGCGCTGCGCGCCGCCGCGGCCACCAGCAGGGGCGCCAGCAGCGCATCGACGAAACCGCGGGCCGCCCACGCGCTCACGTTGAACTCGCGGTACAGCACGGCATAGGAGTACAGGAAGATGTCGTAGGCGAACATCACGCCCAAGGCGATCACCAGAAACTTGATGGCCCAACGCTGCTCGGCATCGACATTCCGGAAGATCTGCTCCAGGAACACCGCGCCGACCAGCGCCAGCACCAGCACTCCCGCCATTGCAAGCGCTGCATTGAACGGCAGCGGCAGGAACGGCAGCGGACCCATGGCCGGTAACAGGCAGTACAGCGCCAGCGCAATCCACAACGCCTGCGTGCCGATGCGCGCGCCACGCAGCGCCCCGGACATCGAGAAGCCGCCGAGCAACGCACCAAGAAATGTGAGCCACGCGCCGTAGCGGAGGACCTCGCCGGTCAGCAGCCAATAGATCGGTAGCGCGTGCTTCCATTCCGCCCACGCCAGCAATACCCCCCAAAGCATCGACACCGTGGTGGCGACTATCAACAGTGCACCCGTCCGCTGCCCGCGCCAGCCCGCCGCCAGCACGCCCGTCGCCGCAAGAAATGCGACGGCGGCGGTGATGTAGCTGGCAAGAATGATGACGTGCATGTTGGATGGCTCGCCGAAGGAAACCGGGTTCTCAGCCGGTCGCGTTCGGCAGGACGGGTGCGCGCAAAACGAGGATCATCTTCAACTTCGATTCGGTCGCTGCACCGGAAAGCCGGCGCGAGTGGAACGGATCAGCAGTTCCCACTCCTCCTGTCAGGCATTCGCGGCCTGCCGCTCCCCGGCATTTGACATCGGATCATCTTGTGCCCCGGCCGGCGCGGCATCGAGTAGCCGCCTGCGGATGTCGGCCACCACACGCTGCGCGGTGTGGCCGTCCCACAACTCGGGCTTGCGGCCATGCACGCCATGGCCCGCCAGAATGTCGTCCACCGTCGCGGCGAGGTTGGCCGCAGCCACCAGCCGATTGCTGCCCTCGGTGATCGTGATGGGCCGTTCGGTATTCGGGCGCAGCGTCAGGCACGGAATGCCGAGGTAGGTGGTCTCCTCCTGCACGCCGCCGGAATCGGTGACGACCAGCCGGGCACCGCACACGAGGTTCATGAAGTCCACATAGCCCAGCGGCTCCACGATCCGGACGCCCGGCGCGTCCGCCAGCTCGTCCCACAGACCGAATGTTTCGAGATTCTTGCGGGTGCGCGGGTGCACCGGAAACACCAGCGGCAGCTTGGCTGCGATGCGGGTCAATTGCGCGACCAGCGCCGCCAGCGGCGCGCGCGTGTCCACGTTGGACGGACGGTGCAAGGTCACCACACCGTAACCCACACCCAGCCCCAGCCGTTGCCGCTCGCCGCTGGCGTGGATGCGGTCCTTCATCAGTTCGTAGGAGTCGATCATGATGTTGCCGACGCGCGTGATTTTCTCCGTCGCCACGCCTTCTGCCGCCAAGTGTTCGTCGCCATCCGGCGACGGCGTCCAGAGGATGTCGGCCAGGGTGTCGGTGACCAGACGGTTGATTTCTTCCGGCATGCTGCGATCGCCGCTACGCAGGCCCGCTTCGAGGTGCGCCACCGGTATCCACAGCTTGGACGCGACCAGCGCGCAGGCCACCGTGGAATTGACGTCGCCGACCACGATGCAGAGGTCCGGCCGCTCCGCGATGCAGGCGCCCTCATAGGCAAGCATCACGTTGGCGGTCTGTTCCGCGTGGCTGCCGCTGCCGACACCCAGGTGCAGGTCGGGACGCGGCAGTCCGAGATCGCGGAAAAACGCATCGGACATATTCGCGTCGTAGTGCTGGCCGGTGTGTACCAGTCGCAGGCGGCACCACGGCTCGCCATGCAGCGCGTGGTACAGCGGCGCCACCTTCATGAAATTGGGCCGCGCGGCGGCAATCAGGTCGATCCCAAGTGGCTGCATTTCCAATCCGGCACCTTCCATTTTGTGACGCCGTTAACAGATGCAAGGAGTGTACCAGCGGGTGGACACGCGCTTCGCCACCGCGCACCTCTCGTCATGCCACGATCAGGTCGTTCCGAGGCACCTGCCAGGTTGGGAGAGCGCGCAAAAAAGGCCCGCCAAAAGGCGGGCCATGAATTCAGCAGTTGAAGCTGGATGTCGCGGTGCGATCAGCCGATGTTGAAGCGGCGGCGGCGACCGAAGCCCACGGCAGCGCCGATCAGCAACACGCCGAGACCGAACAT
>Ga0209178_1000582_pt1 | contig 10813 bp, 11 predicted proteins | sample GAAS200_FD_187521 | JGI IMG/M metagenome (GOLD analysis project Ga0209178, IMG submission 187521) | Agricultural soil microbial communities from Georgia to study Nitrogen management - GA AS200 (SPAdes) (version 2) | ecosystem: Environmental > Terrestrial > Soil > Agricultural land | place: USA... | reverse complement strand
CCGTTGGTGACGATCGCCTGCACCAGTCGGTCGGTGTGGCGCGCGATGCGGTCGGCGTCGTTCTGGGTCTGCACGTCCCCCGCCACCATCGCCATCGGGATCTCGGCGCCCAGGTCCGCCACGGTCCGCTCGAGGAGCGCGGTTTTCCCGGCGCCCGGCGAGGAGACGAGGTTGTAGGCGAGCACGCCCGCCCGCCCCAGGCGCCGGCGCACGCCGCCCGCCAGCTCGTCGTTCTTCGCCAGCACCCGCTCGCGCACGTCAATCATCCGGACGGCCATCGTCCACCTCCAGATAGCTGACCCGCAGCACGTCGCCCGGCACCCGGGCGATCTCGGAGCGGGCCCCGCGGAACGGAGGCTCGAGGAACACCGCCTCGAGACAGAACGAGAGATGATCGGGTTCGACGCCGGCCTCGTCCCCCACCTCGAGCGCCACGGTGCAGAGGTCCGGCGCGACGGGGCCCAGACGCTCCTCGGCGATCCGCCGGATCTCCATCGCCACGCTCATCTCATGCATAGACCGGAACCCGCGGCCGCATCACGTGCCCCCGCTCCTCGAGCTGGGCCACCACCGCCGCCACCAGCTCCCCCACCCGCGCGGCCACCACCGCCGAGAGCCCGTGGACCATCAGCTCCAGGGACCGGGGCTGGAGGCCGACGGCCACCGTGTCCTGGGGGAGGGTGCCGCGCAGCTCGGCCAGGGCCAGCACGTCGCGCAGGTCCACCTGGTGGGGGGAGATCTTGGTGGCGAGGTAGCGGGGGAGCCGCTCCCGCTCCACCACGAGGAGCGTGCCGGGCCGGGCTTTCGTGTCCACCGCGTCCACCAGGATCAGCTGGTCGGCGTCCTCGATGACCGGGAGCAGGTTCATGCCCCAGGTCCCCCCGTCCACCAGCTCGACCTCCGGCGGCAGCTCCCATTCGGCGCGGAGCCGTTCCAGGGCGACGAGCCCCACCCCGTCGTCCCCCATCAGGGGATTGCCGAGGCCGATCACCACGGTGCGGTTACTCATCCACGTACTTCACGTCGGCGCGCACGAAGCGCCCGCCGGAGATGATCGACGAAATGGTGCCGGAGCGTTCCAGCAAATCGGCCCGCATCGCGAGGTACACGTGGATGGGGACGAAGATCAGGAACACCCAGGTGCAGACGTGGTGGATGAACCGGACGATCTGGATGCCGCCCAGGAGCTGCGGAATCCACTCGGTGACGCTGTACCAGAAGCCGCCGGGGTTGGACTGCCCGTACATCGTGAACCCGGTGACCACCATGATCGCGGCCACGGCGTAGACGCCGGTGTAGGACAGTTGCTGCATCGGGTTGTGGCCGAGGTAGTGCGGCGCTTCTTCGGGCCGGATCATCAGGTAGTACTTCACCTGCTTGACGAGATTGACCCAGTCCTGCCTGCGCACCGGGAAGAGGGCGCGCCAGCGCTCGAACTGATTGCCGGCGATGAGCCAGTAGACCCGCACGATGGCGGTGGCCACGAAGGCGCCCGCCGCGGCGAAGTGCACGCCGCGCATCCAGCCCATCAGGAAGTGCGAGCTCGCCTCACCGGAGGTCGCGAAGTAGGGCTTCCCGATGTACAACCCGGTGACCACGAGGGTCACGATCGACGCCGCGGCGATCCAGTGCATGGCGCGGATCGGCCACTCCCACAGATACACCCAGTGGTAGTCGCCCGAGGGCGGGGGAACCTTGTGCGCCAGCGAGATGCCCGGCGCCGGTCGCGCCCGGGGCGGGCCTTTCTTCCCGCCGGGCCCGGTCATTGAACCCTCACGGCCACGTCGGCGACCTCTTCACCCGTGGCGTCGAGCACGTGGACGCCGCACGCCATGCAGGGATCGAAGGAGTGGATGGTGCGCAGGATCTCGATCGGCTGATCCGGCTTGGCCAGCGGGTGGTTGTCCATCAGCGCCGCTTCGTAGGGCCCGGGCACGCCCTGGCCGTCCCGCGGCGAGCAGTTCCAGGTGGACGGGACCACGCACTGGTAGCGCGAGATCTTGCCGCCTTCGATCTCCACCCAGTGCCCCAGCGCGCCCCGCGGCGCGTCGAGGTACCCGTAGCCCTGCGCCTTGGCGGGCCAGGACTCCGGTTCCCACTTCTCGCCCGCGAAGGTCCGGGTGTCGCCGCCCTTGATGCGGGCGACGAGATCGTCGTACCAGTGGGAGAGCCGGCGGGCGAGGAGCACGGTCTCGATGCCGCGGGCGCCGGTGCGGCCCAGCGTCGAGAACAGCGCCGCGGGGCCCACCTGCAGGCGGTCGAGCACTTCCTTTACCAGCACCCGCGCCTCCTCGTGCCCCGACGCGAAGGCGACCAGCATCCGCGCGAGCGGCCCGACCTCCATCGGCTTCCCTTCGTAGCGCGGGGCCTTCATCCAGCTGTACTTCTTCTCGGTCTGCAGATAGGTCCACGGGGTCTTGGGGCCCGTGTACTTCGCCTTGGTCTCGCCCTCCCAGGGATGCAGGCCCTCGGCGTCTCCCTTGGCGTATTCGTACCAGGAGCTGTTGATGTACTCCTTGACCAGCTTGTGGTCGTACGGCCAGACCTTGGTCAGGTCCTTGTTCTGGATGATGCCGCGCGGGAAGTAAAGGGTGTCCACGTCGCGCACGTCGCCCGCGGGGAATTCGCCCACCGCGAGGTAGTTGCCGGTCCCGCCGCCGATCGCGGCCCATTCCTTATAGAAGCCGGCGATGGCCATGAGGTCGGGCCAGTAGACCTGCTCCACGAACGCCTGCGCCCGCGCGATCATGCCGTGAATGTCGGCGAGCTTCGCGGCGTTGATGGTGGCGCGGCCTTCGAGGTTGATCGCCGACGCCATCCCGCCCACCAGGAAGTTGGGGTGCGGATTCTTGCCGCCGAAGATGGTGTGCAGGCGGATCACATCGCGCTGCCAGTCCAGCGCCTCGAGGTAGTGCGCCACCGCCATCAGGTTCGCCTCCGGCGGCAGCTTGTAGGCGGGGTGGCCCCAGTAGCCGTTGGAGAAGATTCCCAGCTGGCCGGTGCCCACGAAGGTCTTCACGCGGTTCTGCACTTCCCGGAAGTAGGTCTCCGAGTTGTTGGGCCAGGGCGAGAGCGACTGCGCCAGGCGGGCCGTCCCCGCGGGCGAGGCCGAGAGCGCGCTCACCACGTCCACCCAGTCCAGCGCGTGCAGGTGGTAGAAGTGGATCACGTGGTCCTGCACGAACTGCATGCCGTGGATCAGGTTGCGGATCAGGTTGGCGTTGGGCGGGATGCGGATGTCGAGCGCGTCCTCCACCGCCCGGCACGACGCCACCGCGTGGACCACGGTGCAGACGCCGCAGATGCGCTGGGTGAAGGCCCACGCGTCCCGCGGGTCGCGGCCCTGCATGATGATCTCGATTCCGCGGAACTGGGTGGAGGTGGCCCAGGCCTTGGAGATCTTCCCGCCTTCGGCCTGCGCTTCGATGCGCAGATGTCCCTCGATGCGGGTGATGGGGTCGACGACGACTGTGGTCTTCGGCATGGTCAGGCTCCCTCACCGGGGCTCTTGGGTTCGACGACGGGGAGCGCGCGCCCTTTGCGCCGCTCCCGGATCTGGTGGACGCCGGTCGCCACCGCGTGCGCCGCCACCCCGGCGGCGGCGCCGACCGCGAGGGCCAGGCCGATGGTGTCCGCGGTGCGCTCCACGCCGAACCCGCCCACGTCGGGCAGGCGGCCGTAGAACGGCGTCATGGTGTCCCAGAAGTGGCGCTCGGTGCAGCCGATGCAGGGGTGGCCCGCGCCGATGGGCCAGCTGGTCTTGCCGTTCCAGAGGAAGATCGGGCAGGGCGAGTAGGTCGCCGGACCCTTGCACCCGACGTGGTAGAGGCACCAGCCCTTGCGGGCCGCCTCGTCGTCGAACGCGCCGACGAACTGGCCGGCGTCGAAGTTGGCCCGGCGCGGGCACTGGTCGTGAATCCGCGCGCCGTAGGCGAAGAGCGGGCGGCCGTCGTAATCGAGCTCGGGCACCCGGCCGAAGGTGAGGAAGTGCACGATGGTCGCGGTCACCACGTCCCCGATGGGCGGGCACCCCGCGATGTTCACCACCGGCTTGTCCTTCACGATGCTGGAGACGCCGACCGCGCCGGTGGGGTTGGGCCGCGCCGCCTGCACGTTGCCCCAGTGGGCGCACGCCCCGACCGCGATCACCGCCTTCGCGCCCTTCGCCGCCTCTTCGAGGATCTCCTTCGCGGTGCGGCCCGCGATGGTGAGGTAAATCCCGTCGTCGTTCAGCGGCACCGACCCCGTCACCACCAGCAGGTACTCGCCGGCGTTCTTCTTCATCGCGTCCTGGAGCGCCGCTTCCGCGTAACTCCCCGCGGCCGCCATCAGGTTCTCCTGGAAGTCGAGCGAGACCACGTCCAGCACCAGATCGCCGATGCCCGGCGCCTCGGTGCGCAGCACCGACTCGGTGCACCCGGTGCATTCCTGGAGCGAGAGCCACACCACGGACGGGCGCTTCACGGTGGCGAGGGCCTTCGCGACTTTGGGCGTGATCATCGTGCCCAGGCCGAGAATGGCCGTCATCTCGCCGCAGAACTTGACGAAGTCCCGCCGGCTTACGCCGCGCCGTTCGAGGTAGGCGCCGAGAGTCTCACCCTCGGCCCAGGGATGGGAAGTGGGGAAGTACATAGCCGACGCTCCAGTGCGAGAGAACGGTCGCGCCGGCGGGCGAGTTGGCGCCCGCCCGCCGGGATCCGGTCGTGACGGGAGAGTAGGGACGCCAGGGCGTAGGAACCGCGAATTGATGGTTAAGGAACCTTTACAGCGGATTCACGGGGGATCAGGGCGGGGCTCGTCAAGATTGGGGGGTGAGCGCACCGACTCGTTCCGCCCCGCGTCCCGGGGAAGATCTGCGGCGCCTGCTGTCGGCGGAGGAGGCCCTCGCCGCCTCCGAGCGCCGCGCCCGGATCGAAGCGGACCGCCTCCTGGAAGACGCCCGGGACCGCGCCGCGGCGATCGACGCCGGGAGTGACGCGGCGGCGGCCGCCGCCGCCCAGGCCGCGGAAGCGGGAATCCGGGCGGACAGCGAGCGGAGGATCGCGGAGCTGGCGCGGGCCGCGCGAGACCGTGCCGCGCGGTTCGACGAGGCCGGCGCCCCGGTCGTGGAGCGGGTGGCCGCCGCGGTGCTCGCCGCGCTGATGCAGGCGGGGTCGTGATCATCGAAATGTCGAAGGTGCGGATCATCGGTCCCCGCGACGACCTCCCCCGCGTGCTCCGCGCCATTCAGGACCAGGGCGTGCTGCACCTCGCGCCGCCGGTGGCGGCGGTCACCGCGCTCGGCCTCACTCCCCGCGAAAGCCGGGAGCGCGCCAGCCTCCGGCGCGCGGCGGAAGACCTAGAGTGGGATCTGGCCGAGCTGCGGCTTCCGCCGGGGCGGGGCGCCGCCGGGAAGCCGTCGGATTTCCCGCGCTGGACACATCTGGCCCGGCGGGTCCGGCGGGCGGTCGAGCGGCTTCGGACCCGCGCCGCGGCGCTCGAGGACGAGCGCGCGCTGATCCTCAAGTACCAGCTCTTTTTCTCCGCCTTTCGGTCGTTCCTGGAATCCGAGCGCCGCTGGCCCAGGAGCACCGCGTATCACGTCCTGATCCGTGGCGGGGACGCGCAGGCGATCCCCAAGCTCCGCGCGGCGCTCGCCCGGGTGGTCGGGGACGCGTTCGCGATCTACGATCAGCGCCTCGCTTCCGGCGACGTGGCGGCGCTGGTCATCGTGTCGGCCGAGGCCGCGGGGCGGGTGGAGCGCCTGCTGGCCGACGCCCGGGTCGAGGAAATTCCGGTCCCGGCCACGTACGGTGGCGGCTCGCTGGCGGACGCCATTCCCGTGATGGTCGCCCGCCTGGGCGACCTGCCCGGGGAAATCGACGCCGTGGCGAAGGAGCGTGACGCGCTGGCGCGCGCTCACGGCGCGGAGCTCCAGCGCGCCCGGGCCGCCGTTCGGGATCGCCTGGCCCAGCTCGACGCCCTGCCGCTCTCCGGCGTCACCTCGCACGCCTTCGTGATCGAAGGGTGGATCCCCGCGGACTCCTCGCGAGTCTTCGAGCGCCGGCTCCGCGAGGTGTGCGGGGAGCGGGTGGTGGTCACCGAGGAGGCGCGCGAGGAGTGGGCATCGGACGAGGCGCCGGTGGTGCTCCGGAACCCCCGGCTCTTCCGCCCCTTCGAGGCGGTGCTCGCCTTGATGCCGCTCCCCCGCTACGGCAGCATCGATCCCACGCCCTTCGTCGCGGTCTTCTTCCCCGTGTTCTTCGGCCTGATGGTGGGCGACATCGGCTACGGACTTCTGCTCGCCGGGCTGGCGCTCGCGGGGCGGTGGCTCTCGAAGCCGGACACCTTGTGGCGGTCGGTGGCCGAAATCGCCGGCGCGGGCGCGGTCTTCTCGATCGCCGCCGGGTTCCTCTACGGCGAATTCTTCGGGGACCTGGGACGCACCTGGCTGGGATTGCGGCCGCTGGTCTTCGACCGCGAGCAGGCGATCGTTCCCTTCCTTCTATTGTCAGTCGCGCTGGGCGCCGTGCACGTCGTGCTCGGCCTCACCCTCGGCTTCGCGGCGAACCTGCGCCACCATCCGCGGGAAGCCCTGGGCCGGGGCCTGTCGGCGCTGATGATCGTGGGCGTGATCGTGGCGCTCCTCGCCGTGGTCCGGGTCCTCCCGGGCGCGCTGTTCACGCCGGCGGTGGTGATTCTGCTGGTGCTCTTCCCAGTGCTCATCTTCGCCGAGGGCATCATCGCCCCGATCGAGCTGCTCTCGGCCCTCGGCAACATCCTCTCCTATGCCCGCATCATGGCCCTGGGAATGGCGTCGGTGATGCTGGCCATCGTGGCCAACCGGATGGTGGGGGCGATGGGGAGCGCCGCGGTCGGGATCGTCTTCGCGCTGCTGTTTCACCTCGTGAACTTCGGCATCGCGCTGTTCAGCCCGACGATTCACGCGTTGCGCCTGCATTACGTGGAGTTCTTCGGGAAGTTCTACAGCCCGGGCGGCGTGCGGTACGCGCCCTTCGGACACTGGACGCGCGAGAACACGCGCCGCGTCGCATAGGAAGGAGCAGGGCATGGATGTGATCTGGATCGTTCTGGGCGCTGCGCTGGCGGTCGCCGTTCCGGCGCTCGCCACGGCGTGGGCGCAGTCCCGCATCGGCCCGGCCATCGCGGCCAGCATGGCGGAGAAGCCCGAGCTCTCGACGGTCGCGGTGCTGATGATCGCGATCCCGGAGACGATGGTGATCCTGGGCTTCGTGGTAGCGTTGCTGATTCTCCTGCGCGCCGGCGGAGCGGGGTGAAGCGGTGGCGCTGGAACAGTTGCTCGCCGAGCTGACCCGCCGCACCGAATCGGACGCCGGCGCCGTTCTCGCGCGGGCGCGCGAGGAAGGAGCCGCGCTCGTCGCGGCCGCCGAAGCGCGGCGCTCGGAGCGTAACGGCGTAGCGCTGGAGGGGCGGGAGCGCGCCTGGCGGGACGCCGCGATCCGCGCCCAGGCCGCCGCCCAGCGGGACGCGCGGCGAACGGTGCTGGAAGCGCGGGCGCGTTTCCTGGACCGGGTTTTCGACGCGGTGGCCCGCGCGCTCCCCGCGGCGGAGCGAGATCCGGCCTACCGCGACACCCTCGCCCGCCGCGTCGCCAACGCACGCGCCTGCGCCGCCGGAGCTCCCGCCGAGCTCCGGTGCTCGCCGGGGCTGGCGCCGGCGCTCCGGCCGCTTGCGCCTGAGGGCTCCGGGCTCCGCGTCGAGCCGGAGCCGAATGGCGCCCCGGGCTTTCGCCTCGTGACGGATGACGGGCGCCTAGAGGTGGACGAAACCCTCGAGGGCCGCCTCGCGCGGGAGCGCGCCGCGCTCTCGCTGGTGGCGCTCGCCGCGTTCGAGAAAGACGGGGCGCAGCCGTGACCGGCTGGGTGGACCTGATCGCGCGGGCACGGGGTCTCGAGACCCACCTGCTCGGCCTCCACGAGTTGGGCGCGATGGTGCGCGCGCCCGACCTCGCCGCCCTGGGGGAGGCGCTGCGGCGCCACGGGTTCCCGGTGGACGAAGGGGCGCCGGCGCCGGCAGCGCTGGAGCTCGCCATCCGCCGGCGGGCCGCGCGCGAGATGCGGGTCCTCGTGCGGTGGTGCGGTCCCCGCACCGACCTGCTCCGCGTGATCTTCGAGGACGAGGAGCGCCGCAGCCTGCGGGCCTTGCTGCGCGGCGCCGTCGAGGGTGCGTCCGAGGAGGCCCGCGTGAGCGGCCTCGTGCCCACGCCGGCCCTCCCCGAGCGCGCGCTCTCAGAGCTCGCCCGCCAGAAGACGCCGGCCGCGGTCGCCACGACGCTCACCGCCTGGGGAAACCCCTACGGCACGCCGCTCCGGGAGAAGGCCGCCGGTCTCCATCCCGATCTGCTCGGGCTCGAGATGGTCGTGAACCGCACCTACGTCGAGCGCGCGCTCGCCGGCGCGCAGCGCGCGGGCGGCTCCGAGCTCGCGGGCTACGTCCGCGAGCTGATCGACCTGGAGAACGTCGGCACCGCGGTCGCGCTGGTCGCCGCGAAGGACCTGGTTCCCAAGACCCTCTTCCTCCACGGCGGCGCGCGCGTCTCCATCGATCGCTTCGAGCGGGCGATCGCGTCCCGGGACGGTCCCGCGGCCGCGGCGTCGCTCGCGCCCGCGTTCGGCGCCACCCGGCTCGCGCGCGTGCTCGCGGACGCGGCCCGGGGAACCGGGACCCTGGACGAGCGCCTCCTCCACGCCCGGCTCGCCGCCCTCCGGCGCCAGGCGCGGCACCATCCGCTCGGCCTCGCTCCCGTTCTCGAGTACGCCCTTCACCTCCGGGCCGAGAGCGTCGACCTCTCCCGCACCGTGTGGGGGCTCGCGCTGGGCGCGCCCGCGCCGGCGCTCCTCGACGCTCTCATCTCCGCCGTATGAGCCTCGCCGTCCGTCTCGTCGCCCGGGGCCCCGAGAGCGCCGGCTTCGCGCTCGCCGGGATCCGGGCGGTGGCGGCCGAGCCCGCCGAGGGCGGCGGAGAAGAAGTGCGGGCGGTCCTCCAGCGTCCGGACTCGGGCGTGGTGCTGGTCGAGGACGCGCTCTTCGACCGGCTCGACGACGATTTGCGCCGGCGCCTCGGTCGCCACCCGCTCCCCATCGTGGTGCCGTTTCCGGGACCTTCGTGGGCGCCGCCGGGCGAGGGCGTGGATGAGTACATCCTCGATCTGCTCCGCCAGGTGATCGGCTACCGGGTGAGACTCAAGTGAGCGGCGCCGCCATCGTCCGCGTCAGCGGCTCGCTCGCCGAGGTGAGGTCTCTCCCCGGCGCTTCGCTCTACGAGCTGGTTCGCGTCGGCGAGCGCGGCCTCCTGGGCGAAGTGGTGCGGGTCACGGGCGACAGCGCTACGGTGCAGGTCTACGAAGAGACCGGCGGCCTCCGCGTCGGCGAGCCGGTGCGCGCCACCGGCCAGAGTCTCACGGTCCACCTCGGTCCCGGGCTCCTCGGATCCGCCTTGGACGGCGTGGGCCGCCAGCTCACCGGGCTCCTGGCGCAGGGAGGCGACTGGGTGGTCCCGGGCGCGACCGCGCCCACGCTCGACGCCGCCAAGGCCTGGCCGTTCACCCCGGCGGTCGTCCCGGGCACGACGGTCGGACGGGGCGACGTGCTGGGCACCGTCGAAGAGCGGCCCGGGTTCGCGCACCGGATCCTGGTGCCGCCCGGCGTCTCGGGCGTAGTGGCGGATCTCGCGGCTGGCTCGTACACGGTCGAGGATGCGATCGGCCGGTTCGCCGACGGCACCGCGCTCTCGCTGGCCCACCGCTGGCCGGTGCGCATCCCCCGTCCGTCCGCGGCGCGGCTCGCGGCCGCGCGGCCGTTCCTCACCGGCCAGCGGGTCTTCGACCTGCTGTTTCCGGTGGCCGAGGGGGGGAGCGTCGCGGTGCCGGGCGGGTTCGGCACCGGGAAGACGGTCATCGAACAGTCGCTCGCCAAGTTCGGCGACGCCGACGTCGTGGTCTACGTGGCGTGCGGCGAGCGCGGCAACGAGATGGCGGAGGTGCTGAACGAGTTTCCCAGGCTCACCGATCCCCGCACCGGGCGTCCGCTGCTCGACCGGATGGTGCTGGTCGTGAACACGTCCAACATGCCGGTCGCCGCGCGGGAGGCCTCGGTGTACGTGGGCATCACCATCGCGGAGTACTTCCGGGACATGGGATACCGCGCCGCGGTGATGGCGGACAGTCTCTCGCGCTGGGCGGAAGCGCTGCGGGAGATGGGCGCGCGGCTGGAGGAGATGCCGGGGGAAGAAGGATACCCGACGTCGCTCGGCAACCGGCTGGGGCATTTCTACGAGCGCGCCGGCTGCGTGCGCGCCGTGGGCCGCCCGGAGCGGACCGGCGCGGTGACGCTGATCAGCGCGGTCTCGCCGCCGGGCGGAGACTTTTCCGAGCCGGTGACGCAGGCGTCGCTGCGGGTGGTGGGGGCCCTCTGGGCGCTCGACCCCGCGCTGGCACATCAGCGCCAGTTCCCCGCCGTGGACTGGGAGACGAGCTACAGTCTGAGCGCGGCGGCCCTGCGCGACTGGTTCCGCGCTTCGGCGGGGGAGGACTGGGAGTCCCTGCGGGCGGACTTGCTCGGGCTTCTCCAGCGCGACCGCGAGCTGCGGGAGATCGCGGGGCTGATCGGGCCCGAGGCCCTGCAGGACGCGGACCGGCTGGTGCTGGAGGTGGCCGCCGCGGTGCGCGCGAACGTCCTGGGGCAGAGCGCCTTCGATCCCAACGACGCGTTCTCGCCGATCGAGAAAACGCGGGCGCTCGCCCGGGGCGCCGTCCGCCTCGGGCGCGCGGCGCGGGCCGCGCTCGATCGTGGCG
>Ga0209178_1000580_pt1 | contig 10822 bp, 10 predicted proteins | sample GAAS200_FD_187521 | JGI IMG/M metagenome (GOLD analysis project Ga0209178, IMG submission 187521) | Agricultural soil microbial communities from Georgia to study Nitrogen management - GA AS200 (SPAdes) (version 2) | ecosystem: Environmental > Terrestrial > Soil > Agricultural land | place: USA... | reverse complement strand
GCGCATTACGACGCGCTCACCACCACGGCCGGAAAAGTCTGGCCCGCCGGAAATCTTTAGGAAGCCCTGGATGAACTTTGCGCGACCGCGTGCCGGATTTGCCTGCCCCCTTGGGTCAAGGGGCGAAAACGCTTGCGCAGCAGGCGTTTCGGGGTGGTGGGGGGTACAGCAATGAGGTGGGCGAAAGCAAGCACCCTCCCGGCAAGATCGGGGTCTCCCTAGATGGCAAAAAAACTGCCGGAGGTGGACGTGGTGCTGGTCGGCTTCGGCTGGACCGCGTCGGTCATCGCGCACGAACTCACCGAGGCCGGCGCCAACGTGCTGGCACTCGAACGCGGCGGTTGGCGCGACACCGTGCCGGATTTTTCCGTCGCCCACATCCAGGACGAGTTGCGCTATGCGGTGCGCAAGCAGATCTTCGAGGAAACCCAGCGCAGTACGCTCAGTTTTCGCAATCGGCCCGACCAGCTCGCGTTGCCGATGCGGCAACTCGGTTCGTTCCTGCCGGCCGCGGGCGTGGGCGGCGCGGGCGTGCACTGGAACGGGCAGAACTGGCGATTCCTGCCGACCGATTTCCTGTTGCGCACGCACAACGAGCAGCGCTACGGCAAGAAGGCGATCCCGCAGGACATGACGATCCAGGACTGGGGCATCACCTACGAGCAACTGGAACCGTACTACGACAAGTGGGAATACCTGTGCGGCATTTCCGGCAAGGCCGGCAACATCGGTGGCACGATCCAGCCTGGCGGCAATCCGTTCGAAGGGCCGCGACGGCGCGAGTACCCGCTGCCGCCGCTGAAGCGCTGTGCGGCCACGCAACTTTTCGACAAGGCCGCGCGCGAAGTGGGCTTCCATCCGTTTCCCGCGCCCGCGGCGAACACGTCGAAGCCGTACCTCAATCCGCTGGGCGTGCAGATGGGGCAGTGCACGTTCTGCGGGTACTGCGAGTGGTTCGGCTGCGCCAACTATTCCAAGGCCAGTCCCCAGACCACGATCCTGCCGGTGCTGTTGAAGAAGGACAACTTCAGTTTCCGCACGCATTCGAGCGTGGTGCGGGTGCTGACCGACTCCGATGGCAAGCGGGCCACCGGCGTGGTGTACGTCGATCAGGATGGCAGGCAATACATCCAGCCCGCGCAGATGGTGGTGCTGTGCGCGTTCGCGCAACACAACGTGCACCTGTTGCTGGTGTCGAAGATCGGCAAACCGTATGACCCGGCAACCGGCGCCGGCGTCGTGGGCCGCAATTACGCGTACCAGTTGTCGAGTGACGTCAACGTCACCTGCAAGGAGCGCCTGAATCCGTTCATGGGTGCTGGCGCGCTCGGACAGGTGGTCGACGACTTCAACGGCGACAACTTCGACCACACCGGCAAGGGTTTCATCGGCGGCGGTTACATCGCGCTGTGGAACACCGGCGGCCGGCCGATCCTGCAGCAATACCTGCCCGAGGGCACGCCGAAGTGGGGCGGCGGCTGGAAGAAGGCGCTGCACGAGGATTACCTCTACTCCACGCACATGCAGTGCCATGGCGCGGTGATGAGCTACCGCAACAATTACCTCGACCTCGATCCGACCTATACCGACGACTACGGCAATCCGCTGCTGCGCCTGACCTTCGACTTCCACGACAACGAACACGCGATGTCGAAGTTCCTCACCGACCGCGCCACCGACATCGCGAAAGCCATCCCCAATCGCGGCATCAATCCCAAGCCGCGCAAGGGCCATTATTCGATCGTCCCGTACCAGACCACCCACAACACCGGCGGCGCGGCGATGGGTGCCGATCCGCGCACCAGCTTCGTCAATCCGTTCCTGCAATCGTGGGACGTGCCCAACCTGTGGGTGATGGGTTCCAGCGTGTTTCCGCAGAACCCCGGTTACAACCCGACCGGCACCGTCGGAGCGCTGGCGTTCTGGGCCGCCGACGCGATGAAGCGTTACATGAAAAATCCGCAGCCGCTGGTGCAGACGTGAACATCCGGTGGGCCGTCGCGGGCGTGTTGGCATTGGCGTGCGCCGGCGCCGCAGTGGCGGCGGTGCAGGTGTACGCGCCCGCGCGTTCCCACCATGCCTGGACATCCATCGAAACCGGCCGCTACCTCGCGCGCGCGGGCGACTGCGAATCCTGCCACACCGCGCCGGGCGGCAAGCCGTACGCCGGCGGGCGTCCGGTGCCGACGCCGTTCGGGATCGTCTATTCGACGAACATCACGCCCGATCCGGATACCGGCATCGGCGCGTGGAGCGAGGATGATTTCTACCGCGCGATGCACGAAGGCATCGACAAGCAGAGCGAACGGCTGTATCCGGCGTTCCCATACCCGTGGTTCACGCACATGACGCGCGGCGACGTGGATGCGATCAAGGATTACCTGGATACGGTGAAACCAGTGCGCCAGGTCAACCGGGCGCCCGAACTGGGCTGGCCCTTCAGCATGCGCAGCATGCTGGCGGTGTGGGACAAGTTGTATCTCGATGCGAAACAGTTCCAGCCCGATCCGGAACGTTCGGCGGCCTGGAATCGCGGCAAATATCTCGTGGATGGTGCCGGTCATTGCGGCGCCTGCCACAGCGCCAAGAACATGCTGGGCCATGCCGACACCAGCCATCCGATGCAAGGCGGCATGGCCGAACACGTGTTCGCGCCCAATCTCGGCGCCGGCGAGCGCGACGGCCTGAGCGGATGGACGAAGGACGACATCGTCGAATACCTCGCCACCGGATCGAACCGCTACGCCACCGCCGCGGGACCGATGGCCGAAGTGGTGCAGGCGTCCACCCAATACCTGAAGCAGCGTGACCTCGAAGCGATGGCGATTTATCTGAAATCGCTGGAAGGGCCGAAAGCGGAAGCGCCCAACGCGCCGGACAAGGACGTCATGCGTGCGGGCGCGGCGCTGTACGTCGACGATTGCGCCGGTTGCCACATGAACGATGGCGCCGGCCTGACCAACGCGTTTCCGCCGCTGCGCGCGAGTTCCGCGGTGCAGGCGGCCAAACCGGATCTGCTGATCGCGTTGATCCTGGAGGGCGCACGTTCGCCCGCGACCAGCGCGAAGCCGACCGGCCTCATGATGCCGGCCTTCGACGGCAAGCTCGACGATGCCGAAGTCGCGGCGCTGACGACTTACATTCGCAACGCCTGGAGCAACCGCGGTGGCGAGGTTTCGAAGGGCGACGTGGCCAAGTTGCGCCGCACGCTCGCGAGCGCACCCCGCTGACGCTCGTCATCGCGGCGTCGCGAAGTGATACCTGGGGAACCCCAGCGACTTTGCATTTCAGCAGGCACAGGTTGGACTGGGCGGATGCGAAACCCGACATGCCGATCTCGCAGCCTTGCGTTGGGCTTCACATTGTTCAGCCGAACCTGCAAAAGGTGTCTTCAACGAAACGACGCTGCGCGCAAGAAAGCTACCGGACGGTGCCGTGCCGTGTGTAGGTGCGCAGGTGATAGACGCGGTGCACGTGGTGCGCGCCCAGCCAGCCGCCGAGCGCCGCGGTGGCCAGCGAAGCCAGCGCGCAACCGAAAGCCGTCCACATGATGCGCGAGGTGTATTGCGCCACGCTGGCGGCATCGAGCGTGGGAACGCCCTCGGCGGGAGCCACCGCGACCGCGCCCGCGAACGTCAGGTGCGTCAAGCCGCTGGCGACCCACAGCGTGGTGGCGGTGACGGACACGCCCCACACGGCGAGGCCGCGGATCACGCCCATCTCGGTGTCGTTGCGGCCATCGAACCAGGTCGCGAACATCGCGCCCAGCCACAGCGACGCGGCCCACGTCAGGATCATCCAGGCGATGGCCCCGCCGGAAACGCCGTGCGCGACGACCTCGGGGCTTTGCGGATTGAACGCCGAAAATCCCACCGCCAGCCCGAACGCATACAGCAGCGCGGAAATGCCGGTCGCGACGAACCAGCCCGCCCACACCGCGCCCCACCGCATCACCGGGTGTTCCTGTGTCACGACCGCACTGCTTTCGACGACCATGTCGGCATCTCCTCGGCTCACCCACAACTGCGCAGCAGCGCCACGATGATCAGGATCGGGATGGGCACGCCGAGCAGCCACGCCAGCACGTAACCCAATGCGCCCTGTTGCCGGTTCGGATCGCCGCTCCTGCGGAACATCTGCTTCAGTCGTTCCATGACCCACCTCGCGCGCTGAGCCCGCGGCCAGTGGAGCACCGCCGGCGTGATTCCGGCGTGAACCCGCCTTCTTGTTGCGACCTCCGGTCGCGCCGGTGTCCGGGCCTGCACAATCGCACGCATGCCACGCGCGCTGCGGACTGACCTCAGCCGATTTTCCTTGCCCTCCTTACCAGCCAACCGGCTATGCGTGCGCGCCGGCCAAGTTCCCGTCGCGAGGCATCGCATGACCAAGATGGCTGGCGCGTCTTCATCGCGTGAACCGGCACTCGCGCGCGTATAGCGCGCGGTTGACACGCCTTTTACCGCACGCGTCTCAGAATGCTCCGCGAATGAAGGCCGGGAATGAGGCATTGCGAACACGGACGCGTTGGTCAGCCGTGCGGCGTGTTCGCAAGACCGTGCTCAGTCTTCGGGCGGCCTGGCGGGCACGAATGGCGAGACCGGGTCGCTGCCAGGGAAGGTTTCCTCCAGCGCTTCGTCCTGGTTGTCGCTTTCGTGGCGCTTGCGGCGCCGGCGCTCGTCTTCCGATTCCTTTTTCGCGGGCTTGCCCTTGGGGTGTCCGACATCCTTGCGATCGCGGCCTGTCATGATGGTGGCCTCCGTGGTGTGGCCAGCCGATCGTGTCGGATGTCACGTGAATACACGCCTAGCGGCTGGCGCTGATGCGGCGGCCTCCCGCGTTTTTCTGGAACGGGCTCTGTCTTGTGATGAATGGATGAATCCCCGAGTGCTGCTTGCGATGCCTTGCCGATGACGCGTGGATCGAAAGACTCGACGCGTGGACATTCGTGGCTGCCTGCGATGCTGTGGACGGTAGCCGCGCCTGCGATGGCCGCCGCGCCGCATCCCGCCGGCCAGCAGCCGACGGTCCTGCCGACGGTGGTGGTGACGGCGACGCGCGTGCCGGAGCGTGCGTTCGACGTGCCCGCATCGGTGAACGCGGTGTCGCTGGATGCGATCGATGCGGATCGCTCCGGCGTCAATGTGTCGGAAAGCCTGCGCGGCGTGCCCGGCGTGATGGCGCGCGATCGCCAGAACTACGCGCAGGACGAACAGGTTTCGATTCGCGGTTTCGGCGCGCGCAGCACCTTCGGCGTGCGCGGCGTGCGGCTGTACGTGGATGGCGTGCCCGCGACCATGCCGGACGGGCAGGGCCAGCTTTCCAACTTCGACTTGTCGTCGGCGGACCGGATCGAAGTGTTGCGCGGTCCGTTTTCCGCGCTGTACGGCAACTCGTCGGGCGGCGTGATCCAGATCTTCACCGCCGACGGCACGCCGTCGCCCGAGCAACGCGTCGGCGTCGACGCCGGTCCGTACGGCGCCGTGCACGCGGACGTGAATGCGCGCGGCAGTGCCGGCGCATTCGGCTACAACGCCGACGCCGAACACTTCCGCACCTCCGGTTTCCGCGACCACAGCGCCGCACGCCGCAGCAAGGGCAACGCCAAGCTGACTTGGGACACGCACGGCGGTGGCAAGCTCACCCTGCTGCTGAATTCGGTTTCGCTGCACGCGCTCGATCCGCAGGGATTGACGTGGTCGCAATACCAGGCCGATCCGCGCCAGGCCGCGCCCGGCGCGCTGACCTACGACACCCGCAAGCGCGTGCGGCAGGATCAGGCGGGCATGGTGTGGCAGCAACCGTTCGGCGAACACTCGCAGGCGCAGGTGCTGGCGTATTACGGGTATCGCACCGTCTTGCAATTCCTTTCGGTGCCGGTGTTCGCACAGGCCAACCCCTTGAGTTCGGGCGGCGTGGTCGATCTTTCGACCCGGTACGGTGGCGTCGATGCGCGCTGGTCGTGGCACGGCGAATGGCTGTCGCGCCCGTTGCGCTTCACGGCGGGAGTGAACTGGGATCGCCAGAACCAGCATCGGCAGGGCTTCGAGAATTTCGCGGGCGAGCGTGTCGGCGTCCTCGGTGCCTTGCGCCGCAACGAGCAGGACGACGTCTACGATTTCGACGAGTACGCGCAAGGCACCTGGGATTTCGCCGAGCGCTGGTCGCTGACCGCGGGCGCGCGCCACAGCACGGTGCGCTTCGATACCGTCGACGCGTACGTTACTGCCGACAATCCCGACGACAGTGGGCGCGTCGCGTACAGCGCCAACACGCCGGTCGCGGGCTTGCTGTTTCATGCAAGCGGGAACTGGAATCTCTACGCGTCGTGGGGACGCGGCTTCGAAACGCCGACGTTCAGCGAACTGGCGTATCGCGCCGATGGCGCGGCTGGCATGGCATTCGACCTGAAACCCGCGCGTTCGGCCAATGCCGAAATCGGTTCCAAGCTGCGCTGGGCGAATGGCGCCGGCAAGCTGGATGTCGCGCTGTTTCAGTCTGACACGCGCGACGAGCTCGCGGTGTTCACCAGCGAAGGCGGACGCACCACGTACCAGAACGTCGGGCACGCACGGCGCCGCGGCTTCGAAGTCGATCTCGATGCGCCGCTGTCGAGAAGCTGGCGCCTGCAACTGGCGTGGACGCGGCTGGATGCGCGCTTCACGCGAGTCGACGATTGCGCCGTGACGTGCAGCGTCGCGCCGGGCGCGCGGATTCCCGGTGTGCCGCGCAACCAGTTGTACGGCGAACTGCGCTGGAACGGTGGGGCCGGATGGCATGCCGGCGTCAACTTGTTTGCAGCCAGCGCGATGGTGGTGAACGATGCCAACACCGCGTCCGCGCCGGGTTACGCGACGGCAGGCATCGACATTGGACGCGTGATGCATCGCGGCGACGCGACGATCGCGCCGTTCCTGCGCATCGACAACCTGTTCGATCGTCGCTACATCGGCTCGGCCATCGTCAACGACGGCAACGGCCGCTATTTCGAACCGGCGCCGGGGCGCAGCGTGATGATGGGCGTGCGGGTGCGATTCGATGAACCGCCGGTGACGCGCTGATCCGCATTGTGCGCGTACCAACGGCCGCGGTTCCACAATCAGATCTGGCGACAAGGATGACACGCGATGCAAAGGACAGGCGCATCCAGCCGTGACGAACAAGCCAAGCGCCGCAGCAGCGTCGCACGCAAGTGGACCGGCAAGCGCGTCACGAAATCCGGCGACAGCGGCAAGGGTTCCACCCGCAAGAGCGACACCCGCAAACCGGATCGTCCGCCGAGGCCGTCGATCAAGCGTTCCAGCGGAACCAAACGCTCGCCGCCCGGCGATCGCGCGTGACGTTCACCATCGCTTGACGCGGCGCAGGCTGAAGTACGGTTCCGACCACTTCGGGAGCTTGCAATGGACGGGATGTTCGAATTTGAGACGCCGTGGTGGCAACTCGTGGTGCGGGCGGTCATCGTGTACATCGTGCTGTTCGCGCTGATCCGGCTGTCGGGCAAGCACACGCTCGGCGAACTCAGCATCTTCGACCTGATCGTGGTGATCGTGCTGGGCAGCGCGGTGCGCACCTCGCTGATCGGCAACGACAAGTCGTTGCAGGGTGGCCTGATGGTGGTGGCCGTGCTGTTGTTGCTGGACTGGATCAGCACCTGGATCGCCACGCATTTCACGCGCGGCGACCGCTGGCTGCAAGGGCAGCCGGTGCTGCTTGCGCGGGATGGCGAGCTGTTCGACGACGTGCTGAAACGCTGCAAGATTCCGCGCAGCAATTTCGTCTCGTCGATGCGCAAGCACGGTTGCCGGGATCTGCAGATGGTGGAATTGGCCATCCTGGAACCCAACGGCAGCATCACCGTCCAGAAGCGCGAGCCCGGCAACCCGGCGCGCACATGAGCCGGCTCGGCGATCGGCAGGGCGCAGATCGCGGCGAACGCGGCGATCGCCAGAACGTGCCCGCACTGGACGGCGAGGAACGCCAGGACGCCGAACGCCGGATGCCGCCGCGCGCGGCAGTGCTGCACGAAGCGGTGGGCGCGGTCGGCGAAGAGGAACTCAAGCGCACGCCGTCCGCGCTGATGTGGTCGGGTCTGGCGGCCGGCATGTCGATGGGCTTCTCGATGGTGGCGAGCGGCGCATTGAAGGCATACCTGCCGGACATGCCGTTCGCGCATCTGGTGGCGGCCTTCGGTTACAGCGTCGGATTCGTGATCGTGATCATGGCGCGCCAACAACTGTTCACCGAGAACACGCTGACGGTGGTGCTGCCGCTGATCTCCGCGCCGAGCTGGCGCAAACTGGGGCTGCTGCTGCGGTTGTGGGCCGTGGTGTTCGTCGCGAACATCGTCGGCATCGCGCTGTTCGCGCTCGCCGTCGCCAGGCTGCCGCTGCTTCCGCCGAAGCTGGACGATGCGATCGCCGCGCTGGGCACCACGCTGATGGTGTATCCGGTGCCTCAGATGTTCGTGAAAGCCGTGGCGGGCGGCTGGATCATCGCGACCATGGTGTGGCTGATGCCGGCGGCGGTTTCGGCGCGGCTGTGGATCATCATCGGCCTCACCTGGCTGATCGCGGCGGCGAGCCTGGTGCACGTGATCGGATCGGCCGGTGAGGTGTTCTACCTGGTATTCGCCGGGCGCCTGCCGTGGCCGGAAATTTTCTGGCATTACCTCGGGCCGGTGGTGGCCGGCAACATCGTGGGCGGCACGTTTATTTTCACGTTGATGAGTCACGCGCAAGTGCGCAGCGATACGCGTTGAGAAATTGGGTGGAAATGCGTTTTCACACGTTCGTGGCGCGCTTTTCACGCAGTCGCGTGGTTGGCGACGGGTTGCGGCGTGTTCAGCCGTTCGGCGCAATACTTCAGGGGTTCGAAAAAGGAGGATGCCGTGAAAAGGAAAGCACTGCGGATCGCGTTGCTGCTGATTCCGTTGGCGGCAACGGCTGCGCCGGCCGTACATGCGGCTGAAACGATGAAGTGCACGATGAAGTTCACGCTTTCCGGTTGGTCGGCGATCTATCAGACCGCGGACGGGCGGGGCATGGTGACCTGCGCCAATGGCCAGTCGATGGACGTCCATATCTCCGCCAAGGGCGGCGGCTTGACGGTCGGCAAATACAAGCTCGATGACGGCGTGGGACACTTCAGTGGTGTCGCCAGCATCGACGACATCCTGGGTGGCTACGCGACGGCCAATGCCCACGTGGGCGCGGTCGGCTCTTCGCACGCAGCAGCAATGACCAAGGGCGACGTGTCACTGGCGTTGACCGGCACCGGCGAAGGCTGGAATATCGGCGCGGGCTTCGAGGCCTTCACTATCAGCAAGCCGAAACAATAGCGGGTCATCGCGGTTGCCGGATGCTGCCGGATGCGCGTCCGGCGCGCCGGGACGCCACGCGGGCCACGGATCGGCTCGCGTGGCGTCCGCGAAGGCGCATCGAAGGCGCACTGGGACGATTGCAATGCTGCGGACCTCGTTGCAGGCATGGTTGTCCCGCAACGTGGAAGGTCCGCTGGAGGATCTGGCTGGCGGGCGCGCCCGGCTGCGGATCATCCTGATGCTGGCGTGCATCCTCGCGCTGGATTCGGCCGACAAGGCGACGCTAGGCGCGGTGGCTGCGCAGCTCGAACCCGCGCTGCACATCAACAATCTCGAAATCGGGTTGCTGGTCGCGGTGACCGTCGCGTCCAGCGCCTTGCTGACGCTGCCGTTCGGGATCCTGGTCGACCGTTTCAACCGCCGCAATCTGCTGGTGGTCGGGATCGCGCTGTGGTCGCTGGCGATGATCTGGTGCGGCGCGGCAACCTCGTACGAAACGTTGTTTGCGGCGCGCCTCGCGCTGGGCATCGTGATGGCGATCGGGTCGCCGGCGATCGCGTCGCTGATCGGCGATTGCTTCAAGGCCAGCGAGCGCGGTCGCATTTACGGCTACATCATTTCCGGTGAACTGATCGGGGTCGCGATCGGTTTCCTGATGTCGGGCAACGTCGCTGCGCTGTCGTGGCGGGCGCCGTTCGTGGTGCTTGCGGTGCTGGGGCTGCTGCTCGCGTACTTCATCGCGCGCAAGCTGCCGGAACCGCGCCGCGGCGGACGCGGGCGCCTGCAGCAGGATCGGGGCAAGCCGGTGCACGACGACGTGCGCATCCGCGACGTGGTGCGCGACCAGGGCATCGAACCGATCGAGCCGCTGATCCTGCGCGAAGACCCCGCGCGGATGAAGATCTGGCCGGCGGTGAAGTACGTCCTTTCGTTGCCGACCTATCGCATGTTGATCGTCGCGTCGGCGCTCGGGTATTTCTACTTCACCGGGCTGCGCACGTTCGTGGTGGTGTTCATGCGCGGGCACTTCGGGTTGTCGCAGACGGCGTCCAGTACGTTCGTGGTGGTGATCGGACTCGGCGCGATCGCGGGCGTGCTGGCGACGGGGTATTTCGCCGACCGCATGGTCGCGAAAGGCCGGGTGTCCGCGCGCATGTCGGTCGGCGCGGGCGCGTATTTTCTCGCGGTCGCGGCGCTGGTTCCGGCCATGCTGGTGCCAAAGCTCGGGATGGCGGCGCCCTTCATGTTCATCGCGGCCGGCGGGCTTGGCGGTGCATTCCCGCCCGTCGATGCCGCGCGGCTGGACGTGATGCATTCGCGGCTGTGGGGTCGCGCTGAAGGCGTGCGTTCCACCATCGTGTATCTCGCGCAGGCCGTCTCGCCGCCGCTGTTCGGCTGGCTGTCTTCGCTGCTGGGCGGACATGGTGGTGCGGGGTTGGGATCGGCCGGTGGCGCATCCGGCGGTCAGTCGGGCGGCGGCAATCTCGACGCCACCTTCATGGT
>Ga0209178_1000579_pt1 | contig 10825 bp, 10 predicted proteins | sample GAAS200_FD_187521 | JGI IMG/M metagenome (GOLD analysis project Ga0209178, IMG submission 187521) | Agricultural soil microbial communities from Georgia to study Nitrogen management - GA AS200 (SPAdes) (version 2) | ecosystem: Environmental > Terrestrial > Soil > Agricultural land | place: USA... | reverse complement strand
GGACCTGTGCACGGGCTCGGGTTGCATCGGCATCGCGATGGCCGCGCACAACCCGCACTGGCGCGTGGACATCGCCGACATCAGCGACGATGCATTGGCGCTGGCGCGCGAGAACATCGCGCTGCATCAGTTGGGCGACCACGTGCGCGCGGTGCGGTCCGACCTGTTCAACGGCTTGCGCGGCGAGCGCTATGATCTGATCGTTTCCAATCCACCCTACGTCACCGATGCCGAATACGCGGCGCTGCCGGACGAGTACGCGCACGAGCCGAAGCTCGGCCTGACCGCGGGCGCGGACGGCTTGGACATCGCGTTGCGCATCCTGCGCGACGCGACCGACCATTTGACCGGCGACGGTTTGCTGATCGTCGAAGTCGGCGAGAGCGAACGCGCGCTCGCGGCGTTGCTGCCGGACGTGCCGTTCGTGTGGATCGAGTTCAAGGTCGGCCCGATGGGCGTGTTCGCGCTGGAGCGCCGCGACTTGGTCGAGCATGCGGCGGCGATCCGCGCCGCAGCAAAGCGCTGACATGGAAATCGTCACCGCGCGCCTGCGGCTGGATGGCTTGCGCGATGAAGACGCGGACGCATTGTTTGCGTATCGCGCCGACCCGGCGGTCGCGCGTTTCCAGGGCTGGAAGCCAGCTTCGGTCGCGGACGCGCGGCGATTCATCGAAACGCAGCACAGTCTCGTGCCGGATGCGCCCGGCACCTGGTGGCAACGCGCGATCCGCCTGCGCGATTCCGGCGAATTGATCGGCGATCTCGGGTTGCATTTCATGGACGATGCCACGGTGGAAGTCGGCATCAGCCTCGCACCCGTGCAGCAGCGCAAAGGCTATGGCCGCGAAGCGTTGGAAGTCATGCTCGATTTCGTGTTCGGCGGGCTGCGCAAGCGGCGCGTGATCGCGCAGGTCGCGCCGCGCAATTTCATGTGCATGCGGCTGCTGGAAGGCGTGGGTATGCATCGCGGCGCCGACAACGATGGCGATGCGGTGTTCACGCTCGATGCCGGCGAATGGCTGGCGCCTGCAGAGCCCGGCTAATAATGCACCGTTCGTGTTGAGCGTAGCGAAGCTTCGCGAAGTCGAAACACCCATGATTTCGAGTCACCGGCACTTCAACTTCGCGCCTTCGGCGCTACGCTCAGTGCGAACGGCATGTACAGACAAGTTCCAAATAATTTGCGTGGCAGACTCAAGCCGCAGATGCTTCCCCAGCCCAGCCCCAGCCCCCAGCCCTCAGCCCCTAACTCCATGTCCTCCAATAGCTTCGGCAAATTGTTGAGCGTCACGACCTTCGGCGAATCGCACGGGCCGGCGATCGGTTGCGTGATCGACGGTTGCCCGCCGGGCATCGCGATCGCGCCGGAGGATTTCGTGCACGATCTCGCGCGCCGCGCCACCGGCAAGTCGCGCTACACCTCGCAACGCCGCGAAGCCGACGCGGTCGAAATCCTGTCGGGCGTTTACGAAGGCACGACCACCGGCACGCCGATTGCGCTGCTGATCCGGAACACCGACGCGCGTTCGAAGGATTACGCCGACATCGCGCAAACCTTCCGTCCCGGCCACGCCGACTACACCTATTGGCAGAAATACGGCATCCGCGATCCACGCGGGGGCGGCCGCGCGTCGGCGCGCGAAACCACGATGCGGGTGGCCGCGGCGGTGATCGCCAGGAAATGGCTGAAGGAAAAATTCGGCGTCGAGGTCCACGGCTGGATGGCGCAGATGGACGACATCGCGCCGAACCTGCGCGCTGGTGCAGCCATCGATTTCGCCGTGGTGGAATCCAATCCGTTCTTCTGGCCCGTCGCTGCGCAGGTGCCGGAACTGGAAGCACGCATCAATGCGCTGCGCAAGGCCGGTGATTCCTGCGGGGCGCGGATCAACGTCGTCGCCACCGGCGTGCCGCCGGGCTGGGGCGAGCCGGTGTACGGCAAGCTGGACGCGGATCTGGCCTCGGCGTTGATGTCGATCAACGCCGTCAAGGGCGTCGAGATCGGCGCGGGCTTCGCCAGCGTTGCCCAGAAGGGCAGCCAGCATCGCGACGAAATGCGTCTGGACGGCTTTACGTCCAACCATGCGGGCGGCATACTGGGCGGCATTTCGTCGGGGCAGGACGTCACGGCGTCGATCGCGCTGAAACCCACTTCCAGCATCTTGATTCCCGGCCGCAGCGTGAACATGGCGGGCGAGGAAACGGAAGTGCGCACGACGGGCCGTCACGATCCCTGCGTGGGTATCCGCGCCACGCCGATTGCCGAGGCCATGGTCGCGCTGGTGTTGATGGACCACGCGTTGCGGCATCGCGCGCAGTGCGGTGACGTGGGCGAAGTGAAGCCGCGCATCGCATGACCTGAAATGCTCACGCTTTTCCCCGAGTCCCGAGTCCCCAAAGAGCTTCAATCCGAATGACCAGAAAAAACCAGTACAACGTCGCGATGGTCGGCGCCACCGGTGCGGTGGGCGAGGCCTTGTTGTCCATCCTCGAAGAGCGCGAATTTCCGGTCGGCGAGCTGGTCCCGCTGGCCAGCGAGCGGTCGGCGGGCGAAACGCTGGGGTTCGGCGGCAAACAGGTCACGGTGCGCGAGCTTGCGAAACACGATTTCGCCGGCATCGACATCGCGTTCTTCTCGGCGGGCGGCTCGGTGAGCCGCGAGCATGCACCGCGCGCCGCCGCGGCCGGCGCGGTGGTGATCGACAACACTTCGGAATTCCGCTACGTGGACGACGTGCCGCTGGTGGTCAGCGAAGTCAATCCGCACGCGATCGCGGAATACACCAACCGCAATATCATCGCCAACCCCAACTGCTCGACCATGCAGATGCTGGTCGCGCTGGCGCCGATCCATCGCGCCGCCGGCATCGAGCGCATCAACGTAGCGACATACCAGTCGGTGTCCGGTGCCGGGCGTTCGGGCATGGAAGAACTCGGGCGGCAAACCGCCGAGTTGCTGAACTTCCACAGCGTGGAACCCGAGAAGTTTCCGGCGCAGATCGCGTTCAACGTGATCCCGCACATCGATGTCTTCCTCGACAACGGCTACACCAGGGAAGAAATGAAGATGGTGTGGGAGACGCGCAAGATCCTCGAGGACGATTCCATCCAGGTGAACCCGACCTGCGTGCGCGTGCCGGTGTTTTACGGCCATTCCGAGGCGGTGCATATCGAAACCCGCGACAGGATCGACGCCGCCACCGCGCGTACGTTGCTGGAACAGGCCGAAGGCGTGGTGGTCGTGGACGAGCGCAAACCCGGGGGTTATCCGACGCCCGTCGGCCACGCCGCGGGCAAGGACCCCGTGTTCGTCGGCCGCATCCGCGACGACATCTCGCACCCGAACGGTCTGGACCTGTGGATCGTGTCCGACAACATCCGCAAGGGCGCGGCGTTGAACGCGGTGCAGATCGCGGAGATACTGATCCGCGACTATCTTTGATCGTGCGGGAGGCGGCCATGTCGGGGAATGCGATGTTGCGGAACGCGATGATCGTTGCGACGCTGCTTGGCGCCTCGGCGGCCTCGACGGCTGCGACTCCGCCGGCCCCCCACGCGGACACCAAGGCCAGCCTGCAGGCGCAGGTGAAGGATTCCGAGGCGAAGATCGCCGCGGCGCGTGCGCAGAACGCCACGTTGCAGGCGCAGGTGTCGCAGATGGAGCAGCAGAACGCCGCGCGCGGAAAACAGATGCAGGCGCGCGATGCCGAAATCGCGGCCTTGCAGCAGAAACTGCAGGCGGCCGGCGCGCCGGCTTCGGCGGGCTCCGCCGGGCACCGGCCTTGAGCCGTCCCCGGGCTTGGTGATTGGCCGTTTCTGCAATACCCTTGCGCTCGCGCGGGGCTTGCGCTGAACCGACCCGCGTGTTCGCTCGTCGGGGGTCTTGGATCATGAAGTCGAAACTCCGTATCGCCTGTGCCGCGTTGCTGACCGCCACGGCACTCCCCGCGTTCGCCTTGCAGCTCGGCGAAATCCAGGTGAAGTCCACCCTGAACCAGCCGCTGGTGGCGGCGATTCCGCTGCAGCCGAAGAACCTCACCGAACTCGAAGGCCTGACCGTCGGCCTGGCGCCCGCGGATGATTTCGCGCGCGCCGGCCTGCAGGTCACGCCGACCGACCAGACGCTGCAATTCCACGTCGTCACCGACAACAACGGCCAGAAACTGATCCTGGTCACCAGCAGCCAGCCGATCACCGATCCGTACCTCGATTTCCTGATCCAGGTGAATACGCGCGAAGGCAAGCAGGTGCGCGAATTCGTGGTGCTGCTGAACCCGGTGATCGCGGCGCCCGCGCCCGCCGTGCAGGCGGCGCCGGTGCCGGGCACGCCGTCGGCGAGCGCCGCGGCCACGCAGCCGGCCGAGTTGCCGGCGCCCTCGCAATTCCCGCAGCCGCAGCCGTCCGCGCCGCCGCCGGCCGCGCAACCCGTGCCCGTCCCGCAGCACCACGCGCAGTCGGCCACGCCGCCGGCACCGCCAACGCAAGTGCCGCCACCCCAATCGCCCGGCCAGGTCGAGGTCAAGCGCGGCGACACCTTGTACGGCATCGCGAACGACGTGGCGAAGGATTCGGGCGCCAGCGTCGACCAGATGATGCTGGCCCTGCAGGCCGCCAATCCCGACGCGTTCTTCAAGGACAACATCAACAATCTCAAGGCCGGTGCGATCCTGCGCATTCCCACGCGCGACCTGGTCGACCAGCGCAGTGCGGCGACTGCCGCCGCCGAAGTGCATCGCCAGTACGAATCGTGGCGCGCCGCGAAGCCGCATCCTGCGACGGTGGTCGAGGGCACGGCCGCGCGGGCGGCAGCGAATGCCGCACCCAAGCCCGAACATGCGCCGGCGGCCTCCGATCACCTGACGCTGGCGCCGCCGACCAGCGGGGCGGGTGGCACCCACAGCCGGCCGGGCGTGGCCGGTGGCACCGGCACGGCGACGGTGGCGGATCTGCAGCAGCAACTGCGCGCCAACCGCGACACGCTGGTCAGCCTCAATCAATCCAATGCCGACCTGGAATCGCGCGTCCACAGCCTGCAGGACATTTCCGCCAAGAGCGACAAGTTGCTGAGCCTGAAGGATGCGACGGTCGCCGAGTTGCAGCGCAAGCTGGCCGCGGTGCAATCGCACACGGCTGCGGCACCCGGTGCGGGTTCCAGCGCCGTCAACGCGAGTGCGAAACCGCCGGCCAGCGCGCCCGCGGTTGCGAAGAAGCCGGTCACGAAACCTGCAGCCGCTGCCTCGACGCCCTGGTACATGCACCCGCTGGCGTGGATCGTGGCGGCAGTCATCGTGCTGCTGCTGATCGTGCTGGGCTTGTCGGGCCGGCGTCGCCGCCCGGCATTGGAAGGCCCGTCGCGCGGTCCGCTCGCCGATCCGGACGACGTCGCGCCGCACGCGGCGGAGCCGTTCACCGATGAGCAGGAAGTGATCGCCGTGCACGATCCGGTCGAGACGATTCCCGACGAAGTGCACGCCCATCCGGCCGAACCCGAACCCGCGGGCGAAGAAGATCCGTACGGCCTCGCCGCCCTGCGCGAACCCGCGGCCAAGGCGCCGCCGGTCGAGCCCGTGCACGCACCGATCGAACCGGCATCGGCGGTCCCGGTCACGCCGGCCACCGCGTTCGCGGCCGAAGACGAGTACACCGACGACCCGGTCGACACCAAGCTCGATCTCGCCCGCGCGTATCTGGACATGGGCGATCCGGTCGGCGCGCGCGCGATGCTCGAGGAAGTGCTCGAAGAAGGCTCGCAGTCGCAAAAGGACGAGGCCAAACGGCTGCTCGCGGACGTCGAGGCCTGACGAAACGCGATGCGCGTTGCGCTGGGTATCGAATACGACGGCACCGACTTCTTCGGTTGGCAGCGCCTTGCGCATGGTCCGAGCGTGCAGGCCGAAGTCGAGTCGGCGTTGGCGTTCGTCGCCGATCATCCCATCGAAGTGACGTGCGCGGGGCGCACCGATGCCGGCGTGCACGCGCGTTGCCAGGTGGTGCATTTCGACACGCGCGCGGAGCGCGATCCGCGCGCCTGGGTGTTGGGCGCGACCACGCGCTTGCCACGCGCGATCGCGGTGCTGTGGGCGCAAGCCATGCCGGACGAGTTCCATGCGCGCTTTTCCGCGCGTGCGCGACGCTACCGCTACGCGATCCTCAACCGCGCGATCCGTCCCGCGCTGGATGCGCGATTCCTTTCTTGGGAACGCGTGCCGCTGGACGCCGAGGCGATGCACGCCGCGGCACAAGTCCTGCTCGGCGAGCAGAACTTTTCCTCGTTCCGCGCGGTGTCGTGCCAGGCCCGCCATGCACGGCGGAATGTCACCGCGATCAGCGTGCGCCGCGACGGCGAACGCGTGATCGTCGAGATCGAAGCCAACGCCTTCCTGCACCACATGGTCCGCAACATCGTGGGCTCGCTGCTGGAGGTCGGGCGTGGCGAGCGGCCGATCGATTGGATTGCGGAATTGCTGGCGGCACGCGATCGCGAGATCGCGGGCGTCACCGCGACGCCGCAGGGGCTGACCTTCCTCGGACCGCGTTATCCGGCAGAATGGCGGCTTCCGCCCGATGTGACGTTGTAGGAGCGCGCCATGCGCGCGATCGGATTGCATCCATGTCCCGCACCCGCGTAAAAATCTGCGGCGTCACCCGCGTCGAGGACGCGCTGCTTGCCTGCGAGTTGGGCGCGGATGCAATCGGCATCGTGATGACGCCGAGCAGCCCGCGCGGCGTGTCGATCGAACACGCGCGTGCGATCCGCGAGGCGCTGCCGGCGTTCGTGGATGCGGTGGTGCTGTCGCACGATCTTCCAGCCGAACGCGTGCGCGCGATCATCGATGGCGTGTGTCCCGACCTTGTGCAGTTTCACGGTTCCGAGGACGCCGCGTTCTGCGAATCGTTCGGGATGCGCTACACCAAGGCGGTTGGCATGGACGGCGATGTCAACGTGCGCGCGGTTGCGGCGGCGCATCCCCGCGCATCGGGTTTCGTGCTGGACGGCCACCCGCCGGGCCAGCAGGGTGGACGCGGCAAGACCTTCGACTGGTCGCGCATTCCGCGCGATCTCGGGCGCCCGATCCTGCTTGCTGGCGGCTTGAACGCGGGCAACGTGGGTAATGCGATCCGCAGCGTGCGGCCGTGGGCAGTCGATCTCGCCAGCGGCGTGGAAGCATCACCCGGCGTCAAGGATGCCGCGAAGATGCGCGCGTTCTTCGCGGCCGTCCATGCGGCCGATTCGGAACGGCCATGAACCCCACGATGGCACCGCAGGCCGCGCCGCTCGACGAATGCGATGCACGCGATTTCGACTTGGCCGCCGCGGTCGCGCGCGGCAAGCCGCTGGTGATCCGCGGCCTGGTGCGCGACTGGCCGCTCGTGAAACTGGCGCTGCAATCCGACACCGCGTTCGCGCAACGCCTGGCGGAATTCGACAACGGCGTCGACGTGACTACGCTGCTGATCGCGCCCGATGCGGACGGGATCATTGGCTACACGCCGGATTTTTCCGATTTCAACTACCAGCATTTCAAGGTGCCGATCACGCTGGGCCTGCAGCGGCTGGCGGGATACAGCCAGCGCGCGCACGCGCCCGGGCTGGTGATCCAGAGCGTGCCGTTGCGCGAGTGCCTGCCGGGTCTGCTGGCCGATCACCAACTGCCGTTCCTCGATGCGCATATCGAGCCGCGCCTGTGGATGGGCAACCGCACGGTCACGCCCACGCATTTCGATTCGCAGCAGAACATCGCCTGCGTCGTGTGCGGCACGCGTCGCTTCACCCTGTTTCCGCCCGAGCAGTTGCCGAACCTGTATGTCGGTCCGCTCGACTGGGCGCCGACCGGCGCCGCGATCAGCATGGCGCGGCTGGATCGTCCGGATGATCCGCGCTATCCGCGCCTCAAGCTCGCATTGGCTGCAGCGCAATCGGCCGAACTGGACGAGGGTGACGCGATCTACATTCCGCCTTTGTGGTGGCACCACGTCGAATCGCTGGAGCAGTTGAACGCGCTGGTGAATTACTGGTGGAATCCGGTCGACGTGCCTGGTTGGGTGAGCGGCCACGCGCGCGCTGCGCTGTACCATTGCCTGCTGGCGTTCCGCGCGTTGCCGCCCGAGCAGCGCGCCGCGTGGCGAAACATCTTCGATTACTACGTGTTCGGCGATGAAGATCCCGCCGCGCACATTCCCGAACGGCGCCGCGGCGTACTCGGTCCGCTTACGGCCGAGACGGTCGAACAGTTGAAGCAGGGCGCGCGCCAAAATCTTTGACGCTCGCTGCGCCTCAGGCAGGGGACAGTTCCCGCTTCAACCATGCCGCCAACGGCGCAAGGCGTGGATCGTCCGATGACCTCGGCGCGCACAACACCCAACTCGCACCGGTGTCGCGGAATGTCCACGGCGCAACCAGGCGGCCCGTCGCGATGTCGTCGGCGACCAGTGGTTGCGGAGCGATGGCGACGCCGAGTCCGGCCACCGCGGCTTCCAGCATGTAGTAGAGATGCTCGAAGGATTGGCCGAAGTGCAGGCGGCCGACGGCAACCCGTTGCGCCCGCGCCCACGCGGGCCAGGCCTGCGGACGCGAGGCCGTGTGCAACAACGCCTCCTTTTCGAGCGCCGCGATGCTTGCCTTGCGCAGTGAGGCGCTGCGCGGATGGCGCGGACCGAACACGGGCGCGATGCGCTCAGGCGCAAGCGGGTGAGCCCGCCATGTTCTGGGCCATGGTGGTTCGGCCAGCAGCAGCGCGGCATCGAGTCCAGGCATTGACGGGGCAGGGATATCCTCGATGACGGACAGATTCAACGTCAGCGCCGGCAACTCGCGGTGCATGCGTTCCAGCCGGGGAATCATCCAGCGTGCGAGCACGCTGCCGGAACAGCCGAGCAAGAAAGGCGCCGCCTCGGTTTCGCGCCGCAGCCGTGCGCAGCCGCGCCGCAACTGTTCGAGCGCGGCAGAGGTGATGTCGCGCAACTGCCGGCCTGCCGGCGTGAGTGCCAACCCGCGCCCTTCGCGGCTGAACAGGGCGGTGCCGAGCTCGGCCTCCAGCGCACGGATCTGCCGGCTGACCGCGCCGTGGGTCACGTTGAGTTCCGTGGCGGCGCGGCTGGCGCTTTCGAGGCGTGCCGCGGCTTCGAACGCACGCAACGCATTCAGGGAGGGAAGTTCGCGGGCCATGGATGTGTGAGTTTTCCTGACAGGTCGGGACGATCTTATCGCTTTTCCCGGACACGCCGCCGCGCTAGGGTGAATGCTTGTCGTGTGGCAATGGCCGCAGCTCCAGTGAAGATTCGTCATGGTCAATGACTACTACGCATATCCGGATGCCCATGGCCGTTTTGGTCCCTACGGCGGCACCTTAGTCGCGGAAACGCTGATCGCGCCGCTGGAAGAGTTGACCGCGGCGTACACGCGCCTGCGCGACGATCCCGCGTTCCAGAAGGAATTCGCCGACGACCTGAAGCACTACGTCGGACGCCCGTCGCCGATCTATCACGCCGAACGTTTGTCGGAACGCGTCGGCGGTGCGCAGATCCTGCTGAAGCGCGAGGACCTGAACCACACCGGCGCGCACAAGATCAACAACACCGTCGGCCAGGCGCTGGTGGCGCGCGCTATGGGCAAGCGGCGGATCATCGCCGAAACCGGCGCCGGCCAGCACGGCGTCGCCACCGCCACCGTATGCGCGCGTTTCGGGATGCAGTGCGTCGTTTACATGGGTGCGGTCGACATCGAGCGCCAGAAGATCAACGTGTACCGGATGAAATTGTTGGGCGCGGAGGTGATTCCGGTGACGTCCGGCTCGCAAACACTCAAGGATGCCTTGAACGAAGCGCTGCGCGACTGGGTCACCAACGTCGCCGACACGTTCTACATCATCGGCACCGTCGCGGGCCCGCATCCGTATCCGATGATGGTGCGCGATTTCAACGCGGTGGTCGGACGCGAGGCGCGCGCGCAGATGCTGGAGGAATACGGCCGCTTGCCCGACGTGCTCACTGCCTGCGTGGGCGGCGGATCGAATGCGCTCGGTTTGTTCCACGCGTTCTTGAACGATCGCGATGTGCGCATCGTCGGGGCGGAAGCTGCGGGCGAGGGCATCGCGACCGGCCATCACGCGGCATCGCTTGCGGCCGGTCGTCCGGGCGTTTTGCACGGCAATCGCACTTACGTACTGTGCAATGACGATGGCCAGATCACCGAAACGCATTCGGTATCGGCGGGGCTCGACTATCCGGGCGTCGGTCCCGAGCACGCGTTCCTGAAAGACACCGGCCGCGCCGAATACGTGGGCGTGACCGATGACGAAGCGGTGGCCGCGTTTCATCTTCTATGTGAAACCGAGGGCATCCTGCCGGCGCTGGAATCGAGCCACGCGGTGGCGCAGGCGATCAAGCTCGCGCGCGAATTGCCGAAGGACAGGCTGATCCTGTGCAACTTGTCCGGGCGTGGCGACAAGGATGTGCACACGATCGCGCAGCGGGAGCACATCGAGTTATGAGCCGCCGCATCGAGAAGCGATTCGCGGCACTGCGCGCGCAGAGCCGCACCGCACTGATTCCGTTCGTCACCGCGGGCGATCCGATTCCCGGCGCGACCGTCGCGCTGATGCACGCGCTGGTCGAAAGCGGTGCTGACCTGATCGAACTCGGCGTGCCGTTTTCCGACCCGATGGCCGACGGCCCGGTGATCCAGCACGCCGACGAACGTGCGCTGCGCAACCACGTCGGTACTGCGGACATCCTGGGTTGGGTGCGCGCGTTCCGCGAGCGCGATGCGGAAACACCCATCATCCTGATGGGCTATCTGAATCCAATCGGGATCCATGGCATCGAA